>Ga0102929_1000862_pt1 | contig 17926 bp, 16 predicted proteins | sample SalPonR1_B_D2_MG_FD_78510 | JGI IMG/M metagenome (GOLD analysis project Ga0102929, IMG submission 78510) | Salt pond soil microbial communities from South San Francisco under conditions of wetland restoration - Salt Pond MetaG R1_B_D2_MG | ecosystem: Environmental > Aquatic > Marine > Intertidal... | reverse complement strand
CGACCTTCCGGTTCACGCTCCCGGTCGCATCGACCTCCAGTTCATGAGCACGGTGACTTCGTTGGTCGTGAAGCGACGGACGCCCGTGCCGAGGAGTCGGTCCGCCTCCTCGGGGTCGTCGACCGTCCAGACCGCGACCTCGGCTCCCACCGACCGGGCACGGCCGACCAGATCCGGATCGTCGAGGATCATCCTTCGATCGAAGTCCAGCATGCCCCGGTCCCCGAGCGCTCCGGCACTCGCGAGAGCCGCCTCGACCTCGGAGGGTTCGTCCACGACGTGGCCCACGGCGATTTCGGCGTTCTGGCCCGCGATCCGGTCCACGATGCCGAAGTCCAGCGAGATGAACCGTACCCGGTCGACCATGTGCGCCGCTTCGACGATGGCGACCATGCGATCCAGGTCCTCGAGTTCCCGATAGCCCTTCACCTCCGAGTAGATCCGCAGATCGGTGGGCCGAACGAGTTCGAGCGCCTCTGCGAGTGTCGGGATCGGCTCGCCCGCGAACTCCTCCGAAAACCAGCTCCCCGCATCGAGGGCACCGAGCTGGCCCATCGATCGACGACGCACCGGGCCGAAGCCGTTGGTGGTCCGTCCCAGATGCGGGTCGTGCAGCAGTACGGGGGTCCCGCAGGACGCCGTCTGGAGGTCCCACTCCACCGCGTCGGCCCCTGCGTCGATCGCGGCCCTGATCGCCGCGAGGGTGTTCTCCGGCGCCGCGGCGCTGAAGCCCCGGTGTGCGATGATCTCGATGGCGGCCGCGTCACCGTTCGGCGCCGGGTCCGACGACATCACGGTGAAGCCGCAGGCTCCGAGCCCTCGGCCGGCAGACTGCGTGTCTCGTCCCCCGATCTCAGGGCATGATCGAAGTCCTGCGCATCCCGGATCCTGCGGAGTTCGTCCTCGACGGCGTCGAGGTTCTGCTCGAGGAGGGCGATTCGCCGTTCGGACATCTTGAGCGCCTCCTCCGACCCCTGGACCTGCATGAAGCGACCGATCGATTCGACGAGCGGCTTCAGCGCGAAGCGGGCGGTGACGCCGGCGATGGGGATGAGTACGATGAGCATGCCCATGACGACCGCGACCAGAGCGGTCACGTCGATCGGCAGGATCTGCATGGTGGCCTCCGGTGATGACGTGGGTTCTGTCTGATCCTACGCTCGAGGGTGCGGTCGGGATTCGGACGCGGCAAGGGCGGTCCGCAGACCTTGAGTTTCCTCGCCGGCCCCGATAGGACACAGGGTCGGGGCCCGAAGGCCCTCCCGCGCAGTTCGGAGACGTGTCATGGATGATGGCTTCAACGTGGTGGTCGATGTTCCGGTCCGCTTCAAGGACATCGATGTCGGTGGACACGCCCACCATTCGCACGCACTCGTGTATTTCGAGGAGGCGAGGTCCGTCTACTGGGAACGCGTGACCGGACATCGCGGACTCGATGCCGTGGACTACATCCTGGCGGAGATGACGGTGCGCTATCGAGGGCGGGTGCTGTGGCCCCAGATGCTCCGGGTCGGGGTTCGGACGACGCGCATCACGCGAAAGACGTTCGAGATGGAGTACGAGGCGCGGTCCGAGGACGGGACGGTCGTGTTGTCCGGAACATCGACCCAGGTGATGTACGACTATGAACGGGAGCGTACCGCCAGTGTGCCGGACGCCCATCGAAGGGCGATCCTGGAACTCGACCCGGGCTGCGGGGTCCACGCCCCGTCGCATTCCGACGAGCCGGAGGGGTGACGAACCCGACGTCCGGATGAAGAAGAATTGTCGGAGCTTCCCGGAATGATGCCGTGGCGGCACATTCCGTTCGCCTACGCTGTGGGAGCAGGTCTCGGCGTGGTGCCGCGACATTTGCGTGAACAGGCCGAATTCGGCGCCCCTCGGGCGTCTTCAGACATAGATGCGCGGTCCGGCAGTGATCGCTGGACCTTTCAAAATTGAAATACGGTACGAGTCACTAGAACCCCGGTCGCAGCGGACCGGAGGAATCGGCTCACAGGGCTCGAGCTCAGGCACAGGGAGACATCGACTCATGAAAGTACGGCTGACACGCATTTCGGGCGTGACGGTGCTGGCACTGCTGGCCGCCGCGCTCTTCACCCCCAGTGACGTCCTCGCCCAGGACGGGCGTTCGCGGGTGCTCATTCCGGATCTGTTCCCCGCGGAGGACACGAACGACAACTTCGGCAAGGATGTCGCCGAGGAACTCCGGGACCTCATGGACGAGCAGGTTCGCTTCGTGTCCGTGGAGAAGGACGAGATCGAGGACATCCTCGACGACTTCGACATGGACATGGACGAGCTCGACTGCGTGAGCTCGCGCCAGCTCGCGCCGCAGGTGTCGGCCAACGTCGTGCTCTGCGCGACCTACCAGGATGTCGGGAACGACATGATGGAGTTCACCAACATCGCCTTCTACCCGGTCGGCGGCGGTGAGCCCTTCAACATCGAGCTCTTCTCGAGCGACAAGGACGACGAGGAGCAGGCCGCGCAGCGGATCATGGGCGAGTTCGACGCCTTCGTCGAGCTCAGTCAGTTCCGCAGCTACTGCTTCGAGTACTCCCAGCTCCAGCAGTGGGACGACGCCGCGCGGAACTGCAGCGAGGCGCTCGAGGCCAACCCCAGCGCCACGGGGATCCGATTCCAGCTCGCACAGATCTACCGCGAGCAGGATCGTCTCGAGGATGCTCTGGCCGAGATCGACGTCGTGGTCGAGCAGGATCCGTACAACGCGGACGCCCTCAACACCGGGGGGTACATCGCGACGCAGCTCGGTCAGGAGGACAAGGGTCTCGAGTACTACACACGGTATCTGGAGATCACGCCGGATGCCGCCGCGGTTCGACGCAACATCGCGTACGAGATGTACACGGCGGGTGACCCGGCCGGTGCGATGCAGCTGCTGGAAGAGGGCATCGGCCCCGAGGCGGACATCGGGATCTACTCCGACTACGGGACCTACGCCTTCAACACCGCGCGCGAGCGCCTCGAGGAGCTCGGGATCGACCCCTCCAGCCACGAGGGTCCGCTTCCGGATGAGGTGACCGAACTCTACGAGACGGCTATCGGTGCCCTCGAGCGTGTGTACGAGGAACTCGGCGACTCGGCGCAGCCGGGTGCCCTCCGCAACGTCGTGGTCGCCCGGATCCAGCTCGATGAGCTGGAAGAGGCGGAGGCCTTCGGGGCCCGCCTGACCGAGACCTTCCCGGACAACGAGAGCGTCTGGGTGTCGTACGCACAGTCGCTCCAGCTCCAGGACAAGATCGATGCCGCGCTCGAGGCGTGGACCGAGGTCGAGCGGATCAACCCGGATTTCCCGAACCTCTACACGCGCCAGGCGAACCTGCTGCTGTCGGCCGACCGGAGGGACGACGCGGTGCCGCTCCTCCAGCGCGCCGTCGAGAACGGGTATGATCCGAGTGCGGCGGCGCGAATGATTTTCGCGGACGCCTATTCGAAGGGCACCCAGGGGGACCGGGGAGCTCAGTACACGATCGACGGGATCCAGCTGGCGAAGCAGTTCGACGTCAACGCCGACACCGAGTCGATGCTGAACTTCTTCCACGGGTACGTGCGCTATCAGCAGGGCGTACAGGCCGCGGCGCCGGAGACGGTGGAGAGCGCGCGTCGTGCACTTCCGATCTTCCGTGAGGCGCGGCAGCTTCTCGAAGGCGGGCGGTCGTACGCCAGCAACAACGACCAGAACCTGGGCCAGATTCTCGACGCGGTGGCGCAGTACATCGAGATCCAGGAGCTCCTGATCGAGCGGGGGCGCTGACCCCGACCACTCGGGTTCATCGAGCCGGAAGACGGCGTCGCGGACTTCGGTCCGCGGCGCCGTTTTTTCATGCCCGGAAGTTTCGACGTGACGTGGGGCGAAGTGGGGTGGTCCTGCCGCCGCCGACCGCGGCACGCCGACGACTTTCGGTTTTTGTTCGCATTCCGGCAGAATTGGTGTCCGAGGCGTATTGGCGGTATTCGGCGACGTAACGGGATGGACACCCGATTCGAGGGGACGGTCACGACCCGAAGAATTCCATAAAAAAACTGCTTGCGCGGGTGTGGGTGGGTCTCTACCTTCCATTCCAAGCTGTCCCACTCTATCCCACTCCTTCCCAATCTCATCCACGTGAGCGGATTCCTCGGCCGGTACGAGCACCAGCTGGACGAGAAGGGGCGCGTGTCTCTTCCGTCGGCCTTCCGCAAGGAGGCCGAGGGGGAGTCGTTCGTCCTCCTCCAGTGGGAAAAGCCGTACCTGACACTGTTTCCGCAGCGTGTGTGGTCCGAGGTGCAGACGAAGCTCCTCGAGTTCCGGAAGTCGAAGCGGAGCGCGTGGAATCACGTCCGGGAGATCCTCTCGAACGCGACCGAGATCGTGCCCGACAAGCAGGGACGCATCCTGGTGCCGGCCACGCTCAAGGATGCGGCCGGACTCGATGGGCAGGTGATCCTGAACGGGAACATCGACCGCATCGAGCTCTGGGATCCGGAGCGGTGGGACAGCCAGGTCGCCAGCGCGACCAGCGCCGAACTCGAGGACTTCGGTCACCGGATCTTCGGATGAGCGACTACCACGTGCCCGTGCTCGGTGAGGAAGCACTGGACTTCCTCCTCGAGAAGGGGGAAGGGCTGTTCCTCGACGGTACCGTCGGCGGGGGAGGCCACACGCTGATGCTGCTCGAGCGGTGTCCCGACTGCCGCGTGCTCGCGGTGGACCGGGACCCCGACGCACTCGAGGAGGCGCGCGGGCGTCTCGCCGAGCATCGCGACCGGGTCCGCTTCCTCGCGACCCGCTTCGACCGGGCCACCGACGACATCGAGGTGAGAGACTGCGGCCTCGACGGCGCGCTCCTCGACCTCGGCGTCAGCTCGCACCAGCTCGACGAGGATTCCCGGGGGTTCACCTTCCGACGAGGCGCCCCGCTCGACATGCGCATGACGCCGGACGGCCCTACCGCAGCGGACATTCTCGCCCGTGCCTCCGTCGAGGAGCTGGGTCGGATCTTCCACGAGTACGGGGAGGAGCGGCACGCGCGGCGGCTCGCCCGGGCCATCGTGGAGGCACGCTCCGAGATGTCGATCGAGACGAGCGATCAACTGGTCGGGCTGGTCGATCGATCGCTCCCGGGTCGTGTCGACATGCAGGACCGGGCACGGATCTTCCAGGCCCTGCGGATCGAGGTCAACGACGAGATGGATGCCCTCGAGGCGGCCCTCCCGGCCATCCGGGACGCACTGAACCACGAAGGGGTCATGGTCGTGATCGCGTATCATTCGCTCGAGGACCGCATCGTGAAGAACGCGTTCCGGGAGTGGAGCCGGTCGTGCGTCTGCCCGCCCGGGATGCCGATCTGCACGTGCAGGGGTGAACCGCTCGGCGAGACGTTGACCCGGAAACCCGTCCGCCCGGCCGAGGCCGAGGTGGAGGCGAATCCGCGGGCCCGGAGCGCTCGGCTTCGCGCGTGGAGGAAGGCGGCATGAGCCGGCACTCCTCGTCCCCCCGGATCGCCCTCGCGATCGCCGTGTTCCTGGGTTCCCTCACGCTCGTCGCGTGGCGGCAGGGACAGGCCTACACGGTCATGAGCGACGTCGACAGCCTTCGTGCCGAAATCTCGCTCGAGCGGGCGGAGCGTGCGGAGCTGCGGCAGCGAATCCAGAGGTTCGAAAGCCGCGCGTGGGTGACCGAACAGGCCGCCGAGCGACTCGGCATGCATCTCCCCGAAGGCGACGAGGTCCGTCCGCTGCTCGGGGGACAGCAGTGAGTCGGGATCGGATCGCGCGGCGGCAGAGACTGCGTCGTCAGGCCCTCCTCGGTGCCTGGCTGCTCGCGGCGGCGGGGCTCTTCGGCCGGGCCGTGCAGGTACAGGTCCTGGAGGCGGAGGAGTGGACCGAGCGAGCCGTCGCACAGCACCGTCAGGCCACCCAGGTGCCGGCTTCTCGCGGAACGATCTACGATCGCGACGGCGTGCCGCTCGCGGTGAGCCGTGAGCAATACCGAGTGGAGATCGACTCGGATCTCCTGCCCGAGCGCGACTCCGTTCGGGACGCGCTGGTCCGCGTGCTCGGACTCTCCGAAGCGAAGGCGCGCGATCTCACCGATCCCCGTCACGAATGGCGGGTCGTGCCGGGCCGCTTCGAGCCGTCGGTGCGTGCCGAGCTGGAACGGTTCAAGGGTGTGTACATCTACCGCGAGCTGGAGCGCGAGTATCCGTACGACGCCCTGTCGGCCGGCGTGCTCGGAAACGTGATCGACGGGTCCGGTGCCGGCGGCATCGAACAGGCCTTCGACGAGATTCTGGCGGGACGGCCGGGCCGGATGGTCCAGGCGAAGGACGTCGCGCGTCGTCCGATTCCGGGCGAGGTGCTCGAGATCCAGCCTCCGCTGGCGGGGGGCGACGTACACCTCACGATCGACCTCGATCTCCAGGAGATCGTGCACCAGGCGCTCGAGGACGCGATCGAGGAGAACCAGGCCCGGGGCGGTGACCTCGTCGTCACCGATCCGCGCACCGGCGAGATTCTCGCGATGGTCTCGATCCACGACGGCCGGTCGAACAGTCTCTCGGTCATCAACAGCCCGTTCGAACCCGGATCGACGCTGAAGCCGTTCACCGTCGCCGCGCTGCTCGAAGCGGGGAAGGCGAGCCTCTCCGACCCGATCGAGGTCGGGACCGGGCAGTGGCGGATCAACGGCCGCACGCTCACGGACGTCCATGTGGACTCGACCACGATCTCGCTCGCCGGCGCGCTTCGCGAGTCGTCGAACGTCGGGATCGCGAAGGCGGCGCTGCCGCTGAGCCATCAGGAGCAGTACGAGAACCTCCGGGACTTCGGCTTCGGCCTCCAGACCGGGATCGAGCTCCCGGGTGAGGTCGGGGGAAGCCTGCAGCACCCCAGCGCCTGGGAGCCGATGTCCGCGCAGTCGCTCGCGGTCGGGTACGAGATCAGCGCGACGCCGCTCCAGCTGGCGATGGCCTACGGGGCCCTCGCCAACGGCGGAAAGCTGATGGAGGCACGCCTGGTCTCTAAGACGCGCGCGCCCGAGGGCCGGGAGCGTGCCTACGAGCCGGGCGTCGTGCGCCGGGTGGTCGACGAGACCGTCACGCGCCAGCTCAACCACGTCCTGACCGCCGCGGTGCGGGAGGGGACCGGGACGCGAGCCAGCCTCGAGGCCTTCGACATCGCCGGGAAGACGGGGACGGCCCGCGTCTTCAATCCGGACATCGGGTCGTACGAGAGCGGGCGCTACTTCGCCTCCTTCGTGGGCTACTTCCCGGCGGACGATCCGCAGCTCGTGATCTTCGTGAAGCTCGACTCTCCGAGTGGCGGCGCCTACTACGGCGGCGCCACGGCCGCCCCTGTGGCGCGCGCCACGATGGAGGCCGCACTCGCCGCGCGGCGGTCTCCCATCGACCGCGTGGATCTGGTCGATCGGCGCCAGACCGACGCGGAGACGTTGCTCACGACGACCCGGTCCGACCCGCCCTTTCGATTCGCCGCCACCACGCGCCGCGCCGAGCTGCCGGCCCGGAACGAGAGTGGCGAGACGCTCGGGTCGGCGTCGACCTCGGACCCGCCGGAGCTCGCGGTGCCCGACGTATCGGACCTCTCGCTGCGCGACGCGGTTCGGCAGCTTCACCGCCACGGCTTCCGCGTACGTATCGAGCCGGGCGGAGAGCTGCTGGCAACGAGGCCCGAGCCCGGCGACCGCTGGGCGGTGGGTGACACCGTCCGTCTCTGGTCGGGGATCTATCGGACCGGGAGGGCGGACCGGTGACGCCACCACCCGCGCACCGTCTCGAGGGGATCATCCAGGTCCTCCGTGACGCCGGCCTCCTGCTGGAGGTCCGCGGCTCGGAGGACGCTGGCGTTTCCGGGGTATCGCACGACTCCCGGACGACGCGCGAGGGTGATCTCTTCGTCGCATGGCACGGCACGATCGCCGACGGCCACGAGTACGTCGACGACGCGGTGGCCGCCGGTGCGACCGCCGTGGTCTGCGAGCGCCCCATGGACGTCGACGTGCCCTGTCTGATGGTCCGTGACGGGCGAGCCGCCGCCGCGCACGCGGGCCAGTGGGTCCAGAATCGGCCGTCGGACGAGCTCACCCTCGCGGCCGTCACCGGCACGAACGGGAAGACCACCACGGCGCTCCTCCTCCGCCACCTCCTGGCCGATCGGGCTCGGACCGCGGTCGTCGGAACCCTCGGATTCGTCGGTCCGGACGGCATCGCCCATCCCGAGACGGCGGCGCTCACGACACCCGGTCCGGTCGAGTTCGCTCGGCGTCTCCGGGCGTGCGTGGACGACGGTGTGGACATCGTCGTCTTCGAGGCCTCCTCCCATGCCCTGGACCAGCATCGGTTCGACAGCGTCGTGGTCGATGTGGCCGTGTTCACGAATCTCTCTCGTGACCACCTCGACTATCACGGCGACATGTCGGGATATCGGGCCGCGAAGCTCCGGCTGGTGGAGCACCTCGGCCCCCGGGGAACCGCGGTGGTGAACGTGGCCGATCCGGCGTGGCGCGACGTTCGAGGCCCGAGGACGCTCACATTCGCGGTCGACGGCGCGCCCGACGGGGGCGATCTGCACGCGGTCGACGTCCGGACGGATCGGACCGGCACCGACTTCACGCTGATCCACCGGGGTGTCCGCCACGCTGCGCGCATCCCTCTCGTAGGAGCGTTCAATGTCGAGAACGCGCTCGCCGCCGCGGGCGCCGCACTCGCGCTCGGACGGAGTCTTGAGTCGGTGCTCCAGCGTCTTCGTACGGCGCCGCAGGTGCCCGGCCGCCTCGAGCGGGTCGTCGATGGACCGGTCGTCGTGCTGATCGACTTCGCGCACACGCCGGATGCCCTCGCCCGTGTACTCGCGACGCTCCGTCCTCTCGTCCCCGGCCGACTGATCGTCCTGTTCGGCGCGGGGGGTGACCGGGACGAGACGAAGCGACCGCGGATGGCGGCCGCCGTGGCCCGTCTGGCGGACCTGGTCGTACTGACGTCGGACAACCCGCGCACCGAGGACCCCGAGAAGATCCTGGACGATCTCGAGGCGGGACTGGAGGGTGTCGACTTCGTCCGGGAGGCGGACCGTCGCGCCGCGATCCGGACCGCGATCGCCTCCGCCGAGGAGGGGGACCTGGTCCTGCTGGCCGGGAAGGGCCACGAACGGACGCAGACGATCGGAACCGAGAAGTGGCCGTTCGACGAGGCCGAGATCGCACGTACCGCCTGGGCCGAGCGGGGGGCAGCATGACCCCGTTCGAGTGGAGCAGCGATGCGGTGCGGTCCGCGCTCGACGCGTGGGGACTGCTGGTGGAGGTCCGTGGCGACGGACGTCGGTTCTCGGACGTCGGTACCGATTCTCGCACGACCACCCGGGGCGAACTCTTCGTGGCGCTCCGCGGGGAGCACTTCGACGGTCACGACTTCGTCGCGGGTGCGGTGGCCGGGGGTGCGACCGGCGTCATCGTCGACGGGAATGCTCCGCGCGCGGATCTCGAAGACCTCGACGCCCAGGTCTTCGTCGTCACCGACACCCTCCGCGCGTATGGAGCCCTCGCTCGGGCGCGTCGCGAGCGGATCGACGTGCCGGTCGTCGCGATCACCGGGTCGTCCGGAAAGACGACCACCAAGGAACTGCTCCGGTCGGCGATCGGAGCCCACACTCGCGTGCACGCGACCGAAGCCAATCTCAACAACCGGATCGGGCTGCCGAGGACGCTCCTCGCCACGCCGATCGATGTGGACGCGGTGGTGCTGGAGGCCGGGACGAGCGAGCCCGGCGAGGTCGCCGCCCTGGCGGAAATCGCCGACCCGGATGTCGCCGTCGTGATCACCGTCGGCGAGGCGCACCTCGAGAAGCTGGGCTCCTTCCACGGGGTGCTCGAGGAGAAGCTCGACCTCATCCGGGGGATGCGGGAGCGCGGCACCGCCTTCGTGGGGGAGTCCCCCGACATCCTCCCCGCGACGGCGGACACGCTCGATCGCAGGGTGAAGACCGTCGGGTTCGGACCGACCGCGTCTCCGGACGCACGCGGCGACCTCATGGAGCCCGACGGGAACGGACACTTCGCCTTCCGGTGGCGCGACCGCACCGTCCGCATGAGCCTGCCCGGACGGCATGTCGCGCTGGATGCCCTGATCGCGCTCGCGGTGGTCGACCATCTGGGGTATCCGGTCGAGCGGGCCGTGAAGGGTGTGGCCAGCTACACGGGCGGGGTCCTCCGTGACGAGGTGCGCCGGATCGGCGCGCTCACGCTCGTCGCCGACTGCTACAACTCGAATCCCCTGAGCGCTCGCGCGGCGCTCGACGCGCTGGCCACGCGCAGGGTGCGCGGCCCGCGGATCGCCTTTCTCGGTACGATGCGGGAGATGGGTGACCGTGAGGCCGGAGGGCATCGGGACGTTCTCGCGTCGGCCGCCGAGCTGCCGCTCGATCTGCTCGTCGCGACCGGCAGCTTCGTCGAGGCCGCGAGGAGCCTCGAGCTCCCCTTCGACGTCATCGCGGAGACGTCGCCGGAGGCGGCATACGACCGGCTCCGACCCCGGCTCGCCGAGGCGATCGAGCGCGACGGTGGCGCCACGCTGCTGCTCAAGGCGTCGCGGGGCGTATCGCTGGAGCGGCTCGTTCCGCGGTTCGAGGCGGACTTCGGGCACACGGCCCCGGGTGACCCGGACGAGTCGTCCGGGTCGGGGTCCGCTCCGTCGAGTGGGGAGCGGGGGCACGTCGAGCGCCGCGATGGTGGCCGGACGCTCGACAGCACCGGACCGTTCGGGCGCGGGCAGGCCCCGAATCGGAGGAGGGCCTGATGCTGTACCACCTCCTCCCCCAGTTCGCGGACGTCAGCATCGTCTTCAACCTCTTCCGCTACCAGACCTTCCGGGCGGCCGGCGCGATCGTGACGGCGCTGCTGGTCGCGTTCTTCGTCGGACCGATGCTCATCCGTCGCCTCCAGCGTCTGCGCGTCGGGCAGGTCGTGCGGGAGACGGGTCCGCAAACGCATCTCGCCAAGGCCGGCACCCCGACGATGGGGGGGACGCTGATCATTCTCGCCTGCGCCGTCTCTACGCTGCTCTGGGCGCGGCTGGACAATCCCTATACGCAGATCTGCCTCGTCGCGCTGATCTGGATGGGAGGGATCGGCTTCGTGGACGACTACCTCAAGGTCGTCCGGAAACAGACCGAGGGGCTCGTCGCCAGGTTCAAGCTGCTGGGCCAGTACTCCTTCGGCCTGGGCCTCGGGATCTTCCTCGTGCTGCGTCCCATCTCGCCCTTCCCGACCGAGTGGACGAGCCTGCCGTTCTTCGCCGATCACATGATCGTCTTCTGGAAGCCGGTCTTCGTGATCTTCGTCGCGACGATCATCGCCGGCTTCTCGAACGCCGTGAACCTGACGGACGGTCTGGACGGACTCGCGACCGGCCTCGCCGCGATCGCCGCGGCGACGTTCGCCGCGTTCGCCTACGTATCCGGCAACGCGATCTTCTCCGGCTACCTGGGCCTGTTCCATCTCCCGGGTGCCGGTGAGATGGCCGTCTTCGCGCTCGCTCTCGCCGGCGGCGCGATCGGATTCCTCTGGTACAACGCCCACCCGGCGTCCGTCTTCATGGGGGATACCGGGTCGCTCGCCCTCGGCGGAGCGCTGGGCGTCATGTCGATCCTGCTGAAGAGCGAGTTCCTGCTCGTGATCATCGGCGGCGTGTTCGTCATGGAAACGCTCTCCGTGATGATCCAGGTCGGCTTCTACAAGTACACCGCACGCACGGCCGGTGAAGGCCGTCGCGTGTTTCGAATGGCTCCCATCCACCACCACTTCGAGAAGCTCGGCTGGCCCGAGACGCAGGTCGTGGTGCGGTTCTGGATTCTGGGAGTTCTCTGCGCCATGGTCGCCTTCGCGACGCTGAAGATCCGATGAGGACCGTGGCCATTCTCGGACTCGGAGCCAGCGGCGTGGCCGCGGCTCGACTCGCCCTCTCTCGAAGAGATGACGTCCATGTCTCGGATATCCAGACTGATGCCCCGACTCGTGCCCGTGCAGCCGATCTCCGAACCCTCGGCGCCGATGTCGAGCTGGGATCGCACGACGTGGCCCGAATCGCGGGAGCCGACCTCGTCGTGGTATCGCCCGGGATCCCCCCGAACGCTCCGGTGCTCCGCGAACTCCGAGCGCGCGGCGTCCGGTGGATCAGCGAACCCGAGCTTGCCGCACGGGTCCTCGATGGTGCACTGATCGCGGTCACCGGCACCAACGGAAAGACCACGACGGTCCTGCTCGTCCACCATCTCCTGTCGCAGGCGGGGGTGGACGTGGCCGTCGGCGGCAACGTCGGCGGAGGCCATGCGCCGGCCGCCTCGGAACTGGCGCTCACCCGCCCGACGGCCGACTGGTACGTGCTCGAGCTGAGCTCCTACCAGCTCGCCGACATCGACACGCTGACGCCCGACATCGGCGTCCTGACGAACCTCGCGCCGGACCATCTCGACCGGTACGAGAGCGTCGAGGCGTACTGGGCCGACAAGGCGCGTCTGTTCGACAACGCGTCGGACGAAAGCATCTGGGTCCTCAACGGCGACCAGCCGGAGGTCGAGGCCCTCGCTGGGGACGCGCCGGGCCGGAGATTCCGCTTCAACGCGCGACGTCCCGACTCGGCACCGGACACGGGTGCGAGTTCCGCCTGGATCGAGGACGGCATGCTGACCCTCGACGTCGGGGACGGGGTCGTGGAACTGGTGCATGTTCGCGAGCTCCCGCTGCTCGGCCGACACAACCATGTGAACGCCCTCTGCGCGGCGCTCGTCGCACACCTGGCGGGTGTGGAGGCCGACCATATCCGGGACGGTCTCCGTACCGTTTCCCCGCTTCCGCACCGGCTCGAGGCCGTCGGCGAATTCGACGGCGTCCTGTGGGTCAACGACTCGAAGGCCACCAACGTGGCGTCGACCGTGAGTGCCGTGGAGAGTCTCGAGCGGCCGCTCGTGGTGCTGCTCGGTGGTACCGACAAGGGCGAGTCGATGGACCCGCTGGCTACGGCGCTCGCGGCGCGTGGCGCACGCATTCGCGCGGTCGTGACGTATGGCGCAGCGGGGCCACGCATCGCGCGGGATCTCGAAGCTTCGCGGTCCGGTCTCCCGCTGCATCGCGTGGAGGGGGGGCTGGCCGACGCCGTGGCGCTCGCCCGCACGCTCGCCCGCCCCGGCGATGCGATCCTGCTGGCTCCCGCCGCATCGAGCTTCGACGAGTTCGAGAACTATGCGGAGCGGGGCGAGACGTTCGCCCGGCTCGCCCGGGCGGAGGCCGCCTGATGGTCCGCCGGCCGATGGACGTCGCGCCCGCGCGGGTCAGCTTCCCCGACGTCGGGCTGGGCCGCGGATGGGAGCCCCCGGTCCTGCTGGCGCTCACGCTGATGCTGTTCGCGTTCGGGCTGGTGACCCTCTACTCCGCGTCGAGCTTCTTCGCGCGGACCCAGGGCAATCCGGACCACTTCTACGTGCTTCGTCAGGCGACGGGAGGCGCGGTGGGGCTGGTGGCGCTCGCGGTCTGCGCCCGGATCCCGTTCCGCTTCTGGGAGACGATGGCGTGGCCGCTGGTGGTCGCGACCTTCGCACTTCTCGTCGTGGTGATTCTGCCCGGGACCGAGGGGATTGCGCCCCGGATCAACGGGGCTCGGCGCTGGCTGCAGGTCGGCGTGACCATCCAGCCGTCGGAATTCGCGAAGATCGCCATGATCGTCTGGACCGCGATGATGGCGGTCCGGAAGCAGGACCAGTTCGGTCGGCTTTCGAAGGGACTGGGCCCCTTCCTCGCGATCTGGGGCCTTCTCCTGATCCCGGTCGCCCTGCAGCCCGACCTCTCCACGGCGATGCTGACCGGACTGCTGGGTGCCCTCACGCTGTTCGCGGCCGGTGCCCGCATCGGGCACTTCATCTTCCTCGCGATCATCTGCGCACCCGTGCTGGCACAGCAGCTGCTGGTGGGGTTCAGGTTCGACCGGTGGATCGCGTGGCTCTCTCCCACCGCGGATTCCCAGGGCGCCGGATGGCAGCTCTGGCAGTCGCTCATCGCGGTCGGATCGGGAGGGCTGACCGGGAGAGGATTCGGTGAGGGCCAGCAGAAGTTCGGCTTCGTTCCCGAACCTCACAACGACTTCATCTTCGCCATGGTCGGCGAGGAGTGGGGCCTGATGGGCGTCACCTTCGTGATCGTGATGTACACGGCTCTGATCCTGATCGGATTCCGTGTGGCCCGCCGTGCGCCGACGCTGTTCGGACAGCTGCTGGCGGTCGGGTGCACGAACCTCATCGCGCTGCAGGCCGTGCTCCACATCAGCGTCGGGCTCGGACTCGTTCCGACCACCGGCCTCGCACTCCCGCTCGTCTCGTACGGACGGTCGAACCTTCTGGTGATCTTCATCGCGATCGGGATCCTCATGTCGATCGCGCGCGAGACGGATCTCGACTGGAGTCCGGATACGCGTGAACGGACGCGCCGCTCCGACCTTACCCGTGACGTTCGGCGCGCGGGACCGCGTGCACGCCCGGCGACCGCCGGGGGGCGCGGATGAGCGACCGGAGCGTGGTGCTGTTCGCGGGTGGCGGAACCGGGGGACACCTGTATCCCGCCCTGGCGCTGTCCGACGCGCTGCGGGACCTGCGTCCCGATATCGACGTCGCCTTCGCCGGGGCGCAACGCGGCATCGAGGCGCGGGTGCTTCCGGCGCGCGGTGTCGAGCACTTCCTGCTCCCCGTGCGCGGATTCGCCCGCGGGGTACCGATCTGGAAGAACCTCGGGGTTCTTCCGGCCCTGCTCACCTCACTCGTGGAAGTCGGTGAGTGGGTGCACCGGAATCGACCCGCCGTCGTCGTCGTGACCGGCGGCTATGCCGGGGGGCCCGCGGGCCTCGTCGCGGCGGTCACCGGGATCCCGCTGGCCCTCCAGGAGCAGAACGCGGTGCCGGGTGCGACGACCCGGGCGCTGTCGCGCTGGGCGGCACAGGTTCATGTGGCGTACCCGGAGGCGCGTGAATATCTGCCGCCCGCAGGACGGGCCGCGGCGCGCGTCACCGGAAACCCCATTCGTCCGCCTCGCCCGATCGACCCTACGGATGCACGGCGAGTCCTCGGGCTCGACCCGGAGCGACCGCTCGTCCTGGTGGTGGGTGGGAGCCAAGGCTCCGCCGCGCTGAACCGGGCGATGCTGGAAGCCGTCGAGCAGATGGACGGGGCACCGGACTACCAGCTGCTCTGGTCGACCGGCCCCCGCCACATCGGGTCGATCGAGGCCGAGCTCGAGCGCTCGGGTCGCTCGACCCGGGTGCACGTGACGGGATACATCGACGATATGCCGAGCGCCCTCGCGGCCGCCGATGTCGCGATCAGTCGCGCGGGGGCGATGGCCACATCCGAGCTTCTCGCGTGGGGCGTGCCCGCCATCCTGGTGCCGCTGCCGACCGCGGCAGCCGGACATCAGGAGCGCAACGCGCGGGCGCTCGCGGACGCGGGATGTGCGATCCATGTGCGCGAGTCCGACCTGGACGGGGCTCGTCTGATCGAGGCACTGAACGAGCTCTTCGGCGATGCGGATCGCCTCGAGCAGATGAGCGGGTCGGCACTCGCACGGGCCCAGCCGGAGGCGGCGCGGGACATCGCACGTCAGATCGCCGAGCTGCTGCCCGCGGCGCGGAGGGCGGCATGACGGCCTCTCGGACCCCGGACGATCGTGCGGTGCGCTTCGACGCCGTCGACGGCCCGATCCACTTCATGGGGATCGGGGGCGCCGGCATGTGCGCACTCGCCGAACTCGTGCATCGCCGTGGACTCACCGTCACGGGGTGCGACGCGAAGGAGGGAGCGTCCGTCCAGCGTCTCCGCCGGATGGGTGTCCCGGTCGTGATCGGTCATGATGCGTCGCATGTCGAAGGCGTGGGTGCGGTCGTCGTCACGGCGGCGGTCCCCGCGGACCACCCGGAACTCACTGCCGCGCGGGCAGCGGGGATCCCGGTGTGGAAGCGCGCCGCGGTGCTCGGGGCCGTGGCCGATCAGGGCCGCGTCGTGGCGATCGCCGGAACGCACGGGAAGACGAGTACGACGGCCGTCACCGTCCAGCTTCTCCAGGAGGCGGGACTCGACCCGACCGGACTCGTCGGCGGGACGGTGGCCGACTGGGGGGGCAACCTCCGGCTCGGCGGCGACCTGTACGTGGTGGAGGCGGACGAATACGACCGATCCTTCCACCATCTCGCCCCCGATGTCGCCGTCGTGACCAATCTCGAGGCGGACCATCTCGACATCTACGAGTCCCTGGACGGGGTGCACGAGGCGTTTCACACCTTTCTCGCCGGTCTCCGGCCGGGCGGCCGTGCGGTCGTCTGCGCGGACGATCCGGGTGCCTCGACGCTGCTCTCGCGGCTGGGGTCCCGGGGCTACACCTACGGCACGTCCGCCGGCTCTCAGCTGCGGGCCCACGACGTCATCTCCGATTCCGACGGCACGCGGTTCCGGGTGTCGGAGGACGGACGCGACAGAGGCGAGGCCACCCTCCCCGTCCCGGGCAGGCATACGCTGCAGAACGCCCTCGCGGCCGCGGCCGTGGCCCGATGGTTCGGCGCGGACTGGGGGGCGATCCGGCGGGGGTGGGCCGCGCACCGTGGTGTGCGGAGGCGGTTCGATCGCCTGGGCGAGGTGGCCGGCGTCGAGGTCGTCGACGATTACGCGCACCATCCGACCGAGATCGTGGCGACCCTCGCCGCCGCGCGCGAAGCGTGGCCGAACCGGCGCCTGGTGGTGGTCTTCCAGCCGCACCTCTTCTCGCGGACGCGTGACTTCGCGGACGACTTCGGACGCGTGCTGGCGCAGGCCGACGTGGCCTGGGTGACCGGTATCTTCCCGGCGCGCGAGCAGCCCATCGCCGGCGTGGACCACCACCTCATCGTCGACGCGGTCGAGCGGGCGGGGGGCACGGTTCGGGAGCACGCCGAACTCGGCACCCTGCACGACGCCGTGGCGGAGGAGATCGAGGAGGGCGACGTCGTGGTCGCGATGGGCGCCGGCTCGATCGAGCACTTCGGCCCACGACTCGTCACCCGCCTCGAGGAGGTCGTCCATGCGTAGCTGGCTGCGCTGGGTCGCGGTGGCGTGTGTCGCCGCGGTCGGGGTCCTGACGCCGATCTACGGGCCCCGGGCCCTCGCCGAGGTCGACATCTTCCTCGCCGAGGATGTGGACGTGGACGGACTGACGTGGGTCGACGCGGCGGAGATCCTCCGAACCGCCGGCATCGATCGGAGCACCAACGTGTGGGAGCCGCTGGACGAGCTCGAAGAGCGGATCGCCGCCCACCCGATGGTGGTGGCCGTGAAGGTCCGCCGGGACCTCCCGCGCAGGCTCGCCGTCGAGGTGCAGGAGCGGATTCCGGTCGGGCTGGTCCCGACGCCGACGCTCGAGGCGGTCGATGGCGAGGGTCGCTACCTCCCGATCGACCCCGCCGGTGTCTCGATCGACCTCCCGATTCTCCTGCCGCGCGCGGATCCGACGGCAGAGGACCCGAGGCCGACACGGGCCCGGGTCAGGAACCTCGCCCGCCTCGCCGACGCGATGCGGAAGGACCCCGTGTTCTGGAGTCGGGTGTCGGAGATCCGCGAGCTGGACGACGGAACCGTCGTGGCGCGCTGGGGCGCACCCGACGAGGTCGAATTCCAGCTCGACCCGGAGGCAGATCTCGCGCGTCTCCGTGAAGGGCTGGCGGCACTCGAGGAGGAGATGCGCGTGTTCGGGGACGAACTCCCCGAGGCCGTGGATCTGAGATGGGCAGACCAGGTCGTGGTTCGCTATGGCAGCTGATCGGGGACGGGGAATGCGAAGCAATCTGATCGCCGGGCTGGATGTCGGGACCACGAAGACCGTCGCGGTCATCGGGGAGCTGACGGG
>Ga0102929_1000860_pt1 | contig 17942 bp, 13 predicted proteins | sample SalPonR1_B_D2_MG_FD_78510 | JGI IMG/M metagenome (GOLD analysis project Ga0102929, IMG submission 78510) | Salt pond soil microbial communities from South San Francisco under conditions of wetland restoration - Salt Pond MetaG R1_B_D2_MG | ecosystem: Environmental > Aquatic > Marine > Intertidal... | reverse complement strand
CAAGGGCCGGATCGGAGGAGATTTCATTTACACCTTCAATGGTGCCTTCCGTGGCGTTGTTGGTTGTAGCACGGCCCAGGATTACCAAACCACCCCACTCGCCAACATCATCTTTTGTCAGCCCATCATCATCTTCAGCAGTAAATATAATTGGGTTACCTGGAGATCCTTCTGCAAAAATTCTTGAATCCCGAGTAATTACAAGACCGGTAGCGTCCAGATCCTGCCCAAAAGCACCACGAACTGTTGTTCCTGCTTCGATATATAGGTCGGCACCCTCAGTAACAAAAATCATCCCGTCAAGAAGGTACTCATTATCGGCAGTCCAGTAGGTATCACTTGTGATGTTGGAATCAATAGTAATCATGCCTGGAGTTCCACTGTCTGCTAGATACCCGTACTGGTCTAAAGCTGTCCAGCCGGCTGCCCAATTGGAACCGCCAAATGCGCCTTTATAGGCTACATTTCTAAAGAATGGATCATCTGGAATGTCAGCACCGCTTAAAACAGAGCTGTTACCCGGGCGCGGATCGAGTCCGCCATCATCTGTCCGACTAATTCCATTCAGCTGGGGGTCTGTGATTTCATTGGCATTGGCAGAAAGCATAGTTTCTACAAATGGTGCGCTCGAGATATCCGATAAGGTGTTTCCGCTTCCGAAGTCAAAGAACACGCTGTTGGAGATGTTCAGTGAGTCAGCTTCCAGCCGGCCACGCGAATCGATATCTGTTCCGTCCACATCTTCCACATCCACCAGTTGTGCGGGGTGATCGGTAAACACCGAGTTGTGGTATGCGCCACCCGTGTTGTCACGGAACTGAAGCATCTGACCGCTGTCTCCCGACGGCGTAGAGGTTACGCCGGGCCCGATGTATGTCGCATTGGAGATCACAGGAAAAGCATACGGGCTGCCTGTCTCATTTCCACCGGCTCCGTCCATCTCTGCGGCACGGCCGGTTTGATCACTGTCCTGAATCGCAAACCAGAACTGCCCTTTTCCGCGAAATCCCTGATCCCAGTCAAATGCATCATCGTTGTTAAAAGCACTAACCAGGTAGCGGGCATTTACGGTGCCGCCAAACCACTCGTATCCATCATCGCCACTGGCAAATGACTCCACATATTCGATCGTGGTACCGGCTCCGACGCCACCCATGGTGAGTCCCTGAATTTCGTTACCGGAACTTGACCCGATATTGATTCCGGTGTGGCGAATGGACACGTAGCGCAGAATACCGGAGTCGTCCATGTCATCGGTTCCGCCATACCCCACAAGGGCCGGATCGGAGGAGATTTCATTTACACCTTCTATGGTGCCTTCCGTGGCGTTGTTGGTTGTAGCACGGCCCAGGATTACCAAACCACCCCATTCGCCAACATCGTCTTTTGTCAGCCCATCATCTTCAGCCGTAAAAATAATTGGATTTTCAGCTGTTCCTTCAGCAAATATTCGAGAACCACGCGTAATTACCAGGCCCGAAGCATCCAGGTCCTGCCCGAAAGCACCACGAACTGTTGTACCTGCTTCAATGTAGAGATCAGCATCGTCAGTGACGAAGATCATTCCGTCAAGAAGGTATTCATTATCGGCGGTCCACTCAGTATCTGTAGTGATATTTGAACTTACAGTTACCGTGGTTTGAGCAATAGCTGATATGGGCACAAACAAGAGCACTGCAAATAGTAGCATTCGATTTATCATTTGTATGTTCGGTTATATGTTAGGATTGATGATGAAGGGTCAAATACAGTTATAATATGTATTTGATACCCAGTGAAAATGTTCTTCCGGTTTGATAAGCACTGTAGAGATACTCATCGCCTTTGAAAAGCTGTGACTGCTTAATCTCAGGATTCAGCAGGTTGCTTGCCTTCAAGCTTAGCTCGAAATTTCCCAATAGCTTTTTGTTTGCCGTAAAATTAAGTGAGCCGTATCCCCTTTCATAGATGTCCGGAGTTGCGCCTTCTGCTACTATTGAAAGACGATCTCCAAACTTGTTATAGCTTACGGATGAGGTAAATCCGATATCAGGATTGGCATACCCAAGGTCGAGGTTGAATATGAATGGTGACTGCCCCTGAAGGTCTCGTTTTGCAGGAGCATCAGGTCTTGCATCCCGGGCTACGATTAGCTCAAGCTCCGGAATATTAACTTCGGAACGAACTATGGTAAGGTTGGAGCTCAGGTTGAAGTGTCTGAGGCCATGACTCAAAAATCCAAGGTTCTTACGGATCTCCATTTCCAAACCGTATACACGTCCCTCTTCCACATTCTGTATGGAAAGGGCGTCGTTGCCAATATCAGTTCTGATAACTCTTTCGAGCGGATTTTGAAGCTCTTTATAAAATCCACTTACGGCTAAAACTTCACCGGGACCTGCAAAATATTCCCAGCGAATGTCATAGTTGGTTATCAGGGTACGTTTGAGTTCTGCATTTCCCTGAAAGAGAAGTCCGCCTACAAAATCAAACGTAATGTACGGAGCAAGCTCTCTGAACGTTGGGCGGGCTACTGTTTTGCTATACGCCGTCCGGACATTCATGTTATCAGAAAGGCTGATAATAGCATTGAGAGACGGCAGATAATCAGTGTTTGAAAGTCGTCCCACATCAAGTGATGTATCCTGGCTGACGACCTCAAGATCCATTTTCTCCAGCCGTACGCCACCTATCAATTTAAGCCAGTCTGTAAGCGGTAATTCGGTCATTAGATAGGCCGCATCAGTTCGATTTTTTGCGTCGTAGTTACTTCGGTCAGTCGAGGCATTCTGAACATAGTTGCCAAACCGGGGCCTTCCTGAATTGCTGTATCCAAGCACACCAACTGAATCAAAGAATGCATCCACATTGCCTTCAACATCATTCAGTGAAAAGTTTCTGCTATCCGTATAAAAATCGAATCGTCGTTCGTTGAAGTCCCTGTCTACATCGAGAATACTCCCGCCGAATTTCAGGTTAGCTGAATTATTGTTGAATGAGGTAAATGGAATCGTGATGTCAATGCCGGCAGTCCTGTTGGATTCTTCCAGGTCGCGATAAAATCGACCCGGCCGCTGGAAATTATTTGTAGGACTTGAGTAGAGAACAGCTCCTGAAGGAAATGTGTCTACCTGTGTCGTAAAGTACCTCAGATCCGGCTCGTCCTGGATATTTAAAGCGGTAGAACCTTTCCACTCAATTGTTGTCTTGAGAAAGTTTGCAAGATAGCTTTTTCCGCTCAGTTGTAAGGTTTGCAGACTTCTCTCTGTATATTTTACAGTCCGGGTCTGAAACAGTGCATCGGGAATATCCTCCTGAAATCCTTCCAGGTAACGCCCTTCTGCTGTGCCGCTTTGAGTTCTTAAATAACGGAGAGAAACTCTGTTATTTGGATTGAGCCTGTATGACAGATTGGCCATTCCGCCCCAATCTACGTTTCGTTCGCCTGATACATCTGAGACGTCCAGTCTTCTGGCAAGCAGTTCACTGTCTGAGTAGTTGCCAACCAAATCGTATCTCGAAACTCCGCCATCATCGTACCCTGAGAAATCCTGACTGTAAGAGAAACTCGCCGTATAGCCTAAATCATTTCCAAACAGTGACAATTGATTTCCTAAAGAAATTCCATAGCTCTGATTCATAGTACTGGACTGCTCACGGGGACGAAACTCATTATTAAATGATTTTGAGAGCCGGTCCAGTATCTCTGTGGCTTCGGGATTGTTCCTGGTATCCCTCAGAGTTGGTATCTCATTGCCGGAACTGATATAATTCATCACTTCATCCGGTATAGATCTTCGTCCATTATCAAATCCAAGAAAATCTGTATCCCCCGGATCACCAATAGCCAGGTCTGAGAAAGAAGATTTTGTATTAAATCCGGTTGAAGCGGTAAGTTGAAATGACAGTCTTTCCGGAAAATCTTTAGTTGATATGTCTACCAGCCCGCCACTGAAATTCCCTGGTTTATCCGGAGTAAAAGTTTTCAGGGTCACGATATTCTCAAGCAGGTTGCTTGGGAACATATCCAATTGAAACGACTTGCGGTTTGGATCAGCGCTGGGTAATTCTGATCCATTTAAATGAGTACTCGTATAGCGGTCACCCAATCCTCTTATGTAGACATATTTTCCGCTTACAACGGAAGCTCCCACAACTTTTTTGAGAGCATCGGCTGCATCTCCGCTACCGGTCCGGGATATAGATTCTGCAGAAATTGCATCGCTAAAAGCGATCGATTTCTGCCGCTGCCTCAGAAGGCCGGCCTCATTATCGAGAATAGCATCTGCTGTGACAACTACATCACCGAGCTCTTCTGTTTCGGAATTAAGTGCAACGTCCAGGGTCAATACCTCACCGGCTTCGATCTCAACACCGGTTACAGTCTGTTTTTGATAGGAAATGTAGCTGTAGACAAAAGTATATGTTCCTTCGTCTATGCCTCTGATCGTATATTTGCCGTCTATATCGGTTGAGGCACCGATTGTGGTACCTTCGATAATGACGTTTGCTCCGATGATTGTCTCACCGGATTCTGCATCTACTACGGTACCTGTGATGGTACCTGTACTCTGCGCTTTTAGTTGGAAAGGAAGGAAAAGCGCAAAACCAAGAAGTGTTACTAGTATGTGTTTTTTCACGATTGCTGATCATATTTAGTTTTGCTGTATTACTACATGCAAAATCTAATGATCAGCAGTTGCCGTATTGTTACGCCGGCATTATCGTATTGTGACGTCTATGTTACCACAGTGTTAACAGAGAAGAAGTAAGAAGTGTAAGCTATTGCTTGCCTTCAGCTTCCTCTTCCATCTCATCATTTTCAGCCGACTCAGATTTTATATTTTTTTTATCGTCTTGCTTGGCATCTTCAGAATCAGTATCCATCTCAGATGCTTCAGGCTGAGTCTCCCCTGATTCATCATCTTCTGTTTCTGTCTCCGTTCCTTTTTTGATCGTCGATCCGTTTTCCTGGAATATTCCTTCCGGATATTTACCTTTGGGACGGTCGCCTAACAATTCCCTGATATCATTATGATTGATGACCTCTTTTTCAAGAAGTGTTTCAGCCATTTTCTCAAGTTTATCCCTGTGCTCGTTTAATAAATCAAGCGTTCGCGTATAATTATCAGCAATTATATCCTGGATCGCCTGGTCAATTCGCTGTGCAGTTTTTTCGGAATACTTTTTATTAAAACCGTAGCTGTTATTTGGATTCTTTGAGTCTTTAAGAGATAAATAACCCAGTTCATCACTCATACCGTATTCCGCTACCATTGCAAACGCCATGGTTGTAATACGCTCAAGATCATTCTGAGCCCCCGTTGATATACGGCCGAAGATAATCTCTTCAGCAACACGTCCGCCTAGCAAGGCACAAATTTTATCATTAAGCTCTTCGGTCGTCATCAGGAAGCGATCTTCCAGAGGTGTCTGGAGCGTGTAACCCAGCGCAGCAAGCCCGCGGGGTACAATACTTACCTTCAGAACAGTATCGGTATGTTCAAGATACCAGCCCACAATAGCGTGACCGGCTTCATGATAAGCCACAATTTTACGTTCATCAGGATTGATGAGCTTATTTTTCTTTTCAAGTCCGGCAACCACACGTTCAATTGCATCCTGGAAATCGACCATTTCAACCGATTTTTTATTTCGGCGTGCGGCCAGGAGTGCGGCTTCATTACAGAGATTTGCAAGTTCAGCCCCCGCAAACCCTGGTGTTTGAGATGCCAGCACTTTCAGATCAATATGATCAGACAGCTTAAGCTTCTTCACATGAACTTCCAGCACCTTGATCCGCCCTTTCAAATCGGGCTTATCGATAAGGATCTGCCGGTCAAATCTGCCGGGACGCAAGAGTGCAGAGTCCAATACATCCGGTCTGTTTGTTGCTGCCATAATGATGACGCCGTTATCCGAATTAAAACCGTCCATCTCGCTCAAAAGCTGATTCAGCGTATTTTCACGCTCATCATTAGAGCTCATCTGCATTCCGCCGCCACGGGTCCGGCCTATAGAATCAATTTCATCAATAAATACAATACAGGGTGCTTTCTCTTTCGCCTGCTTAAACAGATCCCGGACTCGGGCTGCTCCTACCCCTACAAACATCTCCACAAAATCGGAGCCACTCAGAGAGAAAAATGGCACATCGGCTTCTCCGGCCGTAGCCTTTGCCAATAGTGTTTTTCCCGTTCCGGGAGGTCCAACCAACAGAACACCTTTCGGAAGACTTCCCCCGAGATTTGTAAATTTCTTGGGCGTTTTCAGAAACTCAACAACTTCTTCAACTTCTGCTTTCGCCTCTTCAAGGCCTGCAACATCTTCAAAAGAGACTTTGCTTTCTGTTTGCTTGTCGTACAGTGAGGCTTTGTTTTTGCCAATGTTCAGTACTTGCTGCCCCGGATTCATTCTCTTAAAAATAAATACCCAGAAGGCAATAATGAGCGCAATCGGGATCAGCCAAATAAGAATACCACTCCACCAGTCTTCTTCAATGCGTACGTCGTATACTACCTCATTTTCATCAAAGAGCGATCGGATTTCATCACCTTCGAGCATCGTAGTTGAAAATGTTGGTCCGCCCGGTTGTGCTGATAGCCACTGGTTATCTTCCTCGGTTGGCTGTTCAACAACTCCTTCTTCAATTGCTTTATCAGAGTATTCACCCCTGATGCGCACATTGTTTGTAATCACGACTTCTTTGACGTAGCCCTGCTCTACATATTCAAGAAACTCGCTGTATTTTATTCGTTCAGAACTGTCTCCGGGTGCGACAAGAAAATTGAATCCGATGAGTACAAGGAAAAGGATTACATAGATCCAGATAGAAAATCGCGGACCTTTTTTCTTTTGGTTGTTTTCAGAACCCTTTTTGGTCGATTTCTTGGAAGTTTGTTTTTTAGTCATTTAAAATCTTTAAGTATCAAAACAGCCTTGAATATACCACTTTTTCAGTAGAATTGTGCATTTTCAATCAGACTGCAAGAGAATTTTTACTCGTGTTAGAATAGGCCAAACCTATACGTATTCAATAGAGATGGTTGCGTTATTTATCCAATCTATTTCCTAACGCAGCGAGTTGCCATTTATGTTTCGAAGAGGTCAAACTTTATTTTTCTATCTTCTCCGGTATTAATGATAAACTGTTTTTCTTTCGCCACCATTTTCCCGATTACAGAAAAATCATCAAAATCGGCTTTTAATTTTTCAACCTCTTCCTCTCTGATTGTAAACGCCATCTCAAAATCCTCTCCCCCGTAGAAAGCGTACTTATCTACATCCTCCTGCATCTCGTCGGCCACATTACGAACTTCATAAGATATTGGCAGAGCCGGGCTGTAAATTTCAATTCCCATTTCAGACTGCTTGCCGATCCGCTGCAAATCATTAACCACTCCCCTGGTTATATCTGTCATGCTTGATGGAATTATCCCTGCCTGAGTAAACCCTTTGAGCAAATCCTGCCTCGCTTTGGGAACAAGTTGGCGCTGCACCACATATTCATAATCGCCAAGGTCGGGTTGAAAATGATCCTGTCCGCTCTCTTTCCATGCGCTTTTCTCTCTTAACAATACACGGAGACCGGCAATAGCAGCCCCAAGATCACCTGTAACACAAATAATATGATCCTGTTTTGCGCCTGACTGTCGCACAATACTTGATTTATTGCCAAGGCCGGTCGCAGTGGCCGAGAGAACCAGAATTTGATGCGATGCTGTTACATCCGTACCTGCAAGCTCTACATTATAATCCTTACAGGCGGCATCAATCCCCTTGTACAGGTTTTTTAACATTTGTACTGAATATTTATTGGGAGCAGCTACATTAAGGTGAAGAAGGACCGGTTCTGCATTCATCGCATAAATATCGCTAACAGCTGCCGTCACCATTTTGTAGCCAAGATGGTGAAATGGCGTGTACGTTAAATCAAAATGCACCCCTTCAAGAAAAATTTCAGAAGACGTTGTAACAGCCATGCCATCCCCCGCTTCCAAAACGGACGAATCATCACCAAGCCCTGTACTAATTTCATCGCGTTTAGCTCCTGTGTACTCAGCAATATCTTCTTTGAATAAAGGGAGTCCATAGTCATGAATTGACTGAAAATCGTCTTTTGCCATAATCTTGGTTTAAATAAAAAAAGGCATGTACACTGATGTGTAGACGCCTTTCAAGGAATGTTTAGTATCATGCATCTCAATCCGGTGAAGGATTAAGATACACAATTATGAAATGTTGTTATTGGAAATCAACTTAGATTTCCCGCAATGTAGAGTAGTTGATCCTGAGCGTACCGGCATGCCTGAGTTCCTGTTGAACATCAGTAATAATCCCGAATTCGGAATCCTGATCAACTCTGAGTGAGACAATCAAACGCGGCTCTTCCATAATTTTATCATACATGATATTACGGATTGCCCCCATATCGTCTACAAGAGTATCATCAATCTGCACTTTTGTTTCACCAAGTCGATTATTGCCAAGACGCTGCGGGCCAATATAAATGTAGCTCACAAGGCGCTTCTGCTCAATCTTCTGGATATTTTCTGCCTGGGCATACTGAACCTGAACCTGAAGTTCAACTTCGCGAAGCACAGTAGTTACCATAAAGAAAATGAGCAGCATAAATACAACGTCGGGCATAGCTGACGTTGGAACTGCCTGCTTGGTTTCGGCCTGTTTCTTTTTAAATTTGCTCATTGATTATCCCTCATCAGGTTCTGCGATTGAAATTCGTTTTGGAAATGCATCATTGATTTCCTCCTGCTCAACGCTGTCATCCTCAAGCGAATCGTACGGAACGCCAAACCTGGCCTGAGATTCTTGGTTTCGAAGCTCAGCATACGCCCCCATTACCTCATCAAGCATATTGATGTAAACGTTGTAGGGTGTTCTTCGGTCGGTTTTAATAGACACAACGGCATCATCCGGTGACTCAGATAAGTCCGGGCTGTTGTTAGGATTGTCTACAAAATCTTTTACCCGCTCACGAACTTCCGATATGACGGCAATTTCTCCGTCCATCAAAACACGCCCCTGAGCATCTACCAATATGTTCAGGAGGTTACGATCGCGTACCGGAGGCGGCGGAGTCGTATCATCCGGAATGGGCGGCAGTACCAGCCCGATACCGGCATCAACATCAATTGTAGTCACCACGAGAAAGAATATCAGCAGTAGAAATGCGATATCTGCGAGGGATGACCCGTTGATTTCCGGTTCTTCTTTTTTCTTTTTTTTATCAAGCATAGAATTAAATGTTAAAGGTTCTTCTTGCGCTTGAAACGATAATTCCCAGGGCCATTAAGGCCATCATTGTCAGAAAAGTTATCATACCGGCCTGGTCAATTGCGCCGGTAATCACGTAGGCGATTCCAAAAATGACGAACGGGACACCCATAGCGAGTGTCCGTTTTAAATCGGACTTACCCCACGTAAGGCTTCGGACACCAAAGGCCAAGGCCAATACAAAACCGATCACGATGACCCCTAATCCAAGGCCCAATGCAATACTATCAATCATAATTTATCCTGTTTTTAAAAGGTTAAGAGTTTTTTTGACGTGCGGTATAAATTATACCTGGTCGTCTTCTGAACCTTCTTCAGGAACAATTTGCTTGCCTTCTTTCATTAAAATAATCGAGTCGATCAGCGTAATGGAACTCTCTTCCATTTCGGCAATAATTCTGTCAATCTTGGATACACAGTAGTTATATCCAACCTGAAGAATAATACCAGCAAGAAGACCGGCAGCTGTTGTAAGAAGAGCAATCTTAATACCGCGTGCAACAAGACTTGGAGAAATATCGGCTGCGGCTTCAATAGCGTCGAACGCCTCAATCATACCAACAACGGTTCCGAGGAATCCGAGCAGCGGAGCGATGGCAATAAACAGAGCCAGCCATACGAGGCCACGTTCAAGAAAACTCATCTCAATGGAGCCATAAGTTGTAATAGCTTTTTCAGCAGCTTCAACACCCTCATCAGCTCTCATCAGGCCAGCCTGAAACACAGAAGCAATTGGGCCTCTTGTTTGTGCACATAGATCCTGAGCGGCAGGAATACCACCATCCTGAAGAGCCTGCTGTACATCCAGGATAAATTTACGTGTATTGATGTCGGCAAGGTTGAGAGTAATTACTCTTTCAAGGAAAATCGCCAGCCCTAAGATAAGGGCTACGAGCACTGGCCACATCCAAGCTTCACCTTCATTGAATTTTTCTACTAATACGTTAAAAAAGCCAGCATCTGCCTGGAGGAAAAAATATGCGAAATCTGCTCCCAATTGTAGAACAGATTGAGCTAAAAATGAAGTCATAAGGTTACTCCGCGTTATGTTTTGGTTATGGGCTTAATTTAAAGCAAAATGATAGATCATTTGATAGTAAATGTCAAAACGTAGTTAGGGTTTTAACATTATTACAAGAGAATGAGTACCATCTTGTTTTAAATTTTGCATTTCTTTAATCGAAAGATTCAATTTTGTGAAAAATTCAGCGTTTTGGGCATACGAACCATTGTTTTTTGCCCGATGCCAAGCTACGTAATTTTGCTGCAGTAATTTGATGGTTTTTAACTGCTGAGTCAAACTAAATCGTTTGCATTAAATATATTAGAACACAGCACTAACTACCAAACGTAATGTTTGAATTATTTCACTTTGTGAGGTGGTGCGCCCATTGTACTGCAGCGATAAACGCAGAAGAGACGACGCCCGGTAATCACTGTTCAGGCTCCATACAATATTTGTTCCCCTTCCGATGCCTTCAGTTAGCTCATATTCGGCCTGACCGGCAACATCACCCGTAATTTCAGTGTGGCGCAGCTGAAGTCTCAGCCTGTTTTGAATGCGATCTAAGAGGAAGAGCTGAGCCCTGTTTTCAATCGAAATTGTCCGTGCAGTCGCATTTCCCGCAACAGATTCACTCATTTTATTAACGTATCCTGTGCGCCATTCAATTTGTGCCGACCGGCTCAAAAACAGGCGCAGGCCCGGCCGGAGCTCATATCCGTTTATGCTGTAATTTCTGGAATCGAATCGGCTGTTGCTGTTTGATACATCAGACCTCTGAAATGAGCCGAGAAACCGGATGGGTTGGCTAAGCTGCAGTTCCCCTTCTGCCAGGAGAATACGGTTCGAGCCCGACTGAATTCCAACCGAACGTTGCGTTAAGGTTCTGTTTTCGTTGAAGGCAACACCAAATTCCACATCACGATCATCTGTCCGCCAGCTTACTCTTTGCCGGATCGTACGCCTCCCCGTAATTGAGCTTTCATCATTTCGCAGCACTGATGGATTTAATAAATAAACTTTACTTAGATTCTGCTCACGGCTTGTTTCAGTGATCTCAAAAAGCGAATTCCACTCCAGAAACCTGAGTGATCCTGTATTTTGCCCAGTCAGTTTACCCATTATTTCACCCAGCCTGATGTCATTTCTGATTCTTAACGTGACATCAATCACGGGCAGAAGCTCATCTGAGGGGACAAATTGCCGGATGTAATTACCCTCATTAGGCGTCACTTCCGAAAAAAATTCATCCACCTGCTGCACATTGTCACTGTTTAGATCGAGCCAGACATATTGACCCAATTCCGGCCCCACTTCAATATATGTCTCTTGCAGTAATGCCCGTCGCTCGGTATTTGTCTCATAAAAAAGATCCCCTTCCAGAGTTCTGTCTAATAATTTGTACGATGTGATTGAACTCATCAATACGCCTTTACTATCCTGTGTGAGTGTTTCCCCCAAAAACCTGTCGTTTGTCTGCTTTTCACGAAACTGTATTCTGTTGGCCGTGCTGAACTGCGATGACGGACGATATTCTACACCGAACCTTTGTGATCTGCTCACAGACTCATCTGCCAGCCTATTCTCAAAGGGCCGTTTATTAGCCCTGTAGCCAACTCCGCCATTGAGTGTCAGATCTCCCAACGAGAGCTGAAGCCCGGGATTGAGTTCGAAAAATTGAAGGGATTGCGGACTCAGTGTGTCTGAATAGGAGCGCTGAAGCCTTTTCTCAGTATCCCAGCTTACGCGGGGAGTGAGTTCAGCAGCCCCGAGATTGTAAGACATTGAAGCATTACCACGGTGCCGAAACCAGCTTCCATCCTGTTCAAGCCGGTCGTCACGGCTCTCAATATAGGTTGTAAGCGCTGATATCTCCGGCAGCGACTGTTCACCCAGCACCATTTCCAGCTCCCCCCTGTTCCCCTCAAAGAGGTTGCGAGAGAGCCGTCCTCCGCTTAAACTCAGTGCTGAGCCCGATTCTCCGGTCAGGTTTAAGAACCCGGTCGTTTGGAGTTCCTCCTCGTCACCATCCACCGCCCTGATGATATTCCAGCGGCGATCAAACTCTATTTCTCTTGGGCGGTCGAAAAACTCGAATTTATTACCTATGTATCGCTGACCGGCTCCTGCCTGAATCGTCCCAATTCCTGTTTCAATTTCCGAAAGTTCAAGTCGTCCGTTCAGGGCCATATCTGTATTGTCACCGTTGCCGATCGATGAGAACCTGTTGGGATCAAATTCACTCACGGCCCACTCACCCTGCAATGACAAGTAGTCATTTATCTGCAGTTTTGTATCTATTGAGAGCATCTGATGGCTGACCGGTGCCCGCAACCTCACCACAGGTTCGTACCGACCTGCTCCGGGGCCTGCCCACTCGTATAGAATGCCATTAACGGCTCCACCGGCCCTGCGATAAGCCCCTTCGCCTTCACCAACATTTGTAAACCTCACCCGGAATACTGACCGGGAATCACCGGGCAGACTCTTGAATATCTCAAAAGTCTCGCCATTCAGAGTAGTGTCAATTTTGGCATAGAGCGTAAACTCTGCGTTTTCCTGAAAACCCACGGAATCTGCTCCGCTAACAAAAAGATCATCCACGTCGTCACCGAGATCGCGAAGCCGGTCAATTTCCTCATCCGTCAGATTCAGCTGAGTATTCGGGTTTTTATTATCAGCCTCTCGTATATAAGTAGCACCGATGCTTAATCGGCCTTCAAACATCTCCTCGTCTCGACCGCGGGCAGTAAACAGCGTGCGGGTGAAATTTTGTGTAATGTACTGAAACTCCACCACGATTCTTGTTTCGTCGGTCACTACAAGATTGTTGGTAAACGTGATTTCGCCAAGCCCGTAGTCGATTATATATTCATTCTCAGCTCCCCGGTTCACCTGCACGCCGTCAACGTATACCTGTTCAGATCCGGCAATCACGATAATAAATGATTCATTCTCTGCTCCACTTAGCCTGTAAGGCCCCTGTACTCCTTCCAATCCGTTGAAAGACTGAGTTCTGAACTGCCCCCTGCTTACCGACGCGCCGCCGCCAAATCTGCCATATGGCGTATCTGCTGCCCCAACTGCACCCTGTACTCGTCTGTTGATGCGGGCAAACTGACTTTCATTGTAGGAAATATCGACATCTCCCAGTCTTAAATCGCCGAGGGGAGCGTTTAATTCGATAAAAACACGGTCGAACTCGCGAATGTTCTGTGTAGCCCCGTCGGGCTGTATCGGCGTTGATCTGTCTGTAAGAGATGCAGCAATGGTAATATCATCGGTGATATTACCGTTCAGATCCAGTTTCAGGCCGCTGTCGAGTGCAAGGTCCTGCCGATTTCCAACCGTAAATCCGCGGGTGAGGCTGCCGCTCTGGTTTAAATCGGATTCCCCAAACAGATCATCCGCCGATCGTATTTCCCGGCGAACTGTTTCTGCACCTGTAGTTTCGGTCAGGGATGTATCAGCCACCCGGGTAAAAAATTTCCGTTTGATCACCCTGTCAATGTCAATCAAAGGAGGGGCATGCGTTATTGTAAACGTTTGCCAGTCGCGAAAGGCAGAGTCCGGTATCGATATTGTTAGCAGCCCGGCAGGTTCCTCAAAACTCCACCAATTATCGTCCATGAGTACGTCATTCCGGGATATATTGATAGATTCGTCATCAATCAAAAAGCCCAGGAAGAGTGTAGTGTCAGCGGACGTGGTGTTTATATTTTTCGTTCTAAGAGAATCGTTCTGAGAATAGACGGGAACAGACAGAATAGCCCAAACTGCGAGAGACAACAGGACTGATGTTATGTGGGAAAGCTTACAAATAGGGCTGACTCATTAGATCAAAACGAAGAGCTCTTTCAAAGGGACAAGATACAATTTGAGCTGATATCAACAATCTCAAATTGAAAGAAATGCAGTGGCCTCTAATTTGAGGGCCAAAAAAAAAGGCAGCCTCACAGGAGACTGCCCTTGTATTATATACTAAAAAAGAACTGAACGTCTTATGAACCGCTTTCTTCGTCTTTTACGACCCAGATTTTAATTTGCGGATTCAGGTCTCCAAGCAAATCAATCGTTGCGGTATACTCGCCAAGCGTTTTGATGTCCTGGTCGATTGAAATCTTACGACGATCAATCAGAATGTCACGCTCTTCAAGTGCAGTGGCTACATCAATGTTTGTTACCGTACCGTGGATCTTGTCGTCTTCACCGACCGATGCAGGAATAGTAACTGATGTAGTTTCGAGTTTCTGAGCAAGCTCTTTGGCTTTTTCCACAGTAAGTTCGGCCCGCAGCTCAGCTTCGCGCTGCAGTGCTTCATACTCTTTAATTGCACCCGGAGTTGCCATAACGGCTTTGCCTTGAGGTATAAGATAGTTACGTCCGTAACCGGGCTTTACCTCTACGAGATCTCCGACTGATCCCAGCTTTTCAACATCTTCTTTTAAAATCAATTTCATTTAAATGCTCCGGTTTATCTTAAATTTTCAGTTACGTATGGAATAAGCGCCATAAATCGTGCGCGTTTTACGGCAGTTGAAAACTGACGCTGGTGACGTGCACTGTTGCCTGTTACACGACGGGGAAGAATTTTTCCCTGGTCGTTGATAAATCGAAGCAGAGTGTCGGTGTCTTTAAAGTCGATATACTCAATACCGGCTTTGGTGAACTTACACTCTTTTGTTTTTAAGTGTCCTTTCTTCGGGTGTGATGGATTGTTAATCATAATCGTGGATTTTTAAAATGTTTAGTCTTCGTCGCTATTATCGTTTTCTTCAACATCATCAAAAATAACCGGCAAATCCCCTTTCTTCTTGAGATCGTAATGACGCTTCATTTTTGCGTCATATTTGAGGGTCAGGTACCGCATGATGTTGTCATTAATTCTCATATTTCGTTCAAGCGGCTCAATTGCAGTTTTTGGAGCTTCGAAATAGAGATTTACGTAATAGCCGGAGTTTTTCTTTTCGATGGGATAGGCAAGCTGTCGCGATCCCCATTCATCCACTTCAACAATATCCCCGTCATTATCTTCGATAAGCTTGTTAACGTAGTCAACGAGCTCTTTAAACTTCTCGTCATCCAGAACGGGATTCAGAATATACGTTAATTCGTAGAATTCTTTTTTCATCACTGTGTATCTTTTCTTTGGTTGTTTTCCATTATTGGAAACAGCTGCCGTACGTTTCGCCGACAACAGAGCTTCAAAAGATAAGGAAAGATCGCCTGTGATACAATTACAGAATGAGGTTCTGTATCAATCAGTGTGAGTGCTGGTCTCTTCATTATCTGTGTCTTATTCATAAAGAGAGAGCCGTGCATTACTGCTCGTCTGCACGCTGCAGGTGCGGACTGATGGATTGGAGATACCCATCAGCCGGCCCAAATGTTTTTCATCGGAATTAAAACAACCAACAGATGTGCGTTTCAAAACCTTCAAAGAGTATGTTTTATAAGCAACTATGAAAAGTCTTTGTAAACCCTTGTTTTGCAATAACCTCTATGAACAGATATAAATGAGACAAACATATTTAATCATTGGTATAAATCAAGACCCTAGAAAGGGTCATACAACACAGCCTGGGGCAACGCTCCAGGTGTAAACGATCATGCATCCAAAGACCATCGGTCTCACAACCAGATAGAATCACAATACTAATCCCGATGGGTGTTTCTCATTGTCAAATCAACGCACTACGGCACCTCGTTGATTCAGATTCACAATCCCTCGTTAAGATATGGAGTGCTGATCATATCTTTCGCCTCGGGGGGGCTGAAGGATCGATTCTGCAATCCCGGAGCGCTGCCCCGGGCTACAATAAAGGAATAGTCATCCCGGTACTTAAACAGGGATGATTTTTCCATCTGATATCACAAAAACTTGTTAAATCGTGTAGTAGGATGAGATAAGCTCAATCAACCCGGAAAACGGCAGTACAGGCTCCATACCGTAGTAGATTGTTAATACAGCAAGTATCGCTAATGTGCCTTTAAACAAGCCGCCGGGAGTTATCATCGGCAGATCTTTGTGTGCCTCTTTGAAGTAGAGATATACCATCACACGAAGATAATAATAGACGCTCGCTGCACTTGCCAGTACACCTACAATAGCAAGAGGTACCAGCCCGGCGTTCACGGCTGCTGCAAACACATAGTATTTTCCAACAAACCCGACAAACGGCGGTATGCCCGCAAGTGAAAATAGAAATATTGAGAGCATTACACCCATTGCCGGTACTTTAAAGCCGAGCCCGGCATAGCTTTCGATCGACGTAAAATCGAGCCCGTGATTTCGCTCGTAATAGGCAATCACGCCAAATGCACCTACATTCATTAACGTATATGCAAACAGGTAATAAAGTACACCTGAATAACCTGCGGCAGTTCCCGCGGCAAGACCTACCAGTAGATAGCCTGCATGAGCAATACTTGAGTATGCAAGCATACGCTTCACGTTATCCTGGACAAGGGCAATCAGGTTACCAATGATCATGGTGAGTATAGCAATCACCTGGATTACATTTGTCCAGTCACCTGCTTCTGTTCCTGGAAGCATACGGGTAAGTACCAGTATAAATGCAACAAATGTTGCCGATTTGGCAGCCGTAGCCATGAAGCCGGTAAGGGGCGTTGGCGTACCCTGATACACATCGGGGGTCCACATGTGAAACGGAACCGCCCCGAGTTTGAAAAATATCCCTACAAGAAGGAGTGCTGATCCGCCAAAAAACAACAGGGACGGCTCGGCTGCTGCAGCAATCTCAGCAAAGTTTGTCTCTCCGGTTGCTCCATAAATCAAAGCTATTCCATAGAGAAGGAATCCTGTGGAAAAAGCACCCAGCAGGAAATATTTGAGCGCCGCTTCTGCACCGGTTTTTTCATTTTTCATAAGCCCGGCCATTACATAGAGGCAGATCGACATTGTCTCCAGGCCGAGGAAAAATGAAATCAGATCGTTTGATGTGGCAAGAGCCAGCATCCCAACCGTTGCGAACATAATCATGGCATATACGTCGCCTGAGTGAAGATCGTAATCTTCAAAGTAATCCCGGCTTATAATTACTGAAAACAGAGCACCTACGAGAACTATAGCGGACCCGAATGCTGCCACTCCGCCATAAGCAATCATCCCGCTGAATGCCGTGCCACCGGCCTGAGTCAATGCCATGATTGAAGCAATAAGTGCAGTGACAAGTCCGGCAATTGAGACGGTATGAGATGAATCTGCATTCGCCTTGAATGCATCCATCAGAAGTACCGTGAGGCCGGTTATAGCTACGATAATACCGGGTAAAAAAGCCTGTAGGTCGTGTAGGTAGTTCATTCTAAAACGTTTTGTAAACCGCGTCTATAGCTTTTGCTAAATTAATATCTTTTTCGGTGACTTTACCGCCCGCATCATGCGTGGCAAGGCTGATCGATACTGAATTATATACGTTAAAAAGCTCGGGATGATGACCCTGGTCTTCTGCATCAAACCCCACCCTCACAATAAAAGAGAGCGCTGTTTTAAAATCATCAAATTCAAAGTCTCGTTTAATTTTATCACCGTCGCGAGCCCAGCCGTTAAGGTTTGAAAGTTCGCTCGTTAATTGATCGTCTGTTAGTGGATCCATAATGATTAGTCTCGGGTTACAAATTGCGATTCTAATTCTGATTCTTCTTT
>Ga0102929_1000858_pt1 | contig 17952 bp, 15 predicted proteins | sample SalPonR1_B_D2_MG_FD_78510 | JGI IMG/M metagenome (GOLD analysis project Ga0102929, IMG submission 78510) | Salt pond soil microbial communities from South San Francisco under conditions of wetland restoration - Salt Pond MetaG R1_B_D2_MG | ecosystem: Environmental > Aquatic > Marine > Intertidal... | reverse complement strand
GCCGGGCGGCGCGAAGCCGATCTCCCAGCGGTCGAGCGCCGCTTCGCCGAGCCCGCGGCCCGCGAGATACTCCCGCGCGGGCGCGGCGGCGGAGGTCCTGAGCCGGAGCCGGTAGTATTGCACCGCATGCTCCATCACCTCGGCGAGGCGGGTGCGCCGGTCGGCCGTCTCCTGCGCTTTGGGATCGCGGGCGGGCACCGTCATCCCCGCTTCGCGCGCAAGGATCTCGATGGCCTCCATGAACTCCACGTTCTCGGTCTCGCGCACGAAGGAGATCGCATCGCCCTTCGCGTGGCAGCCGAAGCAGTAATAGAAGCCCTTTCGGTCGTCGACGTGGAAGGACGCGGTCTTTTCCTGGTGGAACGGACAGGGCGCCCAGAGGTCGCCCCGCGCCTGGTTCGACTTGCGCTGGTCCCAGATCACCTTGCGGCCGACGACATGCGACAGGGACGTCCGGGCGCGCAGTTCGTCGAGGAAACCGGGAGGGAGACTCATGGCACGAGTATCCAGAGGAAGCGGGCCGCTGTCGATACAGCCGCTTCCGATTCTCCACAAGTTTCTTTCCGGGCCGGTCAGGCCTGCGCGGAGACGCTCCTCATCGCGCGTTCGAGCTCCTCGACCGCGGTCTTCGCCATCGAGCGGAAGACCATGACCTCGAAGGCGCTGGCCCCTACCCGCGTCAGGCTGCAGGTCATGTGGCGCAGCTGGGTGCGGGCCGTGTGGCCGGTCTTGAAGTGAGCGCGGCGCACGTCCAGGGGCACGAGCCGCGCGAGCGCGGCCTCGGCACGCGGACCCTCGAGACTGAGAACCGCCCAGGCGTCGGACTGATCCGTCACCGCCGCGCCCTCCGGCGCGACGCGGGACCCCAGCACCATCGCCTGGCCGGGCCCGGTCCAGATGACGCGCACCCCGCCCTTCCCCGTCGTGCGGTTGGGCTTGGGGAGCGCTCCGCCGACCGCGGCTTCGAGGGCGGCGGAGACAGCCTTTTCCCGTCCCTTGAACGGTGCGACGGAGGTGATCGCCTCGGGCGTCACTTCGGTGAGCGTCGCGCCCTCGGCCTCGACCGGCAGGAGCCCCTCGCAGGGCGATATTGCGACGAGCCTAACCACGGAGCCGTCCCCCGTCCCTGTCGAAGAACACCGGGTCGCAGACCTCGCACAGCGTCTCGACCGCGCGCAGGTGATCGACCATCCGCACCCGCTCTCCGTGACGCGCGCGGCCGTTCCGGAGGAAGCCGAGCGCGAGGTAGGTGCCGAGCGTCGGCGAGTAGCCGACCGAGGTGACGTAGCCCTGATCGTTCTCCCGCACCGCCTTTTCGCCGACGTTGAACAGATGCGCGCCGGCGGTGATCTGCTTGACCTCGCCCGCGGGCTTGAGGCCCACGAGCTGTTCGCGGTCGGCGCCGATGAGCCCCGGCCGTGCCGCCATCGTCTTGCCGATGCAGTCCTTCTTCGGCGAGACCATCCTCTCGAACCCGATGTCGAAGGCCGTGGTGCGGCCGTGGATCTCGGAGTGGGTGATGTGGCCCTTCTCGATCCGCAGGACATTGAGCGCCTCCATGCCGTAGGGCCCACCGCCGAGGGTTTCCGCCTGGCTGAGAAGGAAGCGCCAGAGTGCCTCGCCGTAGCGGGCGGGCACGGCGACCTCGTAGGCGTGCTCGCCCGAGAAGGAGATCCGGAAGAGCCGTCCGGGGACGCCCATCACGCCCGCCTCGCCGCAGGACATGAACGGCCAGCCTTCATCGTCGACCTCCGCGTCGAGCACGGCGGCCAGAAGCTCGCGCGAGCGCGGCCCGGCGACGGCGAACTGCGCCCATTGCTCGGTGACCGAGATCACCTGGACATCGAGGTCGGAGCGCAGGCACTGGCGGACGAACTCGAGATGCCGCATCACGAGCGCGGCGGCTGCCGTGGTCGTGGTCATGACGTAGTGATGTTCGCCCAGACGCGCGGTCGTGCCGTCGTCCATGACGTGCCCGTCCTCGCGCAGCATGAGGCCATAGCGCACCCGGCCCACCTTCAGGGTCGAGAAGGTGTTGGTGTAGACGAAGTCGAGGAATTCGGCCGCGTCCGGCCCCTGGATGTCGATCTTGCCGAGGGTCGAGACATCACAGACGCCGACGGCGCTGCGCACCATCGTCACCTCCCGATCGCAGCTTTCGCGCCACGTCACCTCTCCGCGCTTCGGGAAATAGGACGGGCGGTACCACAGCCCCGCCTCGATCATCGGCGCGCCGCGGTCGACGGAGGCCCGGTGCGAACTCGTGAACCGCTGCGGCGCGAAACCCTCACCCCGGCTGCCCGCGCCCATCGCCGAGATCGAGACCGGCACATAAGGCGGGCGGAAGGTCGTGGTGCCGGTCTGGGGGATCGCGCGCCCCGTGACATCGGCGAGGACGGCCAGCGCCGCGACGTTCGAGGTCTTGCCCTGGTCGGTCGCCATGCCCTGGGTCGTGTAGCGCTTCATGTGCTCGACCGACCGGAAGTTCTCGCGGGCCGCGAGCTTCACGTCCTTAACGGTGACGTCGTTCTGGAAGTCGAGCCAGGCGCGACCCTTGCCCTCGACCGCCCAGAACGGCCCGATCGCATAAGCGTCGTCCTCCGCGGCAGGCAGATCCGCCGCCGGTGCCCCAAGGCCCAGCGCCGACAGCGCCGCGCCCGCGGCGCGGACGCCGTCGGCGAGACACCCCGCCGTGGAAAAGACCCCGTTCGCCGCGCCGCAGGGGACGAGGTTCGGCACCGCGCCGTCCGTCGGCACGAAAGCCGCGATGTCCTCGCGCCATGCCGGGCGGCCGCCCGTGTGGCAGGCGAGATGCACGGTCGGGTTCCAGCCGCCGGAGACGGCGAGGCAGTCGGTCCGGATCGATTTCTCGCCCGCGCCGTGGCGGATCGTGATCTCCTCGAGCCCGTGCCGGCCCTTCGTCCCCGTAACCACGGCATCGGTGTAGCCCTGCAGGTCGCGCGGCAGCTTCGCGTCCGGGCGCGCGTCGATGACCGCCGCCACATGGACCCCGGCGTCGACGAGATCCTGCGCGGTGCGGTGCGCGTCGTCGTTGTTGCAGAAGATCGTCACGCATTTTCCGGGGCTTACACCCCATCTGTTGAGGTAGCTTCGCACCGCGCCCGCCGCCATGACGCCGGGCCGGTCGTTGTCGCGGAACGCGATCAACCGCTCGATCGCCCCGGCCGCAAGAACCGCCTGCTTCGCGACGATCCGCCAGAAGGTCTCGCGCGGGCGACCGCCGGGATCGGCCATGTGCCGCGCGACGCGCTCAAGCGCGCCGAAGGTGCCCTGATCGTAGACGCCGGTCACCGTGGTGCGCTCCATCAGGCGAACGTTCGGCATCGCGATCAAATCGTTCAGGACAGAGCCCACCCATTGCGGGCCGGGCATCCCGCCGACCTCGACGGCCTCGCAGAGAAGACGGCCGCCCGCCCGGCTGTCCTCCTCGGCCAGGATCACGTCCGCTCCGGCACGCGCCGCGGTCAGTGCCGCCATCAGTCCCGCGGGACCCGAGCCGATCACCAGCACGTCGCAGAACGCCCAGGCCTTGTCCGAGCGGTCTTCGTCATGCTCGTCCGACAGCGCGCCAAGTCCCGCCGCGCGGCGGATCACCGGCTCGTAGACCTTCTCCCAGAAGCTCCGGGGCCACATGAAGGTCTTGTAATAGAAGCCCGCCGAGAGGAACGGAGACAGCAGATCGTTGATCGAGAGGATGTCGCGCTCGAGCGACGGCCAGCGATTCTGGCTCACGGCTTCCAGCCCCTCGTGGATTTCCTGCACCGTGGCGCGGACGTTGGGCGTGCGCGCTGCGCCCCGTCCCACGGTCACCAGCGCGTTGGGCTCCTCGGACCCGGCCGTCAGGACGCCGCGCGGGCGGTGGTACTTGAAGGAGCGGCCGACGAGCCGCACGCCGTTCGCGAGCAGCGCCGAGGCGAGCGTGTCGCCCCGGTAGCCGCGATAGGTCCTGCCGTCGAAGCTGAACGCGACGTCGTGGTCGCGGTCGACGAGGCCCTTGCCGTCGATCCTCATCGCGCGGCCTCCGACGCGGGGGCCGTGGCCAGCACCTCGTGCGTCACGGTGTTCCGCGTGACCACGATCCAGGCGCCGCAGGGCTCGTGATACCAGAGGTCGCGCGTCTCGCCCGCCGGATTGTCGCGCAGGTGGAGGTAGGCCTCCCAGGCCTCGGCGCCGGCTTCCGGCGCGGGCCGCTCGAGCGCGATGGCGTCTCCGCGATAGGTATACTCTCGGGAGTCGCGCTCCCCACAGAAGGGACAGGAAATCCTCACCTTACAGGCTCCAGTTCATCTCGGGCCAAATACTCAATTCCACCTTCTCCACGCAGCCCTAGTGCAGGTTGTGCTGGGCACCTGTCCCCTCCTCGTCCATCAGCCCCACGCCCGTCCGGAACCGGTCGAGCCGGAACCGCGCCGCGGTCTCGTGCGGGCGGTCCTGGGCGATCAGGTGGGCGAAGGCGAAGCCCGAACCGGGCACCGCCTTGAAGCCGCCGTAGCACCAGCCGCAGTCGATGTAGAGCCCGTCGATCCCGGTCCTGTCGATGATCGGAGAGCCATCGGGCGTCATGTCCATGATCCCGCCCCAGCTTCGCAGCACCTTCGCCTTGCCGATCACCGGCATCAGCGTCATCGCGGCATCCATGACGTGTTCGGCCATCGGCAGGTTTCCCCGCGCCGCGTAGGAGGCGTAGAAGTCGAGATCGCCGCCGAAGACGAGACCGCCCTTGTCGGACTGGCTGATGTAGAAGTGCCCCATGCCGAAGCTTACGACGTGGTCGATGACGGGCTTCAGCCCCTCGGTCACGAAGGCCTGCAGGATGTGGCTCTCGATGGGAAGCCGCATTCCCGCCATCGCCGCGACCTGACCAGACCGGCCCGCGACGACGATGCCGACTTTCTTCGCCCGGATCGCGCCGCGCGTGGTCTGGACGCCGGTGACGCGGCCGCCCTCGACGTCGATGCCCGTGACCTCGCAGTTCTGGATCAGGTCGACGCCGCGCCGGTCGGCGCCGCGCGCGTAGCCCCAGGCCACCGCGTCGTGGCGGGCGGTGCCGCCGCGCGGGTGCAGGAGGCCGCCGTAGATCGGGAAGCGGACGTTGTCGAAGTCGAGATAGGGCAGATGCTTCCGCACCCCCTCGCGGTCGAGCAGGATCGCGTCGTCGCCCTGGTTGATCATGGCGTTGCCACGCCGGGCGAAGGCGTCGCGCTGGCCGTCGGAGTGGAACAGGTTGATGAGCCCCCGCTGGGAGTGCATCACGTTGTAGTTGAGCTCCTCCTCCAGCCCCTCCCAAAGCTTGAGGGAATGGCTGTAGAATTCTGAATTCCCAGGGAGAAAGTAGTTCGCGCGCACGATCGTCGTGTTCCTGCCGACATTGCCGCCGCCGATGTAGCCCTTCTCGAGCACGGCGACGTTGCGCGCTCCGTGCTCCTTGGCGAGGTAGTAGGCGGTGGACAGGCCGTGGCCGCCCCCCCCGATGATGACGATGTCGTACTCCGGCCTTGGATCGGGGTCGCGCCAGACCGGCGTCCAGCCCTTCTGGCCCGTAAGGCCTTCCTTCAGGACGCGCAGCGCCGAATACCGCATCGGATTCCCCTGTTGCCCGCCGGAGGAAAGCAAGCCGTGACGGGGATAGCAAGCAATGAACCCGAAAACCCCGCCGCTTTGCGACAGAGAGGCGCCCGGCCGCGACAACGATCGGCTGCTCCACGCAAAACGGCGGGCGGAAGCCCGCCGTCCCGCCCCGAAAGGGTCCGGGTCACATCCGCATGCGGAAGTATTCTGCCTCGAAATTGTTGCCCATTCCGGTGCCGCAGAAGCCGAAACTCGAGTTCGAGGTTCCGTCGATGGTCTCGCCCGACACCATCGAGGCGCCCATGACGCCGTCTGCGTTCGCCTGAAACTCGATCGGTCCGGCGGCCAGCACCTGGCTGCCGTACATCTGGAGATTGGCCGCGACCTGGAAACCGCCCCAGGTGATCACCTGCGCACCTCCATCCGCTGCGCAGTCGTCATCGCGGCCGAGGCGCAGCCCCTGCGGCGAATAGATCGACTTGTCGTCGTCGCTTGTGGTGATCAGGGTCATGTTCTCGAAGACGGTCCCGTTCGAAAGCATGAGGTCGCAACCGTATCCGATAATGACGAGGTTCTCGTAGAGCTCAGGCGCGAGCTTGATGCCCTTCCCGCCGCAATTCACGACGTTGACGCGGTTCGCCGTGAAGTCCGCCGCTTCCATGTTCTTTTTCCACGACACGTTCAGGGCCTCCGGGCTGGAGACGTAGTCGTGCCGGTAATACCGGCTTTTCTCGTCGGTCATGCCCTCGAGGATCTCTTCGAGGCGGTTCAGGATCCGCATGTTGTACTTGCCGGGACGCAGGGCCTCCTCCAGCCCGTCGTTCTTGTCGAAGCCCGATTTCGGCATGTCGAGATCGCCCGTGTCCGGCATCGAGACGACCGTTCCGGGCTCGTAGTAGTTGTTCTGGTTAACCGAGACGTGCGTGTTCGAATGCACGCAGAAGCCGTTCGAATAGGCGTTGTTGGATTGGACGTCGACGACACCATCGCCCACCAGCCCCTCGCGGAAGCAGGTCGGCCTGTAGGTCTCGAAGACGGACGACCGCACGATGTCCCATGCGTCGACACCCGCGAGACGAAGAAGGAAGCTCGAGACGGAATTCGTCCGATCCGACACGCGGAAGGCGAGGACCCTTGCGGCCTGGCGCGAGGCCGGGTCCGGCGTGAAGCTATAGCTTTCCGGATCGAACTCCCCGAACTCGATGTCGCTGAGGGTGATGACGTCGCCGTAACGGTCGCTGGGCATCGAGTCGCGTGCGAGATCGAGCGCGCGCTGCTTCGCGGTGTCGGGATCGACACTGTCGCGGTTGTAGAGCGCGGCATGGGCCGCGAGGTCGGCCGCGACCTGCAACTGCGTGCGTGCGGCGACGACGCTGGAGAGATCGAGCGCGAGCCCGCCGATCATCGCGGTGCCGAGGAAGGCGATGAGGCTGAGTGGCGTGACGAAGCCCGCTTCGTCGCGGACCATGTCGCCGCCTCTCGTCCACCCGCGAGATCCAGGTTTCACATAGGTCATCTGTCAGAACTCCACGTAATGTTGCGCCGTCACCGAAAGGTCGAAGGTCATCAGCGCTGTGATGAGACCGATCGAGTTGAGGTCGGCGGCGGGAATCGATGTGGTGGTGCGGATGATGCCGCTCGGGACGGTCGTCGTGTCGACGAGGCTGTCGACGGTGACGCGCTCGGACAGCGGCGCGAGGCGCGCCTGCAGAATCTCGCCGACCTGATCGGTGGTTTCGAGTTGCCCCGTCGAGAAGGCGCGGTTCGCATCCTGAACGAAGCGCAGCATCTGCGCCTGGCTGTTGAACAGCATCGACGCATCGACGATGAGCGCGAGAAGCCCCATGAAGAACGGCATCCAGAGGACGGCCTCGACCGTCGTCGATCCGCTTTCGTCCTTGACGAACCTCTTACCCCAAGATCCCCTTGACCTGACGCCCCCTGGCGTTGGCTCGCTGTGCATCACCGTGTCTCCCCGTACGGAAGACAGCCGCGGTCTGGACGGGTCGCGGAGCGCAGGCGCCTCTGGAGCATCCTTGGATCGGGGCGAACCGTTCACGTTGCAGCAGTCTCTCGTCACGCGCCCCCACGCCGACAGGAAACAGCCTTAACGGATCGTCCATAAACCCACGATAAACGGGTTGAGGCGATTTCGTGTCACGATTCCGGCGTGCCGCGAGTCAGAGACCCTTCTCGCGATAGCTTCGCGCGACCCGCTCGATCGCGACGATGTAGGAAGCGACGCGGAGATCCCCGACGCCCTCGCGTCCGTGCCAGACTTCGCGCATCGCATGGTAGGCGGTGCGCATCGTATCATCGAGGCCCGAGCGGACCAGTTCCAGTTCGTCGGCGCCGCGGAGGTATTTCTCCTTGAAGCCCGGCGACAGGGTCCAGCCGAGGTTCTTGTCGGCCGAGAGCCGCTCGAGTTCGTCGACGACAAGCTGGTGGCGCGATTCCTCCTGGCGCCGCTGCATGCGTCCGAACCGGATGTGCGAAAGGTTCTTCACCCACTCGAAATAGGACACCGTCACACCGCCGGCATTGGCGTAGAGGTCGGGGATGATCACCGTGCCCTTCTTGCGCAGCACGTCGTCGGCGCCCGCGGTGATCGGCCCGTTCGCCGCCTCGATGATCAGCGGCGCCATGATCCGGTCGGCGTTCGAGAGGTTCACGACGCCCTCCAGCGCGGCGGGGATCAGGATGTCGCAGTCGGCCTCGAGCACGCGGTTGCCGTCTTCGACATGGGCGCAGCCGGGAAAGCCGGTGACGCCGCCGTGGCCGATGATCCAGCGGCGCACCGCCTCCACGTCGAGGCCCTCGTCCTCCACCAGCGCACCGTCGCGCTCGATGACGGCGACGATCTTCGCGCCGTCTTCCTCGGACAGGAACTTCGCCGCGTGATAGCCGACATTGCCCAGTCCCTGGACGACGATCCTCTTGCCGTCGAGCGAGCCCGAGAGTCCGGCCTTCCGGACGTCCTCGGGGTGCCGGAAGAATTCGCGGAGCGCATACTGCACCCCCCGCCCCGTCGCCTCGATACGGCCCGAGATGCCGCCGGCGTGGATCGGCTTGCCGGTGACGCAGGCCGACGCATTGATGTCGGTGGTGTTCATCCGCCGGTACTGGTCGGCGATCCAGGCCATCTCGCGCTCGGAGGTGCCCATGTCGGGGGCGGGCACGTTCTGCGAGGGGTCGATGAGGTCGCGCTTGGCAAGCTCGTAGGCGAAGCGGCGGGTGATCTGTTCGAGTTCGTGCTCGTTGTACTCGCGCGGGTCGATGCGCAGCCCCCCTTTGGAGCCGCCGAACGGCGTTTCGACCAGCGCGCACTTGTAGGTCATCAGCGCCGCCAGCGCCTCGACCTCGTCCTGGTTCACGCTCAGCGCGTAGCGGATCCCGCCCTTCACGGGCTCCATGTGTTCGGAATGGACGCTGCGATAGCCCGTGAACGTGTGGATGGAGCCGCGAAGCCGCACGCCGAAGCGCACGGTATAGGTCGCGTTGCACACCCGTATCTTCTCCTCCAGCCCCGGCGAAAGGTCCATCAGCCCCACCGCCCGGTTGAACATCAGATTGACTGAATCGCGGAACCCCGGCTCCGTCGCCGGCCTCATCTCGGTCATCGCTCTCTCCCTCTCGCGGCCTCGCGAATCGGGTGGCCCGACGCGATGGCGCCCCTCCGACCCTAGGAAATGGCGTCCGCCACGACCACCCTGCGACAACGGGGTTTGTTTCCGGCACGGGCGCAATGCAGCCGCACGCGACCGTTCATCTACTGTTCATAGTGAAAAACAACGGAGTACGAGCGGCCTCGCCCAAATTTCGCCATCTATCGCAGAGACAAATTAGTCGATTGGGGGCTCGGCCTGAGCCGGGAGAATGATTGTGATGACGAATCTGAGAAACCGCTTTCGAGACGAAACCAGCTTCAAGGCCCGGAAGACGCTTCTGTCGGGAGTGTCGCCGCGGGGTCTCCTTTGCCGTTTCGGCACCGAGGAGACCGGCGCCTTCTCGGTCTTCGTGCTTTTCATGTTCCTGCTGATGGTGATGATCGGTGGGATGGCCGTGGACGTGATGCGCTTCGAGACGAAGCGGGTCCACATGCAGAACACGCTCGACAGCGCGATACTCGCCGCCGCCGACCTCGACCAGAAGCTCGACCCCGAACTGGTGGTCAAGGACTACTTCACCAAGGCGGGGCTCAATGCCGATGACGTGAGCGTCTCGAACAACGAGAACCTTCTCGGGGGCGTGGACCTCGTCGGCCGCAGGATCACCGCGGATACCCATATCGACGTCAACACGTTCTTCATGCACATGCTGGACGTGAACGTGCTGTCCTCGCCGGTCTCGGGGAGCGCCGAGGAGAACATCCAGAACGTCGAGATCTCGCTCGTTCTCGACATCTCGGGTTCGATGCGCTGGGATGCCTCCGGCAACACGCCGTCCAGCCTGACCGCCGACAACCGGATCAACGACCTGAAGGACGCCGTTCTGGAATTCTCGCGTTCGGTGCTTCAGGTGGAGTGCGATTCCGCCGGTCTCAACTGCGTGCAGTCGCCGAATACCGCGTCGACGACCATCAACATCATCCCCTACGCCGGGCATGTGAACCCCGGGCCCGATCTCTTCGAAATTCTCGGCGGCAATCGCTGGCACAGCTGGAGCTCCTGCAAGGAGGTCACGGATACCGACTTCAACGACTCCGACCTCCCGCGCGGATCGGGCAACCAGCTTCCGCACTTCATGCGCTGGACCGTAGACTGGAACTGGATGAACTGGGGATGGTGCCCGCAGGACGACGCATCGATCCTCGTGGCGGAGAACGACTACAACAACATCGAGAACTTCATCACCAACATCAAGCTGCACGACGGCACGGCGACGCATATCGGCATGAAGTACGGCGTGGCGCTTCTCAATCCGTCGTCGCGCGACGAGTTCCAGGAGCTCAACAACCGCAACATCGTCGCCGACGCCTACAAGGACCGGCCGGCGGACTTCGAAGACGACGTCGTGAAGTACCTCGTGCTGATGACCGACGGCAAGACGACCTCGCAGCTCCGCCCGAGCGAACTGAACTCGTCGGGCGAGTACGCGAGCGTGTACGATCCGTCGGACAGCGACTGGGAAGATCTCATGGATCGCTACGGCAGCGTCGACAGCGAGGGCGACACGCAGACCGCCAGCGACGTCGAGTGGGGCTATCCGTCCACGAGCACCTATAGCGACGGCTCCGTGAGCCATAACGAGAGCCGCAACAACGGCCACATCACCGCGATGTGCAACGAGGCGAAGGAAGCCGTGTGGGGCGCCGCTCCCGATGGCAGCCCGATGAAGCTCAAGGAGCACCGGATCACCGTCTTCACCATCGCCTTCCTCGCTCCGACCAGCGCCTCGAACCTGATGCGCGACTGCGCAAGCTCGAATGCGCACTTCTTCCCGATCGAGGACCTCAACGTCGAGAGCGCGTTCCAGGCGATCGCGAAGACCATCAACCAGTTGAGGCTGACGCTATGAGCCGAAATCCCGACCGGAAACCGAGGCGGTTCGTCCGCCTCGGGCGGGACGAGGACGGCGCAGCGACCGTCGAGTTCGTGATCCTCTTCCCGATATTCATGACCATTTTCCTGGCCGCCTTCGAGAGCGGCCTGATGATGCTCCGGAACGTCATGCTGGAGCGCAGCGTCGACCTCGCCGTGCGCGAACTGCGGCTGGGGACGCCCGTGCCTCCGGACTTCGACCAGTTCAAGGAGACGATCTGCGCGAGAACCTATTTCGTCGACAACTGCAACGATGTCGTCCAGGTCGAGCTCTCGCCCGTCGATCTGACGACATGGGGTCCGCTGGACGGGGCGCCGCGCTGCATCGACGTGGAATCGACCATCGATCCGTTCGACCAGACCGAATACTCCGTGGGCGGCAACAACGAACTCATGCTCGTGAGGGTCTGCGCGCTGTTCCAGCCGATCTTTCCGACGACCGGGCTGGGGCTCGCCATGCGCAGCGACAGCGCGGGCAATTACGCGATCGTCGTCACGTCCGCGTTCGTCAACGAACCAAGCAGGTGATTTGAACAATGGTGCGCATCCTCAGATCCTTCGCCCGCTTCCGCCGCGCCGAAACCGGCTCCCTTTCGGTCGAGACGGTCGTGCTGTTCCCGCTTCTGATCTGGGCCTACACGGCGATGTTCGTGTTCTGGGACGCCTACAAGACGGAGAACATCAACCTGAAGTCCGCCTACACCGTGGCCGACATGATCTCGCGCGAACAGCGCCCGATCGACATGACGTACCTGGAGGGCGCGCGCACGATCTACCAGTTCCTGAACACGGGAGACACGAACCAGCAGCTCCGGGTCAGCGTCGTCCGGCAGAGGGTCGACAGCAACGACAACGAATACCTCCAGCTTGAGTGGTCCGAGGGCACGGAAGGACTGCCGGGATACACCGATCTGGCGCAGATCGAAGCGAAGATCCCGATGATCGCGCGGGGCGACGAGGTGATCGTGGTGGACACCTCCACCGACTGGAGCCCGGTTTTCAACGTCGGCCTCCCCGCCAGGAGCTTCACCCAGACCGTGGTGACAAGCCCGCGCTTCGTGCCGCAGGTGCTCTGGAACGGGGTCTAGCCGCGCGCCGCCCGCTCGGCGAGCAACGCCTCGATCATCTCCGCCATCAGCCGGGTCTCGGCGGCGCCCGTCATGCCGCCCACGCCCACCCGGCGCCCGATCCGCCACCAGAGGCCGGGAGCCCAGGCGCCCTTCTGCGGGCGCCTGAGAACCAGCGAGAAGCCGCGTGCCGGCTTGAAGGCAAAGACCCCACGGCTGACCTCCCGGATGTCCTCGATCCGGCAGAGCACCGCGCCCGAGGAGTCCGTCAACGTCTCGCGCGTGAGCGTGATGCGCATGCGGCCCGCCGCCCAGGAGGCATAGGCGCTCCAGAGCGCCGCGCCGCCGGCGGCGAGCAGAAAGAGTTGCCAGCCGATCGTTTCGGGGGGATACGCCGCGGCGACCCAGACGAGGATCGCGCCGAGGGCGATCTGCATGCCCACGCCCACCACGAGCCGTGGCCGGCTCGCCCCTATGCTCACGAGTACGTCGGTCATGCCCGCTCCGTCTGACTGGCGGGGTCTAGCGCGGTTTTCCGGGCTTGGCGAGGCCTCACGCCTTCACCGCGCGGCGCACCATGTTCCAGTAGATCCGCTCGACCCGGTCGCGCGACAGCCGGCCGCCCTCGCGATACCAGGTCGTCACGCCGGTGAGCATCGCGATGACGGCCAGCGTTGCGAGCTTGGTGTCGGGCACCTGAAAACCGCCCTCCTGCTGCCCGTCGCGGATGATGGCCTCCAGATCGTCCTCATAGGCATGGCGCAGCGCCTCGATCACCGCGAAATTCTCTGGCTCCAGGCTGCGAAGCTCCATGTAGGCGAGGAAGACCTCGTCCGGTCGGTCGAGATGGAACCGGATGTGGAAGCGCACGAAGTCCTCGAGCCGTTCGGTCGCCGTGCGGCCCTTGTCGACGGCCTCCCAGGCCGCGAGGAGCTCTTCCATGTGGCTCCGCATGAGGTCGAAGAGAAGCGTCTGCTTGTCGGCCGTGTAGAGATAGAGCGCACCCGCCTGCACGCCCACCTCCTTGGCGATCTGTCGCATCGAGACGGCGGCGTAGCCGTAGCGCCCGAAGAGCTTGAGCGCCGCCGCCCGGACCTTCGGCCCGGTGATCTCGGAATGGGAGCCTGACTTGCGCGCCATCCCGCCATGGTATCTGAACGCCCGTTCAGTTCAATACGGTCGCGCTTGCGCAGGACCGCGCCCCGGAGCTAAGGTCCGGGCTCAGATATGGAGAGCCGAACGGTGAAGCGCGCCCTGTTCGTTGTCTTGGCGGCCGTGCCGGCGGGCTGCGCCGACTGGCCCGATCTGGAGATCGAGTCAGAGCCATCGGGCTATGCGGATCTCGTTCCGTTCGACGATCTCCTGGGAAAGGCGCGCATCACGGACGAGGATCGCGAGACGGCCGCGGAGATCGAAGAGGATCTTCTGGATCGGGCCGAGGGGCTGCGCCGCCGCGCGGAGATCCTCGATCAGCCCGTCGAGGACCGCGAGGCGCTCGCGGACATGGCGCGCCGGCTGGACGCCCTCGCCGACGAGATCTCCGAGGATCCGGCCGAATGATTGCCCGCCTCCGCCTTCTGCGCTAAGCCCGCCCGGACGACCTCAGCGAAGGAGCAGCAGGCCGATGAGTTCCGCCCTGAGACTAGGCATCGCCGGGCTCGGCACCGTGGGTGCCGGCGTGGTCAAGATCGTGCAGCGCCGCGCCGCGCTCCTGGCGGCGCGGACGGGCCGCGAGATCGCCATCTCGGCCGTCTCCGCCCGCACCCGGCAGAAGGACCGGGGCGTCCGGCTGTCGGCCTATGCCTGGGAGGACGATCCGGTGGCGCTCGCCCGCCGCGACGATGTGGACGTGCTCGTCGAGCTGATGGGCGGGTCGGACGGACCGGCGAAGGCCGCCGTCGAGGCCGCCATCGCCGCCGGAAAGGACGTCGTGACCGCGAACAAGGCGATGATGGCGCTCCACGGCCAGGCGCTCGCGGAAGAGGCCGAGGCCAAGGGCCACGTGATCCGCTTCGAGGCCGCCGTCGCGGGCGGCATCCCCGTCGTCAAGGCGCTGACCGAAGGTCTCGCCGGAAACGAGGTCGTCCGGGTCATGGGCGTGATGAACGGCACCTGCAACTACATCCTGACCCGGATGGAAGGCGCGGGCCTCACCTACGAGGAGGTCTTCGCCGAGGCGCAGGCACTGGGCTATCTCGAGGCCGACCCGACGCTCGACGTGGGCGGAATCGACGCAGGCCACAAGCTCGCGCTGCTGGCCGCCATCGCCTTCGGCACCCGGCTGAACTTCGGTGCCATGCGGATCGAAGGCATCGAGCGGATCACCATCGAGGACATTCGCCATGCCGCCGACATGGGCTTCCGGGTCAAGCTGCTCGGCGTCGCGCAGATGACGGGCCGCGGGCTGGAGAGCCGGATGAGCCCCTGCCTCGTCCCGGAGACCTCGCCGCTCGGCCAGCTCGAGAACGCGATGAACATGGTCGTGCTCGAAGGCGACGCCGCGGGACAGATCGTCCTGCGCGGCGCGGGCGCCGGAGAGGGCCCGACGGCGAGCGCGGTCATGTCCGACATCCTCGACATCGCGCGCGGCACCCGCGTCTCCACCTTCGGCCAGCCCGCGCGGTCGCTCGCCCCGGTCGAGGGCGCGACGGCCTCGGCGCCCGCGCCCTACTACCTGCGCATGGCGCTCGTCGACAAACCCGGCGCGCTGGCCCGGATCGCGGCGGTCCTGGGCGACGCCGGCATCTCGATCGACAGGATGCGGCAGTACGGCCACGAAGACGTCGCGGCGCCCGTTCTCATCGTCACGCATCGAACGACGCGGACGGCCCTCGACGAGGCGATCTCGAAGATGGGCGGCACCGGCGTGCTCGCCTCCGACCCGGTGGCGATCCGGATCGAGGAGGTCTGACGCCGGGCCTCCATCTGTCAGCAAATATCCTCGGGGGAGCGCGAGGGGGCAGACGGCCCCCTCGCTGCTTCGCTTGACGTGAGCGCTACCGCCCTTGTGCCCCCGCCCCCCGCCGGGCATAGCTGTCGGCAACGAAGGGACAGACGAAGGACAGCCTCATGACCGTGCCCACCGATTTCAACGACCGGATGCTTTCGCTCGGCCTCGCCCGTGTCAGCGAAGCCGCCGCGCTCGCCTCCGCGCGGCTCATCGGGCGCGGTGACGAGAAAGCGGCCGACCAGGCTGCGGTCGACGCGATGCGCAACCAGCTAAACATGCTCGACATCAAGGGCGTGGTCGTGATCGGTGAGGGCGAGCGCGACGAGGCGCCGATGCTCTACATCGGAGAGGAGGTCGGCACCGGTCAGGGGCCGGATGTCGACATCGCGCTCGATCCGCTCGAGGGCACGACGCTGACCGCCAAGGACATGCCGAACGCCTTGGCGGTGATCGCTATGGGGCCGCGCGGCTCGCTGCTGAACGCGCCCGACACCTACATGGACAAGCTCGCCATCGGCCCGGGATATCCCAAGGGCGTGGTGACACTCGACATGTCGCCGTCCGAACGGATCGCGGCGCTGGCGAAGGCGCGCGGCTGCGGACCCGAGGACATCACCGTCTGCGTGCTCGAGCGCCCCCGCCACGAGGACATGATCGCCGAGATCCGCAAGACCGGCGCGGCGATCAGGCTCATCACCGACGGCGACGTGGCCGGCGTGATCCACTGCGCCGAGGCCGAGATCACCGGCATCGACATGTACATGGGACAAGGCGGCGCGCCCGAAGGCGTGCTCGCCGCCGCCGCGCTCAAGTGCATGGGCGGACAGATGTGGGGCAAGCTCGTCTTCCGGAGCGAGTACGAGGTCAAGCGCGCCCAGAGCCACGGGATCGAGAATCTCGACAAGGTCTACTCCCGCGACGAGATGGTCACCCGCGACGTGATCTTCGCCGCGACCGGCGTCACCGACGGCTCGATCCTGCCCGGCATCAAGCGCGAGGTGGGCTACCTCACGGCCGAGACGGTGCTCATGCGGTCGAAGACCGGATCGGTCCGGCGGATGCGGTACCGCAATCCCCGTCAGTAAGGCATGAGCTTTCTCGGCGTCGAAACCTCGCTCACCCAACGCCGCTGGGTCGGCCCGAGCGCCGAGGAGGACCGCCTCGCGGAGGCGATGGCGCAACTCACCGGGCTGGCCGACGCGGTCTGCCGCGTGCTCGCCCGGTTCCGCATTCCCGCCGAGGAGGCGCAGGCCTACCTCGCCCCGGCCCTGCGCGACCTCCTGCCCGACCCCCACAGCCTCCGGGACATGGAGCCCGCCGCGCGGCGGTTCCTCGAGGCCGTGCGCCAGCGCGAGCGGATCGCGGTCTTCGCCGATTACGACGTCGACGGCGGGGCCTCCGCGGCGCTCCTGCTCACCTGGCTGAGGGGGATGGGCCGCGAGGCGACGCTCTACGTCCCCGACCGCATCGACGAAGGCTACGGGCCGAACGAGCCGGCGATGGCGGAGCTTGCGAAGACCCACGGTCTCATCGTCTGCGTCGATTGCGGGACACTCTCGCACGGTCCCGTCGCCGCGGCGAAAGGCGCCGATGTCGTGGTTCTCGACCACCACCTCGCCGGCGAGACGCTGCCCCCTGCCCTCGCGGTCGTGAACCCGAACCGGCAGGACGAGGACCGCAGCCTCGGGCATCTGTGTGCCGCCGCGGTGGTCTTCATGATGCTCGTCGAGGCGAACCGTCAGCTCCGCCTCGAGGGCGCCAAGGGGCCGGACCTCCTGTCGATGCTCGACCTCGTCGCATTGGCCACGGTCGCGGACGTCGCCCCGCTCACCGGGGTCAACCGCGCCTTCGTCCGGCAGGGGCTCGCCGTGATGGCGCGGCGCGAGCGGCCTGGGCTCGTCGCCCTCGGGGATGTCGCGCGGCTCGACCGGGCGCCGTCGGCGCACCATCTGGGGTTCGTGCTCGGTCCCCGGGTGAACGCGGGCGGGCGGATCGGACGCGCCGATCTCGGGGCGCGACTGCTCGCGACGAGCGACCCGCACGAGGCGCAGGCCATCGCGCAGAGGCTCGACGAGCTCAACACCGAACGCCGCGAGATCGAGGCGAGGGTGCGGGAGGCCGCGCTCGCGCAGGCCGAGGACCGGGGGCTCGACGCGCCGCTCGTGTGGGCCGCCGGAGAAGGCTGGCACCCCGGTGTCGTCGGCATCGTCGCAGCGCGGCTGAAGGAGGCGGCGAACCGTCCCGCGGTGGTGATCGGCTTCGACGGCGACGAGGGAAAGGGCTCCGGCCGATCGGCGCCCGGCATCGACCTCGGCGCGTCGATCCAGAAGCTCGCGGCCGAAGGGCTCATCACCAAGGGCGGCGGGCACCGGATGGCGGCGGGGCTGTCGCTCACCCGCGCGCAACTCGACCCGGCGATGGCCCGGCTCTCCGAACTTCTCGGAAAACAGGGAGCGGGAGAGCTCGGCCCCCGGGATCTCCTGCTCGACGGGGTGCTGATGCCCGGCGCCGCCACGCCGGAGCTCTGCGAGACGATCGACAGCGCCGGTCCCTTCGGCATGGGCGCTCCCGCCCCCCGCTTCGCCTTCCCCGCCTGTGCCATCCGGCACGCGAGGCGCGTGGGCGACGGCCATCTGAAGATCGCCTTTTCGGACGGCGTTGGCGCGACGGTCGATGCCATCGCCTTCGGCGCCTTCCAGGGCCCGCTCGGCCCGGCGCTCGCGGGCCACGGCGGCGCCCGGTTCCACCTCGCCGGACGGATCGAGGTCAACGACTGGGGCGGCCGCAGCCGGATCCAGCTCCGCCT
>Ga0102929_1000857_pt1 | contig 17958 bp, 15 predicted proteins | sample SalPonR1_B_D2_MG_FD_78510 | JGI IMG/M metagenome (GOLD analysis project Ga0102929, IMG submission 78510) | Salt pond soil microbial communities from South San Francisco under conditions of wetland restoration - Salt Pond MetaG R1_B_D2_MG | ecosystem: Environmental > Aquatic > Marine > Intertidal... | reverse complement strand
TGGACGTGGGCGGCGGCGCCACCGCCGAGCGCGTGGCCGAGGCCTTCAAGCTGATCCTCTCCAACGAGAGCGTGAAGGCCATCCTGGTGAATATCTTCGGCGGCATCGTGCGCTGCGATCTCATCGCCGACGGCATCATCACCGCGGTGAAGGAGGTGGGCGTCGAGGTGCCCGTGGTGGCGCGCCTGGAAGGCACCAACGTCGAGCAGGGCCGCGAGAAGCTGGCCGGCAGCGGCCTGGACATCATCGCGGCATCGGACCTCACCGACGCGGCCAGGAAGGCCGTGGCGGCCGCCGGCTGACAGGAGCATCCATGAGCGTTCTAGTCGACAAGAATTCCCGCATCGTCTGCCAGGGCATCACCGGCAACCAGGGTTCCTTCCACACCGGCCAGTGCATCGACTACGGCACCAACGTGGTGGCCGGTGTCACGCCGGGCCGCGGCGGCGAGGAGCATCTCGGCGTGCCCGTGTTCAACACCATGCACGAGGCGGTGGCCGAGACCGGCGCCGACGTCAGCATGATCTACGTGCCGGCGCCGTTCGCGGCCGATGCCATCCTGGAGGCGGCGGACTCGGGCGTGGGCCTGGTGGTCTGCATCACCGAAGGCATCCCGGTGCTGGACATGGTGAAGGCGCGAGCCGCGCTGGCCGATTACGACTGCCCGCTGATCGGGCCGAACTGCCCGGGTATCATCACGCCGGGCGAGGCGAAGATCGGCATCATGCCCGGCATGATCCATCAGGCCGGCCGCATCGGCGTCATCTCCCGCTCGGGCACGCTGACCTACGAGGCGGTGTACCAGACCACCCAGGCCGAACTCGGCCAGTCCACCTGCATCGGCATCGGCGGCGACCCGGTCCGCGGCATGGACTTCATCGACTGCCTGAAGCTGTTCGAGGCGGACCCCGAGACCGACGGCATCATCATGGTGGGCGAGATCGGCGGCACGGACGAGGAAGCCGCCGCCGCGTACATCGCGGACCACGTCTCCAAGCCGGTGGTGGCCTACATCGCCGGCGTGACGGCACCGCCGGGCAAGCGCATGGGCCACGCCGGCGCCATTGTCGCCGGCGGCAAGGGCACGGCGGAGGCCAAGTTCGAGGCCCTGGAGCAGGCGGGCGTCACCACGGTGCGCTCGCCGGCGGATCTCGGTTCCGCCATCGCCGCCGCGCTCGGCGGCTGAGCACCGGCGGGCTGCTGCCGACATGCCGGAGTCGCTGCAGCTCGTCCTCGCCCAGCTCAATCCGGTGGTCGGTGACGTCGCCGGCAATACCCGGCGCCTGCTCGATACAGCAGCCACGGCGCGGGATGAATACGGCGCCGACCTGGTGGTCTTCCCCGAGCTGTTCCTGTGCGGCTATCCGCCGGAGGATCTGCTGTTCCATTCCGGCCTGCGGCGCCAGATCGCCGAGGCGCTCGAGCGTATCCGCAGCGAGCTCGAGGGCGTGGCGGTGCTGGCGGGTTTCCCGGACTACGACGGCGAGCGCATCTACAACGCCGCCACCGTGATCGAGGACGGGCGCGAGCTCGCCCGCTACCGCAAGCACCTGCTGCCCAACTACCGGGTGTTCGACGAGAAGCGCTATTTCAGCCGCGGCGAGAAGCCGGCGGTGTTCCGCTTCCGGGGCACACGGGTGGGTCTCACGGTCTGCGAGGACATCTGGCAGCCGGGTCCGGCGCGGCTCGCACGGGGTGCCGGCGCCGAGGTCATCCTGACCATCAACGGCTCTCCCTACGACACCGCCAGCCAGGAGAAGCGCGAGCGCATGGGCCGCCGCCGGGCGGAGGAAAACGGCGTGCCGCTGGTCTATCTCAACATGGTGGGCGGGCAGGACGAGCTGGTCTTCGACGGCGGCTCCTTCGTGGCCGACGCGAAGGGGGATCTCACCTTCCGCGCGCCGCTGTTCGAGCAGGGACTGTTCCCGGTGGAACTCAGCCTCGGCCGCCGGGCCGTCGAGCCGCAACCGCTGCCGCTGGCCGGTCTCCCCGGCGCCGAGGAGAGCGTGTACTCGGCGCTGGTGCTCGGCACCCGGGACTACGTGGACAAGCACGGTTTCCCGGGCGTGGTGCTGGGGCTGTCCGGCGGCATCGACTCCGCACTGACGCTGGCCGTGGCGGTGGACGCGCTGGGCGCCGATCGGGTCCAGGCGGTGATGATGCCCTACCGCTACACCTCCGCGATCAGCCGCAGCGATGCCGCGGCCCAGGCCGAGGAGCTGGGCGTTGGTTTCGACGTCATCTCGATCGAGCCCATGGTGGACGCCACCCTGACCCAGCTCGCGCCCCTGTTCGAAGGGCTGCCGGAGGACGCGACGGAGGAGAACATCCAGTCCCGCTGCCGGGGCATCCTGCTGATGGCGATTTCGAACAAGACCGGCCGTATGTTGCTGACCACCGGCAACAAGTCGGAGATGGCGGTGGGCTACGCCACGTTGTACGGCGACATGGCCGGCGGCTTCGCGCCGCTGAAGGACTGTGCCAAGACCCTGGTCTACCGGCTGGCCCGCTACCGCAACACCGTCTCGCCGGTGATCCCCGAACGGGTGATCACCCGGCCGCCTTCCGCCGAGCTGAAGGCCGACCAGCAGGACACCGATTCGCTGCCGCCCTACGAGGTGCTGGACCCCATCCTGGCCGCGTTCATCGAGGAAGACCTGTCGGTCGAGGAGATCGCCGCGCGGGGCTACGAGCGGGAGATCGTGCTGCAGGTGCTGAACATGGTGCGGCGCAGCGAGTACAAGCGCCGCCAGGCGCCGCCCGGGGTACGCATCTCCACCCGCGCCTTCGGCCGGGACTGGCGCTACCCGATCACTTCGGGCTATCACTTCCCCGGCTAGGGCAGCCGGCGGCGCGGCTCGCCCGGCTCAGCTGTCCGGGAAATTCTCCGCGATGACCCGGCGCGTGTCGGCGGCGAGCTGGTTGAGTTCCAGTTCTTCGTAGGCGCGCACCATGATCTCCAGCGACTTCTTGTTCGCCGGCGTGCCGTTGTACTCCTCCAGTGCCGCCTTCGCCCGGTTCAGCGCCGCGATCCAGGCGCCCCGGCGCAGGTAGTACTCGGCCACGTGGTTCTCGTAGGACGCCAGCCGGTTCTTCAGGAAGATCATGCGCTGGGTCGCGTCGGCGGCGTAGGCGCTGGTCGGGTAGCGCTCCACCAGCCGCTGGAAGGCGGCGAAGGAGCGGCGGGTGTCCGTGGGCGGCCGGTCGGTGCGGTCGACGCCGAAGGTGCGGTCCAGCAAGCCCGGTTCCGCGTCGAACCAGGTCAGCCCCTGCAGGTACAGCGCGTAGTCCACACGGGGATGGGTAGGGTTCTCGCGCATGAACTGCTCGGCCGCGTCGATGGCCTGCTCGGTGCGGCCGCTCTTGTAATAGGCGTAGATCAGGTCGATCTGGGACTGCTTGCCGAACTCGGTGAAGGGGAAACGGGCCTGAATCTGCTCGAAGATGGCGATGGCCTGGCGGTAGTTGCCGTTGTCCATGGAGCGCTGGCCGCGCTCGTAGATCTCCGCCACGGCCCCCTGCTGGCGCTCCGGTCCATCGGTGCCGCAGGCCACGGCGGCCAGCGCCAGACAGGCGAGGAGGAGCAGCCGGGCCGCGGTGCGGGACGTCGGCGAAATCAGCGAGACGGTTCGTTGGCGCATGGTGAGCAGCATGATCGGCGCACAATTGGCGAAGTATAACGTAAACTGGCAGCCCTACCCGAGGCCCCCGATGACGGAGACGGCAGAGACAGCAGAGACTTTGCGCCAGCAGGTCCCCGGGACGCTGGCCGGCAAACGCATGGACCAGGCGCTGGCGCAGATGTTCCCCCAGTACTCCCGCAGCCGGCTGAAGGAGTGGCTGCTGACCGGGCGCATCACGGTGGACGGGCGCGGCTGGCGGCCGCGGGACCCGGTGGCCGGCGGCGAGACCGTGGAGTTGCACGCCGTGGTCGAACCCGAGACCCGGGTGGAGGCCGCCCCGGTGGCCTTCCGGGTGGTGCACGAGGACCCGGCGCTGATCGTGGTGGACAAGCCGGCCGGGCTGGTGGTCCACCCCGGCGCCGGCAACCGGGAAGGCACCCTGCAGAACGGCCTGCTGCACCGCTACCCCGAGCTCGCCGGCGTCCCCCGCGCGGGCATCGTCCATCGGCTGGACAAGGACACCAGCGGGCTGATGCTGGTGGCCCGAACCGTGCAGGCGCACACCGCTCTCGTACGCGCGCTTGCGAAGCGGCGCATCCGGCGCGAATACCGGGCGGTCTGCCGGGGCGCGCTGACCGCCGGGGGCACCATCGATGCGCCCATCGACCGCCATCCCGTCCAGCGCACCCGCATGGCGGTGCGCGAGGGCGGCCGGCCGGCGGTAACCCATTACCGGGTGGTGGAACGCTTCGTCGCCCACACCGACGTGCGGGCCCGCCTGGAGTCCGGCCGCACCCATCAGATCCGGGTGCACTTCGCCCACCTCCGCCATCCGCTGGTGGGCGATCCGGCCTACGGCGGCCGGCTGCAGCTGCCGCCGGGCACCGACGAGGCCCTCACGGCGACCCTGCGGGGCTTCCGGCGCCAGGCGCTGCATGCGGAATCGCTGGCGCTCGCTCACCCGGTGAGCGGTGAAGAACTGGAATTCTCCGCGCCGCTGCCCGCCGACCACGCCGCCCTGATCGAGGCGCTGCGGGCCCACCGCAAACGCAGGGAGGCCGGCTGATGGAGCTGATCCGACCCGACTGGGAGGCGCCGCCGGCGATTGCCGCAGCGGCGACTACCCGCACGGGCGGTGTCAGCACCGGCTCCCGGGCCGCGCTGAATCTCGGCGACCGCGTCGGCGACGACCCGGCGGCGGTGGCCGAGAACCGGCGCCGGCTGACCGAGGCGCTGGCGCTGCCCGATGAGCCGGCCTGGCTCGCCCAGGTGCACGGCACCCGGGTGGTGGAGGCGGCGCCCGGTGGCACGCCGGCCGAGGCGGATGCCGCCGTCACCCGGCAGCCGGGCGCGGTCTGCGCCGTGCTCACCGCCGACTGCCTGCCCGTGCTGCTGGCAAGCCGGGGCGGCGACGAGGTGGCGGCCGTGCACGCGGGCTGGCGAGGGCTCGCGGACGGGGTTGTTGCCGGCGCCCTGGAGGCCATGAGGACCCCGCCGGAACAACTCCTGGCCTGGCTCGGTCCGGCCATCGCCCAGCCGGCCTTCGAGGTGGGCGACGAGGTGCGCGAGCGCTTCATCCGGCGTGACGTGGTCAACGCCGCCTTCTTCGCCCCCAACGAGCGGCAGCGCTGGCAGGCGGATCTGACCGGGCTCGCCCGGCGGGAGCTGGAGGCCGCCGGCGTGACCGTGAGCGGGGGCGGGTTCTGCACTTACGACGAGTCCGAGCGCTTCTTCTCCTACCGCCGGGACGGGGACTGCGGCCGCCAGGCCACGCTGGTCTGGATCCGGGGCTGAGCCGCCGAGGGGCCGCGCCGGCGCTTGAAACCGCCGCGTCCGGCACCATTTCCAAACCAGTCGAGAACATCCCGATGTGGGGGACTAGCCCATGCGAATGGACAAACTGACGAGCAAATTCCAGATGGCGCTGGCCGATGCCCAGTCGCTGGCGGTCGGACAGGACCACCAGTTCATCGAACCGGTGCATCTCATGGTGGCGCTGCTGGACCAGCAGGGCAGCACCGTGCGCAGCCTTCTGACCCGCGCCGGCGCCAACGTGAACCTGCTGCGCTCCCAGCTCGGCGAAGCCGTGGACCGGCTGCCGAGCGTGGAGGGCACCGGTGGCGAGGTGCACCTCTCCAACGACCTCGGCAAGCTGCTGAACGTCACCGACAAGCTGGCCCAGGAGCGTAACGACCAGTACATCTCCAGCGAGCTGTTCGTGCTGGCCGCCGTCGACGACAAGGGTACGCTGGGCAAGACGCTGGCCGAGGCAGGCGTGGTGAAGGGCGCGCTCGAGAAGGCCATCGACGAGATGCGCGGCGGCGCCCAGGTGACCGACCCGAATGCCGAGGAAACCCGCCAGGCGCTGGAGAAATACACCATCGACCTCACGGAGCGCGCCGAGCAGGGCAAGATCGACCCCATCATCGGCCGCGACGACGAGATCCGCCGCACCATCCAGATCCTGCAGCGGCGCACCAAGAACAACCCGGTGCTGATCGGCGAGCCGGGCGTCGGCAAGACCGCGATCGTCGAGGGCCTCGCCCAGCGCATCGTCGATGGCGAGGTGCCGGAGGGGCTGAAGGGCAAGCGCATCCTGTCGCTGGACATGGGTGCGCTGATCGCGGGTGCGAAGTTCCGCGGCGAGTTCGAGGAGCGGCTGAAGGCCGTGCTGAGCGACCTCTCCAGGCAGGAGGGCCAGATCATCCTGTTCATCGACGAGCTGCACACCATGGTGGGCGCCGGCAAGGCCGAGGGCTCCATGGATGCGTCCAACATGCTGAAGCCCGCGCTGGCCCGCGGCGAGCTGCACTGCGTGGGCGCCACCACGCTGGACGAGTACCGCCAGCACGTGGAGAAGGACGCCGCCCTGGAGCGCCGCTTCCAGAAAGTACTGATCTCCGAGCCGACGGTGGAAGACACCATCGCCATCCTGCGCGGGCTCAAGGAGCGCTATGAGGTGCACCACGGCGTGGAAATCACCGACCCGGCGATCGTCGCGGCGGCGACCCTCTCGCACCGCTACATCACCGACCGCAAGCTGCCCGACAAGGCCATCGACCTGGTGGACGAGGCGGCCTCGCGCATCCGCATCGAGATCGACTCCAAGCCGGAGGCCATGGACCGGCTCGAGCGGCGCATCATCCAGCTCAAGATCGAGCGCGAGGCGCTGAACAAGGAGTCCGACGAGGCGTCGCGCCGCCGGCTGGAGGACCTGGAGGAGCAGCTGGCCGACCTGGAGAAGCAGTACTCCGACCTGGAGGAGATCTGGAAGTCCGAGAAGGCGGCCATGCAGGGCACGACCCACCTCAAGGAGGAGCTGGAGCGCGCCCGCCTCGACCTCGAGACCGCGCGGCGTGCCGGCGACCTGACCCGCATGTCGGAGCTGCAGTACGGCAAGATCCCGGAGCTCGAGCGCCAGCTCGCGAGCGCGGCAGACTCCGAGCAGACGGCCAAGCCCACACTGGTGCGCAACAACGTCACCGAGGAAGAGGTGGCCGAAGTGGTCTCCAAGTGGACCGGCATCCCCGTCTCGAAGATGCTCGAGGGCGAGAAGGAGAAGCTCCTGCAGATGGAAGACGCGCTGCGGAACCGGGTCGTCGGCCAGGACGAGGCCGTGGTGAGCGTCTCGAACGCCATCCGCCGGTCCCGCGCCGGCCTCTCGGACCCGCGCCGGCCCATCGGTTCGTTCCTGTTCCTGGGGCCGACCGGCGTCGGCAAGACCGAACTCACCAAGGCGCTGGCCGAGTTCCTGTTCGACACGGACGAGGCCATGGTGCGTCTCGACATGTCCGAGTTCATGGAGAAGCACTCGGTCGCGCGCATGATCGGCGCGCCGCCGGGCTACGTGGGTTACGAGGAGGGCGGCTACCTCACCGAGGCGGTGCGGCGCCGGCCCTATTCGGTGATCCTGCTCGACGAGGTCGAGAAGGCGCATCCGGACGTGTTCAACATCCTGCTGCAGGTGCTCGACGACGGGCGGCTGACCGACGGCCACGGCCGCACGGTGGACTTCCGCAACACCGTCATCGTGATGACCTCGAACCTGGGCTCCCAGCGCATCCAGGAACTGGCCGGCGAGGAGAACTATGCCCGCATGAAGGGCGAGGTCATGGAGGTCGTCTCCCAGCACTTCAGGCCCGAGTTCATCAACCGGGTGGACGACGTGGTGGTATTCCACCCGCTGGGCCGCGAGCACATCCGGCGCATCGTCGACATCCAGCTCGGCTACCTGCACGCGCGTCTCGCCGAGCGCGACATGGAACTCGAGCTCACCGATGCGGCCCGGGACCAGCTCGCCGAGGCGGGCTTCGACCCGGTGTACGGCGCGCGGCCGCTGAAGCGGGCCATCCAGAACCGCATCGAGAACCCGCTGGCGCAGCGCATCCTGGGCGGCGAGTTCGCGCCGGGCGACACCATCGTGGCGGATGTCTCGGGCGACGAGATCGTATTCCGCACACCGGGCGCCCCGGAGGTCATGGCCGGCTGAGCGCGGGCACGACACGGTTTCAGTACGAACAGGGATGCTTCCAGCCCGTATAATCGGTGCCCCCGGGTCATTCCGGGGGTGTTCTTCGTGGAGAGAGACGACATGCCAATCTATGAGTATGTGTGCAAGAGCTGCGGGCACGAGCTCGACGCGCTGCAGAAGATGAGCGACGAGCCGCTGACCGATTGCCCGGACTGCGGCGAGACGGCGCTGAAGCGCAAGATCTCGGCGCCCCGTTTCCGCCTGAAAGGCAGCGGCTGGTACGAGACCGACTTCAAATCCGACCAGGACAGGAAACGCAACCTGGCCGACAGCGGCGACGGCGAGAAGAAGTCCGGCGGCGATGGCGAGAAGAAGTCCGAGGCCAAACCGGAGAGCAAGTCCGAGGCCAAACCGGAGAAGAAATCCGGCGGGGACAAGGCGGCGGGCTCGACCGGCGGCGCGGCGGCCTGACCGGGAGGGGACCGGCGGAGCGGCCTGATGATGAAGCGGCTGCGAGCCTGGCTGGTGGCGGGGCTGCTCGTCTGGGTCCCGCTCGGCATCACGCTGTTCATCCTCAACCTGCTGGTCCGTCAGCTCGACAAGACTCTCGGACTGCTACCCCCGGAGATACGTCCGCCCTACGAGGTCTTCGGGATCACCTTCACGATCCCGGGCCTCGGTATCCTGCTCACCATCGTGATCCTCCTGGTCACCGGTCTGCTGGTGGCCAACTTCGCCGGCCGGCGGCTGCTGTCCCTGGGGGAGGCCATCGTCCATCGCATCCCGGTGGTGCGTTCCGTCTACGGCGCCTCGAAGAATTTCGCGGAGATGGTGCTGGCGGACTCCGGCGACTCGTTCAAGAAGGTCCTGTTGATCGAGTACCCCCGCAAGGGGGTCTACAGCCTCGCCTTCCAGACCTCCAGCGTGCTCGGCGAGGTGCAGGCGAAGACCGGCGAGGACGTGGTCTGCACCTTCGTGCCCACCACGCCCAACCCCACCTCCGGCTTCATCATCATGGTGCCGCGCAAGGACATCATCGAACTGGAGATGGAAGTGGACGAGGCGCTGCAGATGATCATCTCGCTGGGCGTCGTGGTACCGCGCTGGGACGTCGGCGAGCAGGAGCTGCCGCTTGCAGCGCCCGATGCCAGGCCGTAACATTTCGCCTCTTTTGCCGGCGCCGCCGGCGCCTCACCCGACAGCGATATCGCTATGCGCACTCATTACTGTGGACAGGTCGACGAGACACTGACCGGCGAAGCCGTGGAAGTGACCGGCTGGGTACACCGCCGGCGGGACCACGGCGGCGTGATCTTCATCGATCTGCGTGACCGGGAGGGCCTGCTGCAGGTGGTGTTCGACCCGGACCGCCCGGAGATCTTCGCCGACGCCGAGCGGGTGCGCAGCGAATACGTGCTGGCCGTGCGCGGCAAGGTCCGCCCGCGGCCCGAGGGCACGGTGAACCCCGGCATGCGCACCGGGCAGGTGGAGGTGCTGGCCGAGGAACTCACCGTGCTGAACGGCGCGAAGACGCCGCCGTTCCACCACGACGAGTACGCCAACGAAGAGCTGCGGCTCCGCTACCGCTACCTCGATCTGCGCCGGGAGGAGATGCTGGCGCACCTGCGGCTGCGCCACGCGGCCACCCGCTCGCTGCGGCGCTTCCTGGACGACGAGGGCTTCATCGACGTCGAGACGCCGATGCTGACGAAGACCACGCCGGAGGGGGCGCGGGACTACATCGTCCCCAGCCGCACCCATCCCGGCAAGTTCTTCGCGCTGCCTCAGTCGCCGCAGATCTTCAAGCAGCTGCTGATGATGTCCGGCATCGACCGCTACTACCAGATCGTGCGCTGCTTCCGCGACGAGGACTTGCGGGCCGACCGCCAGCCCGAATTCACCCAGCTCGACGTGGAGATGAGCTTCGTGGACGAGCAGACGGTGATGGGCACCATGGAGCGGCTGATCCGCACCCTGTTCGCCGACGTGCTCGGCGTGGAGCTGCCAGCCCCGTTCCCGCGCATGGCCTGGGCGGAGGCCATGCGGCGCTTCGGCTCCGACAAGCCGGATCTCCGCATCCCGCTGGAGCTGGTGGAAGTGTCCGATCTGCTCGGCGGCGTGGAATTCAAGGTCTTCGCCGGCCCGGCGGCCGACCCCCGGGGCCGCGTGGCCGCGCTGCGCCTGCCGCAGGGCGGCGAACTCACGCGCAAGGAGATCGACGACTACACCGACTACGTGGGCCGCTACGGCGCGAAGGGTCTCGCCTACATCAAGGTCAACGACGCCGCCGCCGGCCGCGAGGGCCTGCAGTCGCCCATCCTGAAGTTCCTGCCGGACGAGGCCATCGCCGGCATCATGGAGCGCACCGCCGCCGGGAACGGCGACCTGGTGTTCTTCGGCGCGGACCAGGCGCACGTGGTGAACGACGCCCTCGGCGCCCTGCGCGTGAAGCTGGGCGAGGACCGCGGTCTGGTGGAAGCCGGCTGGCGGCCGCTGTGGGTGGTGGAGTTCCCGATGTTCGAGCGCGACCCGGCCAGCGGCCGCCTGGATCCGCTGCACCACCCGTTCACGGCGCCGTCCATCAGCGACGCGCAGGCGTTGCGCAAAGACCCGGAGCATGCGCTGTCCCGGGCCTACGACATGGTACTGAACGGCTCGGAGATCGGCGGCGGCTCCATCCGTATCCATGACCAGGACGTGCAGTCCGCGGTGTTCGACCTGCTGCAGATCGGCCCGGAGGAGGCGGAGCAGAAATTCGGCTTCCTGCTGCGCGCGCTGGAATACGGCTGCCCGCCTCACGGCGGTATTGCCTTCGGCCTGGACCGCCTGGTGATGCTGATGGCGGGCGCCGAGAGCATCCGCGACGTCATCGCCTTCCCGAAGACCCAGACGGCGGCCTGCCCGCTCACGGACGCGCCGGGCGACGTCTCGGCGCAACAGCTCCGCGAGGTGGGCATCCGACTCCGCAAGCCGCGGGGCGAAGCCGGCAGCTGAGTGCGTCCGCCATGACGCCCCCGACTCCCGCCCGACCCTACCGGCGTCCCGAGTCGGTGCTGGTGGTCGTCTACACGGCCAGCCGCGAGGTGCTGCTGCTGCACCGGCAGCGGCCGTTCGAGTTCTGGCAGTCCATCACCGGCAGCCTGCTGCCCGGCGAAACCCATGAGCTTGCGGCTCCCCGGGAGCTTGCCGAGGAGACCGGTTTCCTGGACAACGGCACGCTGACCTACACGGGGGTGAGCCGGGTCTTCGTCATCGATCCCCGCTGGCGGGACCGCTACCCGCCGGGAGTCTTCGAGAACGTGGAATACGAGTGGCGATTCCGGCTCGACGAGCCCCGGGACGTGACGCTGAGCCCGAGCGAGCATTCGGCCTTCACCTGGCTGCCACTGGAGGAAGCCATCGGCCGGGTCTGGTCCTGGACCAACCGGGAGGCGCTGGAAGACCTGGCCCGCGACCTGGCCTTCGACCTGGCGTGAACGCCGGGCGGGCAGGCAGCGCGCTGATCCTGGCGCACGGGCTGTGGCTCGGCGGCTGGGCGCTGCAGCGCCTCGCCCGCCGCCTCCGCGCGGCCGGCCGCAGCGACGTGCGCATCTTCTCCTGGCCCACCATCAGCCACGGCCTCGACGCCAACGCGCAGAATCTCCGCGCCTTCGCCGATCACCTCGAGGCCGGCCGTATCGACTGGATCGGCCACAGCCTCGGCGGCGTGCTGATCCTGCGCATGCTGGCAGGCTGGGCCGACGCGCCGCCGGGCCGCATCGTCTGCCTGGGCTCGCCGCTTGCCGGCAGCCGCTCGGCCGAACGGCTCGCCCGCGTCGGCCCCGGCCGCCGCCTCACGGGCCGCAGCATCGCCGACGGCGTGCTCGCGACGAGCGCCGCAGAGTGGTGCCCGCCGGAACTCGCCGCCCGCACGGGCGTGATCGCCGGCACTCGGGGCATGGGTGCGGGCCGCCTGCTCGGCAGGCTGGAGCCGCCCCACGACGGTACCGTGCGGGTGGCGGAAACCGAGCTGCCCGGCCTCGCCGACCACCTGGTGCTGAACGTGACCCACACGGGCCTGCTGTTCTCCCGCGCGGCCGCCGGCGCCGCCGAGACCTTCCTGCGCGAAGGAAAATTCGCGTAGGAGGGCCTTCAGGCCCGATCTTCGCCTGAGGTGGCCGAACGCTAATCGGGCCTGAAGGCCCTCCCACAGCGCTCATCAATCGTCGGCCAGATCCTTCAGCTTGTAGATCAGGTCCAGCGCCTGACGGGGGGAGAGGGCGTCCGGGTCCAGATCCTCCAGCGTCTCGCGCAGTGCGTCTTCCGGCGGGCCTTCCTCCGCCGGCGGTGCCAGGGCGAGTTCCTGCTGGGGGCCGTGGTCGCGTTGATGGCGGGCGGATTCCAGCTGCTCCAGGTGGCGGCGGGCGCGGCGGATGACCGCCTTCGGCACGCCGGCCAGTGCCGCCACCTCCAGGCCGTAGCTCTGGTTGGCCGGCCCCGGCTTCACCGCGTGCAGGAAGATGAGACGCTCGCCGTGGGAGGTGGCGTCCAGGTGCACGTTGGCGGCATCGGGCAGCTCGTCGGGCAGCGCGGTGAGCTCGAAGTAGTGGGTGGCGAACAGGGTGAAGGCGCGCAGCCTCGTGGCGATGTGGTGGGCCGCCGCCCAGGCCAGCGACAGGCCGTCGAAGGTGCTGGTGCCGCGGCCGATCTCGTCCATCAGCACCAGGCTCGCGGGCGTGGCGTTGTGCAGGATGTTGGCGGTCTCGGTCATCTCCACCATGAACGTGGAGCGTCCGCCGGCGAGGTCGTCCGAGGCGCCGATGCGGGTGAAGATGCGGTCCACCGGACCGATCTCCAGCGCATCCGCCGGCACGAAGCTGCCGATGTGGGCCAGGATGACGATGAGCGCCGCCTGGCGCATGTAGGTGGACTTGCCGCCCATGTTCGGCCCGGTGATGATCAGCAGGCGCCGCTCGTCGTCCAGTTGCAGGTCGTTCGGCACGAAGGGGGTATCGAGCACCCGCTCTACCACCGGGTGGCGGCCCGCGCGGATGGCAATTCGCGGCTCCGGGGAGAGCGCCGGGCGCGAGAGCCCGAGCCGCCCGGCGCGCTCGGCGAAGCAGGCCAGGACGTCCAGTTCGGCGAGAGCGGCGGCCGTGCGGCGCAGCGGCCCCAGCCCCTGGTGCAGCGCGTCGATGAGCCCTTCGTACAGCGCCTTCTCCCGGGCCAGCGCACGCTCCCGGGCGCTCAGCACCTGGTCCTCGAAACGCTTGAGCTCCGGCGTGATGAACCGTTCCGCCGCTTTCAGGGTCTGGCGCCGGGTGTATTCCTCCGGCGCGTTCTGCGCCTGGGTCTTGCTGATTTCGATGTAGTAGCCGTGAACCCGGTTGTAGCCCACCTTCAGGGTGGGCAGGCCGGTACGTTCGCGCTCGCGCTGCTCCAGGTCCACCAGGTACTGGTCGGCGTTGGCGCTGATGTCCCGCAGCTCGTCGAGTTCGGCGTCGTAGCCGGCCGCGACGACGCCGCCGTCGCGGATCAGCATGGGCGGGTTTTCCACCAGCGCGGCATCGAGCAGCCGGTGGGTGTCCGGATGCTCGGCCGCGTCGGCCGCCAGTTCGGCCAGGCGCGGCGCCTCGAGACCGGCGAGCAGGCGGGCGAGTTCGGGCAGCCTGCCCAGGCTGTCGCCGAGCTGGCGCAGATCCCGGGGCCGCGCCGAGCGCAGCGCCACCCGGGAGAGGATGCGTTCCAGGTCGCCGATGTCGGCGAGGAGGCCGCGGAGCTCCTCGCTGCCCCGTTCGAGCAGGTCGGCTACGGCGTCGTAGCGCGCGCCGATCAACCCGTGGCTGCGCACGGGCCGGTTGATCCAGCGCCGGAGCAGCCGGCTGCCCATGGCCGTGCGGCAGGTGTCCATGACACCGGCCAGCGTATGCTGGTCGTGGCCCGAGAGGCTGCGGTCGAGTTCCAGGTTCCGCCGCGTGGCCGCGTCCATGAGAATGGCGTCGTCGGGCTGTTCCGCGGCCATGCCGTCGATGTGGGGCAGCGTGCCGCGCTGGGTGTTGCGCACGTACTCCAGCAGGCCGCCGGCGGCGCGGATGGCGATCTCGAGCCCGTCCACGCCGAAGCCGGTCAGGTCCCGGGTGCCGAACTGTTCGCACAGCAGCCGCTCGGCGGTCTCGCCGTCGAAGTGCCAGGGCGGACGGCCGCGGGCGCCGGGCCGTTCCGCCAGCCAGCCCGGCACGCCGCCTTCCTCGTCGTAGAGAATCTCGGCGGGCTGGAGCCGCTCCACTTCGGCCGCCAGCGCGGCCTCGTCCGGCACCTGGCTCACCAGGAACCGGCCGGCCGAGAGATCCAGCCAGGCGATGCCGATCTCGCGCCGCGCCGGCACGACGGCGGCCACTGCGTTGTCCCGCCGTTCTTGCAGCAGGCTCGTCTCGGTGAGCGTGCCCGGCGTGACGATGCGCACCACCTTGCGCTCCACCGGGCCCTTGCTCGCGGCCGGGTCACCGATCTGCTCGCAGATGGCCACCGACTCGCCGAGCTTCACCAGCTTGGCGAGGTAACTGTCCACCGCGTGATAGGGCACGCCGGCCATGGGAATGGGCTCGCCCGCGGACTTGCCCCGGGTAGTGAGGGTGATGTCGATGAGTTCGGCAGCCCGGCGTGCGTCGTCGTAGAAGAGTTCGTAGAAGTCGCCCATGCGATAGAACAGCAGGGTGTCCGGATGCTCGGCTTTCAGGCCGAGATACTGCTGCATCATCGGCGTGTGTTGTGCACGGGCGGACGCGCTCATTCTTCTGCGGTGTTCCGGTGACGGGCGGGCCGGATAGGCTAGCCCGTCGCGCATCGCAAGTCGATGGGCGGCCCGGCGGGCGCCGCCGGTCCGGCCTGTGACGTGCCGGCTTTCGGCGGGTCGTGCCGGCGGGGTACATTACCTTGCTATCGTTATGACCCATCCTCACCAACGCGCTCCCGCGGACCGTCCATGAAGATCCTGCATCTCGAGACGGGGCTGAACCTGTACGGCGGCGCCCAGCAGGTGCTCTACCTCCTGGACGCCCTGGCCGACGATCCCTCGGAACACCTGCTGGTCAGCGCCGTCGGCAGCGAGGTGGGCGCGGCCGCCCGGGCGGCCGGCCACCGGGTGCGCGAGATCGGTATGCGCGGTGACCACGACCTGGGCTTCCTGCGGCGCATGCGCCGGCTGCTGGAGGAGGAACGGCCCGACATCCTGCACGCGCACAGCCGGCGGGGTGCGGACCTCCTGGGCGGGATGGCCGCCCGGCGCAGCGGTATCCCTGCGCTGGTCTCCCGCCGGGTGGACAATCCGGAGCCGAGCTGGCTCGCCGCGCTGCGCTATCGGCCCTACTTGCGCATCGTCGCCATCTCGCACGCCATCGAGCGCATGCTGGTGGACACGGGTATCGACCGGCGGCGGATCACGGTCATCCCGGACTGCGTGGATCCGGCGCCGTTCGCCGGGCCGGGGGACCGGCAATGGCTCCAGGCCGAGTTCGGCCTGCCGGCCGATGTGCCGGTGGCCGGCGTGGTGGCTCAGCTCATCGAGCGCAAGGGCCACCGCTACCTGCTGGAGGCCATGCCGGCCGTGCTGGGGGCCTGCCCGGATCTGCGTCTGCTTTTCTTCGGCCGCGGGCCGCTGCACGACGCGCTGGCTGCCGAGATCGAACGCCGCGGCCTCGGCGACCGCGTGCTCATGGCCGGTTTCCGCAGCGACATGCCGCGCATACTCCCCGCCCTGGACCTGGTGGTGCACCCGGCGATGGCCGAGGGGCTCGGCGTGGCCCTGCTGCAGGCGGCCGCCGCGGCAGTGCCGGTGGTCGGTTTCGCAGCCGGCGGCGTCTGCCAGGCGGTGGAGCCGGGACGCACCGGGCTGCTCTTGCCGCCGGGGGACGCCGGGGCGCTGGGCCGTGCGATGGTGCGGGTATTGACCGACCCGGCGCTGGCCCGCAATCTGGGCGAGGCGGGCCGCGCCCGGGTGCGCAGCGAGTTCACCCCGGAGTGCATGGCGAGCCGCCACCTGGCGCTTTACCGGGAGATACTCGCCGGCGTCGATGCCGGCACGGAAGACCGATGACCGAATTCGAGGACATCGCGGCCCTGGCCCGGCGCACGGGCGAGGCGCTGCTGGCCGCGGACCGCCGGGTGGCCACTGCCGAGTCCTGCACCGGCGGCTGGATCGCCAAGGCGCTCACCGACGTGCCCGGGAGTTCGTCCTGGTTCGGCCTGGGGCTGGTCACCTACAGCAACGACGCCAAGCATTCCCTGCTGGACGTGCGGGCCGAGACCCTGGAGGAGCAGGGCGCGGTCAGCGAGGAAACGGTGCGCGAGATGGCTGCCGGCGCGCTGGCCGCCAGCGGCGCCGACATCGCCGTGGCGGTGAGCGGAATTGCGGGTCCGGACGGCGGCACGCCCGACAAGCCGGTGGGCACGGTCTGGTTCGCCTGGGCAGTCAGCGGTGCGACCCCCGTGACCTACGCGGAATGCGTGCATTTCGACGGCGACCGGGAGACGGTCCGGCGGCGCAGCGTCTGCCACGCGCTGGGTGGCGTGCTGGCGCGCACACCCGCGTAAGACGTCGGTGAGTGCGCAGCGCCACGACGGCCCGCCGGCCGACACCGAGACCGAGCGGCTGTTCGTCGGGTTCTGGCCGGACACCGCGCTCCGCGAACGCGTCGAGGCGGCGGCCGGGCCCGCCGTGAAGCGGGCGCGCGCCCGGCCGGTGCCGGCGGACAACCTGCACGTGACGCTGGTATTCGTCGGTAACTGGCCGGTGCAGGCCCGGGACCAGATCGAGCGGGTGGTGGACGCGCTGGACATCCCGGATGCCGAACTGGTTTTCGACCGCATCGTCTGCTGGCGCCGCCCGAAGATCGTAAGCCTGGTGACGGAGGACTTCCCCGACGCGCTGGCCGTGTATCAGCGGCAGATGAGCGCGGCCATGGCGGCGCTGGGCTGGACGCCGGAGACGCGCCCCTGGGAGCCCCACGTGACCCTGGGCCGAAAGGCGCAGCGCAGCGTGCGCAAGACGCTGGATGAACCGGTGATCTGGCCCACGCGGCAGGTGGCGCTGGTGCGCTCGGAAAACCGGGCGAACGGCTCGGTCTACCGGCCGCTGCGCATCTGGGAGGGGTGAGCCGCGGCGGCGAGAATCTGGTCCGCTGGCCCGGATTCCGGTGGCTGATGTATGGTCGCCATTGTGGAATAATCACCGGTTCACATTATTGAATCGCAACAGCTTCGGGTACACCATGGACGAGAACAGGAAAAAGGCGCTGGCCGCCGCGCTGGGCCAGATCGAGAAGCAGTTCGGCAAGGGCTCCGTGATGCGGCTGGGCGATGGCGGGCCGGCGCGCGATATCGACTCCGTCTCCACCGGCTCCATTGGCCTGGACGTCGCGCTGGGTATCGGCGGGCTGCCCTTCGGCCGCGTCGTCGAGGTCTACGGCCCGGAGTCCTCCGGCAAGACCACGCTGACGCTGCAGGTGGTGGCCGAGGCGCAGAAAGCCGGCGGTACCGCGGCGTTCGTGGACGCCGAGCACGCCCTCGACCCGCAGTACGCCGAGAAGCTGGGCGTCAACGTGGACGACCTGCTGGTCTCCCAGCCGGACACCGGCGAGCAGGCGCTCGAGATCACCGACATGCTGGTGCGCTCCGGCGCGGTGGACATCATCGTGGTGGACTCGGTGGCCGCCCTCACGCCCAAGGCCGAGATCGAGGGCGAGATGGGCGACTCCCACGTGGGCCTGCAGGCGCGGCTCATGTCTCAGGCGCTCAGGAAGCTCACCGGCAACATCAAGCGCTCCAACGCCATGGTGATCTTCATCAACCAGATCCGCATGAAGATCGGCGTGATGTTCGGCAGCCCGG
>Ga0102929_1000853_pt1 | contig 18005 bp, 18 predicted proteins | sample SalPonR1_B_D2_MG_FD_78510 | JGI IMG/M metagenome (GOLD analysis project Ga0102929, IMG submission 78510) | Salt pond soil microbial communities from South San Francisco under conditions of wetland restoration - Salt Pond MetaG R1_B_D2_MG | ecosystem: Environmental > Aquatic > Marine > Intertidal... | reverse complement strand
GCGTCGAGCCCGGTGCCGGCGGTGATCGCAGCGGGCAGGCCCACGGTCAGTTCCGGGTCGCAGATCACGGTGGCGGGCAGCATTTTCGGGTGAAAGATGATCTTTTTCTCATGGGTTTGCGAGTTTGTCAGCACGCCCGCGCGCCCGACCTCGGAGCCGGTCCCGGCGGTGGTGGGCACGGCGACGATGGGGGCGATGGCCGACGCATCGGCGCGCATCCACCAGTCGCCCACATCCTCGAAATCCCACACGGGCCGCGTCTGCCCGGCCATGAAGGCCACGCATTTGCCCAGGTCGAGCCCCGATCCGCCGCCGAAGGCGACCACCCCGTCATGCCCGCCATCGGCATAGGCGGCGACGCCCGCCGCGAGGTTGATCTCGGTGGGGTTGGGATCGACCTCCGCGAAGAGGCCCGCCGCGAGGCCCGCGCCGCGCAGGCTATCGAGGGCCCGTGCGGTGACCGGCAGCGCCGCGAGGCCGCGGTCGGTGACCAGCAAGGGGCGCGTCATGCCCGCGGCGCGGCAGGCGCCCGGCAGCTCGGCGATGCGCCCCGCGCCGAAGTGTATGGCGGTGGGGTAGGACCAGTTGGCGGTGAGTGTCATTCTGGGGTCTTTCCGGGATGGTTCGTGTTTTCGGTGTCAGGCGCGCTCGAAGCCGCGCTGTATCTCGTGATCGGTCACGGCGCGGTCGAAATCCTCCTGCTCGACCTCGGCCGCGCGGGTATAGTGATCGACCACCGCATCGCCCAGCGCCGCGCGCAGCATGGCGGACCCGCGGAAGGTTTCTATGGCGGCGCGCAGGGTGCGGGGCATGTCGGCCACGTCGTCCATGGCGTAGGCATCGCCTTGCACGGGGTCTGCGAGCTCAAGCCCTTCCCCGATCCCGGCAAGCCCGGCGGCAAGCTGCCCGGCGCAGGCGAGGTAGGGGTTCATGTCCGATCCGGGGATGCGGCATTCGATGCGCACCGCGCCGGTGCCTTCGCCCACGAGGCGGAAACCGGCGGTCCGGTTGTCGATCGACCACGCGGCCTTGGTCGGCGCGAAGGTGCCGGGAACGAAGCGCTTGTAGCTGTTGATATAGGGCGCCATCAGCAGCATGCAGTCGGGCGCGTATTTCAGCAGCCCGGCCACGTAGGCGCGCATGATCTGCGACATGCCATGCACGCCGCCGGGATCGGCAAAGGCGTTCTCGCCGCCGCGAAACAGCGACTGGTGGATATGCGCGGCGCTGCCGACGCGGTCGGCGTGCCATTTCGGCAGGAAGGTCGCCGAACGCCCCTTCTGCGCCGCGATCTCCTTGATTGCGTGCTTGGCCAGCGTGTGGCGGTCGCAAGTGGCGAGCGCATCGGCGTAGCGGATGTTGAGCTCTTCCTGCCCGGTCTCGGCCTCGCCCTTGGTATTCTCCACCGGGATGCCCATGGCATGGAGCGCATTGCGCACCGGGCGCAGCACGTGCTCGTCGCGCGTGGACATCTGGATCGAATAGTCCTGGTTGTATTTCACCAGCGGCTCGAGCGCGCGGTAGCCGCCGGCCCTGATCTCGTCATGGCTGTGCTCGAAGAGAAAGAACTCCAGCTCCGTGGCCATCATCGGGGTGAGGCCCATGGCCTCGGCGCGTGCCATCTGCGCCTTGAGGACCTGGCGCGGCGAATGCGGCACCGGGGCGTGGGTGTGATGGTCGAGGAAATCGCACAGCACCAGCGCCGTTCCCTCCAGCCACGGCACCGGGCAGAGCGTCGAAAGGTCGGGGGTCATCGTGTAGTCGCCATAGCCCGCCGCCCAGCTTGTCGCGGCATAGCCGCCGGGCGTGGCCATCTCGAGATCGGTGGCCAGCAGGTAATTGCAGCAATGCGTCTCCAGATGACCGCTTTCGAGGAAATCGGCGACGTGGAAGCGCTTGCCGACGAGGCGGCCCTGCATGTCGACGGCGCAGACGAGCACGGTGTCGATCTCGCCGGTGTCGGCCATGGTGCCGAGGGTCTCGAGGGTGAGGGCGGGCATCGGATGGCTCCGGTCGGGGGCGCGGCGCGCGCGCGTGTGCGTGCGGGATGGTCAGGTCGGTCGGGCCATGTTTCTGCGCAGCCGTCCTGCCGTCAATGCCTTTGTCGCGGCGCGCCGCTACATGTAGCCGCGCACCAGGCTCGCCGCGAGCAGCGACCAGCCGTCGGCGATGACGAAAAAGGCGAGCTTGAATGGCAGCGAGACGATTGCGGGCGGCACCATCATCATCCCCATCGACATCAGCACGGCGGCGATCACCAGGTCGATGATGAGAAACGGCAGGAAGATCAGGAAGCCGATCTGGAAGGCGCGGGCGATCTCCGACAGCATGAAGCTCGGCACCAGCACCGACAGCGGCGCATCCGGGCCCGCGGCGAGGCTGTCTGCATCGGGTCGCAGCGCCGCCATCGCCTCGAAGGTGGTGCCGTCGAGCCGCGCGGCCATGAAGCCGCGAAACGGTGCGATGGCGCGCGGCAGCGCCTCCTCGAGCGGGATGTCCTCGGCCACGAGCGGCGCGATCCCGGCCTCCCAGGCGGCGGTGAAGGTGGGCTCCATCACGAACCAGGTGAGGAACAGCGCGAGGCTGACGAGCAGCATGTTGGGCGGCGATTGCTGAAGCCCGATGCCCTGCCGCAGGATCGACAGGACGGTGATGATGAACGGAAACGCGGTGATCATGATGGCGAGCCCCGGTGCGAGGCTCAGCACGGTGATCAGCGCGATGAGCTGGATCGTGCGGCCCGAGAGCGAGCCGCCCTCGCCCAGCGAGATCGTGATGTCCTGTGCCTGCGCCGGCGCGGCGGCGAGGAGCATCAGCGCGATCGCCGGGGCGAGCGGCGCCACGGCGCGGGCCGGGCGGGGCGATGTCATCCCAGCCCGTCGCGCAGGTTGGCCACCTCGGTGAGGCGCACGGCGAGCCGGCCGTCCTCCTCGCCCCCGACCTCCTCGAGCTGGCCGCGCGCGATCAGGCGCTCGCCGATATAGAGATCGACGGCGTCATCGACGCGGCGGTCGAGCGGCAGCACCGCGTCGCGCCCCAGCGAGAGCAGCTCGCGGATGGCGGGCCTTGCCTTGCCCACCGAGACGGTGATCTCGATGGGCACGGCGGAGAACGGGTTGGACATGTCCGCGGCGCTCGCCGGGTCGCGGTCGGCTGGGGTGTCGGTCATGCTCTGGCCTTTCCTTGCTGGGTCTGGTCGAAGAATCCGCTGATCGCGGCATCGATCCCCGCGAGCACCCCGGCGAGGTCGATCTCGTGCTCGTCCTCGCCGAATCGCAGCGAGACCTGACCGGGACCGAGCGTGTCGTCCTCGGTGAGCGTGGCACCGGGATCGGGCCGCTGCTCGAGCAGATGTGCGAGCCGCGGGATGTCACCGGGCGAGGCGGCGATCTCGATGGCGCGGCGGCCCTGCTCGCGGGCGAGGTCCTCGAGCATCCCGGCCACGCGCGGCCCGAGGCTCTCGTGGGCGAGCCGCGGCAGCACCGCCGTCGTCATCTGCACGAGCAGCGGCCGCAGGGCCTGCATCACCGCGGCGTGCGCCTCCTCGTAGGTAAAGCTGAGATCCTGCAGGTTCTGCTCGAGATCGGCGGTGATCCGGCGGGCATCCTCGGCCTGCGCCTGCACGGCGTCGTCCCAGCCCGCCTGATAGCCGCTCTCGAAGGCCCGGAGCCGCTCGTCCTCGAGCGAGGAATCGCTGAGCGTGACCGCCGCGCCGTCCGGCGCGGCGTCGAAATCTTCCAGAAGGTGGGAAATCGACATCAGGGTCTCTCCTCTTCGCCCTCGAGCCATGTGCGCAGGATTTCCACGGTCTCCTCCTGCCGCTCGCCGATCATCGCCCGCAGGCGCGCCACCGGGTCCTCGGGGCGCGGGGCCGACCGGGCGAGCGCACCGCGCGGGGCCTGCGCCGTCGCCCCTTCGCCGGAAACCAGAGACAGGCCGCTCTCGTCGAACTCGCCCTCGTCGATCTCGCCGGTAAGCGGCGAGGGCGCCTCCGCCCCGGCGTCTGCCGCCGGCTCCGGGCGCGCGGGTGCGCCGATCCGTGGCGGGGCGGCGGCCGGGCGCATCAGCACCGGGCGCAGCACGAAAAGCCCCAGCACCAGCGCCACGAGCCCGAGCACGAGCGCCTGCACCAGGGACATCGTGTCGACGGCCAGCCGGTCGATAAGCCCCGGGGTGGCCTCGGTTCCGGCCGGGCCGGCGGTCTCGAAGGGCAGCGACCGAAGCGTCAGCGAATCGCCGCGCTCGGTGTCGAGCCCCACCGCCGAGGCGACCAGATCGCGCAGCGCGGCCAGCTCCTCCTCGGGGCGGGGTGGCGCGTCGGCCGCGGCAGCGGGCCGCGCGTTCACCAGCACAGCCACGCTCATCCGCCTGATCGCGCCGGGGCCCGTGATCACCTCTCGCTCGGTGGTCGAGACCTCGTAATTCACCCGCTCGCGGGTTTCCTCGCGGTTGCTTTGCGAGTCGGCGTCGCCGCCGGCATCGCCCTCGGGCAGGTTCGAGGCGACGGTGACGGTGCCGTCCGTGCCCGAGGCGCTCTCGATGTTTTCCTCGGTATCGGTGCTGATCGCCACACGGCTCTCGGGATCGAAGCGGCGCTCGCGCAGCTTTTCGCTGCGCGTCTCGGTCTCGAGCGTGACCTCGACCACAGCGTTGCCCGCCCCGACGCGCGCCTCGAGCAGGCGCAGCGCCCGCAGGCGCAGCGCCTCGGCGCGGTCGTCGGGGGCGTTGGCCGGCGTGTCCTCGGCGGCGCCGACAAGGCCGCCCTCGCTGTCGATGACGGCGACATCCTCGGGCGCGAGCCCCGCCACGGCCGAGGCCACGAGGAATTGCAGCGCCCGCGCGTGCCGCGGCGAAAGCCCCTGCCCGCCGGTGGTGACCGAGACCGAGGCAGAGTGGCGGATATCGCGCTGGAACGGGTTCGAGCCGGACGTGGCGAGATGCACGCGCGCCGCGCTCACGCCCGGATGCGCGAGGATGGTGCGCGCAAGCTCGCCCTCCTTGGCGCGCCAGTAGGCGGCGTCGAACATCTGCGAGGTGGTGCCGAAGCCCGACAGCCCGTCGAGAAGCTCGTAACCCCGGTTGGAATTGGCCGGCAGCCCCTCGCCGGCCAGCGTCATGCGCAAACCGTCCCGTCCGGGCGCGGGCACGAAGATGGCGTCGCCGCGCACCTCGTGGGCGATGCCGCGCTGGTCGAGCGCGGCGATCACCTCGCCCGCCGCCGCGGCATCGAGCCCGGCATAAAGCAGGCTCATCGACGGGGTCGCAGCAAGCCGGGCAAGGCCCAGGACGGCGGCGAACATGCCCAGGGTGGCCGCCCCCACGATGAGGCGCCGCCGCGTGTCGAGCGCGTTCCACAGGCCGAGAATCTGCTGCACGGTGATGCCTCCTGACGATCGGCGTTCTGCCGGTCTCTGGGGTCATCCTTCCTGCATCAGGCTTAACATTCGGTTAGTTCCTGTCGGGTTATGGTGCCCGTGCCGGCCGGAACGGGGGATCATGCCATGGCGGACGAGGAGCAGACCGAAGACACCGCAGGCCGCGCCGCACCGTCGCGGCTGCCGCTGATCGCCGGGCTGGTGCTGGCGCTCGCGGGGGGCGGTGGCGGGTTCTATGCCGTCCGGTCCGGGCTCCTGCCTTTCGGCCCCGGTGCGGCCGGGCAGGAGGCGGACGAGAAGACGGAGGCCGGGGCCGGCAACCCGTCGCGCGGGATGCAGGAGGCCGTCGATTTCGGTCACCTCGTCTACGTGCCCGTCGAACCGCTGGTCGTCTCCTTTGCCGATGGCGGGCGAAGCCGTCACCTGCGCTTCCGCGCCGAGCTCGAGGTGCCCGGCGACGCGGCGCCCGAGGTGACGCGCGTGATGCCGCGCATCGTCGATGTGCTCAACACCTACCTGCGCGCCCTGCGGATCACCGACCTCGAGGAAAGCGCGGCGCTGCCGCGGCTGCGCGCGCAGATGCTGCGCCGGGTTCAGGCGGTGGTGGGGGGTGCAAGGGTGAACGACCTGCTGGTGATGGAATTCGTGCTCAACTGAAGGGAGGCGGAGATGGACCTGATTGCCGATATCCTGCTGGTGGCAGGGGCCCTGGGGGCGGGGCTCTACTGCCACGTGCTTGCCCGCCGGCTCAGCCGTTTCAACGATCTCGAGACCGGGGTGGGCGGCGCCGTGGCGGTGTTGTCGGCGCAGGTCGACGACCTGGCGCGCACGTTGCGCGACGCGCAGTCCGCCGCCGGTGCGGAGACCCGCTCGCTCGAGGCGCTGACCGACCGCGCCGAGACGGTGGCCAAGCGGCTGGAGTTGCTGGTGGCCTCGATGCACGACCTGCCCGAGCCGCAGGCGCCGCCCGCGCCCCCCGATCCCGCGGAGAACGGCGCGGCCCCGGTATTCCGCCGCCACCCGCCGACCGGCGGCGGGGGGGCGGCATGAGCCGCGCGCGGCCCCGGTTCCGGCTGCGCCCGCGCGGGACGCTGACGGTGATCGCGGTGCTGTTGCTGGTCTCGGCGCTGGTCCGGCTCGGCGACGGCGCGGGCCGGGCCATGGCGCGTGCCGATGCCGCTGCCGCCACCGACACAGAGGCATCGGCCCACTGCGAGACGCCCGCCGACATGCAGCGCCTGCTCGACGAGATGACGGCGCGCGAGGCGCGCCTTGCCGATGACGAGGCCGCCCTCGCCGACCGGCGCGAGGCGCTGGCCCTGGTCGATGCCGAGATCGCGCGCAAGCTCGACGAGCTCGCGTCGGCGGAGGAATCGCTTCGCCGCACGCTGGCGATCGCCGAAACCGCCGCCGAGGACGACATCGCGCGGCTCACCCGGGTGTACGAGACGATGAAGCCCAGGCAGGCCGCCGCGCTCTTCGAGCAGATGGATGCGCGATTCGCCGCCGGCTTCCTCGCCCGGATGCGGCCCGATGCGGCGGCGGAGATCATGGCCGGGCTGTCGGCCGGCGCCGCCCACACGATCAGCGTGGTGCTTGCCGGGCGCAACGCGGCGCGGGAATGACCGGCGCGGAGTCAGGGTTCCTTAACCCGCCGGTGGCAGGATGGAGGCCGGTTTCATGACGCGGAGAGGGCGATGATCGGCATCCTTGGCATCCTGGTCGTGGTGGTGATGGTCTTCGGCGGCTACCTCGTGGCCGGGGGCAAGCTCGGGATCATCCTGCACGCCGCGCCGTTCGAGATGATGATGATCGGCGGCGCCGCCATCGGTGCCTTTCTGATCGGCAACGATATCGGCACGATCAAGCACACGGTCCGCAGCATGGGGCGCGTGTTCAAGGGCCCGCGCTGGAAGCCGGAGGACTACCGCGACCTTCTGTGCCTGCTCTTCACGCTGATCCGTCTCGCGCGCCAGAATCCGGTCGCCGTGGAGGAACATATCGAATCGCCGGCCGCCTCGGCGATATTCGGCCGGTATCCCCGAATCCTCGCCGATCCCGAGGCGGTGTCTCTCATCGGCGACACGCTGCGCTCGGCCTCGATGAACTATGACGATCCCCATCAGGTCGAGGAGGTGCTGGACAAGCGGATGGAGGCGCAGCAGCAGCACGCCCTGCACCCCAGCCACGCGCTCCAGACAATGGCAGACGGGCTCCCGGCGCTCGGTATCGTCGCTGCGGTCCTCGGCGTCATCAAGACCATGTCCGCGATCGACCAGCCGCCGGAAATCCTCGGCAAGATGATCGGCGGGGCGCTTGTCGGCACCTTTCTCGGCGTGTTCCTCTCCTACGGTTTTGTCGGCCCCTTCGCCAACCGCCTGCGCGACGTGACCGAGGAGGACGCCCATTTCTACAAGCTCATCCGCGAGGTGCTGGTGGCCAATCTCCACAACCACGCGGCCAATATCTGCATCGAGGTGGGGCGACAGAACACCCCGCGGCACAACCGGCCCGGCTTCGGCGATCTCGAGGAGGCGCTCAGGGCCACGCGACAGGAGGCGGCATGACCCGCGCGCGGCCCGCCACGATCCTCGCGGCAGGGCTCGTCCTGTGGCTCGTCGTGGTCGCCCGCCCCGTGGCCGCGCAGACGGTCCCGGTGCGCTCGGGTGCGCATGACGGGTTCGACCGTCTCGTGCTGGACATGCCGGGGCGCAGGCCATGGCGGGTCGTCCACCGCGCGGACGGGGCCTCGGTGATCTTCGACGGGGCGCCGCTGCGCTTCGATCTCGGCGCGGTGTTCGACAGGATCGGGCGGCAGCGGCTGCGCGCGATCTCCGCGCCCGGCGGTGGCCGGCGGCTCGACCTTGGCTTCGCCTGCGATTGCCGGATCGCGCCGTTCTGGCACGCCGGCGACATGCTGGTGATCGACATCGCCGACGCAATCGCCGACGCAGCGTCCGGGCCGCCCGTGCGCCGGACGGCGGCTGCGCCTGCGTCTCCGGCGGCCCGGGCGTCGGCCCGCCCCCGGCCCCTGACGCTGCCGGGGGCGGCGGACGCGCGCGGGCCGCGGCGTTTGTCCCCCGCCGGCACGGCCCTGGCCGCGCGGCTCGACGGTCGTGCCGGTCCGCGAATCGAGTCCCTGCCGGACACCGGGGGCGCGCCGCCCCGCGACGGGCTCGATACCATGCGGTCGGCCCTCGGGCGGCAGCTTGGCCGCGCCGCAAGCCAGGGGCTCGTCTCGCTTGCGGCGGACCGGCAGGGGCGCGCGACACCGCCGCCCGCTGCGGTGCCGCCCGTCCCGCAACCGCCCGTCCCGCCGTCCGCGTCGCCGGAAGTGCCGCCGCCCGACGGGTCCGGACACGGGCCCCGCGGCCCCGCCGTGCCGGGCCTGCGCATCACCACCAGCATGGACCGCGACGCCATCGGGGTGCCGCGTGCCGGCCCCGCGCCGGGTGCCTGCCCGCCGGGGCCGCATCTCGATGTGCCGGCCTGGGGCGGCACGCGGCCCTTCGCGTTCGAGCTGGGGCACCTCAACGGCATGCTCTACGGCGAGTTCGACACGGTGCGCGAGGGCGTGGCCCTGCGCCTCGCGCGTCTCTATATCCATCACGGCTTCGGGGCCGAGGCGCGGCAGGTGCTCGGATGGCTCGATCGCGATGCGCCCGGGGTGGCCCTCGCCCACGACCTCTCGTGGCTCGCGGAGGGCGCGCCGACGGCCGCGGGAAAGGCGCTTGCCGGGGCGCTGGGCTGCGGCGAGCCCGCCGTGCTCTGGGCGGCGCTCGCCGGGCCCGGGCTGCCCGGGGACGCCGTGTTCGATCACCGTGCCCTCCGGCGGTCCTTCGTGGCGCTGCCCGCGGGCCTGCGGCGCACACTGGGCCCCGATCTCGTGCAGCGGCTCGTCGCCGCCGGACACCGCGGGACGGCAGACGCGATCCTGCGGCAGCTGCGCGGGGGCGATGCGCCATCGGATGCCGAAACCGGCATGGCGCGCGCCGCGCTGGCCGCGGAGACGGACGACGACGCGGCGGCCCGTGAGGCGCTGCGCGCGGTCACCCGCACCAATGCCGAGCAAACCGGCGTCGCGCTGGCCGAGACCATCGAGCGGGCGCTCGCGCGTGCCGCCCCGGTGGATTTCGACGATGCGCAACTGGCCGGCGCACTGGCCTTCGAGCATCGTGGCACGCCGCTCGGGGGGCGTCTTGCGCAGGGCTATGTCTCGGCGCTGGCCGCGTCCGGTGCGTTCGACGAGGCGATGAGCGAGTTCGAGAGGTTGCGGCCCACGCTGGAAGGCCCCGACGCGGCGCGCGTCGCGTCGGTGCTGGCCACCTACCTCGCGGGTCAGGCCGACGACATCACGTTCCTGCGCGCCATGACAAGCGATCGGATCGCCGCGCCCGGCGCGCTCGAAGGGGGCGCGGCGCTGGGCGTCGCGCGCCGCCTGCTGGCGCTGGGCTTTCCGGCACAGGCGGCCCGCCATGTCGCGCGGGCGCAGGGCGTCTGGCCCGGGGCGGATGCCGGCGCGCGCCGGATGGTGCGCGCGCGGATCGCGCTGGCGCAGGCGCGCCCGGCCGCCGCGCTCAGGGAGCTGCTGGGCCTCGACGGCGAGGCGGCCGCGCTGCTGCGCGCCGAAGCGTTTGCCGCGCGCGGGGATCACGAGACGGCGCGGCGGCTCTTTGCCGCCGGTGACGCCAGCCGCCGCGCGGATCGCGCCGCGCTGCATACCGGCCGGGCCGCGGCGATGGCCGAGGCAAAGGAGCCGTCCCTGCGCGCACTGGGGCAAGCCCTCTCGCGGGATGCCGCCGCCCCGGCGGTGCCGGTAACAGCGGATCCGGCTCCTCACCGCGCCCTGCTGGAGCGCAGCACGGCGCTGCGCGGTGCCATGGCGCGGCTGCTCGCCGAGACCCCGGCGCAGCCCGCGACGCGCTAGCAATCGCACCGGGGCTAACCGAATCTCAACCATGACGCCGCAGGCTCGGGACACGGTGCCGCCACCGTCACAGAAGCAGGGAGGGCCCCCGTGCCAGGCCGCCAGCCACCTTTGCCCGTCGCCGCGGCGCGCCGCAGTCCCGATCCGGCCCGGCCATGCCGCGCCTGACCGGTGCCCGGCTCTTCCAGCCGACGGTGCTCCTGGCGCTGGCGCTGATGGCGATCATCGCCATGATGATCCTGCCGGTGCCGTCCTGGGTGCTCGATATCGGGCTGGCGGCCTCCTTCGCGCTGGCGATCCTGATCTTCACCGTCACCCTGTTCATCGAGCGGCCGCTGGATTTCTCGTCCTTCCCGACGATCCTGCTCGCCTCGCTGATGCTGCGCCTGTCGCTCAACGTCTCCTCGACCAAGCTGATCATCGGCGAGGGCCACAGCGGCACCGCCGCGGCGGGCCACGTGATCGAGGGGTTTGCCGATTTCGTCATGGGCGGCAGCATCTTCCTCGGGCTCGTCGTGTTCGGGGTCCTGCTCATCGTCAATTTCCTCGTCATCACCAAGGGGGCCGCGCGCATGGCCGAGGTCGGCGCGCGCTTCGCCCTCGACGCGATGCCGGGCAAGCAGCTGGCGATCGACAGCGATCTCTCGGCAGGCGCCATCTCGCACGAGGAGGCGCGCGAGCGCCGCGATCGCGACCAGCAGGAGACGACCTTCTTCGGCTCGCTCGACGGCGCGTCCAAGTTCGTCAAGGGCGACGCCATCGCCGGGCTGCTGATCACGCTGCTCAACCTCGTGATGGGCCTCGTCATGGGCACGCTGGTCCACGACATGGCGCTGGGCCAGGCATTCGAGACCTACGCCATCCTCACCGTGGGCGACGGGCTGGTGACGCAGATTCCGGCGGTGGTGATCTCCATCGCCTCGGCGCTGCTGCTGGCGCGCGGCGGCACGCTCGGGGCGACCGATACCGCCATCACCGGCCAGATTCTCCGCCACCCCCCGGCGCTGGCGACGGTGGCGGTGCTGATGGCGCTCTTCGCGCTGGTGCCGGGCCTGCCCTTCCTGCCCTTCATCACCGGCGCGCTGGCGCTCGGGGCCGTCGCTGCCTTCGGCCTGCGCGGCCCGCGCGAGGCAGAGGACGGGCCCGAAGACGCGAGCGCCGCCATGCCCGCGCCCGAACCCTCGATGGGTGACATTCTCGAGCTCGACGACATCCACGTGGCCTTCGCGCCCGACCTCATCAACATGGTGCTTGACCCCGGCGAGGGGCTCGACGCGCGCATCGCCAACATGCGCCGCCATATCGCCACGCGCTACGGTCTGATCCTGCCGGAAATCCGCCTGACCGACGAATCCGCCCTCGAATCCGGGAGCTACGCGATCCGCATCCAGGGCGTCGAGCAGGCCCGCGCCGGGCTGCGCGCGGATCATTTTCTCGTTCTCGACCCTGACGGCCACCCCGAACTGCCCCCGGGCGAGACGGTGCGCGAGCCGGTCTACCAGGCCCCCGCGCGCTGGATACCGGCGGCGGCGCGCGACACGGCGGTGCTGGGCGGCGCGACGGTGGTCTCGCCCGGCGAGGTGCTGGCCACCCACCTGCTCGAGGTCATCCGACGCAATCTCGGGCGGCTGCTGACGATGAAGGCGATGCGCCGCCTGCTCGACGAGATGGTCAACCTCGCCGATGCGGGCCGCGCCGAGGCCAACCGCAAGCTGCTCGAGGAGATGATCCCCGACCGCGTCGCGCCGGACCTGCTGCACGGTGTTCTCCGGCTCCTGCTGGCCGAGCAGGTCTCGATCCGCAACCTGCCGCTGATCATCGAGGCCGCGGCCGAGGGGCGGCAGGGCGGGGCGGGCGCCGAGGCGGTCTGCGAACATGTCCGCCAGCGGCTCGGCTTCCAGATCGTGGGCGAGCTTACCCGCCCCGACGGCACGCTGCCGCTCATCCAGCTTGCGCCGGACTGGGAGGAGCGGTTCCTGGCGCACCAGGTCGAGGCCGGGCACGGGCGCCCCGACGTGGCGCTGCCGCCCGATCTGTTCAATGCGCTCACCGGCGGCATCGCCGCCGAGGTCAACGCGGCGCTGGAGCGCGGGATCAGCCCGGCGGTCATCACCTCGACACAACGCCGCCGCTTCCTGCGGATGGCGCTTGCGGCCAAGCAGGTGCGCGCGCCGGTCCTGTCGTTCGAGGAGATCGGCGTCGAGGCGCAGCCGTCGCTGGTGGGCATGGTGGCGGCATGACCGGGCCCGAGGCGCTGCTCCGGCTGGGCCTGGACGTGCTCTGGCTGCACGCGCTGGTTTTCTTCCGCGTGGCGCCGATGATCGCGCTGTTTCCCGGCTTCGGCGAGCGCACGGTGCCGGTGCGCGTCAAGCTCGGGCTCGCCCTGGCGCTGACCGCGATCACCGGCCCGGCGCTGGCCCCCGTGCTCGGGCCGCTGCTGGCCGCAGGTCCCGGTCCCGCCCGGCTCATCCTGACCGAAACCGCCATCGGCCTGCTGCTCGGGCTGGGCATCCTCCTGTTCGTGCTGGCGCTGCAGACCGCGGGCTCCATCGCCGCGCAATCGACCTCGCTGGCGCAGATACTGGGCGGGGCGAGCATCACGCCGATGCCCGCCATCGGCCATCTTCTGGTGACCGGGGCGGTGGCGCTGGCGATGATCCTCGGCCTGCACCTGCGTCTCGCGGAATTCGTGATCGAGAGCTACCGGCTGTTCCCGCCCGCCCGCCTGCCGGGTGCGGCGGGCGTGGCGGCTTGGGGGACGGGCCGCGTCGCCCATGCCTTCGCCCTGGCCTTCACGCTGGCCGCGCCCTTCGTGATCGCCTCGATGCTCTACAATCTCACGCTCGGCGTCATCAACCGTGCCATGCCGCAGCTCATGGTCGTCTTCGTCGGCGCGCCCGCGATCACGGCGGCGGGGCTGGTGCTGCTGTTCCTGCTCGCCCCCGCGATCATCGGCCTCTGGGCAGACGGTCTGCGCGCGTTCCTCGCCGATCCGTTGGGGGGCACCTGATGGCCGGGCAGGAGGACGACAGCGACAAGACCCACGAGGCGACCGAGCACAAGCTGCAGAAGGCGCGCGAGAAGGGTGAACTCGCCCGCTCGGCCGATCTCAACACCGCCGGGTCCTATGCCGGGTTCCTGCTCGCGGCGGTCGCCGCGGGCGCGGGCGCGATGCACGAGGCCGGATCGCTGATGATGCGCCTCCTCGATCAGCCCGACCGCATCGCGCCGCTGGCCTTCTCGGGCGGGCCGGGGATGGCTGCGCTCGGCGGGCTGCTCATCGGCGTGGCGGGGGCGTTGTCGGCCTTTTTCCTGCTGCCGGGCGCGGGGGCGCTGCTGTCGGCGGTGGCGCAGCGCAGCCTTGTCTTCGCCACCGCGCGGCTCGAACCGAAACTGTCGCGGATCGACCCGGTGGAGAACGCCAGGAACAAGTTCGGCCCGAGCGGGCTTTTCGAATTCGCCAAGAGCACGGTCAAGCTCGTGGCCTTCTGCGCCATGCTCGGCGCCTATCTCGGGGGGCAACTGCCGCGCATGGCCGCGTCGCTTCATGCCGGTCCGGGGCAGGTCGGGGCGCTGATGGTGCGCATGGCGATCGAGTTTCTCGCCGTGGTGGTGGTCATCGCCCTGCTCATCGGTGCGGCCGATTTCCTCTGGCAGCGATTCGACCATGCCCGCCGCCAGCGCATGTCGCACAAGGAGGTCCGCGACGAGCACAAGGAACACGAGGGCGACCCCCACATGAAGCAGCAGCGCCGCCAGAAGGGGATGGAGATCGTCTCGGGGCGGATGATGGAGGACGTGCCGGGGGCCGACGTGGTGGTCGTCAACCCCACCCATTTCGCCGTGGCCCTGCGCTGGAGCCGGGCCCCGGGCACGGCACCGGTCTGCGTCGCCAAGGGGGCCGATCACCTGGCCCTGCGCATCCGCGACCTCGCGCGCGAGCACGGCGTGCCGGTGCATCACGATCCGCCCGTGGCCCGCGCGCTTCATGCCGGAACCGCCATCGGCGAGGAGATCGACCCCCGCCACTACCGCGCGGTTGCCGCCGCGATCCGCTTTGCCGATGCGATGCGCCGCAAGGCGCGGCATTTCGGATGACGCGCGACAGTCACGCCGCGCTCTGTGCGCTGACCGACGCGCTGCACCAGCGCGAGGCCGCGCGGCTGCGCGCCCTGCGCGACGAGGAGGCCCGGCTGCGCGCGGCGCTCGAGCGGCTCGACGCTCAGGCCCGCGACGCCCGCGCCCTGCCGCCCGAGGCGTTGCGCGGGCTGCGCGAAATCGGTGCCGACATCGTCTGGCAGGGCTGGCTGGCGCGGCAGCGCGCGGCGCTCCGGGATGCGCTCGCGCGGGTGCTGGCACGCAGGGAACAGGCCCTGCCCGCGCAGCGGCACGCGTTCGGCAAGGCCGAGGCAGCGCGCGCGACCAGCGCGCAGGCGCGGGCCATGGCGCGCGACCGGGCGGCGCGGCGGCAGGCCGGGCTGCTCGATGACCTGGGCGCAATGGCGCGGAGGCGGGCGGGGCGCGGCGGCGGGCCGGATCAGGTGTTCTGACGGGCGATCTCGGTGATGAGCACGCTGCGCGCCACCGCGCCGAGCAGGTCGCGGGCCACCTCCGACAGCATCCGGCGCAGAACGTCCATGCTGTTGGCATTGGTGAATTCCCCGTCGAACCCGCCCCGGTTGGCATGGTCGAACAGCACCTGGAGAAAGCCGTCGCGCAGCTTGGGCTCGCGTGCATAGACGGCCTGGGCGTTGCCCGCGGCCACCTCGATGCTGAGCGACAGAACCACCATCGCCCCGATCCGCTCGCCGTCCAGGATCGGGATGACGAACTGGTTGTTGAGCCCGACGAAATCGCTCGGGCCGCTCTGCGGCTCGGGTGTCGCGGCGGCGCTCTCCGGCGGCGTGGCGCCGGGGGTGTCCGCGGCGGCAGCGGGCGGGCCCTCCGGGGCGGGGGCGAGAAGCAGCGCCGCCCCCACGCCCGCGCCGGTGCCGGCGATCGCCATCAGAACGGGGAGCAGCATGCGAATCATGTCCGGTCCTTCCTTGCCACGGCTCAGAACGGCAGGATCGCGTCGAGCACCTGCTGCCCGAGGCGCGGTTGCTGCACATCGGTGATCTGGCCCCGCCCGCCATAGGAAATGCGCGCGGCGGCGATCTTGTCATGGGTGATCTCGTTCTGCCGCGAGATGTCCTCGGGGCGCACGAAGCCGCTGACGAGCAATTCGCGCAGCTCGAAATTCACCCGCACCTCCTGGCTGCCGCTGATCCGCAGGATGCCGTTGGGCAACACGCCGGTCACCGTGGCCGCCACCCGCAGGGTCAGCTCTTCGCTGCGGCTCACAGACCCGTCGCCGCCGGACCTGCCGGAGGACTCGATCCCCACCAGCCGGTCGAACCCGGCCCCTGCGGGCAGGTCCGCGTCGGCGCGCTGCGGCAGGCTCAGCAGGTCGGGCACCGACAGCTCCTCGGATGCGGTGCGGCTGCGCTCGGTGGCGTTGGAAATCTCCGCCTCCTCGTCGATCTCGATCACCACGGTGAGGATGTCGCCGCGCCGCGCCGCGCGGCGGTCCCCGAGCAGGGACCGCCGGCCGCCGCTCCACAGCGACGCCTCCTGCAACGGCGCGCGATGCGCCGCCGCCACCGGCAGGCCGGGGTCGAGCATGGCGATCTTCTCGCCGCCATCCTGCGCGGGCGAGAGATCGGGCGGCGTGCCGATGTGACCGGCCCGGTCGCACCCGGCGAGGCCAAGAAAGACAAGCAGGATCAATCGTCTTGTCATGCCGCCCCCTATCGTGACACTTCGATCCGGCCCGACGCCGTGACGCGCCCGGTCACGGTGGCGCGCGAGCCGAGATTCATCGCGCGCACGTAGTCCCCCGGCCCCGCCCGCGCGAGCGCGCGGCCCTCGGTCACTATGCGCAGCCCGCCGCGGACATAGACCAGCGGCACCACCTGGTTGCGCTCGACGACCGCGGGCGTGCCGATATCGCCGGCGCGGATCGGGCGGCCCGGATAGAGCGCGACGCGCGCCTCGCGTCCGATCACCGCGTCGAGCGTCACGCCCCCCGATTGCCGCCCCTCGCGCAGGATCACGTCCTCGGGCGCGATGATCTCCTGCGGGCGGATCACGCGCACCGGCTCGATCAGGTCGGCCCGCGCGGGCAGCGCCGCGGCCAGCGCGAGGATCAGCAGCGCGGCCCGCATCACCGCACCTGCGTCGTCGCCGCGAGCATCTGGTCGGCGGCGGTGATGACCTTGGCGTTGAGCTCGTAGCCGCGCTGCGCCTCGATCAGTTCGGTGATCTCGCGCACCGGATCGACCGCGCTGTCCTCGAGATAGCCGTGGCGCAGCGTGCCGAGCCCGTCCTCCCCGGCGGTGCCGACATTGGGCGGCCCCGACGCCTCGGTCTCGCGGAACAGGTTGCTGCCGATCGCCTCGAGCCCCTTGGCATTGGCGAACCCCACGAGGTTGAGCTGGCCGAGCGACTGCGCCTCGGTGGTGTCGTCGAAAAACGCGAACACCTCTCCCTCGGGGTTGACCGACAGGCTGCGCGCGTCGTCGGGGATGGCGATCCCGGGGGCCACCGGGAACCCGTCGGAGGTCACGATCAGCCCGTCGGCAGAGCGTTTGAGCCCGCCGTCGCGGGTATAGGCGGCCTGGCCCGAGGGCAGCGTCACCTCGAGAAAGCCGGCCCCGTCGATGGCCATGTCGAGATCGCCGCCGGTCTCGCGCAGCGAGCCCTGCGACAGGTGCACCGAGATCGCCGCCGGGCGCACGCCGAGCCCGAGCTGCACGCCGGTGGGCAGCACCGAGCCGTCGGCGGCGCTGATCGTGCCCGCGCGCGACACCTGCTGATAGTGCAGGTCGGCAAACTCGGCGCGGCGGGCGTTATAGCCGGTGGTGGACATGTTGGCGAGGTTGTTGGAGATCGTCTCCACCCGCATCTGCTGGGCGGCCATGCCGGTCGCGGCGATCTTGAGAATGCGCATGTCGTGGCTCCTCCTGCCTAGCGGACGAATGTATCGAGCGCGTCAAGCACGCGCCGGTTCTCGGTCTCGAGAAAGCTCTGGCCCATCTCGTAGGCGCGCTGCACCTCGATGAGCCGCGCGATCTGGGTGACCGGCTCGACATTCGAGCCCTCCAGAAAGCCCTGCTTGATCCGGCCCCCGGGGGCTGGCTCGATCCCGTCCCGCGCCGCGTGGAGATTGCCGCCCGCGCGGATCAGCGCGCCGTCGCCCGCCGGACGGAAAAGCCCGAGCTGCGCGAGCGGCCGCCCGTCACCGCTCAGCGTGCCGTCGGCGGCGAGCCCGGGGGTGCCGATATCGGGCGGGACGAACACCGGCGCGCCGCCGGCATCGAGCACGCGAAAGCCGTCGGCGGTCACGAGATCGCCCCCCGCCGACAGGGCAAAGGCCCCGGCGCGGGTGAGCCGGTTGCCCTCCGGCGTCTCGACGAGGAAAAAGCCCTCGCCCTCGATGGCGAAATCGAAAGGGCTGCCCGTGGGCGACAGCGGGCCCTGGGCACCCGATGTCACGGGGATGTTGCCGCGCGCCATCGACAGCGACGGCCCGTCCCCCGTGCGGCGCACGAATTCAGAGAATACCAGCCCCTCGGCGCGATAGCCGGTGGTGGCGGCATTGGCGATGTTGTTCGCCACGATCTGCATCTCGCGCATCAGCCCCGACTGGCGGGTGAGCGTGG
>Ga0102929_1000851_pt1 | contig 18022 bp, 8 predicted proteins | sample SalPonR1_B_D2_MG_FD_78510 | JGI IMG/M metagenome (GOLD analysis project Ga0102929, IMG submission 78510) | Salt pond soil microbial communities from South San Francisco under conditions of wetland restoration - Salt Pond MetaG R1_B_D2_MG | ecosystem: Environmental > Aquatic > Marine > Intertidal... | reverse complement strand
TCCCGCTCCGCCCAGCTGTCGGGGGCGCTCGCGTGGTCCGAGGTGTTGAAGCGGTAGTACCACGTCTCGTCCGACAGGTGGATGATGTGGATCACGTCGTCGACCCGCACTGCCGAGACCGCCTCGAGGTCGCCGTTCGGGGGCCGGTTCGCGCCGTCCGCCTCGACCCACGTCCGCCCGCCGTCCTCCGACTTCACGATCATGAAGACGTTGTACGTCTCCGACGGCTCCTGGATGAAGTAGAGGTCGCCGCTGGCCGCCTGGAAGGGTCCGATGCGACCCGGCGTCTCGACGAAGGTCCCGCCGAGATGACCCTCCGGTACGGTGGCCGTCACCCGAGCCGTCGGTCCGTCCAGGGGCGTTCCGCTCCAGTCCGTGAGTCGATACTCGAAGGTGTCTCCCTCGCCGACGCGCGTCGCGCCGTCCGAGAAGTACCGGATGACGAGCGGCCACTCCCACTCGGTGGATCCCGCCGGCAGAGTGCGGAGCAGGGGAGACGGCCGGAGCGAGATGCCCGAGCCTCCGGAGAATGGAATGTCACCCGGACCGAGCAGGTCCTCCGTGGGTTCTCCGTGACTCCAGACGTCCGAGGACACGATGCTCGTGATCGGACTCGCGATCTCGTCGGGATACGGGTGATCGAGCGCCTCGAGCGCGACCCAGGCGCCCCCGTTGCGTCGCCCTTCCAGCCGGAGCCGGGCCGCGCCCGAGTCGGCATGCTCCACCTCGAAACGGACGCGGAACACCGCATCGACCGGGACCACGGCGGCCTCTCGAGTGGACGCGGCCCACCCCGCATCCTCGTTCAACTCGACGGTGTCGTCGGTCCGGATCCGCCACTCGGTGACCACACCGACGCCCGAGTCCGCACAGCCTGCCAGAACCGCGAGGAGGAGTACGGTGGCGGGAGCCTGCGCAGGAAGACGTCTCACGGAGAAGACCGGTCGAGTGTGGATGCGTGAATCGCGGAACGGACGAATACCTCCGGAATCAACCGGCGGTCCCGTGCAGCGGCAATGCCGTCGAGCGGGTTTTTACCGCTTCATTACATGCGGTCCCCGGAACATGCGGGCCGAGGAACATGCGGGCCGAGGAACATGCGGGCCGAGGAGCCACCGGCCCCGCCGGCCGGCAGGGGTCGTCTACATGGTGGCCGTTTCGCTATCCCGATGTAGCCGGGTCGTTACCAGGCCGTCGACGAGTTCGTGACGGGGCCGACAGAGGTTGAGTCAGTGGTGCCCGGAAAAGGTCGGGCACCGGACTCGAGACTTCGGGACACTGTCCATGCTTGCAAGAATATGTTCGATGTGTGCCGTGATCCTCTCGTTGCTGCTCCTGCCCGGCGCCGCCTCGGCGCAGCAGGGGAGCGTCACGGGAGTCGTCACGGATGCCTCCACCGGCTTCACCCTGTCGGGTGCGACCGTTCAGGTTCCTTCGCTCAACCGCTCGACCGTGACCAACGAGTCCGGCCGGTTTGCGCTGCTCGGTCTCCCGGCCGGGGAGCAGACGCTCACCGTGACGTATCTCGGCTACGGCGAGACGTCACAGTCCGTGACCGTGCGCGCGGGCCAGGTCGTCGAGACCGACATCGCGCTCACGCGCCAGGCGATCGAGCTGGACGGGATCGCGGTCACGGGTCGCATCGCCGGGCAGGCGGCCGCTCTGAATCAGCAGCTCACGTCGCTCAACGTGACCAACGTCGTGGCGGCCGACCAGATCGGTCGCTTCCCGGACGCCAACGTCGGTGACGCGCTCAAGCGCATCCCGGGCATCGTCATCATCCAGGACCAGGGCGAGGCACGCTTCGGGCTGATCCGCGGCACCGAGCCCCGCTTCAACTCGGTCATGGTGAACGGCGAGCGGATTCCGTCCGCCGAAGCCGAGGTGCGCGAGGTCCAGCTCGACCTGATCCCCGCCGACATGGTGAGCCAGGTCGAGGTCAACAAGACGCTCACGCCGGACATGGACGCCGACGCCATCGGGGGTGCCGTCAATATCGTGACGCGTGCGGCGCCGGCCGATCGCCGCATTTCGACGACGCTCGGCTCGGGCTACAACTTCCTCGCCGAAGAGCCGATGGCGATTGGCTCGGCCGTGCTGGCGGACCGGTTCGCCGACGACAAGCTCGGCGTCGTGGTGTCCGGCTCCTGGTTCTCCCATCAGCTCGGCTCGGACAACATCGAGGCCGAGTGGGACCTGGACGGGGGCAACCCGTACCTCGCCGAGTTCCAGATCCGCGAGTATCAGATCGACCGCACCCGGCGTTCGGTGTCTGCGTCGCTCGATTACCGCTTCAACGACGCGAACACGCTCACCTGGCGCTCGCTGTACAATCACCGGGACGACTGGGAGAATCGGTATCGCACCGTCTTCAAGATGGACGAGCCGGACGCCAACGGAGTGCAGGAGACCGAGATCGAGCGGGAGTCGAAGGGCGGGCTGGGCAACGACCGGATCGACTTCCGGAGGCTCGAGGATCAGCGCACCCAGAGTCACTCGCTGACGGGCGAGCACATCTTCGGAAGCGGCATCCGGTTCGAGTGGTCCGGCCAGTACGCGAAGGCGTCCGAAGAGCGCCTGAACGAGCGCTACATCCAGTTCCTCGCCGAGGGCCTCACGTCCACACCGGACGTCTCGAACCCCCGCACCCCGTTCGTTGTCGCCACCAACGACGTCGGGGCGACCCCGAGTCTCTCCGCGTTCGAGCTCGACGAGCTGACCGAGGAGACGCAGTACACCGAGGACGAGGACCTGAACTTCCGGGCGGACCTCACGTTTCCGTTCGGCGAGGGTCGCACCGAGGTGAAGCTCGGAGCGCGGTACCGCGGCAAGGACAAGCTGCGGGACAACGATTTCTTCGAGTTCGATCCGCTCGCAGGCCAGTTCTCGACTCTGTCCGATGTCGACGTCCGGGACTTCTCGAATCGGGATTTCCTGGCCGGATCCAGGTACCAGATCGGCCGCTTCGCGTCGCCGACCTTCCTGGGCAACCTGCCTCTGGACGACCCGTCGAGGTTCGAGCGTGAGGCCGCACTCGACGAGTTCGCAGCCGACAACTTCGAGGCCGAGGAGACGATTCTCGGCGGGTACCTGATGCTGACGCAGCAGCTGGGTAACCGCACCACGGCGATCGCCGGTGTGCGGGTCGAGGACACGGAGAACACCTACCGCGGCAACCTCTACAACGACAACACGGAGACGGTGGAGCCCACCGCGGGCGAGTCCGGCTATACGGACGTGTTCCCGTCGATCCAGCTGCGCCACGAGCTGTCCGACCGGACGATCCTCCGGGCTGCGTGGACCAACACGATCGCGCGTCCGAACTACTTTCAGCTGACGCCGTTCCGGATCATCGAGGACAACGAGATCGAGATCGGAAACCCCGACCTCGAGCCGACGCGGGCGATGAACTTCGACCTGATGCTCGAGTCCTACTTCGCCTCGATCGGGCTCGTATCGGCGGGCGTGTACTACAAGGACATCTCCGACTTCATCATCGAGCGGACGGTGCAGAACGGGACCGTGGACGGGGTGACCTTCGACGAGGTCTCGGAGCCCATCAACGGTGCGAGCGCGTCGCTTCTCGGGTTCGAGATCGCCCTCCAGCGGAACCTGGACTTCCTGCCCGGGGCGCTCTCGGGGCTGGGGATCTACGCCAACTACACCTACACGAGCTCCGACGTCGAGGACATCGGCATCGAGGGGCGTGAGGGTGAGGACCTTCCCCTGCCGGGAACGAGCGAGAACACCTTCAACGGCTCGATCTCCTACGACTACTGGCGGCTGAGCCTGCGGGCGTCGATCAACTTCCAGGACGACTTCATCGATCCCGGCGAGCTCGGCGACGAGGCGTTCTTCGATCGCTGGTACCAGGCGCAGACGCAGGTGGACCTCAACGGTTCCATCGCGCTGACGAACTCGGCGCAGTTCTTCTTCGAGGTCAACAACCTCACGAACGAGCCGCTCGCCTACTACCAGGGCGACTCGAGCCGCCTGATGCAGCGGGAGTTCTACGACACGCGTATCCAGACGGGTCTGAAGATCGACCTGAACTGACGCGCGTGAGGGTCTGTTGGGCCGGCCCGTATCGGGCAGACGTGCCCCTTTGAACAGATGCGGGTCCCGACACGGCGGCCCCGTCGGAGCAATCCGGCGGGGTCGTCGTCATTTCGGGGCGTGGGGTGGCGAAGCCTGACCCACCTCCGCGTCGGTCAGTCCTCCGGCGACATCAGCCCGGGCCGCAGCACGATCGCCGCGACCACGGCACTCGCCAGCAGCACCGCGGCGTTGACCCGCTCGGCCGACTGGAACCCGGCCGAGAACTCGGCGCCGCCGACCGCTTCGATCCCGGCGAGCCCCGCGAGAATCGGGAGCAGGGGGACCGCCAGGAGCTGCGAGGCCCGCGCGACGGCGTTGTTGACGCCCGCGGCCACGCCGGAGTAGCGGTCCTCGACCGCGGCCAGCGATGCACTCGTGAGCGGCGCCACGGTCAGCGAGAGCCCCAGGCCGAACACGAGCACGCCCGGAAGGATGTGACCGAGATAGCTCGCCTCCACGCCGATGCGGGACAGCAGCAGTGCGCCCGCCGCACCGATCGCCGGCCCCACGATCATCAGGGTGCGCGGCCCGTGCTTCCCCGCCCACTTCCCGGCGCGCGGAGAGACGAAGAACAGCAGCACGGTGATCGGCGAGAGAGCGAGTCCGGCCCCGAAGGCGGAGTAGTCGAGCACCCGCTGCATCTGGATGGTGAGCAGGAAGAAGTTGCCCGAGATGGCGAAGTAGATGCCCACGGTGACCAGGTTCGCCCCGACGAATCCACGTCTCCGGAAGAATCGGAGTGGCAGCATGGGGTCGGGGTGGTTCCGCTCGGTATCGAGAAAGCCGACCAGCGTCAGGACTCCGAGGATGCCGGCGGTCATCACGCCCGGGTGCGACCAGCCCCACTCGGGCCCCTGAGTCAGTGCGAACACGATGCAGCCGAGTGCGGTGGACGCCAGAAGTGCGCCCTGCTTGTCGAGTGAGCCGCGCTTCGTCGTCACCTCGGACGGCTGCAGGGCGCGCAGCACCATGAAGATCGCGAGCGCGCCGATCGGCACGTTGAGATAGAAGACCCAGCGCCATGAAAAGCTGTCCACGAGCCAGCCACCGAGGAGCGGACCGACCACCGTCGAGAGGCCGCTGAAGCCGGACCAGAGCCCGACCGCCTGACCGCGCTGTTCGGGCGGGAAGTTCGTCTGGATGAGGGCCAGGCTCGACGGAACCAGGAGCGCGGCGGCTGCTCCCTGGAGCGCGCGGGCCACGATCAGCATCCCCTGGTCGGGGGCGATCCCGCACAGGACCGACGCGGCGGCGAACAGACCGGCGCCCCACGCGAAGGTGCGGCGGCAGCCCAGCCGGTCGGAGAGCGAACCGCCCGGCAGCACCAGGGCGGACAGCGTGATGAGATAGGCGTTCAGAATCCACTGGAATCCCGCGAACGTCGCCCCGAGGTCGTCGGCCATCGCGGGCAGCGCCACGTTCACCGCCGTCCCGTCCACGAAGGGCATCGCGGATCCCAGGATCGACGCGGTCAGGATCAGGCGGCCCCGTCTGGATTCGAGCGTGATCATGGGGGCGGGTCGGCCGGTGCGAAGGGGTGGGGCGGAACGGAAAGGGGCCCGCCCATGCGCTGGGCGGGCCCCGAGTCGGCAAGGTCGCGGGGGGTCAGTTCCCGCCGCCGTTTCCGCGTGCCAGGGCTCGGTAGTACTCCTCGACCAGTCGGCGGAAGTCGGTCGGGATCTCACCCGATCCGGTCAGCGCCGCGCGATCCGACTGCTCGCCCTCCACCTCGCGACGGAGGCGGAATTCGAGCCGCCCGAGACTCTCCCGCAGCGACTGCTGCAGCAGTGCGACCTGCGGGATGTCGTCGAAGACGCTCGGATCGGCCAGTGCCTCGAGTGCCTCGATGGCCTCGCTCAGGTCCCGGGCCTCGTCGGTGCGGTCCTCCTCCTGGAGCGTTCCCCGAAGCTCGCGCGCCTCCTGCAGCCGCTGCTCGAACTCGCGACGGTACTGACGGCGCTCGGCGTCGGTGAGCGGCTGCGGCGTCCCTCCGCTCATCGAGCTTCCCCCGAAGTCCCGTTCGCCCCGGGGCGTGCCCTGGGCATTGGTCGGGGCGCCGGCCTGACTCTCGCCGGCCTGACTCTCGCCGCCCTGCTCACCCTGCTGCTGCCCCTGACCCTGACCCTGGCCTTGTCCCTGGGCCTGCTGCTCGCCGCTCTGTTGTCCCTGCTCCCCGCTCTGTTGTCCCTGCTCGCCCTGCTGCTCGCCGGACTCCCCCTGCTCGGCCTGCCCGGCTTCCCCGGACTGCTGCCCCGGCTCACCCTGCCGTCCGGGCTCCTGGCCCGTCCGCTGCCCGAGGCGGCGCGCCAGCGATTCCGCGCCTTGCTGGAGGTCCTGGGCTTCGTCCAGTGCGCGCTCCAGCCCCTGCTCCTGCGCGGCACGACTGGCCGCGCCCGCCGCTCCCTCCAGCACCTCTTCCAGCTCCTCGAGTCTCTCGCGGATACTCTCCTCGAAGATTCTCGCGAACTCGGGGTCCCGCTGCTCGACGACACCGCGGGAGTACTGGATCCGGTTCGCCAGCCCGGCGTCGTCGCTCATGACCTCGGCGGCCTCTGCGAGCTGCCTGGAGGTCTCCGCGTCCCGCTGCCGTGCCTCGTCCGCGAGCTCGCGCAGCTGGTTCTCGAGCGCCGCGGCGTCCGCCGCCATCTCGCCCTTCTGGTCCGAGATGTCTCGAAGCTCCTCGCGGCGGGTCTGTCCGTCCGCGCCGAGGTTCTCGAGCCGCTCCTGGATGTCCTCCTGCTGCTGGCGGAGCGACCGCGCCTGCTCGAGGGCCGCCTGCGTGTCCTGCTCGATCCGGCTCTCCCGGTTGTCACGGAGCCGTCGCTCGGCTTCCTCCAGCTGATCGAGGGCCCGCTGCGCCTCGGCGGCACCGGAGTTGTCGCCGTTCGCCGCGGCGCGTCGCATCGCATCGGCGGCTTCCTGCAGCTCCCGCGCCGCTTCGGCGAGTTCGGGGTCGGACTCGTCACGGGCCAGCTGCTCGAGCTGACGCGCGGCCTCCTCGGCCTGGTCGGCGAGCTCGCGCTGCGACTGCGCGGACGCCCCTCCCCCGGCGCTGCTCTGCTGGTTCTGCTGGCCCCGGGCCTGTTGGCGTTCGGCCTCCTGCTGCTGGCGCCGGGCGAGATCCTCCAGCTCCTCGAGCAGCTCGTCGACCTGCTGGTTGGCTTCCTGACGCTCACCTCGCTGCACGGTCTCGTACTGATTCTCGAGCTGGTCGAGTTCGAGCTCGAAGAGGTCGGCGAGGTCGTCGGCGTTGGCGCCCTGGTTCTGCTGTCCGCCGCCGCCCTGCTGCTGCTGTTGCTGAAGCTGGACCATCCGCTCGTACGTCTCCTCCGCCTTGAGAAGGACACGGAGGGCGCGCTGCTCCGGCTGGAGCGCCGGCTGCGTCTGGAGGGAGTCGAGGAGCATCCGGGCGGTGTCCATGGCCGCCGTCGCCTCGGGGAGCATCTCGGCGATCAGCCGGAACTGTTCGTCCGCGCGGGACAGCCCGCGATTCCGCATCCGCTCCGTCAGCGTCCCGACCTGCTCGCGCACGCGACCCTGCGCGAGCGCCACGCTGCGGGTGCTCTCGGCGAAGTCCTCGTCGGTGTAGTTGTCGCGGTCGCGGTTGAGGTTGAACGTCGCGGCGATGACCTGGCGCTGAAGCTCCGACAGGCCGGGCTCCGCCTGCTGCTGTTGCTGCTGACCCCCCTGGGGTGGCCCACCCTCCTGCGGGGGCGCTTCGCGGTAGTCGCGGCGGAACGGCCGGATCTGGAGGAAGTAGATGTCGCTGGAGATCGGGGTGCCGGTGTTCCGCTCGTCGGAGGTGATGGCGTAGAAGGAGATCAGGTCGCCGTCTTCGAGGTCGAAGTCCTCCATGAAGAGGGTATGACCCGCGACCACCTCGTCGAGCGGCGCGCCGCCCGCATCGTAGAGGTCGACGGTGTCCTCCTCGGCGCCGTTGACGGAGTAGACGAGCCGGAGGTCGCCGATCCCGTAGTCGTCGGTGGCTCGCGCCTCGATGTAGACCTCCTCGATGGCCGAGACGTCGGTGTCCCGTCCGGGCTCCTCGATGGCGATGGTGGGGGCACGGTCGGAGAGGAGGTCGATCCGATACTCGGGGGAGGCCGCCACGAAGCTGCCGTCCGAGAGGCCGAGTTCGATGCGGTAATAGCCGCGATCCCGGACCACGAATTCGCCCACCACCCGGCCCTCCTCGTCGACGGCCAGGTCGATGGGCTCCGAATCGTCGATGATCAGTCGACCCGCGGCGGTCGGGACGGTGGAACTCACGACGACCCGCACGCGCGTTCCGGGCAGGACCGCGATGTCGCCGGCGTTCTCGACCGTCTCGACCGGGATGCCGGTGTAGGCGGGCCAGTGATACTCGTGCGACATCGTCTCGACGTACGGCAGATCGACCACCTCGATCGTGTAGGTCGGCGAACGCACGCCGTCCGACTCGATGAAGTAGTCGAGTCCGTCTTCGAGCCCCAGGAGCAGCAGTTCGAACTCGCCGGGGTTGCCCGTGGGGATCATGGTGAGCTGCTGGAGGACGTCGAGTTCACGGCCACGGCGGAAGAGCGAGACGTCGTCGGCCCCGAAGCCCTGCAGCCGGGCCCGGACGAACTGATCCGAGCCACGGGCCACGGTCACATCGCCGGGCTCCACCGCGATGGAGTAGGGGTTGAGCTCGGCCGCAGACGCCGTCGGCAGGAGCGACGAGGCGCCCCGCTGGACGCTCGCGGGCCCGAACAGGAGCAGCCCGAGCGCGAACACCGAGACGAAGGCGAGTACCCCGGAGGACTTCACCAGCGCGGGCTGGTCGACGTTCTTCCCATCCTCGATGCGGCGGGCCTTCTCGACGGCCTTCCGGACGAGTCCGTCCAGGATGCCGGGCGAGAGGGGGGTGCCGTCCCTGCGGGCGCGCTCGGCCTCGACCGCGCCGAGAATCGCCGCCTGGAGGCTGGGCTCGTGCTCCTCCAGGTAGAGTGCGACCTGCTCGTCGTTCACCTGCTTGAACCAGGGGAGGAGCACGCGCCACACCGCCAGACCGATGACGACGGACCACGCGACCAGACGGAATCCGAGCACGGCGGAAGGGGAGAACCGCGTGGCTTCGAGCCCGAATCCGGTCAGGACGACCGCGGCGAGCGCGGCGAGCAGGACCCACACCATCCCGGAGACGGTGCGGCGCAGACGCCAGCGGGTCCGGACACCGGAGAGAATCCGCTCGAGTCTCTGCGTCTCCGTCCCGCGCCGATCAGCTCGCCGTCCGCGCATGCCCACTCCTTCCCGTCCGTCTGGACAGGCGATTCGAGAGTACCGTCTCGATGATCAGTATGCCGAAGGCGCCCAAAAGGAGCCATCGCCACCAGCTCTGCCTCCGCTCCTGGTCGGCCCGCCGCAGCACGGCGGCCCGTTCGGAGTCTCCCGCAGGTGCGACGTCCGCCGAGCTCCGGAGGGATGCCACCATCTCCTCCGGATCGAGCGGCGTGAGGTCCGACTCGCCGCGGTCGACGTTGACCGCGACCGACACCGGTCGAAGGTCGTCCCGGCCGGGTGGGCGGATCTCGTAGAACCCCGCCTCGGAGAGCTCGAGGAAGTGCGAGGACTCACCGGCCGTGAGGTCCGACGACGACCCGGACGGGGCCAGCACGACGCGCTCCTCGGAGGCGGAGATCGCCTCGGCGATGGCGCCGAGGCCGGCCGACTCCATCGCCCGGGCGTCGGTCACGTCGACGATCTGACCCGCGGTGAACGATTCGAAGGCGTCCGTCGCACCGGAGGCGTACCGGACCAGCTCGTGCACGAAGGGCAGGAAGACCGGCTGAAGCGCGAGGTCCGTCCACGTCGCGTCCAGGGTCGACGCCCAGACCAGCACACGGCCGTCGCCCGTACGTCGCTCGGCGAGGGCGGGGGAGCCGTCGTCGAAGCGCGCCAGAATCGCTACGGAGTCGGAGGCCTGAACGTCGTAGGCCCGCGCACGGTAGAAGCGTGCGGCGGAGAAGTCGCCCTGACGGGGGCCCCGGAAGACCTCGAAGATCGGGTGCTCGTACTCGACGCTCGCGAGACGTTCTCCGCGACCGTCACGGTCTTCGGTACCGCCGAGCGCACCGGGGAAGAGGGTCTCGCCCCCGATCCCCCAGCTGCCGCGCTCCCCCGCGATGAGCACGAGGCCGCCCCCCTCCTCGACCCAGGTCCGCACCCGGTCCATCTCCGCCGACCCCAGCGGTCGGTCCACGAGCAGGAGCACGTCGGTTTCGTCCAGCGCGTCGCCCGTGGGCACTGCACCGCTCGATACCACGACGTCGAACTCTCCGGCCTCGGTGATCCCGAGCGCGCGCTCGACGTAGAAGGCCGCGTCGGGCGCGCCGGGGGGCACGAGCAGTCGCACGACCTCCGCCCGCCCCGGCGAGAGTACGAAGCGGAGCACGTCGTCCTGCGGCAGGGCGTCGATCGTGATCGAGACCGAGCCCTGCGTCTGGGCGGCACCGATCGTCACCGGATCGAACACGACGCCGTCGGCACCCTCGGGGGGCAGCGTGACCGTGCGGGTCTGCACCGGCTGGCCGTCGAGCGACAGCACCACCTCGACATCGCGCGGCTCCGCGCCACCCGTCCGAACGAGGCGCACGGCGGGGGTGACCCGCTCCCGTCCCTCGACCCGGGCCCGGTTGAGCGCTACGTCCGCGACGGCCGCATTGTCGATGCCGCCCTCGCCGACCACCACCGTGCGGACGTCCGTACCGGCCGGCAGCGTGACGCCCTCCTCCCCGGTCCATCCCTGTGCCTGGAAGTCCGAGACGACGATCAGCTGCTTCGCCGGAAGCTCGGATTCCTCCAGGATCGTCTGTGCGAGCTTGAGGCCCGGGCCGTACGCGGTGCCCTCGTCCGACACCGAGGCGGTATCGATCGCCTGCCGGAGACGGACCGGCTCGGCGGTGGAGCGCGCGATGGCGTCGGCGCCCCGGGCGAACACCACGACGCTGGCTCGATCCAGCGGTCCGAGTCCGGACACGGCCTCCCGCGCCGCCTCCTGCGCCTCGGCCCATCGGTCGCCGAGCGCCATCGACCAGGAGTGGTCGAGCAGGACCACCCGTTCCGTCGGGCCGGTTCCGGCCGCGGTGGCCTCGGCGGTGCGGTCGACGAAGGGACGCGCGAAGGCCGCCACGATCAGGAGGACCGCGAGAGCCCGGAGCGAGAGCAGGAACCAGTGGTGGATCCGTCGCCGGCTCTCGGCGCGGTACGGCACCTTCTCGATGAAGCGGATCGAGGGAAACCGCAGGACCTTCGACTTCCTGCGTCGCGTGAGGTGCACCACGATCGGAACGACGATCGCGGCTGCGCCCAGGAGCGCGAGCGGGACGAGGAATGCGAGGCCCATCGGGTCAGCGCCTCCGCGTGCTGCGCGACCGCAGCGACAGGTACCGGAAGAGGGCGTGATCGAGCGGGGTGGAGGTGTCGACGGGAACGAAGTCGACGCGCTCCTTAACCATCGCCCTGCGCAGCGCCTCGACGTGCTCGCTCACCACCTCGGCATACCCCTCGCGGAGCTTCGTCGGGATGACGGGGACCTGCTCACCGGTCTCGGCGTCCTCGAAGCTGACCGCATCGCCCGACGGCAGTTCGCGCTCTCCGGGATCGAGCAGGTGGAAGACCATCACGTCCTGCTTCCGCGACGTCAGGTAGCGGATCGCCGTCACCACGTCCTCGACGTCCTCGTACAGATCGGACACCAGGAGTACGATGCCCCGCTTCTGGAGGCCGGCCGACACTTCGTACATCGAATTCTTCAGATCGCCCGGCCCCCGGGCCACCGAGCGCTCCAGCGCCATCAGGCTGAGCTCGAGATTCCGGGCCGAGGCGGGCACCCGCTCGATCGGATCGTGGTCGAACGTCACGCACCCCACCCGGTCCCGCTGACGACGAGAGAGGTGCAGCAGGGAGGCGGCGAGGAAGCGCGCGTAGTCGAGCTTGGTGGGTCGCTCGTCGTCCGACGTCCAGTCCATCGAGTCCGACACGTCCACGAGCGCCACGAGGTCGGTGTTCGTCTCGGCCTCGTACTGCTTGATGTAGTAGCGGTCGGTCCGCGCGAAGAGCCGCCAGTCGAGGTGCCGGATGTCGTCGCCGGGGACGTACGGCCGGTGCTGCGCGAAGTCCATCGAGAGCCCCAGATACGGCGCCTTGTGGATGCCGTTCAGGAAGCCGTCGACGACGGTACGCGCGAGCAGCTCGAGGTTTCCGATCCGGCTCAGGACCTTCGGGTCGAGAAACCGCGCGCTGGAGGTGGCCGTACGATCCATGGCAGCCCTACATCCCCGACGCCGGGACCGGCACGTGCTCCAGCAGCATGCCGATGATGTCGGACTGCGTCTTGCCCTCGGACTCCGCGTGGAAGTTGCGGAGGACGCGGTGCCGCAGGACCGGCAGTGCCAGTTCACGCACGTCGTCGAACGTCGGCGTGTAGCGGCCGAGCGTCAGCGCGCGGGCCTTCGCGCCGAGGATCAGGTACTGCGCCGCGCGGACGCTGGCTCCGTAGGCGACCCACTCCTTCACGAAGGGAGCGGCGTCGCCGTTCCTGGAGGGGCGGCTCGCGCGCACCAGATCGACTGCGTACCGCAGGACGGGTTCGGGTGCCGGGACCTCACGGACGAGGCGCTGGAAGGCGAGGAGGTCCGCCGCGTTCACCGCGTGCCTGAACTCCGTCGTGTCGATCCGGGTGGTCTGCCGCACCACCTCGAGTTCCTCGGCCTCCGACAGGTGCTCGATCTGGATCTCGAACATGAACCGGTCGAGCTGTGCCTCGGGCAGGGGGTAGGTGCCCTCGAGTTCGATCGGGTTCTGGGTCGCGAACACGTGGAAGGGAAGCTCGAGCGGGTAGGTGTGACCCTGCACCGACACGTGCTTCTCCTGCATCGCCTCCAGCAGCGCGGCCTGCGTCTTCGGCGGCGTCCGGTTGATCTCGTCGGCCAGCACGATGTTCGCGAAGATCGGGCCGGGCTCGAACTTCATGTGCCGACGTCCGGTCTCCGCATCCTCCTGGATCAGGTCCGTCCCGGTGATGTCCGAGGGCATCAGGTCCGGGGTGAACTGGATCCGCGAGAAGGAGAGGTCGAGGACGTCCGAGACCGTCTTGATCAGAAGGGTCTTGGCGAGGCCGGGTACACCGACGAGGAGCGAGTTGCCGCCGACGAAGAGGGAGAGCAGCACCTGCTCGACCACGGCCTCCTGGCCGATGATCCGCTTCCGGATCTCGGTGAGAATCGCTTCGCGAGCGTCCTTCATCCGGTCCGCGAGTGCGAGATCCAGCTCGCCTCCGCCGGATGATTCGGCCCTCATGCGATTCGTGTCCTGTGTTTCCTCGGTCACACGGTCCCCCTGGTCAGTTGATGTGGCGTCGGTCGATGTGCCGCGTCGCACTCATCGCGTGTGTGCGTACACGACGTAGTTGACCCCGAACTTGAACGCCTCGTTGGAGAGGTCGATCGGATAGAAGCCCGTGCTGAAGGTCTCCCACCATTCGGCGATGTCGTTGTCGTAGTTGAAGATCGCCATGAGGCGACCGGTCGGGTCGTTGTCCTCGAACAGCCCCAGATACACCGGTGACAGGCTGCCGTAGACCGGATGCGTCGGCAGCGCGCGAGGCTCCTCGATCCGAAAGAAGGAGTCGAAGATCGCGTGGTCGTCGGGGACCTCCATGACCTCGAGCTCCGGCGCCACCTGGTTCATGATCCAGAGCAGATTCCGGAGCTGGCCGCCGCGGAAGTCGTCGACGATCAGGAATCCGCCCTTGTCGAGGTACGCGTCGAGGGCGCGGAGCTCCTCCGGTTTCGGATTCCAGTAGCCGATCTCGACCAGATAGACGACCGGGAAGTTGAAGACCTCCGGGTCGTCCATGCGCAGGACCCGATAGCCGTCGGGCCTCACATCCATGTTGGTGACCTCGTCCAGCACCGAGATGATCTCGCGGTCCGCCCGGTCGTAGTCGTGGGCCCACTCCGGCTCGCGGCTGCGGAAGAACCCGCCTCCGCCGCCGGCTTCGTAGCGGATGCGTACGAACTCGTAGCTGCCGTCGTATCCCTCGGGGGCGGTCTGCGAGGCCGACCCGCCGATCGAGCCCGGCTCGGATCCCCGCGTCATCGGCCCGCCCGGCATGGAGACGGGTGCCTGTGCGAAGGTGGTGGCGGCGTCGCGAGCGTCCGCGATGCCGGGCGGGTCGCCGGTGTGCGGCGCCAGGGCGGCCATGGCCATGCCGGTCGTGGCGACGATGCCGAGGGTCGCGATCGCGATCCCGACCCTGGTGGCCCGGCCGATCATGCGGCACCTCGCAGCTCGAGCAGGAGTTCGAGCGCGGCGTCGAAGGTCGGCGCGATCTCGAGCGCGCGCAGTACCTGGGTGCGGGCGTCGTCGAGGTCACCGGCGGCCTGCAGTGCCCGAGCGAGCTGGAAGTGCGCGTCGGCCCGATCGACCGGATCGAGACCCAGGATCGCGCGGCGGGCGCGGACCCACTCGACGGGATCACCCGTCTGCTCGGCGACTTCGGCCCGGCGCGTCTGGAGGTCGAGCTGGAAGGGGAAGACCTCGGCGGCGCGTCGGAGTGCGTCGCGCTCGCCCTCGGCGTCACCCATCTCCCGACGAAGTTCGGCCTCGCGCAGCGGGACTTCCCACGCGGTCTCGCTGAGGTTGCCGAGCCGACGGAGGGCTTCGGCGGCCTCGGCGATCTCGCCGCGGCCCTCGTGGATCGCGGCGAGCCCCCGGAGCGGCCCGTTCGGCTCGGAGAATCCGGGGAAGAGTTCGAGCGCCGCTCTCAGGTGCTCCTCGGCCTCGTCGGGTCGGTCGGCGGCGAGCAGCGTCTGCCCGAGCGCGAGCTGGAATCGGAAGCTGCCGGGACGGGACCCGACCGCCGCCTCCAGAATCCGGATCGCATCTTCGTCGGCCCCGCCTCCGAACACCAGATCGCCACCGGTCGCGTCCTCCATCGCCTCGTCGTCGCTCTCCCCGACCGTCGCTGCGAACTCGCCGGCGAACCGGTCGAGCAGGTAGGCGTCGAAGGCGTCGTCCGCCTCGTCCATGTCCATGCCGAGGAGGTCGTCGACGAGCTGCTCGGTGGTGCGGTCCGCCCGGTAGCCGTCCAGGAAGCCCCGCACCGTTTCGAAGCCCCACTCGTCCTCGATCCAGTCGAAGACGTACGAGGCCTGCAGGTAGGTGAGCTGGATCTGTCCCGGAAAGCTCGGGCGGACCAGCCCCTCGGTGAGGTTGCTGAGCTCGGGCATGCGCCCCGCATCGTACGCCTGGAAGAACGTCACCGACGGCTTGAACCCCCACCGCTCGTCCTCCACCCGCTGCTCACGCATCGCGAGCCCCTCGCTGAACCACCGCGGCACCTCGTGCTCGGTGAGCTCGAGGTGGAAGGTGTGGGCCAGCTCGTGCCAGAGCACCGACCGCCAGTTGAACTCCCCGGGCTGGCGGGCCGACGGAGAGTCCATCGCAAGCGTGGGGCCGAAGCTGACGCCGAGCGCACCCAGTCCCTGCTCGCCGAGAGTCCGGACGGAGAAGTCCTCGCTGCTCGGAAACAGCTCGATCCGCACGGGAGCCGGTGGCTCGTAGCCGTAGCGGGCCACGAGGGCGCTCCATGCCTGCTCGGCGGTCTCCTCGACCAGTGCGCCGAGTAGCGGGACCTCGTCGCTGGGCATCAGGATCTCGAAGTGCTCGGTCTCGAGCGTCGAGAAGTCCGACCACTTGTCCAGGAGGTCGAGCGTATTCTTGAACCACGGGTTGTACGGGTCGCCGGCGAAGCCCGCCTCGACCTCGGCGCGTCCTCGCTCGATCTCTCCCAGGCGCAGCAGGTTCATCCCAAGTCGGCCGCGGGCTTCGTGCAGGTCGGGCTCACGGGCCAGTGCGACCTCGCCGAGCTGGACCGCCTCCCGGTACTTCCGGTGGGAGACGGCGAGTTCGGCCACCTCGGCGTGGAGCCCGCCGTATCGGGGCGCGAACTCGTCGAGGCGATCGACGACGCGTTCGAATCCGGGGATGTCGTCTTCGAGGAAGTGGGTCGCGGCCAGGACGGAAAGGGCCTCGAGGTTGTAGGGGTCGACGTCGAGCGCTTCCTCGGCCGCATCCCGAGCCTCGTCGGTGCCCTCGGCCTCGAGGGTGAGACGAGCGACGAAAGCCCGCGCTTCCGCATGTCGGGGATTGGTCTCCAGCGCGCGCCGCGCGGTCGCCATCGACTCGGGGTTTCCGTCGAAGTGCTGCGTGCGGGCACGGCCCAGAAGCGCGTCGGGGTGCCCGGGGTTCCGGGCGAGGACCTGCGCGTACTCGTCGTACGCGTCCGGCGACTGATACGTGGTGCGGAAGAGGTCGCCGAGCGCGAGGTGCGGTTCGGGCGAAAGCGGATCCAGCGCCGCCGCCTCGTCGTAGGCCCGCAGTGCGTCCTGCATGAGGCCCGAGTTGGTCCGCGCGAGGTGGGTGACCGCACGGGCCACGGCGATCAGCTCCTCCGCCGTGTCCGCCGCGCCGCTGTTGTAGACGTCGATGAAGGAGTCGAAGACCTCGAACGCGTCGTCCCGTGCCTCCGTGTACATGTCCATCTCGGCCAGCCGGAGCCGCGCGAGTGCGGCGTCGGGAGCGTTCGCCGCTACGCTCGATTCGAAGGCCGCTCGCGCGCCCTCCCGGTCTCCGACCTCGAGCAGTACGTCCCCCCGCACGCGGGCCAGCGTCGGATCGGGCGCCGGTCCGCGCCGCCCTCCGACGGCTCGGACCGCCGCATCGTAGTCTCCGGTGAGCAGCAGCGTTTCGGCGCGCAGCTCGAGCAGGGCGGTACGGACGTCACTCCCCTCCGTCGCTTCCAGCACGTCCTCGTACCGGCCGTCCGCGTACGCCTGCCGGACGCTGGTGAGCAGGTCCTGCTGCGCCTGCGCCATGACGCCGGTGGGGAGGAGCAGGGAGAGCCCGAGCGCCAGCGCAGGCGTCAGCGAGGCGAGGACGGGCGCCGGCGACGCGGCCACAGGGGGCGCGGTGTGGATCGGGGTGGAGCGCGTCGGACCAGGCATCACGGGCCACCCCCCGACCGACCCCGCAGCTCCCGATTCTTCAGCGCCAGGTCGACGAGCAGCGACTCGAGTTCGGCGTCGTACTCTTCCTGCGTCATCTCGTCGCGGCGGCTGCGGAGAACGGCCAGCTCGGCCTCGATCTCCGCGATCTCCGCCTCGATTCGCAGGGAGGTGGAGTCCGAGGGCACCGACCGCGCATCGGCGACGGTCGTGCCGGAGCTGAACCGGAAGGTCGCGGCGACCGCGCCGTCGGTGCTTCCCTCGACCGGGATGTCGATCGCCTCGCCGTCGCCGTCGTCGTCGATCTGGGCGTGCTCGGTCGCGAGCAGTCCCTCCTCCTCGTAGTACCGGGCCGTCTCCGAGCGGGCGTAGATGAAGGCCTCGAGCAGCGACAGCCGCCCGTCCTTGTCCAGGTCCGCCGCCCCCCCGCCGAAGGCTTCCGCGAAGTAGCGGCCGAACTGTGTCTCGTTGCGTTCCTGACCGGACCGGGTGGCGGTGATGATCGTGCGCCCGGTGGCCGCGAGCGCCCCTGTGAACGGCCCGCTCGACGAGGCGACGTTGACGACCGCCACGGTGCGTTCCCCCAGCGGCTCGAGGAGCGCATTCCACTCCTCGGCGCTGAGGTCACGGCCGGGAATGTTGAGCGAAGCCTCGTCGTTCCTGAAGGAGCCGTGCCCGATCAGGACGAAGAGGATCCGCGCCGACGGAGCTGCGTCGGCGGCGAGCCGGGCCACCGTTGCCTCGATGTTCTCGCGACGGGATTCGCCGTCCACGCCGGGCATGGCGGGGTCCTCGCCCAGAGTGATCACGCGCTCCGGTTCGACGCCCCAGCGGGTCGTCAGGTGGTCCTCGAGTTCGATCGCCCACCCGGTGAAGGTCTCGGTGTACTCCGGATC
>Ga0102929_1000847_pt1 | contig 18087 bp, 15 predicted proteins | sample SalPonR1_B_D2_MG_FD_78510 | JGI IMG/M metagenome (GOLD analysis project Ga0102929, IMG submission 78510) | Salt pond soil microbial communities from South San Francisco under conditions of wetland restoration - Salt Pond MetaG R1_B_D2_MG | ecosystem: Environmental > Aquatic > Marine > Intertidal... | reverse complement strand
GCCAGGCAGCGTTTCGACTTCGCCCTCGAGTTCCAGGATCAGGAGCATGGAGGAAAGCTGATCGATCGTCAATCCGGACCGTTCGATCAACGTATCCATGTCCACGGGCTCCCACGCGAGGGCTTCCAGCAAGTTGTCGTAATCCCCGTCGCGCTGCGTTCCGGCCGCGCCGGCGGCCCCGGAATCGGCGCCCGACGGGGGTTCCCCGAGGCGCGTGCCCAACGCGCCGGCGAGGGGTGCGAGCTCGGCGAAGATGTCGTCGGCGGACTCCACCAGCCGGGCGCCGTCGCGGATCAGGCGGTGGCAGCCGCGGGCCAGCGCGTTATGTATGGAGCCCGGGATGGCGAACACCTCGCGGCCCTGTTCGGCGGCCAGGCGGGCGGTGATCAGCGAGCCGCTGCGCTGCGCCGCCTCCACCACCAGCGTGCCCAGGCTCATGCCACTGATGATCCGGTTGCGGCGCGGGAAGTGCCAGGCCTCCGGCGGCGAACCCAGCGGGAACTCGCTCACCAGGGCGCCCCGCCCGGCGATGCGGTGCGCGAGTTCCCGGTTGGCGGCGGGATAGACCCGGTCGATGCCGGTGCCCAGCACGGCGATGGTGCTGCCGCCCGCCGACAGGGCGCCTTCGTGGGCGGCGGTGTCGACGCCCGTGGCGAGTCCGCTGGTGATGGTAAGACCGCTGGCGGCGAGATGGGCGGCGAACTCGAATGCGGTACGCTCGCCGCCGCGGGTGGGATTGCGGCTGCCGACTATCGCCAGCTGCGGCATGGACAGGAGTCCGGGGTCGCCGTTGACGTAGAGGACGAGCGGCGCGCCGGCGGCTTCCGCGAGCAGCGCGGGATAGTCGGCCGAGTGCCGGCCGAGCAGATGATGCCCAGGCTCGGCGAGCCAGCCGGCGATGCGCTCCATGCGCTCCGCCGGCGGCGCGATCAGTCCCTCGATCGTCTCCGCATCGAGGCCGCGGGAGGCGAGCGCGCCGCGTCCCGCAGCCACCACCCGGCCGGCCGAGCCGAAGCTCTCGACGAGCGCGGCCGCCTCGGCCGCACCCAGCCCGGGGGCCTCGGCCAGACGTGCCCAGGCTTCTGTCTCTTCGTCCATGTCCGGCTCCGCTGTGCCGGCACGTCAAAAAAGAAACGGCCGGCGCCCTCGCGGACGCCGGCCGTTGCCGTGTCTGGCGTCAGGAGGGGTTACGTACTATATCGTGCACCCGCATCTCGCTCTCCGCCGTCATGACGAGAGCGTAGGCGATGCGGTCGTACACCTTGAACACCATCACGTTGCCCGCCGGCTCGTCCGGCAGCTTCACCTTCTCGCCGCCGAGCAGACCGAACCCGCCCGTCCTGGCAAAGCGGTCACGCACCGTCTCGCCGGCCGTCAGCACGCTGAGCACGTCGCCGGGCGCCAGCCCGTTGCGGGCGCCGCGGTTGATGACGATGACCTGGTACTGCCCGATCAGCGAAATACCATCTACTACCGAGATGATGCGGCCGTCTATGTCCGTATCCGGCGGCTTCGGGAAGAAATTCAGCGGAATCTCGATCTCCTGGCGCATCAGGCGGTCGCCGGACAGCGCCTCCCGGCTGGTCTTCAGGAGATGCACGGTGGAGGGATCGCCGGCGCGGTCCACCTGGCCCTGGCCCACGTAGATGGCCTGATAGCCCACCACCTTGTCGTCGTCCGGGTCCACCAGCGGCTCGTCGACGTGCAGCACGCTGTAGCGCGAGCCCACGCCCTCGATGTCGCCGCGCACGTAGACGTCGTTGCCGGCGCCGGCGATCAGGTGATCGCCCCGGCTCGCCAGGATGTAGGGGAGCGCGTCCGCCTCGCCCTTCTCCAGCACCGCGCCGCGGGTGAGGAAGGCGGCGATCTGCTCGTAGGGGATGGTGGTGATGGCCTGGTCCAGCGGCGTGGCGCGGATCTGCGGGCTCAGCCGCTCGGCCTGGATGCCGCGCTCCAGCATGATGCGGGGGCGCCCGTCAATGTAGACCAGCGACAGCACGTCGCCGGGATAGATGAGGTGCGGGTTCTCGACCTGCGGGTTCACCTGCCAGATCTCCGGCCAGAACCAGGGGTCGCGCAGGAACATCTCCGAGATGTCCCACAGGGTGTCGCCCTTCTTCACCACGTAGCGCTCGGGCGCATTCGGCGCCAGCGGCACGTCCTGCGGCGCAGGCGGCGGTGCGGGCTCGGCCCGCCGTTCGACCACCTCGGCGTCCGCGCTGCGACGCGGCTCCAGCGAGACGGGCCCGCCGGACTCCGAGCTCGCTGCCGGCGTCACCGGGGCGAGTGGCGCGTCGGCGTCGTCGGCGAAGGGGTTCAGGCTGCAACCGGCTGTTGTCGCAAGAGTCGATGCAACAAAAAGCACTCCGCACAGTCTTACCATGGACTGGGTATTCCGCTCTGCAAGGGGCATGGTTGGGCTTGCTCCATCCTGTGGGAATCGGGGCTGCCGGCTGTCACGGCGCTGGTATACTATGGCGTTCCGACGCGCGACCAACTGCCAAGTGCGTCACAGAATCGCCCCGGGCCGCCGCGCCCGCCTGACATAACGTCTTGATTGTCCGTTATGTATCCCAATAAAGTCAAAACACTAGATGGTTTTTGTGGCAGTTCACGCGAGATATTGAGAAGGCACCGATGGCTATCCTGAACATACTCGAATTCCCGGATCCGCGCCTGCGCACGAAGGCGCAGCCCGTCGAGCGCGTGGACGACGAACTCAGGCAGCTGATCGACGACATGTTCGAGACCATGTACGCGGCCCCCGGCATCGGACTGGCGGCGACCCAGGTGGACGTGCACAAGCGGCTGCTGGTGGCCGATGTCTCGGCGGAGAAGGATCAGCCCCACGTCCTCATCAATCCCGAGATCGTCGAGAAGGACGGCGTCGAGATGACCGAGGAGGGCTGCCTGTCGGTGCCCGGATTCTACGAGCCGGTGGAGCGGGCCGAGCGTATCCGGGTGCGCGCGCTCAACCGTGACGGGGAGAGCTTCGAGATGGAGGCGGAGGGGCTGCTCGCCGTCTGCATCCAGCACGAGATGGATCACCTGGAAGGCAAGCTGTTCGTGGACTACCTGTCGGAGATGAAACGCCAGCGGATCCGCAAGCGGCTGCTGAAAGGGCGTCGCAATGCCGACCAGCCGGCCCGGGAGCGGGCTGCCGGCCCCGTCTGAGTACCGGGTCTTCTCCCGTGACCGGTGAGGGCGTTGCGGGAGATGCGGCTGAAACGGTTCACGATACCGTTCACGATACGGTTCACGATACGGCTCATTCGGCCAATACGCCCCGCCTGATCTTCGCCGGCACCCCCGAGTTCGCCCTGGCCTCGCTGCAGGCGCTCTGCGGCGCCGGCCAGCGTCCGCTGGCCGTGCTGACCCAGCCGGACCGCCCGGCCGGCCGCGGCCGCCGCCTCACCCCGAGTCCCGTCAAGGCCTGGGCCGTCGCGGAAGGGCTGCCCGTGCTGCAGCCTGTCTCGCTGAAGGACGCCGCGATCGTCGCCGAGCTCGCGGCCCTCGAGCCCGACGCGCTTATCGTGGCCGCCTACGGGCTCATCCTGCCGCCCGACGTGCTCGACCTGCCGCCGGCCGGCTGCATCAATGTCCATGCCTCGCTGCTGCCCCGGTGGCGGGGCGCATCGCCGATCCAGGCGGCGGTGCTCGCCGGCGACCCGGTCTCCGGCGTCAGCCTGATGCGCATGGAGGCCGGCCTCGACACCGGGCCGGTGTATGTCCGCGCCACGACCCCGGTGGGTTCCCGCGCGACCGCGGGCGAGCTGCACGACCGGCTGGCCGCGCTCGGCGCCGGACTGCTGAGCGAACGGTTGCCGGACATCCTCGCGGGCCGGCTGCAGCCGGAGCCCCAGGATGATGCGGCGGCGACGTATGCGCCGCGCATTCGCCGGGAGGACGCGCTGATCGACTGGTCCTGGCCGGCGGAACGCATCGACCGCGCCGTGCGGGCCTATGACCCCTGGCCGGTCTGCCATACCCGGCTGGAGGGCGAGTTGCTGCGCTGCTGGCGGGCCGAGCCGCTGCCCGCCGGCGACGAGGCGCCGGCCGCACCCGGCGTGATCCTCGCCGCCGGCGCGGACGGCATCGACGTTGCCGCCGGCGAGGGCGTGCTGCGGTTGCTGGAGGTCCAGCTGCCCGGCCGCCGCCGCATTGCAGCGCGAGACCTGGCCAATCAGCGTCGCCTGGCCGGCCTGAGACTTGGCTAGCCGCGCCAGCCCCAGGGCGGCTGCGGCGAGGGCGCTCGCCGCGGTCGCGGACAGAGGCCGCTCCCTCGATGAGGCACTGGCCGCGGAAACCGGCGCCTGCCGTGAGGGCGACCGGGCGCTGGCGGCGGAGATGGCCTACGGTGCCGTCCGCTGGCACTACACGCTCCGCGCCCTGACCGGGCGCCTGCTGGAGCGGCCGCTGCCGCAGCGCGAGCGAGCGGTCGCCGCGCTGATCGAGGTCGGTCTGTATCAGCTCTGGCGCATGCGGGTGCCGGACCACGCGGCGGTGAGTGAGACGGTGGCTGCCTGCCGCGAGCTGGGCCGGCCGCGGCTGCGCGGACTGGTGAACGCGGTGCTGCGCCGCTTCCAGCGCGAGCGGGACAGCCTGCTCGAGGCCGTCATGGCAAACCCCGAGTCGGACTCCGTGTCGGATCCGGAGTCCGACCCGGAGGCAGTCTGGTCCCATCCCCGCTGGCTGCTGAACGCGTTGGCCGCCGACTGGCCGCAGGACTGGGAAGCGATAGTCCGGGCCAACAACGAACGGGCACCGATGTGGGTGCGCGTCAATCTCCATCGCACCGATCCCGCCAGCTGGCACGAGCGGCTGCCGGACGGCGTGGAGGCCTTGCCGCTGCCGGGCGTGCCGTCGGCCCTGCGGCTGTCGCGCCCGCTCCCGGTCGCCGAGCTGCCGGGCTTCGCCGACGGCGAGGTCAGCGTGCAGGACGGCGCGGCCCAGCTTGCCGCCCCGTTGCTGGGCGCCGCGCCCGGCATGCGCGTGCTGGACGCCTGCGCCGCACCCGGCGGCAAGACACTGCATATCCTGGAGAGCGTGGGCGGAGACGCGTCGGTCACGGCCGTCGATGCGGATGCCGAACGGCTGGAGCGGGTCCGCGAGGCGCTGTCGAGGGGCGGCTACTCCGCCGGGCTCCTCTGCGGCGATGCCGCCGAACCCGCGGCGTGGTGGGACGGCGAGCCCTACGACCGCATCCTCGTCGACGCGCCCTGCAGCGCCACCGGCGTCATCCGGCGCCACCCGGACATCAAGCTGCTGCGCCGCCCCGCCGACGTCGAGCGGCTGGCGGCGCTCCAGCTGACCATGCTGCATGCCCTCTGGCCGCTGCTCGCGCCCGGCGGCCGGCTGGTCTACGCCACCTGCTCCGTGCTGCGCGCCGAGAACTCGGGGGCGGTCGCCGCATTCGCCGCGGCGGAACCCGGTGCGGGCGTCGGAAAACCGTTGCCCGATGACAACATCCGCGATCTAATGCAAGCTGACGGGGCTGGATTCCAGCTGTTTCCGGGGCGAAACGGGCTGGATGGATTCTTTTACTGTTGTATCGAAAAGCCGACATGAGCCTGCCGAGCAAGCCAGCGCAAGGGACTGCGGGCCGCCTCTGGGCGCTGCTCGTCCTGCTCGCGTGCCTGGCCTGGCAGCCGGCAGCCGGCCAGGAGGGCGGCACCGTCGCCGTACGTTCGGCGGATTCGACCCTGGTCAACGGCGTCTACCGGGTGGGCGCCCGCCTGCAGTACGTGCTCTCCGACGAAGCGCTGGACGCGCTGGACAGCGGCGTGCCGATCAACGTGGAGCTGCAGTTCCAGGTGATCCAGGAGCGGCGTTTCTGGCTGGACGACGTCACGGCAGAGCTGTCGGCGAATTACCAGCTTCTCTACAATGCGCTCAGCCGCCGCTACGTGGTCCGTAATCTGAATACCGGCGAGCAGGACTCCTACGCCACCCTGTACTCGGCGCTGAACAACCTAGGTCGCATCACTTCCCTGCCGGTGATCGATGCCGCCCTGCTGCGGGACGACAGGGACTATCGTATCCGCATGCGGGCAGTGGTGGACGTCAAGGATTATCCTGCCGCGCTGCGGCTGATCGCGTTCTGGCGGGAAGACTGGCGGATCACCAGCGACTGGTACGAATGGCAGCTCGAACGCTGAGGAGATTCCTCTTCACCCTGCTGGCGGGCGTCGGCCTGCTGTTGGCGCTCACCGCGCTGCTTCTTCTTACCCAGACCTCCCAGAGCTCGGAGCAGTTCGACCGCCTCTCCGGCATCACCCTGCTGGTGAACGCGGTGGGCGTCGTCATCCTGATCGTGCTGCTGATCGGCAACCTGGCGCGCCTGGTGCAGGACCTGCGCCACCACGTCCCGGGCGCCAAGCTGAAGGGCCGCATGGTGGCCATGTTCATCGGGCTGGCCGTCCTGCCGCTGCTGCTCGTCTACTATTTCTCCGCCCAGTTCCTGAATCGGGGCATCGACAGCTGGTTCACAGAGGACGTGGAGCAGGGGCTGGAGGACGCGCTGGATCTCTCCCGCGCGGCGCTCAGCATCCAGATGCGCACGAACCTGGATCTCACCCTGCGCTACGCGGAACGGGCGGAGCTCATGGGGGAGGCCGCGCTGGTCAGCGAGCTCGCCCGCATGCGCCGCGACACCGGCGCGCTGGAGGTGACGATGTTCGGTCCCAACAGCCGCATCGTCGCCACGAGCTTCGACCGCTCCCGGCTCGCCGTGCCGTCGGCGCCGTCGGACGAGATGCTGCTGCAGATCAGCCAGGACCGGCCCTACGTGAGCCTGGATCCGCTGGAGGACGGGGGCTACCAGATCCGCACCGCGGCCCCGGTGACCGGCGACGCGCGCACCGGCGAGCGCTACGTGCTGCAGGCGCTCTACCCGGTCACCCAGCGTCTGTCCGCCATGGCGGACAACGTCGGCGATTCGTACACGGACTACAAGCGCCAGCTCTACCTGCGCGAACCCCTGAAACGCACCCTGACCCTGACCCTGACGGTGGTACTGCTGGTCTCCCTGCTCGCCTCGATCTACGGCGCGTTCTTCTTCTCCCGTCGCCTGGTAGCGCCCATCCAGCAGCTGGTGGCCGGCACCCGGGCCGTGGCGGCGGGCGACTTCGACACCCAGCTGCCGACGCCGTCCAGGGACGAGATCGGCTTCCTCGTGAGTTCCTTCAACGACATGACCCGGCGGCTGGCGGCGGCCCGTGAGACGGCGCGCGACAGCCAGGCCCAGGTGGAGGCGGAGCGTGCCAACCTGGAGGTCATCCTGGCGCGGCTGTCCACCGGCGTGGTGTCGCTGGAGCCGGACCTGCGCATCCGCACCGCCAACCAGGCTGCCGGCGCCATCCTGGGCGTGGATCTCGAGACCCGCGTCGGCGAGCTGCTGCCGGAGATCGCCGCCGGGCGGCCGTTGCTGGAGCAGTTCGTGGACGTGGCCCGGGTGCATCTCGCCGCCGGAGAGACCGAGTGGCGGGAGCAGATCGTGCTGCGCGGCGAAGTCGGCCGGCGCGTGCTCACCTGCGCCTGCACGGCGCTGCCGGCCGAGGACGGCCACACGGCCGGTTTCGTCGTGGTGTTCGACGACATCACCGCACTGCTGCAAGCTCAGCGGGACGCGGCCTGGGGCGAGGTGGCGCGCCGCCTCGCCCACGAGATCAAGAACCCGCTCACCCCCATCCAGCTGTCCGCCGAACGGCTGCGGCAGAAGTACCTGCGTGAGATGCCGCCCGGCGAGGCGCAGATTCTGGACCGCGCCACCCACACCATCGTGCAGCAGGTGGAGGCGATGAAGGAGATGGTGAACGCCTTCTCCGAGTATGCCCGCGCGCCGGACATGGAGATGACCCGGTTCGACCTCAACAAGCTGGTGCGCGAGGTGATCGATCTCTATCGTGCCCAGGACACGGCCGTGGACATCACGCTGGACCTGGACACCGGGCTGCCGCTCATCGATGCGGATGCGGGCCGGGTGCGCCAGATACTTCACAACCTCGCCAGAAACGCCGTCGAGGCACTGGAAGGGCAGGAAGACGGCAGAATCGATATCATTACCCGCGCGGAGGACGACGGCGGGGCGAAGCTGGCCACCATCACGGTCGAGGATAACGGCCCGGGCTTCCAGGCGGGGCCGGTGGAGCAGGTCTTCGATCCCTATGTGACGTCCAAACCGAAAGGCACGGGTCTCGGACTCGCCATCGTGAAGAAACTGGTGGAAGAGCACGCCGGCAGCATCCGGGCGGAGAACCGCCACCGCGGCGGCGCGAGGATACGCATTTCACTGCCGGTCGACGAGGCGAGCCGCGAGCTGATGCTGGCGTCCATGCCACGGCGGGGCGAGCGGGGTGACAAACGGAGAGAAAGGGCATGAGTGGCGAACACATACTCGTCGTCGACGACGAGTCCGACATCCGCTCCCTGATCCGGGAGATATTGTCGGACGAAGGTTACGAGGTCACCGCGGCCGCCGACGCCGCCGAGGCGCGCGAAGCCCGCAAAGGGAACCACCACGACCTGGTGCTGCTGGATGTCTGGATGCCGGACACCGACGGCATCACCCTGCTGAAGGAGTGGACGCAGCAGCCCGACACCCGGCAGTGCCCGGTGGTGATCATGTCCGGCCACGGCACGGTGGACACGGCCGTGGAGGCCACCCGGCTCGGCGCGTTCGATTACATCGAGAAGCCGCTGTCGCTGTCGAAGCTGCTGCACACCGTAGAGCGGGCGCTGGAGTCGGGCAGGAAAAGCGAGCCCCAGCAGATGCGCCGGCTGCTCTCGCCGCTGGCGCCGGTGGGCAAGAGCGATGCGATGCGGGACCTGCGCGAGCAGGCTCGCAAGCTCGCCGCGCACGACGCCCCCATGGTGCTGATCGGCGAGTCCGGTTCCGGCCGCGAGGCGTTCGCCCGCTACGTCCACTCCGTCGGCCCCCGCGCGGCCGCCGAATACGTGAGCGTGGCCGGCGGCTCGCTCACCGAAGACAATGCCGAGGCCCAACTCTACGGCAGCGAGGAAGACGGCGAGGTCCGTCACGGGCTGCTGGACCGCGCGGCGGGCGGCATCCTGTTCGTGAACGAACTCGGCGACGCCAGTGCCGCCGCCCAGACCCTGCTGGCGAGCGCGCTGGAGCAGGGCGCCTACCTGCGCAGGGGCGCCCGCGAGACGGTGCCGCTGACCGCGCGCATCATGGCGTCGCTGCCCCAGGATTACGAGCGACTGCTGGACCGCGGCACACTGCGCCGCGATCTGCTGACCCACCTGAACGTGCTCACCCTGCGGGTACCGCCGCTGCGCGAGTACGCCGAGGACGTGCCGGAGCTGCTGCGCTATTACGCCGAGAAGCTGGTGGACGCGGAGGGCCTGCCGTTCCGGCGCTTCGGCGTGGCGGCACAGAACCGGCTGCGCAACTACCCCTGGCCGGACAACGTGCGTGAACTCAAGAATCTCGTACACCGGGTGCTGATTAACGGCGGCGACGAGGAGGTATCGCTGTCCGAGATCGAGAGCGAGCTGAAGGCCGAGGCGCCGGACGACGAGCCGCTGGTGAAGCAGGACCTGCTGGCGCTGCCGCTGCGCGAAGCGCGGGAGGCCTTCGAGCGCGCCTACCTCACCCAGCAGCTGATCCTGTGTAACGGCAAGGTTGGCAAGCTCGCCCAGCGGGTCGGCATGGAGCGCACCCACCTGTATCGCAAGCTGCGCGCGCTGGGCGTGGACTTCCGCCAGACCGGCGGCGGCGACGACTGACGGCGTCTATTCCGGAGCCGCGCCGGGCAGCGGCGGGTGGATTCTCGGCGTCGGCCGCTCGACGGGCACCAGGCGTCCGTCCGCCTCGAAGCGCACGCCCGGGTTGCCGAAGTCCTGCCGCGACAGACGGGCCATCAGTTCCAGCGCCTCGCCCGCCGGGTCGATGGTCGGGCCTGACGGCCTTATCTGGCGCGTGGATATCACACTGCCCTCGACGAATTCGCCGTTGCCGTCCAGCGTGGTGACGAGTATCGGTGCGACGCCCTTCAGGCCGGCGACGCTGATGCCGTAGTAGGTGGCGAAGTTGCCGAGGCTGTAAGCGATGATGCGTCCCCGGTAGCGCTCCAGCGCCCGCACCACGTGGGGGCCGTGGCCGAAGACGAGGTCGGCCCCCGCATCCACCATGGCCCGTCCGAAGGCCACCACGTCGCCGCGGGGCTCGCCGTAGTACTCCTCCTCGGCGAACGGCAGGCGCAGCGCGTCGATGCCCTCGGCGCCGCCATGGAAGGAGACGATGACCACGTCGTGCACCGCGGCGAGGTCGGCCACCATGGCCGTGGCCGCCTCCTCGTTCAGCATGGGATTCGCGCCGCGGGTGCCGGAGAAGGCGATGAAGCCCACCCGGATGCCGCCTACGTCCATGCTGGCGCTGGTGCCCTCCCGGCCGGAGTGGCGGATGCCCGCCGCGTCCAGCGCGGCCATGCTGGCGTCGCGGCCTTCCTCGCCGAAGTCCCGGGCATGGTTGTTGGCGAGGCTGAGCGCGTCGAAGCCCGCGTCCCGGTACACGCCGGCGTAGCGGGTGGGGGAGCGGAACAGCCAGCAGGCCGACGGATTCTTGCACCGCTTCACAGGCTCGCCGCCGTCGAGCAGCACGCCCTCCAGGTTGCCGATGGTGAGATCGGGCTGTCGCAGCGCGGCCGCTACGCCGTCGAAGAAGCCCAGGGCGTCGTCGTCGGGCAGCCGGTTGTCGGGGTAGTCGGTGCCGATCATCATGTCGCCGACGGTGGCCACCGTGATGCGCAGCGCCGACAGGTCCGGGCCGGGCGGCGGCTCGGGCGGAGTGGGTACGGCGGGTGCGGCCGGCGCGGCGGCAGGCGCATCCTGCTGCGCCGTATCGGCCGGCGGCGGCACCTCTGCCGGGGCCCCGGATTGCGGCGCCGTCGCGCAGCCGGCCAGGCAGGCGCACAGCAGTGCGGCGACGATCGCAGGGCGACGCCTCATTGCTGCGGCACGCGGATCATGAGCACCTCGATCTTCGCCTCCCGCAGCCGGCGGCGCAGGTCGTCCAGCTCGTCCATGTCGGAGACCGGACCGATGCGCACCCGGTGATAGGTGCGGTCATCGATGGCGACGCGCTGGATGCGCGACGGGATGCCCTGCAGCGCGAGGCGCGCCTTCATGCGGTCGGCATCCTCGTAGGCGCCGAACGAGCCGGCCTGCAGCACGTAGGTGCCGGGCTCGGCGGGCAGGTCCGGGCGGTTGTCCGGGCGGGCATGGGGCTCCTCCTCGGGCACCACCACCTCGAAGCGCGGCAGCATCTCGTAGAAATCGAAACGGGACTCGCTGGCCGCCGGCGTCTCCACCCGCTTCGGTTCCGGCCGGGGCGCCTTCTCTTCCTCGCGCAGGCTCGCCGCTTCCCGCGGCCGGGGTTCTGCCGCGGGCTCGTCCCGGTCGCTCATCCAGACGGCGGCCGCCACCGAGAGACCGATGGCCAGACCGAACAGCATCCACAGCCAGCCGGGCGCCTGCTGGCTGCTGCGGCTGCCACGGGAGCTGCGGCGCTTCGTCTTCCGGCGTCTCTGTGCCATGGCTACATCGAGTCGGGCGCGGAGACGCCCAGCAGGCCGAGACCGTTGGCGATGACCTGGCGCGCGGCCAGCACCAGCGTGAGCCGCGCGTTCCGCAGCGCCTCGTCGTCGACGATAAAGGTGTGGGCGTTGTAATAGGTGTGGAACTCGTTGGCGAGGTCCCGCAGGTAGAACACCAGCGTCTGCGGCGCGCGCTTCTCCGCCGCCGCCTCGATGACCTCGGGGAAACGGGTGAGCGTCGCGACGAGCGTGCTCTCCTGCTCCTCGGTCAGTCGGTCCAGCGAGGCCAGCCCCTGCTCGCGGTTCCAGGCGTGTCCTTTGTCCTCGAGCTGGCGCATGACGCTGGCCACCCGGGCGTGGGCGTACTGGATGTAGTAGACCGGGTTCTCGTTCGAGCGGGACTTCGCCAGCTCCAGGTCGAAGTCCAGGTGCTGATCGTTCGAGCGCATCACGTAGAACAGGCGTGCGGCGTCGTTGCCCACCTCCTCGCGCAGTTCGCGCAGTGTCACGAACTCGCCGGAGCGCGTGGACATCTGCATCTTCTGACCGCCCCGGTAGAGCGCGACGAACTGCACCAGGCGCACCTCCAGCGCGTCGCCGGGCTCGCCCATGGCCTCCAGGCCGGCCCGCACCCGGGCGATGTAGCCGTGATGATCCGCGCCGAGCACGTCCAGCAGCAGGTCGTTGCCGCGCTGACGCTTGCCGTAGTGGTAGGCGATGTCGCTCGCGAAATAGGTCTTCTTGCCGTTGTCCCGGACCACCACCCGGTCCTTCTCGTCGCCGTAGTCGGTGGCGCGGAACCAGACGGCGCCGTCGCGCTCGTAGAGCATGCCGCGATCGCGCAGCCGCTCGAGCGCCTCGTCGATGACGCCCTCGTCGGTGAGGCTGGCCTCGGAGAACCAGGTGTCGAACTCCACACCGAAGCCGGCGAGGTCGTCACGGATGTCGTCCAGGATGCTCGCGAGCGCATGCCGCCGCACGGTGTCGAAGCCCTCGTCGCCGAGCAGGGTCTGGGCACGGGCGATCAGCGCGTCGATGCGCGCCTCCTTGTCGCCCTCCGGCGCGTCTTCGGGCAGGTCGCGGAGCAACTCCGCCGCGCCGGCCATGAAGCGGGCAGCCGGCAGCTCCCGGGCGATGTCCAAGATGTAGTCGCCCCGATAGCCCGCGGCCGGGAACGGCAGTGTCTCACCGTGCAGGCCGAGATAGCGCAGCCAGACGCTGACGGCGAGGATCTCCATCTGCCGGCCGGCGTCGTTCACGTAGTACTCGCGATGCACCGGGTAGCCGGCGGCCTCCAGCAGGTTGGCCACCGTGGCGCCGTAGCTCGCGTGGCGGCCATGGCCGACATGCAGGGGACCGGTGGGGTTGGCGGAGACGAACTCCACCATGACCCGGGGCGTGTCGCGCTTCTCCCGGCGTCCGTAGCAGCGTCCCTCCGCGAGCACGCGGCCGATCTCGCGCCTCAGCGCCGTCTGGCTCAGGCGGAAGTTGATGAAGCCCGGGCCGGCCACGGAGACTTCCTCCACCAGCTCGGACTCGGGCAGGCCGGCGATGATGTCGGCGGCGAGCTCCCGGGGGTTGCGGCCGAGACTCTTGGCGAGCCGCAGGGCCACGTTGGTGGCGAAGTCGCCGTGGCGCGGATCGCGGGCGCGCTCGACGTCCGCGCTGACGCTCGCAAGCTCCACTTCGTCGGCGATCTCGGGCCGCGAGGCGAGTGCCGCTTCTACCAGTCTGGCGATGGTTTCTTTCAAGTCCGGTCCCCGGGAATCAAGCGAGAAATAGCAGGGCGCATCAAGTGCACGACAAAGGCGCAATACTACCCGTTCACGGCGCCGTCCCGCATCCGGCGGCGATCAGAAGAGCTCGATGGGGTCGACGTCCAGCGACCAGCGCACGCGGCTCGCGCCGGGCGCCTGCTCTGCCTGCTCGCGCAGCCGGCTCAGCAGCCGGTGCAACGGTGCCCGTTCCGCGCTCTGCAGCAGCAGCTGGCAGCGGTAACGGCCGGCGCGGCGCGCCAGCGGCGCCGTTACGGGTCCCAGCAGGCGGACCTCTGCGCCGGCCACGGCCGCTAGGGCGGACTTCATCTCGCGCAGGAATGCCATCGCCGCCTCCGGCCGGTTGGCCGAGGCCCGCAGCAGGGCGATGCGCGAATACGGCGGCCAGCCGCTGTCTCTGCGCTCGGCCAGCGCGGCGCGGGCGAAGTCGGCATAACCCTGCTGCACGAGCCGCTGCAGCAGAGGATGCTGCGGGAAGTCGGTCTGTATCAGCACCTCGCCCGGCCGGTCGGCGCGGCCCGCCCGGCCGGCCACCTGCAGCAGGGTCTGCGCCAGCCGCTCGGCGCTGCGGAAGTCGCTGCCGAACAGCCCCTGGTCGGCGTTCAGCACGCCCACGAGGGTCAGGCGCGGGAAGTGATGGCCCTTGGAGAGCATCTGGGTGCCCACCAGGATCTGCGCCCGGCCGCTGCGGGCGTCGTCCAGCGCGCTCTCCATGCTGCCTTTGCGCTGGGTACTGTCGCTGTCGATGCGGCTCACCCGGTAGCCCGTGAAACGGCTGTGCACCGCCTCTTCCACCCGCTCGGTGCCCCGCCCCAGCGCCGCGACGGTGCCGCCGCAGGCCGGGCAGCTCGTATCCACCGGCCGCTCGCTGCCGCAGTGGTGGCAGCGCAGGCGCTGGTCGCCCGCGTGCAGCGTCATGCGCGCATCGCAGCGGCGGCACTCGGCGACGTGGCCGCAGTCGCGGCACAGCAGCGTCGGCGCATAGCCGCGGCGGTTGAGATAGAGCAGCACCTGGCCCTCCTCGCCGAGGTGGCGCTCGATGGCGTCGATCAGGGGTGCGGACAGGCCGTCGATGGGTGGATGACGCCCCAGGTCCACCAGGCGCAGCGCGGGCGGCGCCGCTCCGCCGGCCCGGCGCGGCAGCTCCACTCGCCGGTACAGACCCCGCTCCACGTTGGCGAGAGAGTCCAGCGAGGGCGTTGCCGAACCGAGCACCACCGGCACGTCTTCGTGCCGGGCGCGCGCCACCGCCAGGTCCCGCGCCGAATAGCGGAACCCTTCCTGCTGCTTCAGGGACGGGTCGTGCTCCTCGTCGACGATGATCAGCCCGGGCCGCGCCAGCGGCGTGAACACGGCCGAGCGGGTGCCCACCACTACGCCGGCCGCCCCGCCGCGGGCATCCCGCCAGGCGGCCAGCCTGTCGGTATCGCCGAGGCCGCTGTGCAGGATCACCGGCCGCCGGCCCAGCCGCTCGGTGAAACGATCCACCAGCTGCGGCGTCAGACCGATCTCCGGCACCAGCACCAGCGCCTGGCGGCCCCGGGCCAGCGTGCGCTCGATCAGCGCCAGGTAGACCTCCGTCTTGCCGCTGCCGGTGACGCCGTCTACCAGGGTGGCGGAGTAATCGTCCGCCGCCGTCGCCGCCGCCACGGCCGCCAGCTGGTCTTCGTTCAGGTCGACGGCGTTTGCCGGCGCCGCGTCGGCCTCGCCGCTCTGCGCGGCTGCGTCCACCTGCCGCTCGCTGCTCTCGATCAGGCCCTTGTCCTCCAGCGCCTTGCGGACGCGGCGCCAGGGCGGGCAGAGCCGGTCCAGCTCTGCGGCGGTGAGCCCGCCGGACGGGGCGTCGGCCAGCGCGGCCAGCAGTTCCGCCTGCCGCGGCGCCCGCCGGGCCGCCGCCGTTGCGTCGGCAGCTGCCCCCGCGGACGTCAGCTGCCAGCAGGTCTCGGAGGGATGCAGGCTCCGGCCCTCGCGCAGCAGTGCCGGCAGCGCTGCGGCCACCACCTCGCCCACCGGGTGATGGTAGTAGCCGGCGGCGAAGTCGATCAGCCAGGCCAGGCCGCCGTCCACCACCGGCTCCTCGTCCAGCACGGCGGCGATGCGGCGCAGCCGGGAGCGCGGCAGCTCGCTCTGCGCTGCCGTGCCCCAGAGCAGCCCGATGCGCTGGCGGCGCCCGAAGGGCACCTTCAGCCGGACGCCGCGACAGAGCGTTGCGGGGTCGACACCGTCGGGCGGCAGATAGTCGAACAGGCGGGACAGGGGCGCCTTGATGGCGACTCTCAGCACCGCGGGGGCGGTCTCGGCGGGTTTCTGCTCGTTGGTTGACAAGTTGTGGATAAGTCTGTGGACGGAAACCCGCCGGCCGGCCGGACAGTCGCACCGCCGTCCTCCGGTGCGGATCGGCCGCGCGCGCCGTCGGCCGCCCGATTAATGAATGAAATCATGCCCTTGAGCAGATCCGACCGCGGCTCGGCGGACGCCTTCGGGTTGCCATGAAAATGCAATATCCCCTGTGCAAAAGAACAGCGTCCTGCCTGTCAACCGGAGCCCTGCCGACGCGTTGGGAGACTGTACGCGAACATAGTGTAATGCTTACCGGAGTCAAGCATGGTGGCTGTACAGCGGACGGTAACCTTCGCCGGGGTGATCTCATGAGCCGGGATGCGGCCGGAGAGGCGGGCGTCGGCGCCGTGGCGCTGAAGCGCCGCTGGGACAGCCCGCGGGATGGCCAATGGCTTTGCCGGGAGCGAGGAGCGGGGGCACTGGAGCAGGAGCAACAACTGAATGCCTTTCTCGCCGGCGTGGAGCGGCGGGCCCTGCGCATCGCCGAGATCGGCACGGGCGACCGGGACGAGGCCATGGATCTGGTGCAGGACGCCATGATCCGGCTGGTGCGCAACTACGCCCGGCGCCCCGAGTCGGAGTGGGCGCCGCTGTTCTTCCGCATCCTGACGAACCGGGTGCGGGACAGCCAGCGCCGCCGGACCGTGCGCAACCGGGTCATGTCCTGGTTCGGCGGGGACGGCGAAGACGGCCGCCCCGACCCGGTGGCCGAGGCTCCGGATCCGGACACCGGCGCACCGGACGAACAGCTGGAGATGCGCGAGACCATGGCGGTGCTGGAGACGGCCATCCGGGCGCTTCCGGCGCGGCAGCAGGAGGCGTTCATGCTGCGCAACTTCGAGGGTCTCGACGTGGCGGCTACCGCGGCGGCGATGGGCTGCTCCGAGGGCAGCGTGAAGACACATTATTCGCGTGCCGTGCATGCACTGCGGGCACGCCTTGGCGAGAGCTGGCAATGAAGAACAGGCGAGACGGCGGCGGAAGCGACCCTATTTATGGAGATCGCTATGACGATCGCTATCACGATCGCTACGAAGGCAGCGGCGGCGCTCTCGAGGAGCGGAGCCGACGCGCGTTCGACGACAGCGTGGAGGCGCTGGATGCAGCGACGCTCTCGCGGCTGAACCGCGCGCGCCGGACGGCGCTGGCCGGCGACGGCGGTCCGCGCCTGGCGTCCGGCTGGCAGCCCATAGCCACCATGGCCGGCGCGGCCGCGGTGGCGGTGCTGGCGGTCGGACTGTGGCTGGGACAGATGCCGGAGGAGCCGGTGGCGGAGCGCGAGACGGTCGTCGCCGTGGCGGCGGAGGAAGCGGAGGATCTCGAGATCGTGCTCCAGGACGAGAACCTCGACATGCTGGCCGAGCTGGAATTCTATGACTGGGTGGATTCGGAAGAGGCCTTCCGGAGCGCGCCCGGCGGGAGCGGCAACATTGGCTGACGCGGTACGGGGACCGGTGCCGGCGGCCGCGTCCGGGGCGCGGCGAGGCGGCGGCATTGCGGACGGCATGCTGCCAGTCCTGGCCCTGCTGGTCGTGCTAATGGCGCCGGCCCATGCCGGAGAGTCACCGCCCGACGCGGAGCAGCCGGACGACATGGCGTTCATCGAATACCTGGGCAGCTGGGAAGAGGATGACAGTGACTGGATCGCGCTCGCCGGCACGGCGCCGGAGGAATCCGAACGCCGGCAGCCGTCGGCGGAGCGCGAGCAGGACGAGGAGAAAGGGACCGATGAAGACACGGGTTGATTGGCCGACGAAGGCGGAACCGGCAAACGCGTCGGGCGCGGCAGCGCTGCTGCGCGTCCTGCTGCTGGCAGCACTGCTCCTCGGCGGCGCGGCGACGGCGCTGGCACAGGAGAGGCCGGAGGCGCCGGCCTGGGATGCGCTCACCGGCGAGCAGCAGCGGGTGCTGGCCCGCTTCGAGGATCGCTGGGAGGAGATGCCCGCCGAGCGGCGGCGCAGGCTGGCGAACGGCACCGAGCGCTGGCTGGAGATGAGCCCCGACGAGCGGGAGGCGGCGCAGGAGCGCTTCACGCGCTGGCGCGACCTCGGCGACGAACAGCGGGCGCGTATCCGCGAGCGCTACGAGACATTCCGCGAGCTGCCGCCGGAGGAGCGGGAACGCATCCGCCGCAACTTCGAGCGCTTCCGGGACCTGCCGGAAGAGCGCCGCCAGGAGCTGCGGGAACGGTGGCGGTCGCTCAGCCCGGAGCAGCGCCAGAACATTCGCGAGCGCATGCGTGACCGGCGTCCGCCGAGGGGACGATGAAGAGGGACGATGACGAGGGACGCTGAGGAGAAGACCACCGCACTGTCATCCTGCTGTCACACGCCTCAGGTTGCATTTCCCCGGTCTTGGGGCAAACTAAGCCGGCGCCCCCGGGGGGACGTGACATATGCAGGCTATCAGCACAG
>Ga0102929_1000845_pt1 | contig 18117 bp, 14 predicted proteins | sample SalPonR1_B_D2_MG_FD_78510 | JGI IMG/M metagenome (GOLD analysis project Ga0102929, IMG submission 78510) | Salt pond soil microbial communities from South San Francisco under conditions of wetland restoration - Salt Pond MetaG R1_B_D2_MG | ecosystem: Environmental > Aquatic > Marine > Intertidal... | reverse complement strand
ATAATAATTTTTCATGTCTTTTTTCAGGATGTTCCAAAATGCGACCCATGCTGTCATTGTTTACCCCCTTCTTTTTCCTTTTTCATTTTAGAGACTTCGATGCCGGTTATTTTGACAAATACATCCTCGAGAGAGGGCTTGATGAGCTTTGCTTCATACACGTTAAATCGCCTTTCATCAAAGTACTTCATGATCGGCATTAGAGTGATGGGGGTCTCAGAGTAAAGGATAAAGGTTTGGTTATCCCTTATTTCGAATCTGTATTGGAAGAAATCCGTTTCAAGTGTTTTTTGTATAGCATACAGCCCTTTGTCCACACTCAGCTGTACGATGTTGTCCCTTTGAACCGACAGCATCAGCTCTTCAATGGTTCCTTCCTGCACGATCTCCCCGTTGACGATGAAGGCGATTCTGTCGCAGAGTCTCTCCGCTTCTTCGATGTAGTGAGTGGTTAAGAAAATGGTTGTCCCTGAGTTGTGCAATTTGACGATCAAGTCCCTGATCTGACGCGCGCTTTCCACATCAATACCGGTTGTGGGCTCATCAAGAAAGAGGATCTGAGGTTCGTGGATGATGCCGGCTGCAATCGTCAGTTTTCGTTTCATGCCCTTCGAGTAAGCCTTAAAGAGTCGATTGCCGGTATTATCCAGATTAAACTCTTTTAACAACTTTTTAGCCCTTTTCTCTCTTTCAACTTTTTTGATCCCGTAAAGAGCGGCACAAAAGCACAGATTTTCAAAACCGTCCATCTCCATATAGAGATTACTTTCGTCCGGCACGATGCCAATCATCCTCTGGGCGTTTTTAATATTCTTCACCGCATCAATGCCGGCGATATCAATTTGGCCACTCGTTATCCTCGTCAAACCGGTCAACATGTTGATAGTTGTTGTCTTCCCGGCACCGTTAGGGCCCAGGAAACCAAATACTTCTCCTTTATGAATTGAAAAATCAATGCCCTTGACGGCCAAAAAGCCGTCATAGTCCTTTTTAAGGTTTTCAGCTTTTATGATAGCCATGATCTCATTTCCCTTCTTGCCGGTTTGGTTCAGCCAGCTCCTGAATGCTTTTTGCAACCCACAACAGTCTTTCACGATTCACTTGATAGTGAATAAAATAACCCTTTTTCTCTCCTTTTATCATCCCGGCCTCCCGCAGTATTTTCAAATGCTGTGAGATTGCCGGTTCTGAGATTCCGATTTTTCTCGAAAGCGCCCTAACACAGAAGTCTTTGCACAATAATAATTTAACGATCGCCAATCGGTTCTCATCTGATAGAGCCTTGAATGCTTTGGATAATTCACTCACAAAAAAACTCCTCTGATTAAGTAAATGCTTAATCAGAAGATATCACAGATCGAATGATCTGTCAACAAGCTGGTTTATGAAAACTTCAATCTTGCATCTATAACGGTAAATCCATCATCCGGAATCATAACGAGAATAATTAACTATTACAATTCAGCCTTTTTATGAAGGTTGTCAAAATCAAAATCCAAACGATTGCAGATTGCTTTTCTGGGCAATAGTTTCAATTTCTTGCATTGTTTCCGGTTGTTCCGACACCTCAGGCGGTAAAACCCGGAATTGGCGGTCATTTCCCTTCGGGGAAAATCACGGATGAAATAGCAGCCATCCGGAAGCGACCCAAAGACCAGGATATTATCACTCCTGCGAGATATCCGGATATATATGATTCAAACTCTTTGAGAAAAAAAGTAAAAGAGCTGCGCGAAATGTCCGGTAATAAACCGGTTGGCGTGAAGATTGCCGCCGGGAATATCGAAAAAGACCTGGCTGTCATATTGGAGGCAGAACCTGATTTCATCACCATAGACGGCAGAGGGGGAGCAACCGGTTCGGTTAATAAGTTCATTAAGGATTCCGCCTCTGTTCCCACAATAATGGCACTGGCAAGGGTAAGAGATTATCTGGAACAAAGGGGGGGTACACGACATTTCCCTGATCATTACCGGAGGCTTGAGGATATCAACCGATTTCGTGAAAGTCATAGCCATGGGAGCGGACGCCGTTGCAATCGGAACAGCAGCTTTGATGGCCATTGGCTGTGAACAATACAGAATGTGTAACACCGGCCGTTGTCCCACCGGCATCACAACACATGACCTGCTTCTACGATCGCGGATTAATGTCATGGAATCTGCCAACCGGTTGAACCATTACCGTAGGGACTACGGGATTTCAAGCCTGTGGAGAGGATGTAAGACCTGCTGACAAAGAGGCGGTTCTCTGTGAAGCAGGAAGCTCCCACTTTAAATTTGCGGACTATAAGACAAGTCCGACGTAAGAAAATTAAGTGGGGGGTAGTTCACTGCCACAGAAAAATACTGCTGTTTTAATTGAACGTCGCTTGACATCCGGGAGAGAAAAAATCCTTGTTAAAGCTGGGTTATTATTCTTCTCTTTCAACAAAATTCATGTATAATGGAAAGTACAACGGTACTGAAAAGGGTGAAAATATGGTCGAATTCTCCGCTGACTCCATGGAAGAAGTCATGGAGAGGATGGAAGAAAAATACGGGGATGACTGGTATGATAAATACTCCATTGATACGAATGCTGTCAGTGGTGGTGCAATCTCAGTCAAGGTCCTGCCATTAAAATCAGCCCATGTCAACTGGGATGAAGTTGATGAACTGGTTGAAAAAGAATTGATCATTGAAGATACCGAGATAGAGGAAACATATGAAGAATTGATGTCCCAGTTTTCAGAATTAAAGATTGTAGTTTCAGTCGATTCGGATGAGATGAAGGCCTTTCTTTCGATCTATCCGGGGTCGTTAAAAGAACAGATAACATACAGTGTCTTAAAAGAAGAGCTCGAAAAGGCCGGGGTTGTATACGGGATAGATGAAGACATCTTGAAGAAACTAACGGATATCGACATCGAGGAATCCATGGAAAACATCCTCATTGCCCAGGGGAAATCACCAACACCCTCATCTGATACAACTATTAAATTTCTTTTTCCAAAAGACGGTTATATTAAAATAAAAAAAAGTGCTAAAGAAACAATCAACTACTCCAAGACAAGAGAAATCTTTCAATGCCAAAAAGACGATAAACTTGTTGAAAGGATACCGGGTACACAGGGAGAGGATGGCATAACTGTAACAGGTAAACCTCTTCCAGCTCAACCGTCAAAAGATATCAATCTGAAACAACTGATCGGAAATGAACGGGCTGTTGAACTCTCCACCGATCAAAAATTTCTGCTTGCCCGGAAAAAAGGGCAGCCTTATCTTTCTGATCTTGGAAAGATACACATCAGAGAGGTCTTTATCGTCAACAAGAGTATTGATTATTCGGTTGGGGACATTGTTTTTGACGGAACGGTTATCATACATGGAGACGTCGATACACCTTTTGAAGTCCACGCAAAGGGAGATATTCTCATTGAAGGTTTGGTGAGAGATACCCGTGTATTCGGTGGCGGTTTTATTAATATCATGGGAGGTGCCTCGGGGAGAGGAAACGGTGTCATTGAGTGTAAAAAAAGCCTGACCGCCAAGTATCTCAACAATATCACCATATTTGCGGATGAGGACTGCATCAGCAACGATTACATATTAAACTCAAAAGTCTACAGCGGCGGCAATATTATCATTCATGGCAGAAGTATTGTTACAGGAGGTGTCCTGATGGCCGAACAGAACATCTCAGTTAAGGTTGCCGGGAATATCGCCGGGGCTAAGACAGTCCTCGGATGTGGCATCAAATACAACAGAATAAAAGAAGAACAGAAGAGAAACCTCAAGGTTGGCGAGCTTCTCCGGAAACTGGGCAAGATTTCCTCGGCAATGGAGGAGTTGAGGCTGAGATTGAAAAGGTGTACGGAAAAGGAAGAACAGATCAGTATTACGAAAAAGATGGCCAAGCTGAAGCTGGCAAAAAAGAAGTATTTTACAACGATCAAAAACATTCAGAGCTCAAGAATACAACCCCCGCCTTCTCAAGAAAAAAAGAAGGACAAGTCCGGAAAGAAAAAGCCGACCATTTATATCCTTGAACACGGATATCCTGGAACTATTATTCAAATCCACGCCGAGAAAGTGAAACTACCGGCAGAAATCGGGCCAACTCAGTTCAGATATATGTTCGACAAGAAAAAAATAGCGGCAAAACCCTATGGTCAATGGAAACTGTAGGGTTTAAAGAAACCGGTCATCCCGGGTAAAACTGAAGGGACTGACCGGTCGGAAAATCATGAAAAGAAGTTCTTAAGAGCCTCTATCATATAATAATGATCATCCACGCCTGCAAGCTCACGGATTGAGTGCATTGCAAGCATCGGGTTGCCGATATCGACTGCTTTAATCCCCGTTTTGGAAGTCAGGATAGGGCCAATGGTACTGCCTCCTCTTTCATTTGAGTGATTGACAAATCGCTGAACCGGTATATCGCTTAAGCGGCACAGCCTTTCGAATATGGCTGAGGATTCGCTGTCGCTGGTGTACCTGAAATTTGAACTGATCTTGATAACCGGTCCGTTGTTGATGAACGGATGATTGGTCGGATCATGTACATCGCTTTTGTTGGGGTGAAGCGCATGGGCCATATCAGCGGAGATCATGAACGAGTTCTGCAGACTTCGCAGAAAACCTTCTCTTCCTTTTCCAAGTGCCAGGGTGATTCGCTCAAGGATGTTTGAGAGCATGGGGGAATTCGCCCCCTGCATCGTTGCGCTTCCAATCTCCTCGTTGTCAAAAAAGACAACAACCCTTGACTCTTTTGCCGGCTCCTCTTTTTGTTCATTCTGATAGATGAAGGCCTTTAAAGCCGCATGAACCATTGCCAGGTCGTCGAGTTGTGATGAGGAGATCATTTCGTTGTCCAGACCAATGATCTCTCCCGGCGAGTAATCATGGAGGAAGACCTCATAATCGATGATATCCTCTTTCTTGTCCCCGCTGTATTCTGCAAGAAGCTCTTCAAAATTGATTGCTTGAAGACTTTCATTGAGATTCGCAGCCAGCGGAGTGAGTTCTTTCTGTTTATCCGGTGAAAATTGCTTGTTGACCTCCCGGTTCATATGGATGGCCAGGTTGGGAATGATGACCTTTTTATCCTTTATCTCAACCAATTCAGATTTGATTCCGGTTGGAGTCTTATCCTTCAAGGTTATCCTGCCGGCAAAGCCAAGTGGTCTGTCGAACCATGTGTGCACTATAGGTCCCCCGTACAATTCGGTGTTGAACTTGGCATAATGATCTTCAACCTTCATAACGGGGTTCGGTTTAATCCGGATGGCCGGAGAATCCGTATGGGCTCCTACAATCTTGAAGCCTTCATTGGCAACGTCTCCTGTACCGACATAAAAGGCAACCAATGCGGAATCGTTTACTCTCAAAAAATAGGTCCCGCCTTTTTCAAGTTGCCAGTTGCGCTTGATATCCAGTTCCTCCACATCCGTTAACTCAAGTAGACTGGCTATCTTGTTCACTACATGAAATCGGCTCGGGCAGTCATCGATGAAATCTATTAAATCTCCGGCATCCTTGATCATCTGATCTCTGTATTCTCTTTTACTCAATTTTATGTCAACTCCCTGTTTTTAATCTCGTCAATAGACAGTTATTGATTCAATTCCGTTGTCTTTCTCAAAGTCTCCAGCAGAAATTCATACGTTCGTTTAACCGATGAAAGGCTGATCCGCTCATCCGGGGTATGAACATCCTCCATGTCCGGCCCGATAGAAATCATATCCAGCTGTCCGATAACATCCATCAGAATACCGCACTCAAGACCTGCATGAATGGCCGTAATAACAGGTTCTTTATCATATTTTTCCTCATAAACCTTTCTCATCAGCTCTCTGACGGGTGAATGTTCACTGTATTCCCAGCCCGGATAATCAACATCCGTTATGATCTCTGCCTTTGTAAAGTCAGCGATCTCCTGCATATGATTGAGGATTTCTTTCTTCCTCGTTTCCGACGAGCTGCGGACAGCATTCTCAAATACAATCTGCTCTTTCTGGAACGTTACAACACCAAGATTGTTGGAACTCTCGACCAGACCCTTCAGACGCGGGCTCATCGTGTTGATACCATTGGGAAGGGTCATCAGAATATGTATGATCCGGTTTCTGATCTTCTTTGACAAAGGCCTCTTTTCAATCTGCCCCTCATGCTTTAATTGAAGATGGAAATCCGGTTCGACATCCCCGTATTCCTGTCCGATCTTCTCTTCCCAACGTTCCACAAACTTCTCAAGCGACTTTGTTCTGTTAGCCTTTATCCCGATTTTGGCTGCTGACTCTCTCGGGATTGCATTCATCTTTGATCCACCTTCAACGCTGTATAGATAATACTTAATCTCTTTTTTCAGGTCGTTAAGCAGTCTCCCCATCAAACAATTGGCGTTTAAACGTCCCAGGTCGATATCCGCTCCCGAATGCCCTCCCTTTAATCCGCCGATTTCAAGCGAATAGCGTTTTCGCTTCTTCTGCTGCTTCTTTTTATTCAAAGGCAGAAACAACTTGGTTCGGGTGCCTCCGGCACAGCTGACAAGGAATACACCCTCTTTTTCACCATCGATGTTGATAAGCGTTTTACCCCCGAACTTAGATCCGTCCACTTTTGAAGCACCGACAAGCCCCGTCTCCTCTTGTGTCGTTATGATTACCTCAAGAGGGGGATGCTGAATATCATCGGATTCAAGTATGGCCATGCAATACGCAACAGCTATACCATCATCGGCTCCCAAAGTTGTCCCCTCTGCTGTCAGATAATCCTCTTCCACCTTGAGCTTTAACGGGTCTTTTGAAAAATCGTGGATAACAGCTCCGTTTTTCTCACAGACCATATCCATATGCCCCTGCAGTATGACAGGAGACATGTTCTCATAACCCGGCGATGCATTCTTTCGGATATAAACATTTAAAACCTCATCTTGATATACTTCAAGCCCGTTTTCTTTTGCAAATTCAACGAGATAATCACTGATCGCCTGTTCGTTGCCCGAACATCTCGGTATCGAACTGATCGCTTCAAAGTGTTTGAGTACCGGTTGCGGCTCAAGATTCTCCAGTACAGACATTCTAACCACCCTCTCCATAGATTTTATGGTACTCGTTTATTTTATCATAATGCAAATGAAAGCGCCGGTAAAAATCACAAAGATGAAGAAGGATTTTCATTGAGTCTGATCCTGAAATAGAAACGGCTTCCCTTTCCGGGTGTACTGTCAAAATCGATAGACCCTTCCATCATTTCAACAAGCTCTTTTGAAATCGCAAGGCCGAGTCCGGTTCCCTGGTAAACCTTGGTGGAACTCACATCACCCTGTACGAAGGGCGTGAAGAGCTTTTTCCGGATGTCTTCGGGTATACCGATACCGGTATCAGAGACAGAAAACTCGATCTCATGAGCTTGTCCCTGTTCGTTTAGTTCTTTCAAACTGATATCGATGAGCCCCTCATTTGTAAATTTTACGGCATTATCCACTAAATTCGTCATAATCTGCCTGATTCTGAGTTCATCCCCCATTAAGAATTTCGGAAGCCTTTCATCTATGCTGAATTGAACATGAAGACCTTTTTTGTCAGCGCTGGAACGGAGCATTGTGAGGATATTGTTCATCATACTTCTCAGCTCAAATTTCTTGATAGACAATTCCAGCTTTCCTGATTCAAGTTTGGCAATGTCCAGTATATCGTTGATAATTCTCATCATATTCTGTGCCGACAAACGGACGAAATCAAGGTACTGCCTTTGTTCACCATCCAGATTGGTGTCGGCCAGAAGATTGGTCATTCCGATGACTCCGTTCATGGGGGTTCTTATTTCATGACTCATATTGGCCAAAAATCTTGATTTAGCCTTGCTTGCAACTTCTGCTGCTTCTTTCGCCTTTTCCAATTCCCGGGTCCGTTCTCTGACTTTGTCCTCCAGTTCATCATGTGCCTTTTGAAGCTTTTCCTTAGCTTCATTCCGTTCAAGAGCGTATAGAATGGAACGACCCAGCAACTGACTGTTGATCTGGCCTTTGATCAGGTAGTCCTGAGCCCCCTCTTTTACAGCGTTGATTCCCGTTTCCTCATCATCCATGATGGTCATAACGATTACAACAGGTATCTTCATTTCGGTTGACAATAATTCCCGAAGCGTATCAAGCCCATAGCTTTCGGAAAGCCCCAGATCAAGCAGCACCACATCTATATCCTCTCTGGAGATCCGCTCTTTGCCTTCCTCCAATGTTCCGGCTGTTTCAAAGGCATAATTCAAAGTTATGGAGTCTTTCAGCATCTCATGTATCAGCCGAATATCACCCGGATTATCTTCAATCTGCAGAATCTTTATCTCTTTTCCATTCATCCATATCATTCCCCCGGAAGTTTTACAATGGTGAACCAGAACTCCTGTATCTTATTGACAACCGTAATGAACTGGTCGAAGTCCACCGGCTTTGTTATATAACAGTTGGCGTTAAGATTATAAGCCTTCAATATATCCTCATCTGCATTGGATGTAGTGAGGATAACAACCGGAATCGTTTTCAGTTCTTCATCGACCTTTATTCGGCTGAGAACCTCCTGACCGCTCATTTTAGGCAGATTCAAATCCAGAAGGATGAGATCCGGCCGTGGCATCTCCCGGAAGTCTCCCTCTTTTTTCAGAAAATCCATCGCGCCCTGTCCATCTTCAACAATATACAGATTATTCCGAATCTTCCCCTCTTTAAGGGCCTCCTGGGTCAATCTCTGGTCCCCCGGATTATCCTCAACCAACAGTATTTCAATGGCACTGGTTCTACTCTCTCCGATCATTTTCCTCCTCCTCTTTTCGTATTGTGAAAATGAAGGTGGTCCCGGCGTTTACCTCGGATTCAACCTCTATTGTTCCGCCGTGACGTTCCACAATCTTTCTGCATACAGCCAGTCCTATTCCGTTGCCGGGAAAATCATCTCTTGCATGTAATCTTTGAAAAACCCTGAATATCCGTTGATGATACTTTGAGTCAATCCCGATGCCGTTATCGCTGACAAAGAACTTCCAGAACTTCTTCTTCTCTTCAGTACTGACACGAATCCTTAAGGGGTCTTTACCACGGAACTTGATGGCATTTCCGATGAGATTCTGGAAGAGCTGTCTGAGCTGAGTCTTATCCCCTGTCACGGTTGGCAGAGGCGTGTGGGTTATCTCAGCATTACTCTCCATAATGGAAATCTCCAGGTTTTTCAAGGTATCGTTCATTACTTTCTCACAATCAACCGGTTTAAACTCCCGGCCTTTGGTCCTTACTCTTGAATACTTCAGGAGATCGTTAATAAGAGTCTGCATACGCTTTGCCCCGTTCACGGCAAAATCGATGAAGACAACGGCATCCTCATCCAGTTTATCCCTGTAGCGTTTTTCGATTAACTGAAGATAACTTGTCACCATTCTGAGGGGTTCCTGAAGGTCGTGAGAGGTGATATAGGCGAAGAGTTCAAGCTCTTTGTTTGAACGTTTTAATTCGGCCGTTCGTTCAGCCACTTTTTCCTCCAGTTGTTTTTGGTGATTTTGAAGTTCTTTTTCCACCCGTTTTCTTTCGTTAATCTCTTTTGTCAGTTCACGGGTTCTTGATTGTACCTTTGCCCTGAGCAGCAGACTCCCGACAAACAACAGCAGAATGACACCACCGCTTATTACGAGCGCCCATATAAGCCATTGAAAAATCGGACTGCCCTCTGAATCACTTGAAAACCACCTGTTGAGAGCCTGATAATAAACAGAGTCTTCGTCTTTTTTCAGTTCACGGATATGATAGTCTATCCTTTCTTGTAAAAGAGGGGTCAGGCTCGAATCTTTGGGAAAGGCAAAATAAAGACTGGAAGGTTGAAAAACGATCGGGGTGTTGACAAGATTAAATCTGGATAAATTCTGAATCGCAAAATCCTTGCTGGCGGCGCCAGCATCTGCCTCCCCGTTTTCCACCGCTTTAAAGACTGCATTATAACTGTCTTTCTCAAGGAACTGACAGTCAATGTTGAAGGCCTTAACAATACCCTTCAGCCCCTTCGGGCCCACATAGTTGACACTGTTCTTTAAAACGGCGATCTTCTTATCATCAATGTCAAGAACAGACTGTATATCAACATCTTTTCTTATATAGATACCGGACCAGCTGGTGTAAACCTCTTCGGAGGAAAAAACAAATCGTTTACTTCTGTTTTCAGTGTAGGCAACATCCGGCATCAGGTCAATTTCAGCCTTTTCAAGACGTTCAAGGCATTGCTCCCATTTCCCCTGAACAAATTCCAGCTGCCAGCCCTCTTCATCGCCGACATACTGAATGATCTCTGTCCAGAAGCCCGATGGGTTGTTGTTTTTATCCGTAAAGATCTTCGGACGGTTTTCATATATCCCGACCTTGACATCAACCACCTCTTCTGATGCAAAAAGAACTGTCAAAAAGAAGAGGGAAAAAAGGAGCACAAGTATGGGCTGCCAGTTGAAGTTAGAGGGCTTTTTATTCATATACTTCAACCTCCGGAATAAACATCTTGGAGCAAACAAAAAAGGTTATCAGTGAAAAATGTTTGAGTAATTTTATAAAAAAATGATAAACAGATTGATTATAACAAATACCACTCAATTAAGCAAATTCTTTTTGATCATTTCAATGAGTTCTTCTGCCTCAAACGGCTTTGACAGATAATCGTCAAAACCGGCCCCGAGTATTTTCTTTTTATCATCAGCACTCGCGTAAACCGTTAAAGCCAGAACTGGAACATCAGAATTCAACTCATACATCTTTTCTCTTACTTCAAATCCATCCATTAACGGCATCTGAATATCGAGTAATACCAGATCGTACTCTTCGTTCTCGAATTTTTCAAGGGCGTTAAACCCATCATAGGCCTCATCATATTTCAGTCCGTATTTATGGAGTATCTTCTTCACGATAAACCGGTTGATCATCGAATCATCAACGACCAAAATCCGTTTTTCAGGGCTGAACGCTTTCTGGTTGAACCCGTTTTTTTCTTCAGAATGCCCGAAATATCGGACGGGAATATACACCTTAAAGATTGATCCCTTTCCCTCGGTACTGTTCAGGAATATTTTACCGTTCATCTTCTCAACTATTTTCCCAACAATGGGGATACCCAGACCCAACCCTTCGAATGGTTTAGTCAGGCTTAAATCTGCCTGGTAAAAGAGTTTGTAGATATTTCTCTGTACTTCCTCACTCATTCCAATCCCCGTATCGGAGATGGAAAAGAGGATTTGTCCTGTAGCCTTATCCGTTCTTTTAAAAACGGCGGCCAGTTTAACCGTTCCAGTCTGCGTAAACTTAACGGCATTGCCCACAAGGTTGTTCAATATCTGTCTTATCCTCGTTTTATCGCTGATAATCATTTGTGGTATTTCCTCTATTTCATACTTAAATTCAATCCCCTTCTCTTTTGCAGATAATTTGAAAGTGTCATGGATTTCTGCCAATAATTCGTAAATATCAAAGGTAGTTTTATCAAGAGTGATCTTCCCGGTCCTGAATTTGACGACATCATACAGCTCGTCGAAAATGTTCTTCAGTTGAAGTGAAGAGTTGTAAGACATGTCCAGTAGAGAAAGTTGTTCCTCGTCTGTTATCTCATTCTTGAGTAATTCGAGGGTGGCCATAATCCCCGTTAAAGGCGTTCTTATTTCATGGCTCAGATTAGTGAGAAATGCCGATTTAGCCTCGTCTGCTATATTGGCCTTTTTTTCCATTTCCCTGGCAATGTCTTTCTCCTTTTTCAGCTCCCGAGAATATTGTGTATTCAGGGTCAACTGTTTGTTTAGCTTGTCTCTTGAAACCAACGTTTTTTTCAGTTTTCTGTGCATTTCATTGAGGGTCTTCTTGAAGTCTCCGATTTCATTGTCTTCTTTGATTTCTATTTCTTCGTAATCAAGAGAGTCCGTATATCTTTCAATATGATCATCGATTTCAAACAGCGGTTTTAATATTTTTTTAACAATTCGTATGGAGACAAAGAAGACTAAAAAAAGGAGAAGAGCCCCCAACAGAAATAAAACAACGGAGTCTTCATTTTTCTTTCTAAGTAATTGAGCATGTATCTTCCGTTTTAATTCAAGTGATAGCTCATACATCCTGAGCGAACCGATCGTGATCTCCTCATAGAGAATACTTCTCTTTTTCTGGCCATCTCTCCCGTTTGAGTAAAGGTCTTTTACGCTGTTTTCAAAATGATCCAGACCAAGAGCAATATTGTCCAGTATTTTTCTTTCCTCGTGATCCTCAAACGCTCTTTTCTGAAACGCAATCAGCGAATTTAACTCGCGGATGTTTTTATCCAGTTGCTCAGTGATCCTCTCGTCATACTCCATAATTGATATATCATCCGAAAGTGATTTGATGATGAATACTCGTCTTGCGATCTCATCAATGGACTCGCTCTTCTTGATGTGATTGAGAATGTTAAAATGCGAGGTGATGAGTGAAAGAAAAAGGAAAACCATCAAACCCATGGATATGATTATGAAGATTCTCGTCTCTGTTTTAATTCTCATAATTTGAATGCATCCCGCCTTTTCTCAAAAGTGTTTTAATAGATACTGACCGAATCCGGATCAACTGCCTTCAGGTATTTCTCTTCAATGTTATCCAGGTAATTATAATCTCCGGGTTTAATACCCTCAACCCCTTTTTCGATCAGCCAATTCCTCTCGGATTCCATTGAGATCAACACCGTTTGAGGCAGACTGACTTTGTAATCGTTGACCTTCAAGGCGCTTCTGGCATGGGTTTCTTTGTAATCATACGTATCCTTGAAAATCTTCAATACTTGCTCCTCATTCGTTTTCTTACTATCGGAGGAATATAAAAACCTCTCTGCTTCTTTTAACGAACGAAGCAGTGGAACGGCTCTTCTTTCACGCAGGTTGTTTTCTTTGGTGATTAAAAGAAAATAAGAGAGGCAGTCGGCTTGGATGTTGACTGTTTGAATCTGTTTTCCTAATGCTTCCCTGATTTTGTTAACGTAAGGCTGCCAGACTACAACCCCGTCAACGCTCCCCTTCTTTAGAGCAGCAAGCATCTCATCAGGATTGATATCAATATAGTCAACATTATCATGAGGGATATCGTTCAAGATATTGAATTTTTGAATCTGAAATTCGGCAAGACTTTTGTGTTTGATACCAATCTTCAGGTTACTCAGATTGAGCTTTTCATTATCCATCGACTCTTTCTTAACGATTAAATGGATCAGTCTCGGGAAATCGATTGTAGAGATGATTTGAAGTTCAGGATTTTTGCTGATAAAATTAACAGCTACAAACTCAGACGCTGTCGATATATCCACCCGGTCCTCGATGAGGGCCTGCATCGCCTCAACGCCCGAATCGGTTTTGTGTAAGGTTACCTCTAATCCGTTCTCGGAAAAAAGGCCAAGTTCCTTACTGAGATACAAAAGGAATGAACTCTCTGAGTGGGAAACCCCGACACTGATCTTTTCCTGTCGGGTCTCTTCTTGATTAAAGGTGATGAAGACCAAATAGGAAAGAATAAAGGCGCCGAAAAACGCAATGATGATGATTCCCAAAAATGTTCTTCTATGCATATTTCTCATCTTCTTTCCACCATGTAAAAATGAGATAGAATAATGGTGCGAAGCCAATGAAATATAGTTTTAAATTGTGTTTCTTTAAAAGCCTGCTACTAAACTTTTTTAGATTTCAATTGATATTATAGCATAATCCAATCAAGAAAATAATCTTGAAGTTGATACGCTTTTTTCCAACTAAGATGGCTTTCTTTCAATATATTTAACATCCTCGTAGCGGGAATAATGTATAATAATGTGTCTATCGATTCAGGCATCTTTTAAATATAACCATAAACCAACCACAATCTCCTCATGGTGTGGTTTATTCCGGAGGTCCCTATGAATAAAGATAAATACTTACGCTTTTGTAAAAAGAAACACCTTGAAAAAGAGCTCATCGAAAACGGAATCGATTATGTTATGACCATGGAAAAAGATCTCAACAGAGCAGGTCTAACCCCTGAGAATACTGAAAAGAAAGTTGTTCAGGAACACGTTGACCATTTAATCTCAAAAGGAGAAAACAGCTATACAAGACTGGCTTTACTGGCGTATTATTTCCATTCCATCGACAGAAGAGATCTTTACATCTATTTCACTCAATTGCTGGGCGTAAGAGGTGTGATCGAAAACATCCGGAAACGGGCCGGCATGATTTTAAAAGAAGAAAACGTTCTCGAGGATATACAGAATATCTCATCTCCTCCTCTCGGGAGTTCCCCTTCAGCCTATCCCCCATTTATACAAACTTTTATGAAGCTCCTTAAGAGAGTCCTGTCAACTGAAGAAGCAAGATGGGTCCTGGCGGGAAACAATCATCAAATCCCAAAAGAGGCTTTTGAAAAGGAAAAAGAACATTTTCTACAGTCCGAAACACTTGATGATTATCTCCGGGCACATCATGAGCGCTCTGTTGAAACGCTTCAACAACATGCAGACGAAGGGACAATATGGTTTGAGCAACTCATAACCCCTGAAGTCGTTTCGTTTGTCAGAGAAAACCCGGAAATACTGGGAGGGGTAAGGCACAACGACAAGATCTACGTTACCAAAATCCCCTACAATCCCTCAGCGTTCATCAAAGCAAAAGTGGTTGAGAAGAAGAGGTATCATGCCTGCCATTGCGGTTTTGTCAGAGAGCATCTGAAAAACGGTCTTGTTGATATCGATCCCGACTGGTGTTACTGCAGTGCCGGATTTGCAAAGACTCTTTATGAGCATTTGTTTGAGCGGGAGCTGGAGGCTGAACTACTTCAAAGCCCTTTAACCGGGGAGGTACTCTGTCGCTTTGCCATCAGAGTACCTGAAGCCTTTTTATGATCTTTGATTGATTAAGCTTATCAACAAACAGAATGATTCAGGGGGTGATCAACAATCCAGACTAAAAACTGGTCCGGAAAGGTATTGGAAAAGACAAAACTGGGGTTTGCGAGACATCAGATAATAAAAGACAGTCAAGGACGATCCGTGGATTTTATCTTTTTAGAGATCAATCCGGCATTCGAGAAGATAACCGGAATGAAAAAGCAGGAGATTTTAAATAAGCGAGTCACCGAAGTGTTACCGGGAATCATCAACGATCAGATCGACTGGATAGACATTTTCGGACGTGTTGCCTTGGAGGGGGTCAGCGATAATATTGAAGAGTATTCTTCTGTCTTTGGAAAATGGTTATCAGTGGATGTATTTTCCTGTGAGCCGGGCTATTTCACCACCCTGTTCAGAGATATCTCCGAAATCAAAGAAAGGCAAAAGGAATCCGAAAAGTTGAAAAGAAGAATGGAGCTTGCTTTAGATGCAGGAGATCTCGGTTTCTGGGACTGGAATCTAAAGACCGGTTATGCCTATTTTAATCCAACAGCACACAGAATGATGGGCTATGAGACAGGGGACATAAAACCAGAGATGGATGCCTGGATGAATCTTATTCATCCCGATGACAGAAACGGCCTGATCAAGAGGATTAACAACTACGTGGAGAACGATCAGCCTGCACCTGAGGAATTCAGAATGAAGTGTAAAGATGGTCGTTATAAATGGTTTTCAGTCAAAGGCAAGACGTATGAAAGAACAAAAGACAATCAACCGGTTAGAGCGCTCGGCGTCATATACGATGTGGATAAGAAAAGAAGAGAGGAAAATCACAGAATTTTAATTGAAAACATTCCAACTCAGATCTGGTACTTAAAAGATGAAAGAACTTATGGAGCGATCAATGAAGCTCATGCCGGGTTTTTAGGTCTCTTGAAAGAAGAGATTGAGTTTAAGGATATAAAACAAGTCTTTTCAGAACAGATAGCCGAGGCAATCATCGAAGCAAACAAGAAAGTTTTTAACGCGGGAAACTCTGTTCAGGTAGATGAATGGCTGCCGAATTCCAGAGGTGAGAAAAGGTTGATTGCCATCACAAAGACCCCTAAATTAGACGCAGACGGGAATGTTGAATATGTTGTTTGTTCAGGTCAGGATATAACTGAAAAATGGCTCTGGGAGAAAACCGTGTTAGAGAGTCGTGAGAAATACATAGTACTCAGTCATAAACTTGAAAGGGTTTCAGTAACGGATGAACTGACAGGGCTTCCAAACAGACGAGGGTTCAATCTCGCTATTAAGAGAGAGTGGAAGAGAGCCGTCAGAAAGGGATACCCGATTTCATTAATCATCCTTGATATTGATTATTTCAAATACTACAACGATTCAAAAGGACATCTGGAAGGTGATCAACTCCTTAAAAAAGCAGCCGGAACACTCGCATCTGTTTTTAAAAGACCCACAGACCTCTTTGCAAGGTACGGTGGAGACGAATTCGTGGCTATAATACCGGAATCGCAAAAAGAGGGGGTCATTCAACTCGCTGAAGCCTGCAGAAAAAGTGTTGAACTAATGGCAGTTCCAAACAGAAACTCGCCGATCGCCGATTATATCACTATCTCTGTTGGCATCGGTAAAACTGAACCTGGTAACACAGATGAATTTGAAGAATTGATGCGGATTGCCGATAAGGCCTTATACAGGGCCAAAGAAAGAGGCAGAAACCGGACTGAGTTTGAGGTTATATAACCCTTTCAGCTGTGGTTTTTCTGGGGATTAGCTTCGTTGGCAGAACGATCCGGTTCTTCTTAACAGGCTTATCATTGATGATCTTCACAAGAAGCCTGGCGGCTTCATAACCCAGTTCGTATATGGGTTGACGCATGGTCGTCAAAGGCGGGGTGAATTTTGAGCTGAATATCAGATCGTCAAAACCGGTAACACTTACATCCGCGGGAACACGCACCCCGCGTTTTCTCAATGAATCGATGACGCCAAATGCAATGATATCGTCCCCGCATACGATTGCATCAGGTATCTTTTTAAGAGATTTAGCCGTTTCAAATCCCTCTTCATATGAAAAACCGGAATAGACCATCTTATAGTTCTTGATATCGGCTTTTCTCAGAGCGAGTTCGAACCCTTCCCGTCTCTTCTCGGCTGTATAGGTTCCCTTTTTTCCGTTTATCATTAGAAAAGACCGGTGATTCAAGTTAATCAGATAAGCGACCAGGTCGTTCATCCCTTCGATATTATCGACGATAACATAATTCTTGTCAATATTATCGTATATTCTGTCGATGAAGACAATTCTTTTTCGGTTTTCGAGGTTATCTATGAAGGGCGTCTTGCCTCCGCTTCCTACAAAGAGCAACCCATCCACATTCTTGGATTTTAATGTGTTGAAGAGCTTTTTTTCCATCTTCAAATCAAAGTCGGAATTGCCGAGCATCATCACATAATTCTGTTTTCGCAGATAATCCTCCGCTCCCTTTACAATAATGGGGAAAAAGGGATTGGTGATATTCGGTATGATAACGCCAACAACATTTGTCTTTCCTTTTCGAAGGCTTCTGGCAATCTGGTCCGGAGAATAGCCCAGTGCTTCAACTGCATTCATGACTCTTATATGGAGTTCCTCATTGACAGGGGCTGAATCATTGATCACTCTCGAGACGGTTGATGATGAAACGCCAGCCAACTTGGCAACCTGCTTCATGGTGGGTGTTTTCATTCACAAACCTCCTGTCATTCGACCTCTTCAATGGGCGGGATAGATGGTTGCGCCCCTCTTCGAGTCACTGATAACGAAGCGGCTTTTACAGCAAATTTCAGAGCATCTCTTTTGCTCATATTTCGGGAAAGACCGACGGCAAATGCACCGTTAAAGACATCCCCGGCAGCTGTAGAATCGAGTGCCCTGACTGTTGGCGGGTTAATCTCTGTAATATTGTTGTGATTATCAATCAACAGTACCGGTCTTTTTCCGTTTTTAAGGATAAGATGTTTCACATTCAACTCACTCCGGAATCGTATCGCCTTTTCCCTTGTTGTCCTTTCATTGCTCCCGAATATTTTATCATAAAGAAAGGCAAATTCCGTTTCATTCGGCGTTAAGAAGTCAACATTGTCCAGGATTTCAAGCGATGTCTTTTCCTTTGGTGCCGGATCGTAAATGATGGACTTCCCGGCAGTTCTGAGAGTTTTTATTGCATATTCAACCGTTTCTAAAGGAACCTCGTTCT
>Ga0102929_1000843_pt1 | contig 18122 bp, 24 predicted proteins | sample SalPonR1_B_D2_MG_FD_78510 | JGI IMG/M metagenome (GOLD analysis project Ga0102929, IMG submission 78510) | Salt pond soil microbial communities from South San Francisco under conditions of wetland restoration - Salt Pond MetaG R1_B_D2_MG | ecosystem: Environmental > Aquatic > Marine > Intertidal... | reverse complement strand
GTGTGGCGGATACCGGCGTATATAACGCGCGCAATCGTTGCTAAATGCCCAATTTTCGTCGGCCTACCGCCTCAGTGAGGCCGCTTCTGTCACGGACCGCTGAGGCCGTCTAATTGAACAGGGGGTTTGCGATGACACTGGTAAGATTGGGACTGATGACGGTCGGGATCACTTTGGTCGCTTTGGCCGTGATCGGCGCGGCATACGAATGGCAGGCCCAGCAGCCAGACGGCGGTGGCGCGACTGCGATGGCAAGCGCACAAGCGACGCCGACGCCCGGGCAATTTCTCGAGCGTAGCCGCCATGATTTCCGCATCCGCCAGCTCTCGACCTACGAATTTGCCCCCTCGCAGGCCACGCGTGATCTGGCCAGTCGGCACACAGGGTGGAACGGGTTGCACAAACGTGTTTGGTACGAGGTTGTCCCCGAAGGTCGGTCTGACATGCCTTTGGTGATCCTGCTGCACGGATCCGGGCGCGACGGTCTATCCCTTGTCGAGATGTGGAAAGATGTCGCCGCGCGGGAAGGTGTGGCGCTTCTGGCACCGGACGGCATCGGGAACGAATGGTCATTCAGCGAGGCCGACGCCCCTTTTCTCGCCATGGTCGTCGACAGGATGGCGCAGGCACACGGGATTGATCGCAACAGGGTCTATCTTTTCGGACATTCGGCGGGGGCCGTTTACGGGCAATATCTTCTCAATCGGGTCGAGGGGCCGTGGTCCGCTGCTGTTCTGCACGCCGGATACGCGCCGACCAAGATCATGCGACCACCGATGACGGCCAAGCCATTCAGGCTCTATCTCGGGTCAAAGGACCATATCTTTGCGGTCGAGAATGCACGAACGACGGCAAAGACACTCGCCACGATGGGTCATGACACCGAGTTGATGCTGATTCCCGGTCACACGCATTGGCTTTATCAGGTCGGCCCACAGATTGCGGCCGACGCGTGGATGTGGCTCGACGGGCTGCCGCGCCCGTAATAACGTCGCATTGTCACCGCCCCCCGGCACCATATAAGGAAGGGGCGAAACATCACAGGGCAAGACCCATGAGCGAGAAAACCACGCATTTCGGGTTCGAAACTGTTCCCGAAGACGAGAAGGCCGGTCGCGTCAAAGGCGTGTTCGGGTCGGTCGCGTCGAAATACGACGTCATGAACGACGCGATGAGCATGGGCATTCACCGGGTCTGGAAAGATGCGATGATGGACTGGCTCTCGCCGCGTGCGGGCCAGCGTCTTCTGGATGTGGCGGGCGGCACCGGCGATATTTCGTTCCGGTTTCTCAGGCGGGCAGGCCGGGGCCATGCCACCGTTCTGGACCTGACCGAACCGATGCTGATGGAGGGCCGCAAGCGCGCCGAAGCCGCGCAGATGGCCGAGAGCCTTGACTGGGTGGTGGGCGATGCGATGGCCCTTCCGTTCGACGATGCCACCTTTGACGTCTATACGATCAGCTTCGGGATTCGGAATGTTACCCGCCCCGACGCGGCGCTCCGGGAAGCCTTTCGCGTTCTGAAACCCGGCGGGCGGCTTATGGTGCTGGAGTTCAGCCAGATTCCCAACGACCTGATGCAGAAGGCCTATGACCTTTATTCTTTCAACATCATACCGCGCATGGGGCAGGCCATCGCCGGAGATCGCGACAGTTATCAATACCTTGTCGAATCGATCCGGAAATTTCCCGATCAGGACACGTTTCTCGGGATGATCCGTGAGGCCGGGTTCGAAAACGCGAAATACCGCAACCTGACCATGGGTATCGCCTGTCTTCATTCCGGCTGGAAAATCTGAAGCATGCGGGGACCGCACAATATTCTGCGCCTCGTGCGCACGGGGGCCACGATGGAGCGCACCGGCGCTATGGGCCTGATCATGGAGGCGATGGATGCGCCGCCATTGGTGCGCGGCACGCTCAGGTTTCTGGCCTGGCCGTTTCAATGGCTGGGCTATCGCGGCGATCCGGGCGCGCCACCGGCGGTGCGGGCGCTCTCGGCGCTGGGTCCGGCCTATATCAAGTTCGGCCAGATCCTTAGCACGCGGCCCGACCTTGTGGGCGACGACCTCGCCACCGAGTTGCGGGTGCTACAGGACAAACTGCCGCCCTTTGACGTGGAGACCGCCAAAGACAGTATCGAAAGTGAGCTCAGCGCGCCGGTGGACGCGATGTTCGATGATTTCAGCGCGCCCGTCGCGGCAGCGTCGATCGCACAAGTGCACAAGGCGCGGCTTCGCGACACGGGCGACGACGTGGCCGTTAAGGTGCTTCGCCCAGGTATCGAGCGGGCGTTCCGCAAGGATATCGACGCCTTCTATTTCGCGGCCAAGATGATCGAATTCCTGTCGCCCGCGTCCCGCAGGCTCAGACCCACGGATGTGATCGCGCATTTCGAGGGCGTGGTGATGGGCGAGCTTGACCTGAGGCTTGAGGCGGCGTCGGCATCGGAATTCGCCGCGAACACCGAAGGGGATGAAGGGTTCGGGCTACCGGATGTGAAATGGCCTTTGTCGAGCCGCCGGGTGATGACGATGGGTTGGGTGGATGGCACGCCGCTGGGTGATAATGCCGCGCTCGATGCGGCGGGGCATGATCGTGCCGCGCTGGGCGAGCGGGTCTTGCAGCTTTTCCTCAGCCATGCGCTGCGCGACGGGTATTTCCATGCCGACATGCATCAGGGCAACCTCAAGGTCGCGCCGAACGGGGACATCGTGGCCTATGATTTCGGGATCATGGGGCATATCGACGAATACACGCGCCAAGTCTATGCCGAGATCCTTTATGGGTTCATCAAGCGTGATTACCGCCGGGTGGCCGAGGTGCATTTTGAAGCCGGGTATGTGCCAGCAGACCGCGATGTCGACGAATTCGCCCGAGCGCTGCGCGCCGTGGGCGAGCCGATCTTTGGCATGGACGCGAGCCGGATTTCGATGGGCAGCCTGCTCAGCTATCTTTTCGAAGTGACGGAGCGGTTCGGGATGGAGACGCGCACCGAACTGATCCTGTTACAGCGCACGATGGTCGTGGTCGAGGGCGTGGCCCGGTCGCTCAACCCGCAGATCAACATCTGGCAGGTGGCAAAGCCGGTGGTCGAGGATTACATCCGGGCGTCGATCGGGCCGAAGGCGGTGGCCAAACACCTTGGCCGCACGGCGCAGGTGATCGCACGGTTCGGCCCCCGCCTGCCGCAGATGGTGGAGGCCGCGCTGGTTCGCCAGAGCGCCGAGCCCGCGCCAACCCCGCCACGTCGCAAGCGCCGGGATATAGTCCTGGCCGGAGGCGTGGGCGCAGGGGCCGGTGCAGCGATTGCCTTGCTTGTATCATGGCTCGTCTGAGGGTGAGATCGCCGCGCATTGGGGCACCAAATGAAAAAGGCGGCCCGGAGGCCGCCTTTCTCTAAATCATGCGAGTTCCTGAAGATCAGGTGTCGTCGCTCGAGTCGATGGAAGCAATCGCGATAACACCGATCGCGATACCTGCTGCGATCAGGCCAGGCGACGGGTTGAACCCACCTTGCGTCGAAACGAAGGGGTCCGCGCTCGTGTTGGCATCCTGAGCTGCGACGGGCGCAGCGGCGGCCGCGGCAATCGCGGTAGCAGCTGCAAGAGTTGCGAATTTTTTCATAACTTTTCTCCAAACCAGTTTCTGGCGCGCGGTCACCCACGCTCACTATCGAATATTACATAGCCTGCCTGCGAAAAAAACCATTTTTATTGCTATCCCGGTTTTCAAGCGATCCAAAGCGGTTAAAATTTGTAAGATGGTGGAAACTGTCGCATTCTTGCAGCGGTTTCATACAGAGTTACGCAAAGCAATCACTTCATCAGCCTTGATTTCCTGACCATTGTCCAAAACGAGTCGGGTGCCGCCGGGTGTATTCCGGGCCTCCAGGATTTCAGCCGACTGAATGACCGGGGTCGAGGCAAGCAATGACTCACCCGAATATGATTCGGTCGCGAGTGTGTAAGTGCCGTTTGGCAGGGGGGCGCCGTTGTCGCCCACGCCTGCCCAATCGAACTCACCGCCATTAAGCGGGACCGGAAGCGTCTGAACCGTGGCTCCGTTCTGATCACGTACGACAAGGCGGGCCTCGGTCGCGCCCGCCTCGGTGCTCAGGTTGACGCGGACCGGGGCACCATCGAAGACAACCGGCATTTCCGCCCGCGCGGTCATGCCAACCCAGCCCAGAAGCTGCCCCATGCCCAGAGCCCCCAGCCTGTCGCCCAAAGAGCTTAGGATATCATTGGTGCGGACTTGCTGCTCCACGGAGGAGAATTGTGCCAACTGAACCGCGAAATCCGAGGATTCGACGGGGTTCAGAGGGTCTTGATTCTGCATCTGAACGGTCAGCATCCTGAGAAAGGTCTCAAAATCCGAGCTAAGCGCCGGCGCACCCGACCCCGCGGTCGCGGTGCCTGCGCCACCTGTGGCGGCTGCGGCGGGTGTCTGTGTCTGTGTTTGTGTTACGTCCATGTTCTTTCCTTTGCGGAGCGGCCATCGCCGGTGTGGATAAGATAAGGCTCAGATACGGATATCGAGCCCGTCAAGCGCCACCCGAAGCGCCCGGCCTTGTGCAGGATCGGAAGTATCTTCCAACGCAGCGGTCAAAGCATCAACAGGCGCATCTGCCCGCTCTCCGGTGTCGGGGCTGTGGTGCTGTCCTTGGCCAAAGCTGAACTCGGACCGTTCATAGCCCATATCGCGGAAATCCTGACCGAGGATGTCGATATGCCGCCGAATGAGGTCAAGCGTTTCGGGGCGCTCTGCGGTGATAGACACCGTCATCGCCGCATCTCCGGGCGTCATGGTCAGCCGCACACGGCCAAGTTCGGCCGGGTTGAGCGTGATCTCGATCTTTTGCTCACCGTTTGAACTCGCAGGTGGCGCGACATGGGCCACGATCTGCCGCGTTATGTCCGCGGCACGGGGCTGTGACAGGGTCGGGTCGACAAGGGTGCGGGCGGCCTCGGGGCTGGCACGGGTATCGACGGAGGCAACCATTTCGGGGAAGGCGGTTGAGTCAGCCTGTGTCATCCGCGCGCCGCCGACAGCAGGCTCGGACCAAAGCGCGCCCTGTGCTGCCTGAGCTTTGGCGAGATCGACCGCCGCCCGCTCAGGTACGGGTGGTTTGGACCACCTTTCCGATAGGCCCGACTGTGTGGCGCGGGCCACCCAATGCGAGGGATCTGCCTTGGCGTGCGGCAGATCACTTTGCGCGCTTTGTGCCAGTTGGCGCTGCGGACCTGAAACGCCCGCTTGATCGGGTATTGAAGCCAAGCCGTTCTGCATGGCGGTGGCCACCTTGGGCGAGGCACCGGCAATGCCCGATGCCTCATGGCCAGCCTGCGACGCATTGCGCGATGGGTGCACAAACATGGCCTCCCGAGGCAAAGCATCCTGTGCGCGGTCAGCATGGCCCGCACGCGGCTCTCCGGGCAGAAGATGCGCAGTATAGTCTTGCCCTCCTGTCAACTGGCCCGGCGCCATGTCAGTCTGTTCATGGCCGCGCGCGATGCCCATGTAACCAGGATTCTGCGCGGTTTGCGATGCGGCAACGGACGCGCGGCTATCGGCAGGTAGGGCTTCGACGATATCAGACGTTGTCGCGGCGCCCCTTTCAATTTCCGAACGCATGGGCGTTGACATAGCCCCGGAAGCGGCACCGACCCGGGACACTGGCACAGCAGGCGTGGACGCAGCCAAAGGCAAGTCGCCACCCTTTCGCAACAGGGCAGGCGGCGCATCGTTGACCGCGTCAGCAGGGTGCGCGATGCGCGCCTCCTCTGTCGTAAGAGCATTGCGCGAATCAGGGGGGCCGCCCTTGGATAGCTTTTCCACGGTTTTGAAAACCGGGTCGGAACGTGTGTGCGGCGCGCCGGGCCATTGTCCATGCTCTTCGGTTGGTGTGGCGGACCAATCTGACGGCAAATCAGGGTGCGGGCGGGCGGGCGCGCGCTTCGCCATCTCAGGCGTAAGAGACAGACCGGGCCCCACTTGAGGCAAGGGGGGGTCCTGCTCCGAAGGCTCACCGTTTGTTATCCCGGTGTCGGACGCTGCTTCGGTGCTCGGCGCGCTCTGCAAAGGCGCGTCAGTGACCGGGGTGCCGGTCTTTGCCGGGTCACCATCCTCGGCATTATTCGCAAGCGCCGCCTCCTTTGGCAGAGGCAACGTTTCGGATGGCACCTTTCCCTCGGCCAGAAGAATATCATCACCTCCACGGAAAACCGCAGCGAAGGCAGCAGCCCCGGCAGGGGCCACATCGGTCTTTGCCTGCGACGGCGCGGCGCGCGTCACCTCGGGAGAGCGGGCAGAAAGCAGGGTTTCGAACATGATGCAGGCTCCGGGATTTCTTCCACGGGGACATGCTTCTCAGATTTCGGTTACCGCTTCTTTACCGCTTTGCTGTTTATTGGCCCCAACTCATTTCAATTCGAGGCAAATCCGTGACCGAGTTCTTAGCCATTACCCAGCAGTCCGCACAGGGCCTCACGCCGCATTCCCCCTCTCGGGCGCAGGACGCCGCAAAGAAACTTGAGTCGGTTTTCCTGTCGGAAATGCTGAAATCCGCGGGTCTTGGGGAGCAGGAGAACAGCTTTAGCGGAGGGCCCGGCGAAGCGCAGTTCGCCAGTTTTCAGCGCGATCTTCTGGCCGATGCCATCGTCGAGAAGGGCGGGATCGGACTCGCCGAAATGTTTTTCAGGGCCATGATGGAGCAAAGCGATGACACATGATCAAGCGCAAATATTGATGGATGAACTTGACGATCTTCTGGAGGCCGAGCGCGATGCGCTACTTGCCGGTAAGATCGACCGGATCGCCCCTCTGATCGAGGATAAGGACAGGGTGGTCGGCGCGCTCAACGCGCTTGAAACACCGCCCGACGGCCTCGATTTTCTGCATGGCAAGCTTGACCGGAACCAGACGCTTCTGAACGGCGCGCTTATCGGGATCAAACGGGTGGCGACCCGAATCGCCACCCTCAGGCGGATCCGTGAAACGCTGGAAACCTATGACAGCGACGGCAAACGCCGGACGATTCAGGGCGAGGTTGTGCGCAAGGTCGAAAAGCGGGCCTGATCCGAAGTTGACTAAAATGCCGCCAACATGGGCGGCGGGGTTTAGCATTCCATTAGCACCTCGGCGCGCATGGTGCGTCTGCATCCCTCAGGATGGCACAAGTCGCACCACGCGATCTGTAGAAGTCAGAACGACTGCCGAGACCGCCCAGTTCAGGGACGGGACGTGTAACCGGTGCAAAAGCATCGAAAGCCAAAGGATCATGCTATGTCGAGCATTCTGACGAACAACAGCGCAATGGTTGCGCTTCAAACCCTCAAATCTGTCAACACCAATCTGGCCAAGACCCAGGACATGATTTCAACGGGCAAGGATATCGCCACGGCCAAGGACAATTCGGCCATCTTTGCCATTTCCAAGGTGATGGAATCCGATGTGAGCGGCTTCAAGGCCGTCTCGGATTCGTTGTCACTGGGTGAATCGACGGTGGCCGTGGCCTCGGCCGGGGCCGAACAGATCACCAACCTGCTGAACGAGATCAAGGAAAAGGTCGTTGCCGCCACCGGTGAAAACGTCGACCATACCAAGATCTCAGCGGATGTGACCGAGCTGACCAATCAGGTGAACTCGATCGTCTCGGCATCACAGTTCAATGGTGCAAATCTGCTGAATACCGCAGGGGGCAACATCACCGTTCTGTCGTCGCTTGATCGTGACGCGGGCGGCACGGTGACCGCATCAAACATCACCGTGGCATCGGTGGATTTCGAGGCCAATCTGGACCTGAGCGATATCGACGTCTCGAGTGCGACCGCGGCGGACGGGTCTTTGGCCAACATCGAGACGCATATCCAGACGGCGGTTGACGGTGCCGCTGCGCTCGGGGCCTCGGCCAAGCGGATTTCCGACCAGAACGAGTTTGTCGGCAAGGTGACTGACGCCATCAAGTCGGGCATCGGTTCACTGGTGGATGCCGACATGGAGGCGGCCTCGGCCCAGCTTCAGGCGCTTCAGGTGCAGCAGCAGTTGGCGACCCAGTCGCTCTCGATCGCCAATCAGGCACCGCAGGCGATCCTGTCGCTCTTCCGCGGCTAAGGTTGAGTGCCGGGGGCGCCTGACTGGTGCCCCCGGTCCACCCCATGCCACGCAATTGACCAGCCCCGAAAGGATCAGATGTGAACGCGATTCGACAGGCTAAGACCGCCTATGGACCCGGCGCAAGCTCGATCAAGACGCCGCGCGGAGCCGAATACGAAGCCCTTGCACGGGTCACGATGCGCCTCAAGAATGCCCAAGAGCGCGGGCCGGAAGGCTTTGCCGAGCTTGTGGGGGCGCTGCATGACAACCGCCGCCTGTGGACCATCCTCGCCAGCGATGTGGCGGACCATAACAACCCGCTTCCGCCACAGCTTCGCGCGCGCATCGTCTATCTGGCCGAATTCACACAGCTTCACAGTCATGCGGTTTTGAACCGCACGGCAAACGCCGACCCACTGATCGAGATCAACAGCACCGTGATGAGCGGCCTGCGAAACAGGGGGGCGGTATCGTGAGCGGCCTTGTCCTGAAGCTCGGCCCGAGCGAGCGGGTGCTGATCAACGGCGCCGTGATCGAGAATGGCGATCGACGGTCGCGGGTCTCGATCCTGACACCCGGGGCAAATATCCTGCGCCTGCGGGATGCGATTCATCCCGAGGATGCCAACACCCCGGTCCGCCGGGTCTGTTATGCCGTGCAACTGATCCTGTCCGGTGATGCCGATCCCGCCGATGCCCATCTCTCGCTGCTGCGGCACATCGAGGAGCTGAGCAGGGTGCTGACCGATCAGGACAGCCGCTCCCATCTGACCCAAGCGACAGAGGCGGTCTTTGATGAGCAGTATTACCGCTGCCTGAAAGCCTTGCGCGCCCTTCTGCCACGCGAGGCCAGACTTCTGGCGCATGCCGCGTCGTGACCTTTCAGCCTGTCATACCGACCGGTGGCTTTGCCGGATGGCGCATCTTGAAGGCGACCATGCCAGCCCAGCGTGAAAGCTTTGATCAGGCACCGCGACTTCAGCGTGACACGGCCTATTTCGAAGCCAACATCGGCTCCGTGACCAAAGCCGAAGACCTCGTGGCAGACCGCAGATTGCTTCGGGTGGCTCTTGGTGCATTCGGGCTTGGCGATGACCTCAACAACAGGGCATTTCTGCGCAAGATACTCGAGGATGGATCGGTCGAAAGCGACGCCTTGGCAAACCGCCTCACCGATTCGAGATACCTCGCCTTCGCCAAGGAATTCGGCTTTGGTGATCCGACTGGCGTGCGCACCGGCGATCCGGGCTTTGCCGAACGGATCACCGGGCAGTTCCATGCCCGCGAGTTCGAGATTGCCGTGGGAAATCAGGATCAGGCGCTACGCCTCGCACTCAATGCCGAGAGAGCCCTGCCCGAGACCGTCGCAACAGGCAGCGAGAGGACAAAATGGCTTCGCATCATGGGCGATCCGCCGCTCCGGGAGGTGTTCGAGACGGCTCTGGGCGTGCCAAGAGGGTTCGGGCAAGCCCCGCTGGACCGGCAGGTGGAAGAATTTTCGGACAGGGCACAGCGACAGCTTGGTCTTGAAAACCTTTCAGAGCTTGAAGATCCGGCAAACATGGAAAAGCTGGTGAAGCTTTTCATATTACGTGATCAGGTGGCAGGGTTCGCCACTCAGACGCCCGGTTCGGCCGCGCTGACCCTTTTGCAGAACATGCGCCCCGTACGGGCGTGACACCGCCGCCATGCCGACCGCATCACACCGGCACGGGTGACGGCCGTCGCTCATGCGCCCAAGGCGGGCCGGTCACCCTGTGGCGGGCCCGGTGGCACGCTGGCCGGACCTTGCTGCCGGGGGGACCGCGCCGACCCGGCCCGCCGCAACATCAGCGCGAGCCGGTCGAAACTGTCGCTGATTGCCCCGGCTTCCTTTTCGGCGAGAAAGGCATCAAGTTCGGGCCAGGCGCGCACCGCCTCATCCAGCGTCGCATCTCCGCCCTCGCTATAAAGCCCTGCGCGGATCATCGTCTCGGACCGATCATAAGCACCCAAGAGAACCCGAGCGCGCGAGATGAGCGCATTCTCGTCATCGGTGGCCGCGGCAGGAAGGCTTCGGGAGACGGAGCGCAACAGGTCAATCGCGGGATAACGCCCGCGCTCGGCGATCTCACGGTCCATCACGACATGACCATCGAGCACACCGCGCAGGATATCGGCCACCGGTTCGTCCATGTCCGAGCCCGCGACCAGAACACTGAGAAGGGCGGTGATATCACCCTGCGCGCCGGCGCCCGGTCCGGCCCTTTCGCATAATGACATGATCATATGCGCGGTCGAGGCCGGATAGCCGCGCAGCGCCGGTAATTCGCCTGCCGCCACCGCAACCTCGCGGTGGGCCTCGGCAAAGCGCGTGACCGAATCAGCGAGGAAGAGCACATGCGCCCCCGCGTCGCGAAAATGTTCCGCCACGCACATCGCTGTCCAGGCACAGCGCCGCCGGATCAGAGGCGAGCGATCCGAGGTGGCCGCCACGACCACCGACCGGCGCATCCCGTCGCGGCCCAGCACGGTTTCGACAAAATCCCTGAGTTCGCGCCCACGCTCACCGATCAGGGCGAACACGACCACATCCGCCTGCATGTGGCGGCCAAGATGGCCCAGAAGGCTCGACTTTCCGACGCCTGATCCAGCAAATAGGCCGACACGCTGACCGCGCACCACGGGCAGCATCGTGTTGAACACGGCCATCCCCGTATCGAGCCGCGGGCCCATCGCACGGCGTGCGGATGCGGCCGGCGGCCCGGACCGAAGTGCGCGCGGCACCGCCCCCCGCATCAGAGGCTTGCCATCAAGCGGCAGACCGAACGGATCTATCACTCGTCCGATCCAACTCTGGGAAGGGGCGATGTCACCATCACGTTCCACCACCACGCGATCCCCAAGGGAAACGCCGACCGGCGCCTCCTCCGTCAGGATCAGGGCCGTGTCAGCATCCATTTGCAGGATTTCCCCATAGAGCACATGCGCCGGAACATCGCGGCTTCGGCGTGTGATGGCGACACGGTCCCCGAGGCCCGCGCTCTGTGCAAGGCCGCAGGCGCGCAGGGTATGACCGCTGATCGATGTCACGCGACCGACGACATGCCCCGCCCGGAGTGACGCGATTTCGGCGCGGAGGCCGGACAACTCGGGTGCGAACATAGAACTCTCCAAAAATCTTCTGAAAACAATTTCTAAAGGAATCACGGTTAAGCCTTGGTTGAAACGACCCGAAGGAATTGTCCGATGTTCCAGAATCTCGAAGTATTTCAACTGGCACACATGATGGCCCGTCATGCCGGAACCCGGCAGGCGGTTGTGGCGCAGAATATCGCCAATGCGGACACGCCCGGTTATGCGGCGCGCGATGTGCAGCCCTTTGGCGATCTTATCGGCATGACCGGCGCGGCCTCCGCCACGTCGCTGCGCGCGACACGACCGGGTCATCTGGGTGCTCACGACAGCGCCACGCCCGCCGTGGTCTCTGACCGGCGCGATGCCATAGCGGACCCGAACGGCAATTCCGTATCGCTCGAGACGGAAATGATGACAGCGGTGCAGGTCAAACGCGATCACGACCGCGCGCTCGCAATTTACCGTTCCTCGCTCACCATCCTGCGCAGCGCCTTGGGCCGCAGATAAGGAGACCTGACATGAATGATTTTTCCGACGCACTGACCGTTTCGTCCAGCGGGCTCAAAGCTCAGGCGCAACGCCTTCGGCACGTGTCCGAAAATATCGCCAATGCCGATACCCCCGGCTATCGCCGCAAATCGGTTCCGTTCGAGCTTGGGACCAGTCGCCCGGATGGGCCGGCTCTGGTTTCGGCGGGTTCGGTGAACCTTGATCGCGGTGCCTTGGCACGCATCCACGATCCCGCGCACCCGATGGCCGATGCGTCAGGATATTACGACGGATCGAACGTCAATCTGGTGATCGAGATCGCGGACGCGCGCGAGGCGCAGCGCAGCTATGAAGCCAATTTGAAAATGTTCGACCAGGTGCGGCAGATGTCATCCAGCCTGATGGATCTTCTCCGCCGCTAAAGACCCCGAAAGCCCCACAAAAAGGAGGTATATCCAGAATGGATATCAATGCTCTCAGCGCAGCCCAGAAATACACGGCCCAGCGTCCTGCCACGGCCCCGGACCCGTCCGTTACACCCAGTGACGCAGCGCAAAGAATGGTCCATGATTTCGCAACGACCTTGCAGGAGGCCGAGACCACCGCAACAGGCGCCATGACCGGTGAGGCCGATCCCCACGCGCTTGTTCAGGCCCTGGCTCAGGCGGAGCTGGCGGTCGAAACAGCGGTCACCGTGCGCAACAAAGTGGTCGAAGCCTACCAGGAAATCCTTCGGATGCCGGTCTGAGCCATGGAAAGCGAAGTCGTTTTTTTCGACACGCTCCGGCAAGGTCTTTGGGTCGCGGTCATCGTTTCGACCCCGATCCTGATGGTCGCGCTGGTGACCGGTCTGGGCGTGGGCCTGTTTCAGGCTCTTACATCCATTCAGGAACTGACCCTGACCTTCGTGCCGAAGCTTGCCGCGATCGTGGCGGTCTTCTGGATCAGCATGGGGTTCATGACCAAGACGCTCGTTTCATATTTTCAGGATCATCTGATCCCGATCATCGCAGGAGGCTGACCGATGGAAAACGCAGGATACACGACCTTGACCCGGCAATCGGGGCTGATGCGCGAAATGCAGGTCGTGGCGAACAACATAGCCAACGCCGCGACAACGGGGTTTAGGCAGGAGGGGCTCGTCTTTGCCGAACACGTGCAACGCACCGAAGCCGGGCCCTCGCTGTCGATGGCCTCCGCTGATGTGCGGCACACCTCGATGATGCAGGGCGCGCTGACCCAGACAGGCGGCGCGCTTGATCTGGCCATCGAGGGCGAGGGGTTTTTCCTGATCGAGACACCGGCGGGTGAGCGGCTGACCCGCGCGGGAAGCTTCGCGCTCTCGGCTGCGGGCGATCTTGTGACACCGGACGGGTTTCGGGTTCTCGACGCCGGCGGTGCGCCGGTCTTTGTGCCGCCCAATGCAACGGGCCTTGGAATATCCGCGGATGGCACGCTCAGCGCGGAGGGGCGCCCTTTGTCGCAGATCGGCTTGGTCCGGCCCGCGGATATCAACGGCCTCGTGCGCGAGGATGGCGTGATGTTCCGGTCCGAGGCCGGGCATGAGCCCGCCGAAACAGGCCGCATTCTTCAGGGCTTCCTCGAAGGCGCCAATGTCGATCCCGTGTCCCAGATCGCACGGATGATCGAAGTTCAGCGCGCCTATGAAATGGGCCAGAGCTTTCTCGATGCCGAAAATGAGCGGGTCCGGTCCGCGCTTCAGACATTTGTCCGGTCCTGACGTTTCACGCGGCCGCATGACCGAACATCCCCGTGTCGCGACCCATAGTAGAGGAGAATGATATGCGAGCCCTGAAAATAGCCGCGACCGGCATGGCCGCGCAACAGATGCGGGTCGAAACGATCTCGAACAATCTCGCGAACATGTCCACCACCGGCTACAACACCCGTCGGGCCGAGTTTGCCGACCTGCATTATCAGCAACTTGCCCGCGCGGGCACGGTAAACGCCGCCGATGGCACGGTGCTGCCCACCGGTGTGCAGCTTGGTCTTGGCGTTCGCCCCTCAGCGGTGAGTGTGCATCTCTCTCAAGGGTCGCTGTCGGCCACCGGTGGCGATCTTGACATCGCAATCGAGGGGAACGGATACCTTGAGATTGAACTGCCTTCGGGGCAAGCGGCCTTTACCCGCGACGGTGCCCTGAAACGGTCTGCCGATGGGCAGATCGTCACCTCGGACGGCTTTGCCGTCGCCCCTCAGATCACGATCCCCGACGATGCCCGCTCGATCTCGATCAACGGCGCGGGCGAGGTGTATGCCTTTTTCGCCGACGCCACGGAGTCACAGCTTTTGGGGCAATTCTCACTTGCAGGTTTCACCAATCCCAAGGGGCTCGAGGCGCTGGGCGCCAATCTTTTCTCCGAGACCGAAGCCTCGGGGCCCGCCATCGTCACAACGCCCGGTCAGGACGGGCTGGGCACGCTCAGGCAGGGCTATCTTGAAGACAGCTCCGTCGACCCGGTGCGCGAAGTGACGGAACTGATCGAGGCGCAACGGGGCTATGAGCTGAATTCCAAGGTCATTTCGGCAGCCGACCAGATGCTTGGCGCGACGACACAGGTGCGCTGATGCGGTTTGTGTTGCCCCTTCTCCTCGCGCTTGCCGCACCCGCCGGGGCCGAAACGGTTTTGGCCGCGCGAACATTGCGCGCGCAAACCATCGTCACGGCGGCGGACCTCGTGGTCAAGGATGTGACCGTTGCCGGGGCCGCGCGATCCATCGACGAAATCGTCGGGCTTGAAACACGTGTCGCGCTCTATGCGGGCCGTCCCGTCCGCCCCGGCGACGTGGGACCACCTGCAATCATCGAGCGCAATCAAATCGTGCCGCTTGTCTTCGACCGTGCCGGCCTCATGATCCGGAGCGAAGGCCGGTCCCTCATGCGGGCCTCAACGGGCGACTACATCCGCGTCATGAACCTTGAATCGCGCATCACGGTCAGCGGCCGGGTGCGCGCGGATGGCCGCATTTACGTATCAGACTAGGAGTTGTCATGACCTACCGGACGGTTCTTATCGGCGGCGCCACCGCGCTTCTTCTTTCGGGATGCGGCCGTATTGACCACATTGGCAAACCGCCCAGCTTCAGCCCGACTATGAACGGCGATGAGCATGTGGCCATGCTTGACCCCGGCCTGCCAAGGGCGACCGAGCGCAGACGCGCCATGGACGGCTCATCTCTCTGGACCGCCGGACAGCGTTCGCTTCTGGGAGATCGGCGCGCGATCAAGCGCGGTGATATCCTGACCGTGGTCATCGAGATCGACGAGGAGGCGGAAATTTCCAATTCCACCTCGCGCTCGCGCAGCGGGTCCGAAAACATGAGCGTGCCGCATCTTCTGGGCCTGCCACAACGGATCAACGAAGAGCTACCCGAGGGGGCGAGCATGGATGACGCCGTCGCACTCGACAGCAGTTCGCAGTCGGGCGGTGACGGATCGGTCAGCCGCAGGGAAGAGTTGACACTTCGCGTCGCGGCAACGGTCATGCAAGTGCTGCCGAACGGAGTTCTTGAGATACAGGGCTCTCAGGAAGTTCGGGTAAATTTCGAGTTGCGCGAGCTTTTGGTCACCGGCTACGTCCGCCCCGAGGACATCTCGCGTCGCAACGAAATCACCTATGACAAGATCGCCTCGGCGCGCATTTCCTATGGTGGGCGCGGACAGATCACCGATGTTCAGCAACCAAGGATCGGCCAGCAAGTGCTGGATGCGGTCCTTCCCTTCTGAGGTTGGCCCATGAAGAAAATGCTTCTGATACTGGTGATGATGATGCTTGGAACGGGTGGCGGCGTGGGCGCGGGATTCGCGTTACGCAAACCGCCGGCAACACATGACGCGACCGAAACTTGCGTGCCCGCAGCCGATGCCCCGCAAGCGACGCAGACCCCCCCGGCACAAGACAAAGGTGCGGACAGCCAGCATGACTATGTCAAACTCGACAATCAGTTCGTGGTGCCCCTTGTCAACCGCGACGAGATGCGCGGGCTGATCATCATGTCGCTCAGCCTCGAGCTTGTGCGCGGCACCGCCGACACCGTTTATGTGAAAGAGCCGAAACTGCGCGACGAGTTCCTTGAAGTGCTGTTCGAACATGCGAACATGGGCGGATTCAACGGTGATTTCACAGCAGCCGATCGCCTTGAAGCATTGAAGGTCAGCCTCGGCGAAGTGGCACTGCGCGTTCTGGGCCCCATCGTGTCCGACGTTCTGATCACAGATATCGCGCGGCAAGCATCCTAGAGCCCGATACCGACATCACGCGTCGCCGGCCAAGTCAGAAACAGACGGGGTGCGCGAGACGCCTTTGGCCTCGCCACTGTCAGAAGCGCGGGTCCGCGATGGACAGCAGAAGCTGCGCCAGCCGTGCGTCCTCATCGGTGCGCGCCAGACGACGGAGCCGATCTTTGCGCGCGGTCGCGGCAATATCTTCAGCGGCGCATTGTTTGCCATGTGCCCGGCTGAGGCGGGTCATCACCGCCTCCTTTCCCGCAAGATGCCGCGCCAGACGGCGCATCAGGTCCATCCGCTTGGCATCATGCCATGCGGACCATGCGATTTCTGCGCCAATGGCCCGCGCCCCATGCAAATCATCGGGTGAGAGCATCGCCATATCGCGCTTGTGCGCATCAAGCCTTGCTATGTCGCGGCGCAGGGCGGCCTCTTTTTCAAGGAAAGCACGCAACCGGTTCTTCTCGGCTTCGAACGCAAGCCGGGTTACATCAATCAGATCATCTCGGGTCCCGCTCATCCGAATGCCCGTGCCCGGCGGCGCATGGCATCGGCAAAGCGGATCGCCGCCGCCACGGCGCGATATTGGTCGGTCGGAATTTCCTCTCCGATTTCGGCGGCCGCGAAAAGCGCGCGCGCCGTGGGCGGGTCATGACGGATCGGCACTCCCGACTCTGTCGCGGCGTCGCGTATGGCGAGCGCCATGTGATCAAGTCCTTTGGCCACGCATTCGGGTGCCGACCCCGGCGCACGGCTCCATTTGAGGGCCACAGCGTAGTGTGTCGGGTTCACGATCACCACATCCGCACCGGGCACATCTGCCATCATCTGTGATGAGGCGACCTCCTGCGCGCGCTGACGGCGCTGCTGTTTCATATGCGGATCGCCCTCGTGCTGTTTATGCTCATCCTTCATATCCTGATGAGACATTCGATTGCGCCGCAGATGATCAAACCGCTGCCAGAGAAAGTCTCCTCCCCCGATGATCAGTGCGACCGGAACGACCACCAGCATGAAGTCGAACATTTGTCGCACCATGAGAAGGCCGATGCCCCGCGGCTCGGCATGAATGGCGCCCGACATGACAGGCAAGCGGTGAACCAGGAAAACAGCCAGAAGCACTGAGTAACAGGTCAGCTTGGCAAAGCTCTTGGCAAATTCAAAAAGACCCGACGGTCCGTATTTTTGCTTGGCGTTCGAAAGAGGATTGATTCGCTGAAGCTTGGGCTTGAGCTTGTCGGGGGCGGGAACGAAGCTTCGTGTGCCGATAACCGCGAGCAGCGCGAGACAGGCAGGGATGAGAAACCACGCCAGAAGCCCACTGGCCACCGACCAGATCAACCCGCCAACCACCGGCTGTGCCGGGCCGTCGAAGAATGTCGCACGCAACCTGTCTGGCTGTGCCAGAAGCGTCATGAGCGCGTTGGCCACATGCTCGACGCTGGGCCCGCCCACCACAAGCGCGGCAAGCAGGACGCCCGAATATCCCGCTGCCGATGTCAGGTCCGCCGAGCGCGCGAGCTCACCCTTTTTGCGCGCTTCATCCAGCTTGTGCTGTGTCGGCTCGTGCGGTTTGTCGGTATCGGGATCCTGCGCTGACATTGTCAGCCTCCGAAAGGATTGGCGACAAAGGTTTCAAGCGCACGAATCCAGACGCTCAGCATCACCGGCGACAAAAGCATGAGCCCCAGAAGCCCGGCCGCACTTATCGCGGGGGCCCCGACAAAGACGACCATGAGCTGTGGCATGGCCCGGTTTATGATACCGAGAGTGAGATTGTAGAGCACCGACACGATGAGAAACGGCGCCGCCAGCCGGAAGGCCAGCGCGAAGGCCGCGCCGACCTGTGCGATACCCCAGTCCGCCACAGCGGCGGCATCGGGCAGGGCTCCGATGGGGAAAACCCCATAGGTCCTGATGAACATCTCGGCCATGCGCACATGCAGGCCAAGAAGCATGGCAAGGGCCAGTGCAGCGATGACAAGCACATGTCCCATGGCAGGCATCGGCGTGGTCCCCGCCGATCCGAGGATCTGTGACAACGATGTCGCCTGAGCTGCAATCGATCCTGCGGTCTGAAGCGCGAGAAGGAAGAGGCGAAGGCCGATACCGATAAAAAGACCGATACCCGCTTCGATCAGGATGAGCGGTATCAGCGCCGCAAAATCGGGT
>Ga0102929_1000842_pt1 | contig 18133 bp, 18 predicted proteins | sample SalPonR1_B_D2_MG_FD_78510 | JGI IMG/M metagenome (GOLD analysis project Ga0102929, IMG submission 78510) | Salt pond soil microbial communities from South San Francisco under conditions of wetland restoration - Salt Pond MetaG R1_B_D2_MG | ecosystem: Environmental > Aquatic > Marine > Intertidal... | reverse complement strand
GCCGACGCGAGTCAGTCGATGAGTTCACGGACGCGTGCCAGAAGCTTCTTGGGACTGAAGGGTTTGGTCATGAAGTCCGAGGCTCCCCGCGCGTAGGCTTCCTCGCAGTCGGCGTCCTGACCCTTCGCCGTGAGCATGAGGATCGGAATACCGGCACGGGCGTCCAGCGCCCGCACCTCCGTGAGCAGCGTGAGCCCGTCCATCTCCGGCATCATCAGGTCCGTCACCAGGATGTCGAAGTGGTCGTCGGTCAGGAGTCGATCGAGGGCCATGCGACCATCGGACACGGCATCCACCTCGAGGCCCGACGACTCGAGCAGGGTCGTGAGGACCCTTCGGATATGCGGCTCGTCGTCGGCTACCAGCGCCCGTTTCGGGGGTGTGGGTGAGGGTCCGTTCACGGTGGGTCGCGACGAGAGGAAAATGCGCGGCGGAACGTACCCGGGAGGTTTTGGATAGTCAAGAAAGACAAGGGCTTCCCGGGGTTGACTGAACTTCGACGACGTGGGTAGCCTTCACGGTCGACGAACGGTGTGTCCCACCCGTGCGTCGCGCCCGCCCAACCGCGTTCCCCGACCGCAGGACTCATGCGTTCCCAGCTCCGGCCAGACCGCCGCTTCCTATTCGCCGCAGCGGTGGGTCTCTCGACCCTCGCGCTCGGCGCCTGCGGGGACGACCCGTTCGAGATCCAGTGGGCTTCCGACATCGACACGGTGACCCTCTACTCGCTGGCGCGCCCGGAGATCGGGTTGGCTTCGGCCTACGACTTCAATGGTCGTCGCTCCATCGTGGTCGAGGAGCCCGGTGCCACGGGCTCGTGGGATGTCGCCTTCGAAGACGACGGCTCGTCCGCGTGGTTCACCCCGCCCGGTGCGCTCGGTGTCGAGTCCGAGGCGGCCCTCGCTCCCATCGCCGGGGTGGCCTTCGAGGACGTGACCGAAGCTCCATCGGACACGAGTCTCTACGTCGGTTCGCAGGCGGTCCCGATCAGCGTGGGCCAGACCTACGTGGTCCGCAGCCGCGAACTCCGAGGGTTCTTCGGCCGCCTCTGCGTCTACTACGCCAAGGTCGAGCCCGTCGCCGTGGACTTCGACGCGCGGACCGTCGACTTCCGGTTCGAGGCGAGTCCGGCCTGCAACGACCGGAGTCTGGTTCCCACCGAGGACGGCTGATGCTCGATCTCGGCGAACTCCGGGAGCGCGAGGCCGAGATACGCGCGGGCCTCGAGGCCCGGGGCGGCGAACACGGCGAGACCGTGACCCGGATCATCGAGCAGGACGAGATTCGGCGGGAAGGGCTCACCGAGGTCAACGACCTCAAGGCCCGTCGGAACAGCACCTCGAAGCGGATCGGAGAGCTGAAGCGGGCCGGAGAGGACGCGTCGGAGATCATCGCGGAGATGCGCACCCTCGGCGACGAGATCGACGCCATCGACGAGCGGGTCGGTGAGGCGGAGAGGGCCATCGAGCGACTTCTCGCCACCCTCCCGAACCTCCCGCTCCCCGACGTTCCCGTCGGCGGCGAGGCCGACAATCGGGTGGAGCGGACGTCGGGCGAGGCTCCGAGCTTCGACTTCGCGCCGCTGGCGCACTGGGACCTCGCCGAGGCGCTCGGAATTCTGGACCTGCCGCGCGGGGCCAAGATCTCCGGGTCGGGCTTCCCTGTGCTGGTGGGTGCCGGAGCACGGCTGCAGCGTGGCCTGATCGACTTCTTCCTGGACCGCCACACCGGACACGGCGACTACACGGAGCTCCGCGTACCGTACCTGGTGACCAGCGAGTCGCTCACCGGCACGGGGCAGCTGCCCAAGTTCGCCGAGGAGTCGTATCATGCCGAACGCGACGACCTCTGGGCGATTCCGACCGCCGAGGTGCCGGTGACGAACATGCACCGGGACGAGATCCTCGACGCCGAGGACCTCCCGGTCCGGTACACCGCCTACTCGCCCTGCTTCCGGCGAGAGGCCGGGGCGGCCGGACGCGACACGCGTGGTCTCCTTCGGGTCCACCAGTTCGACAAGGTGGAGCTGGTCCGGTACGAGACGCCGGAGCGGAGCGCCGAAGCCCTCGAGGAGATGACGGGGGAGGCGGAGTGGCTCCTCGATGCCCTGGGCCTGCACTGGCGCCGTCTCCTCCTCGCGACGGGGGATCTCGGATTCTCGTCGGCGAAGACCTACGACCTCGAGGTCTGGTCGCCCGGGGTCGAGCAGTGGCTGGAAGTATCCAGCGTGAGTGTGTTCACCGACTTCCAGTCCCGTCGGGCGAACATCCGGTACCGCCCGGCGCCGGGCGAGAAGCCGCGCTTCGTCCATACTCTAAATGGCTCGGCACTCGCGCTCCCGCGGGTCATGGCGGCCCTGCTCGAGACGTATCAGCAGCCCGACGGAAGCGTCGTGCTTCCGGCCTGCCTGGCGGAGTTCACCGGGTTCGACCGCATCGAGGCGCCGGGGAACTGACGTGGGACGTCGGTGGCCGGTCGTGCTCGCCGCACTCTTCTTCGTGCTGCTCGGCTGGTACCTCGTCTACACGCAGCGCATCGTCACGTCGCTCAGGTCCGACGCCGCGACGTTCACCGAGCTGTTCTCGGAGGCGAATGCCGCGATGGTCGACCCGGACGCGGATCTCGAGACGGCCATCTTCACCATCTACGAGACGTTGCTCGAGACCGGGATCCCGCTGGTCCTGAGCGGCCCGCGAGACACCGTCATCGCGGTGCGAAACCTCCCCTTCGAGGTCGACATCACGACCGGCGAAGGTCAGGATCGCGTGCGCCGATACGTGCGCCGCCTCGACGCCGACCGCGATCCGATCGGTGACCCGACCGTACAGCACATCCACTTCGGTGACGCCCCCCACGTGCGCGGTCTCGTCTGGATTCCGTGGCTCCAGGCGGGAGGACTGCTGATCACGGTACTGATCGGCTTCGCCGTGATCCGCACGCAGCGGCGCGCGGAGGCGGAGCGTGCCTGGACCTCGATGGCACGTGAACTCGCCCACCAGCTGGGCACCCCGATCTCGTCCCTCCAGGGGTGGCTCGAGGTGATGCGGATTCCCGAGGCGGAACGGCCCGGGTCGCTCGGCGAGTCCGAGGTGGCGGACGCCCTCGAGGAGGACCTGCACCGACTGGAGCGCATCTCCCACCGGTTCGAGTTGATCGGGCGTGAGCCGGACCTCGAGCCGATGCAGGTCCGGGAAATGGTCCGGGACCTCGAGAAGTACCTGACCGCCCGCCTGCCACGACTGGGGGCCGGTGTGAACCTGCGGGTCGAGGTCGACCAGGACCTTCCCCACATTCGGGGCAATGATGTCCTGCTCGCGTGGGCACTCGAGAATATCGTGAAGAACTCTCTGGATGCACTCGCCGGCACCGGCGGCGTGATCGACCTGCACGCATACGCCGCGAACCAGTACGTGGCAGTCCGGATTTCCGACACGGGACCCGGGGTGGATCCCGAGGTGCGGAGCCGGATCTTCGACCCCGGCGTGACCACGAAGTCGAGCGGCTGGGGCGTCGGTCTGGCGCTGTCCCGCCGAATCGTGGAGGGGGTTCACGGTGGGCGCATCGAGCTCTTGGAAGGCGCGTCCGATGGTGCGACGTTCGTGATCTACCTCCCGGTCGCCGCCTGACGCATCCTCCGGGACGTTCCCCGTCCGCCGCTCTGTTTCGCAAACCCCCGCATCCGACGTGCACTCAGCGAACTCCGTCGATCTCGAGAAGCTCAACCCCGAACAGCGCCAGGCCGTCGAGCACGTCCACGGACCGGCGCTCGTGCTGGCCGGAGCGGGCTCGGGGAAGACCCGGGTCCTGACGACCCGGATCGCGCATCTCGTGCTCGAACACGGAGTGCCGCCGGACCGGATTCTCGCCGTGACGTTCACGAACAAGGCGGCGGGCGAGATGCGGGAGCGGATCGGAGAACTTCTCGGGGGCGGGCCTCGCGGAATGTGGGTCGGCACGTTCCACGCGCTCGGCGCCCGGATTCTCAGGCGCCACGCCGAGCGGCTCGGGTGGACGAACGACTTCTCGATCTTCGACGCGGAGCAGAGCCTCCGGCAGGTGAAGCGCGCCCAGGAAGAGGTCGACATCGACCCGAAGAAGTGGAGCCCGAAGGCCGTTCGTTCCGAGATGAGCGGAGCCAAGAACAGCCTCATCGGACCGGAGCGCTTCATCCGGGAGAACGAGGGCAGCTTCGACCTCTTCGTGCGGACCGTCAGTCGGGTGTATCCGGTCTATCAGAACCAGCTCAAGGCACAGAACGCCTTCGACTTCGACGATCTGCTCGTGAAGCCGGTCGAACTGTTCCAGACCCACGAGAAGATCCTCGCCAGCTACCGGGATCGGTTCGCCTTCGTGCTGGTCGACGAGTACCAGGACACGAACCACGCGCAGTTCCGGTTTCTCGAACTGCTCGCCGAGGGTCACTCCAACCTCATGGTCGTGGGCGACGACGACCAGTCGATCTACGGATGGAGGGGCGCGGACATCCGCAACATCCTCGACTTCGAGTCCACCTTCGACGGGGCGCGCGTCATCCGGCTCGAGCAGAACTACCGTTCGAGCGCGGTGATCCTGGACGCCGCGAACGCGGTGATCGCCGAGAACCGCGACCGGAAGGGCAAGACGCTCCGCACCGATCGGAAGGGGGGTGAGAAGATCACCCGCGTCGAGTGCTTCGACGAGCGCGACGAGGCTCGATGGATCGCCGACGAGGTCCAGCGGCGCTACGAGCACGGACCCGCCCTTCACAACTACCGTGATTTCGCGGTCCTGTACCGGACCAACGCGCAGTCCCGCGCCATGGAGGACGCCTTCCGGCAGAAGGGGCTGCCCTACCAGATCGTGGGTGGGGTGCGTTTCTACGAGCGGCGGGAGATCCAGGACGTGCTGGCCTACCTGCGCCTCATCTCGAATCCGGCCGACGGCGATGCCTTCCAGCGCTGCGTGAACACGCCCAAGCGGGGGATCGGTGCGACGTCCGTCGAGCGGCTGCGGACCTTCGCGTCGGAGCGGGGGCTGTCGCTGCTGGAGGCGGCCGCGATCGCCACGGAGTCGGACGACGTCCCCACCGGCGGCGCGCGCCAGCTCGAGAATTTCGCCGAGATGATCCGCGGGTTCTCGGCCCGGGCCGCGCAGATGCGGGTCGGGGACATCCTCGAGGAGCTCATCGACGAGACCGACTTCTACATGGCGCTTCGTGACGAAGGGCCCGAGGGGGACGATCGGGTCGAGAACGTGAAGGAGCTGGTGGCGGGTGCGTTCGAGTTCGACGTCGACCTCATCGAGGAGCTGGAGGAGGAGGAGATCGACGGGTTCAGCGAACTCGACCTCTTCCTGCAGCGCGTCGCCCTGGTCGCGGACATCGATCGCGTGGATCCCGACGCCGACACGGTCACCTTCATGACGCTGCACAACGCCAAGGGCCTCGAGTACCCGGTCGTGTTCATCGCGGGGCTGGAGGACGGCCTGTTCCCCCTTTCGCGCGCCTACGACGAACCGGCTCAGATGGAGGAGGAGCGACGGCTCTTCTACGTGGGCGTGACCCGGGCCGAGGACAAGCTGTTCCTCATGCACGCGCGGCAGCGTCGCAGGGCGGGGGACTTCACGTTCGGGCGACTGAGCCCGTTCGCGGAGTCCGTGCCGGAGGACCTGGTCGAGGAGGTGCGGTCACCCGTGCTGAATGCGTCCGCGGGGTCGACGCCTCATCGGCGGCGGCGCGAACGGAAGGATCGGGACGGGTTCGAGAGCGACGGCGGCTACGTCGAGATCGAAGAGGGGCCTTCCGACCCCGATGCGCCGCGCTACGTGAAGGGCGAGCGCGTCGCGCACCAGCAGTTCGGGTCGGGCAGCATCGTGGAGATCAGCGGGTTCGGGAAGGACACCAAGGTCACCGTCGACTTCGACGGCGTGGGCCGGAAGAAGCTCCTGATCCGCTACGCGAACCTCGAGAAGGACTGGTTCTGAGCCTGGTCCGACCCGCGCCGCGGGCGCCCACTCCGGGCCGGCGATCGCGAAACGTGGCGAAGGGGCCGTCAGTCGGTCGACCGGCGCTCGGTCCACCAACGGGGCTCCGATCGGGGAAGCGGAAAGTAGCGATCCGCCGCCTCCCGCAGCACCGCCTCGTCGTTCCGTCGGCGAGCATCGAACATGTCGAGGCGGAGGGAGGCCGCGAGGTGCAGCCGCTCGTCGCCGATCGGGTCGAGGTTCGCCGGGCCGGAGTCGTCGCGGTCCCGGAGGTAGTCGATCACCGCGTCGAAGGAGAGCGCGAGATAGCGGTCGACCAGATCGTCCGTGACGTCGTATCGTGATCGCTTCAGGATCTGGTCGAAGAGACGGATCCAGCGCTGGTCCGCCGACGCGTGGATCATCCCGCGGAAGAACATCCGATTCGTGCGGAAGCTGAAAAGGGTCGACGCGAGCACGCGGTCCATGAGTTCGTCCGCGGCGCTGTGGTCGTGCCGGGTGACGATCTTCCGAGCCTCCCGCAGGTTCTCCTCCCCCACATGCACGTCCATCCGGTGCTCCCAGTAGGTGTGCCCGATCCCTGCCGTCGTCGTGGTGAAGAGGAGCTGACGCGGCACGTAGAGGTTGTGCGCGACGGTGTCGGCCGCGAGGTGAGCCAGATAGCCGTACGCCATCGCCTCGAGCGCCTCGGTATCCGCCTCGTCGTGGATCTCCTCGCCGACGTGCCAGTGATGGCAGTGGCGCCCCTCCGGCGCGTACTTCTTGGCGAGAGAGATGTCTGCCGCCACCGACCCGTACAGGAAGTGGACCGGGTGCCGTCCGATCAGGGCGGCGAGCGCCGGCGGAAGCAGGTGGCCGGCGGCGAGGACGAGGTTCCCAAGCGCGATATGGGTGCCCGGACCCCACGCGAGAACCGGTTCGGGAAGGAGCACCCAGCCCAGCGTGACGAGGGCGACGCGGATCGCCCGCCCGACCGTCACTGCTCGGGCTTCTCCCGGTCGGGCCGTTCCGAGAGCCTGCGGGCTCCGGCCTTCACGCCGCGTACGGTGGACGCGGTGTCGAGGAAGGTGATCTCGGCTTCCCCCTGCACGACCTCCATGAGCGCGTTGAACTCGTCGATCCGCGTCTCCATGTGGTTCGAGGCCTGCTCCAGGCGCTCCGAAAGCTGCCGGACGGCACCGGTGACCTGCTCCACGTCCGTGCGCACGGAGGCGGAGATGAATTCGAGATTGGCGGCCACCGTGCGTGACTTCTCGACGACGGGATCGACCTTCCCGTTGAGTTCCTTGCCGATGCGTTCGATCTGGATTCCCAGACGGCGGAGCTGGACCAGGAGGACGACGACCGCGAAGGCCGCCACGAGAGCGAAGGCGCCGAGTCCCACGAGGGCGACATCGGCTGCGACCGAGAGGCCGTCCCGGGAGGCCGGAACCGCCTGGAGGAGAGACATGATGATCATGCTCTAGTGTACGCCTCACCGGCCCGCGTGAGCCACCTCACACTCCGGGATCCACGCCGATCGTCCACTCGGTGAGCTTCGGGACGACGGGAGGACGCAGCAAGGGCGCGGTCGCGAGCAGACGGGCTCGAACGCCGCTGGCCTCCGCCTCGCCGAGTCGTTCCGCCAGCGCGTCGAGTCCTCGACCCTCCTCGAAGACCGACGCCAGCGCCGCCTCCGTGGGTGAGAGTTCGGCGTCGACATCACGAGCGAGGACCCGACTCGACCAGACGTCACCGAGGGGAAGGAGATCGGCTCCCGGCCGGGGCCCCTCCAGCAGCAGCACGTCCTTGGGTGCGGGGTCGAGCACGAGCGCGCTTCGATCGGCGGGCGCTCGATCCTCGCTCCGAACCGCGACCCCGCGCTCGGGGAAGTCCGCCTCGAGCCACTCGCTCATCAGGTCGTGTCCGGGGGAGTAGCTCCGCAGAAGCACGACCGTGGACAGCTCCCTCTCGCGGAGGGCTTCGCGGATCACGCCGGTCACGATGCTCCGGACGGCGTCCACGTCAGCTCCCGTCCTCGGGACCGACGAGACGACCGAGTTCGCGAAGGAGGAGCGACCCGTCCTCGTCCCGAAGATGAGAGAACCGGGTCCGGGCCCGGGTGACCGAGGTGGGATCGAGGTCGAGCTCGATGTGGTCCCCGGCGGCGGATCCCGTGCGCGCCTCGACGTCGCCCTCGGGACCGACCACGAACGATCCGCCCCCGAACGTCAGTCCTCCCTCGACGCCCGCACGATTCGCGACGACGATCCAGAGCTGGTGGAAGGTGGCGAGAGCCCGGGCCATGTCGACCCATCGGTCCATCGAGCGGAAGGCGCCCATCTCGTCCGGCCGACGCCCCGGGACCGCGGTCGGCGCCACGACGATGTCGGCACCCTGCAGCGCCGACAGGTAGGTGAGGGAGGGATGCCAGAGGTCTTCGCAGATCAGGGTCGCGACGGACCACCCGTGTGCGTCGAACACCCTCGGGCCGACCCTGGAGGGCGCGAAGTATCGCCCTTCGTCGAAGGTGCCGTAGGTCGGGAGGAAGCACTTCCGGTATCGGTGCAGCCAACTCGCTCCGTGGCCGCCGTCGTGCACGGCTCCGGCGGCGTTGAACACCCGCCCGTCGTCGGTGATTTCCGGGAATCCGAGGACGGCGATCTGATCCGGCGAGGGCGCCAGGGGCGGTGGGTCGTCGGTGGACAGTGCGAGTTCCGCCGTGCGCATCCGCAGGTCGTAACCGGTAAGCGCCAACTCCGGGAAGGCGACCAGGGAGGGCCGATCGCGGGCCACCCGCTCGAGAACGGTCTGCATCTCACCGCGGTTGCCCGCGCGATCTCCGCGAATCGGAGCCGTCTGGGCGACAACGAGACGCAGGGGCGCCCTCATCGGTCGCACGCCCCGGTCGAGGCGTGACGTTCGGCATCGCCCGTCGAATTCTCCATCTACCCGGCTCGCGCCAGCACGCCGGCGACCGGGATGTCGTACGTCGGGAGCCGCCCCATTCCCTCGCTCGTGATCACCGGGGCCCCGATGATCACGAGCTCGAGGTCCGCGCGGACGAGATCGGCGGGGAGGTGGTCTCTCAGACGCATGGCAACGCTGCGGGGGCGGGACGCGTGCTCGGATGCCCGATCCTGTCCGTCCCGGCGGGACGTGTCAACATTCCGCGGCGAGCTCCGGCACGTATCCTGCACCCAACGAGGCGTGGATGACTGGAGAATGAATTCCCCTCCGAATCGAGGTCTCAGTGACCGAGTTGCTCCCCCGCCGAAGTGACGGGTATCTTCCGGGCCGCACGACCCCTCGACGCCCCAACGCCCCCAGACTCCAGGCAGTTTCGCCCGAGATCATGTCGACATTCATCGTCGAGGGGGGGCACCCCCTTCACGGCCGTATCCGGCCCGCAGGCAACAAGAACGCGGCGCTCCCGTGCCTCGCGGCCACGCTGCTCACCGAGGAGCCGGTGGTGCTCGAGAACGTCCCGCGAATCCGGGACGTGCTTACGCTGCTCGATATCCTGGACTCGCTCGGGGCACGCCACGAGTGGGTCGGAGACCACTCGGTCCGGGTGGACGCCTCCGGGGTCGAGGTCGGCAACGTCGATCGTCGGATGGCGGCGCGGATCCGTGCGTCCCTTCTGCTCGCGGGTCCGCTGCTCGCTCGGTTCGGCGCGGTCCGACTCCCGCCTCCGGGCGGCGACGTGATCGGCCGGCGCCGGATGGACACGCACTTTCTCGCTTTCCGGGCCCTCGGGGCCGAGGTGGAACTGACGAGCGACTATTCCATCCACGCCGACCGCCTGGTCGGGACCGACGTCTTCCTGGACGAGCCGTCCGTGACGGGCACCGAGAACGCCGTGATGGCGGCGTCGCTCGCCAGCGGGACCACCCGGATCCGGAACGCCGCGGCGGAGCCGCACGTCCAGGACCTGTGCCACCAGCTCAACGCGATGGGGGCGAACATCTCGGGGATCGGCACCGGACATCTCGAGATCGAGGGCGTGGACCGGCTCGGAGGCTGCACCTTCCGTATCGGATCCGACCACATCGAAACCGGCTCCTTCATGGGGCTCGCGGCCGTCACCCGATCCCGCATCGTCATCGAGGATGCGCCGCTCGAGCACCTGGACTCCACGCTCGTCGGCTTCGGACGGCTCGGACTCGAGTGCACGGTGGAGGGGGACGACCTGGTGGTCCATGGAGACCGCGGATGTCGGATTCGGCAGGACGCGTTCGGGGCGGTCGCCAAGATCGACGATGGACCGTGGCCGCAGTTTCCCGCCGACCTTACCTCCATTGCGCTCGTGACCGCGACGCAGTGCGAGGGCACGATCCTGATCCACGAGAAGATGTTCGAGTCGCGAATGTTCTTCACGGACAAACTGGTCGGGATGGGTGCGCGCATCATCCTCTGTGATCCGCATCGGGCCGTGGTCGTGGGTCCCAGCGAGCTGCGTGGCAGTACCGTCGAGTCGCCCGACATCCGGGCCGGGATGGCGCTCCTCATCGCCGCGCTGGGGGCCGAGGGCGAGAGCGAGATCCACAACATCCACCAGATCGAGCGCGGCTACGAGTCCATCGACGTGCGTCTTCGCGCGCTTGGCGCCCGCATCCGTAGAACCGAGGACTGAGCCGCCCGGGGCGGGGAAACCTGCTCCAACCGCCCCACGTAGGGACCCCCGTGGACGTCGAGTCATCGTGACCGAACCAGATGGAGGGCGAGGTGGAGCAACGGAAATCGGGAACCGGGGGCGAGCGCGAGCCGGGCGGGAATGAGGGACCTCGTGCCGAGGGGCAAGACGAGACCGCGGACGAGCGGACGCGGAGAGAGCGCCTGACCGATGCGTTCAACGCCTTCAGGGAGTCGCTCGAGGAGGCGATCTCCGGGGCCCGCGACCGCGGCGACGCCGCGGAGGGGAAGGCCCGTGAACTTCTTCGTGCGGCCACGGAGCGCGCCAGGAGCGCGACCGAGGAAGCTCGTGAGAAGTTCGATTTCGTGACCCACGAGCGGTTCGAGGAGCTCGCCGCGCGCGTTGCCCGGCTCGAGAGGAGGATGGCGGAGCGCCCCGGTGGCTCGGGCGATCTCGGCGAGGAGGATCGCCCCACGGATTGATCGGGGGTGCGTGTTCCGGCCACCCGTACGGGAGTCCGGAGCATGCCCCCGCCTTGAAGAGAGCCCTCGCGGCGGGTATATTCAGGTCTCGAATGGTCGCCCCCACACAGGGTGGCGTGTCGAAGTGGGGGAGCGGTTGGCCCCCGCTTTTTTATTCGCCCTGAGTCAGGGTGTGAGGTGGAGAGCGGCGTATGGCGAAGCCGATTCCCGAGGTGGCGGACGGGCTCGATGCCCGGGTCGAAGAACTCGGGTTCGAGCTGCTGGAGATCGAGTGGGCGGGCAGCGCGCGTCGACCGATCATCCGTCTCCGCGTCGACCGGCAGGGCGAATCGGCGCTCGATTCGGGGGTCACGCTGGACGACTGTGTCGCGGTGAGTCGCGGCCTGGAGCCCTGGCTGGACTCCCTCGAGACGGTGCCGGAGAAGTACGTACTGGAGGTGTCGTCGCCCGGCGTCGACCGTCCACTGGTTCGAGCGAGGGATTTCGATCGCTTCGTGGGACAGTGGGTGGCGGTGAAGGGCGACGACATTCTCGCGGGTAAAGCACGGAGGCTCGAGGGTGAGCTTCTGGGCCTGATCCGTGAAGGGGGACGGGAGTTCGTCCGCCTGCGCAACAACAGCGGCGAGTACGACGTGCCGCGCGACGAGATCGTTCGCGCCAACGTGGTCTACCGCTGGGAGTGATCTCCGCCGCGTGAGCGACGGGCGGAGGTTCGACATCGACGGAACGCGAAGGACGCGAGGGATCACATGGCGAATGCAGGTCAGATCGTTGCCGCGCTGAGGGACATCGGCGCCACGAAGGATCTGGAACCGGACGAGGTCGCGGACCTCCTGAAGGACGGCATACTTGCCGGCCTCGCACGCCTCTATGGTCCGAACGTCGAGGCGGAGATCGACATCGACGAGGTCACCGGCGAGTTCGACATCGTCGTGCTTCGTCGAGTCGTCGAGACCGTCGAGGACGAGTCCTCCGAGATCTCCCTCGAGGAGGCGCGGTGGGACGACCCGACCTTCGAGGTCGGGGACGTCATGGAGGTTCCGGTGGACTTCACCCAGTTCGGCAGGAATGCCGTCATGGCGATGAAGCAGCGGATCGTGCAGCGCGTTCGCGAAGGCGAAAGGGAGAAGATCCGCGACGAGTTCACCGACCGTGTCGGGGAGCTGCTTTCGGGCGAGGTCCAGCAGAGCGACCGCGGAAAGCTGGTCGTGATGCTCAACCTCAACCGGGATGCGGACGCGATCATTCCGTGGAAGGACCAGAACCCGCGGGAGCGCTTCCGGCAGGGTGAGGCGATTCGCGCGGTACTCAAGAAGGTCGACGAGTCCCCGCGGGGTCCGCGTCTGATTCTCTCGCGGGCGGATCCGCTCTTCGTGGCGGCGCTGTTCAAGCTCGAGGTCCCCGAGATCTACCAGGGGATCGTCGAGATCCGCGAGATCGCCCGCGAGGTCGGTGGGCGGACGAAGATCGCCGTGTCGAGCCGGGACGAGTCGATCGACCCGGTCGGTGCCTGCGTCGGTCTCAAGGGGTCGCGTGTCCAGGCGGTGGTGTCGGAGCTCGGTGGAGAGCGGATCGACATCGTGCCCTGGCACCCGGACCCCGAGGTCTTCGCCCGTCGAGCGCTCGCTCCGGCGCGCGTCTCAAAGGTGGTCTCGGATTCGGCTCGGCAGGTGATCACGGCGATCGTGGACGAGGATCAGCTGTCTCTGGCGATCGGACGAAACGGACAGAACGTGCGGCTCGCCTCGCAGCTCATCGGCTGGCAGATCGATCTGTTCGGGTCCCGCGAGTGGGTCGAGCAGGGGCAGGATTTCTCGCTCCTGGACGCCGACACGTCGGGCGACGGGTACGAGACGAGCGACTTCCCGCTGAACGAGCTCGACCTCACCAACGAGACGCTGGCGACCCTGAAAAACGCCGGGTACACTACCTTCCTCGATATCATCGACCTCGAGCGGGTCGACTTCGAGAAGGTCGACGGCCTCACCGACGACGCGACCGACAAGCTGCTCTCGATCATCGATCAGCTGACGGTTACCGAGGAGGACGAGGACGAGGACGAAGAGGCGGCGGACGATGCCGCTTCCGCGTCGGAGGAGGATGACGACGGCGCCGAGGACGAGGACGACGACGGTGCCGAGGACGAGGACGATGACGTCGAGGACGAAGATGCCGAGGACTCCGCCGATGAGGCGGACGACGACGGCGACGACGAGGATGATGAAGATGGAGACGAGGACGACAGGGACTGAGGTCCTCGGACTCCTCGGGCTCGCCCGCCGCGCGGGATCGGTTGTCACCGGTACCGGCGCGGTGCGTGATGCCGTACGAGCCGACGCGGCACAGCTCGTTCTCCTGGCGGAGGACGGAGCGGCCGGGCAGGTCGACAAGGTGGCGAACCTCCTGCGCCACAGAACGGTCCCATGGATGACATGGGGCACTCAGGAGGAGCTGGGCCGGGCGGTCGGATCCGCCCCGCTCAGTGCACTTGCGATCATGGATGATGGGTTCGCCCGACGGCTCCGGTTGGAGCTGCGGGGGAACGAGGGTTCGCATGGCGGACCCGTCTCGGACGAGGATGGCTGACGGATGCAGGTCAAGCAGTTGGCGAAGGATCTCAAGGTCGACACCGACGAGCTTCTGCGATTCTTGCGGAAGATGCGTATCGCTGTGTCCGACGCGGAGGCGGAGCTCTCCGATGCGGACATGGCGCGCGTGCTCGCGCGGGTCGAGAAGGAGAAGCGCAGCGGCAAGGAGGCGTCCGAGGTGATCGAGGCGGCTCTCGAGGAGGCGTCCGCCAAGCCGCGTCGTCGCCGTCGTCGCCGCGTCGAGCCGGAGCTGGAAGAGGCGGAGACCGAAGGGTCGGAGGAGGCCGAAGCCGGGGACGATGCGTCCGAGGCCACCGGCGAGGCCGTCGAAGCCACGGCCGAGACCGACCAGGCGCCCGAGGCCGAATCCGTCGCGCAGGCGGACGAGGATGCCGAGGTCGCGGACGTCGAGGCGGAGACCGAGGTCGAGGTCGAGGCCGAGGCCGAGGCCGAGGTGGGCGAGCCTGCCGAAGCCGAGGAGGAGGAGACGGGGGTGGAGGCCGAAGAGCCGACCGCCGCGGAGGGCGACGAGACGGCCGATGAGGTCGAGGTCTCGGACGAGTCCGCCACGGAGGAGACCAAGCCGTCCGCCGCCAAGCCGGCCTCCGCGCGTGCCGCGTCCGGGGACGGCGAGTCAGGCAAGCCGAAGCGGAAGTTCAAGCCGCCCACACCCGCCGCGAGCGCGGGTCCGGGGGGGACGGTCCGTATCCAGGCGGAAGGCTACACGACCGACGGCCGTCGCCGTGGAAAGGGCAAGAAGAAGGGACGCCGTCGTGTCGATCAGGACGAGGTTCAGGACAACCTGAGCCGCGTGATGGCCGAACTGAAGGGCGGCGGTGGTGGCGGCAGCAGCAGCAAGAAGAAGCGCCGCAAGAGCACCCGACCCAGCAAGGAAGAGATCGAGCTTCAGGAGCTCGAGCAGCAGGAAGAGAAGGAGCGCGAAGCGAAGACGATCCGCGTCAACGAGTTCCTGACCGTTTCCGAACTCGCGGAGCTCATGGACGAGTCGTCTTCCGCGATCATCGGGGCCGCCTTCAAGAACCTCGGGCTGATGGTGACGATCAACCAGCGGCTCGACTTCGACCAGATCGAGCTTCTGCTCGACGAGTTCGGCTTCACCGCCGAGCGCGAAGAGGAGTACGTTTCGCAGGAGGAGGAGGTCGAGGAGGAGGTCGAGGATCCGGAGAATCTCAAGCCTCGTCCCCCGGTCGTCACCGTCATGGGTCACGTCGACCACGGAAAGACCTCGCTGCTGGACTGGATCCGCAACGAGAACGTGATCGCCGGCGAGGCCGGAGGCATCACGCAGCACATCGGCGCATATCACGTCGAGACCGACGAAGGGAAGGCGATCACCTTCCTGGACACGCCGGGACACGCCGCCTTCACCGCCATGCGGTCACGCGGAGCGGACGTAACCGACATCGTGATCCTCGTGGTCGCGGCGGACGATGCCGTCATGCCGCAGACCGTCGAGGCGATCTCGCACGCCAAGAACGCCGGCGTGCCGATGATCGTGGCGATCAACAAGATCGACCTGCCCGCGGCCAACGCCATGCAGGTCAAGCAGGAACTCCTTCAGCACGACGTCCAGGTCGAGGAGTACGGTGGTACCGTGCTCGCAGCCGAGGTGTCCGCCAAGAAGGGGACCGGGATGGACGACCTGCTCGAGAAGGTCCTGCTGCAGGCCGAGCTCATGGAACTGAGGGCCAACCCGGATCGCGAGGCGCAGGCGACGGTTGTCGAGTCGCAGCTCGATCCCGGAAAGGGCCCGGTGGTCACGGCGCTCGTCCAGAGGGGCACGTTGCGGGTCGGAGACGACTTCGTGGTCGGGCTCCATGCCGGACGGGTGCGCGCACTCCTCGACGAGCGGGGACACCAGATCGACGAGATCGGCCCGGGCATGCCCGCGCAGGTTCTCGGTTCGAACGGGGTTCCGCAGGCAGGTGACACACTGCAGGTCATGGAGGCCGACAAGGCTGCCGAGGTCGCGCAGAACCGGTCGCGCCTCGAGCGTGAGAAGCAGCTGCGCGTGAAGGAGCGTGGGCTCAAGCTCGGCGACTTCAGCCAGCTCGTGGCGGAAGGTCAGGCGAGTGTCCTGCCGCTCGTCATCAAGAGTGATGTGGACGGGTCGGTCCAGGCGGTCTCGGACGCGCTCGAGCAGCTGTCGACCGACGAGGTCCAGGTGGAGATCATCCACCGTGGTGTCGGCGCAGTGAACGAGTCCGACATCCTGCTCGCCGAGACCGCGGGCGCCGTGGTCGTGGGGTTCCGGGTTCGCCCGGATTCCGGTGCACGGAGGGAGGCGGAGCGTGCCGGCATCGAGATCAACACGTACGACGTGATCTACAACGCCGTGGACGATATCCGCGACGCGCTCGAGGGGATGCTCAGTCCCGAACAGCGGGAGACCGTTCTCGGTGCGGCCGAGGTGCGGGAGCTGTTCCGCATCAAGCGCGTCGGGACGATCGCGGGTTGCTACGTCACGGACGGCGTGATCGAGCGGAAGGGCCGGGCACGGCTCGTTCGCGACGGCGTCGTGGTGTACGAGGGCGAGTTCAGCTCGCTGAAGCGGTTCAAGGACGATGTGAAGGAGGTCCGCGAGGGCTTCGAGTGCGGAGTCGGCATCGAGCACTTCAACGACATCAAGGTCGGGGACGTCATCGAGTGCTTCCGTGTCGAAGAGATCGCACGCACGCTCTCCGGCTCCGCCGAGAGCAGCGCCTGATTCGACCTTCCGCCCCGAACATGCGGAGGTGCCGTAGATGAGCCGACGCCAGGAACGTCTCAACGAGCAGTTTCGTCGTGAGATCGCGATCCGCCTGAGGCGCCGGGTACAGGATCCGCGCGTGACGTCGGTCACGGTGACCAACGTCCGTGTCTCGCCCGACCTCGCGCAGGCACGCGTACTCGTCCGGATTCCCGGAGACGATGCGGAGCGGGCGGAGGCGATGAAGGGACTCGAGGCGGTCGGACCGTGCCTCAGGAAGTCGCTGGGCGCGGATCTTCACATCCGCCGGGCTCCCGAGCTCCATTTCGAGGAGGATCACCACCTCGAGCAGGCGCTTCGGATCGAGGCGCTCCTCGACGAGGTCCGCCCGGACGCAGGGTGGGAGGACGAGGACGGCGGCGACGCTGGCGAGGCCGACGGCGACACCGCGGCCGACGCCGACACTGCGGCCGACGGCGACACCGGGGCCGATCGCGACGCGACCGGCGACATCGACGACTCCGGGGACGACGTCCCCTCCGCGTGAGCGGACCGCCACCCGAACGCGTGCCCGCCGACGGTGGTGTCCTGCCGGTCGACAAGCCGACGGGTCCGACCTCCCACGACGTGGTGTCCCGGGCCCGCCGCGCGCTTTCCACCCGGCGGGTGGGGCACACCGGAACGCTCGACCCCCTGGCTTCCGGGCTTCTCCTTCTCTGCGTCGGTCCGGCGACCCGCCTCTCCCAGTTCATCGTGGGAGCCGACAAGCGTTACACGACCACGATCCGCATGGGGGCCGAGACGGACTCCCTCGATGCCCAGGGCCAGGTGACCCGCGAAGACGACGCCTGGAGGAACGTCACCGAGGCGGAGGCGCGGGCGGCGGTCGCGGCACTGGTCGGCGCGCAGGAACAGGTGCCGCCGGCGTACTCCGCCAAGAAGGTGGCCGGGGAGGCTGCGCACCGGCGAGCCCGCCGTGGCGAGGTGTTCGCACTCGAGGCGGTTCCGATCACCATTCACGACGCGGAACTGCTCCGCTTCGAGCCGCCGTGCCTCGACGTCTCGGTCCACGTTTCGTCCGGCACCTTCGTGCGGGCGATCGCGCGCGACCTGGCGGCTTCGCTCGGGACGGTCGGGCACGTCACCGCCCTCCGCCGCACCGCCGTCGGGCCGATCGGCGTATCGGCGGCCGTGTCGCTCGAGGAACTCGACGAGGCCGGCACGCTTCCCTGGATCACGCCCCTCGAGGCGGTGAGTCACCTCCCAGGCTGCTCGGTCGACGAAGTTCAGGCGCGGCGGCTCGCACACGGTCAGCGACTCGACGTGAACGACGTCGGTCCGTCGGACCTCGGCGATGTAGACGGCTGGGTGCGGATCGCGCACGACGGGCGACTGCTCGCGATCGGCGAGATCGAGGACGGCGCCCTTCGGCCGCGGAAGGTCTTCACCACCTTCGAGTCGGCCACCTCGTGAGGGCCGGGTGGTGACGAACCGGGGAGCCCGGCTCGCCGGCCTGCTGCCGGACGACCGCGGCGCGGTCGTGACCGTGGGCACCTTCGACGGGGTCCACCGCGGCCACTGGCAGGTCCTGCGCGAGATCCGCGAACGCGCCGCCGCGACGGATCGACGCAGCGTGCTCGTCACCTTCGATCCGCATCCGCTTCGGATCGTACGCCCCGAGCACGCGCCCCCGCTTCTGACGACCCCCCTCGAGAAGAAGGAGATTCTCGCGGAGAGCGGTCTCGACTGGGCGGTCTTCCTCGATTTCACGGTGGAG
>Ga0102929_1000833_pt1 | contig 18207 bp, 19 predicted proteins | sample SalPonR1_B_D2_MG_FD_78510 | JGI IMG/M metagenome (GOLD analysis project Ga0102929, IMG submission 78510) | Salt pond soil microbial communities from South San Francisco under conditions of wetland restoration - Salt Pond MetaG R1_B_D2_MG | ecosystem: Environmental > Aquatic > Marine > Intertidal... | reverse complement strand
CGCTCAGGCCGAGGAAGAAGGCCTTGCCGACATCTTCAAGGAGGCAGGCTTTGAATGGCGCCTTGCGGGCTGTTCCATGTGCCTCGCCATGAACCCCGATCAACTCTCGCCCGGCGAGCGTTGCGCGGCGACGTCCAACCGCAACTTCGAAGGCCGCCAGGGCCGCGGCGGCCGCACCCACCTGATGAGCCCCGCCATGGCGGCGGCGGCGGCCGTGACCGGTCGGCTGACCGATATCCGGGAGATGATGTGATGGAAAAGTTCGAAAAACTCAGCGGCATCGCCGCGCCCCTGCCGTTGATCAATGTCGATACCGACATGATCATCCCCAAGCAGTTCCTCAAGACGATCAAGCGTTCGGGGCTGGGCGTAAATCTCTTCGACGAGATGCGCTATGACGATGACGGCAATGAAATCCCCGATTTCGTGCTCAACAAGCCGCAATACCGCGAGGCGCAGATTTTGGTCGCGGGCGATAATTTCGGCTGTGGCTCCTCGCGCGAGCATGCCCCCTGGGCGATCAAGGATTTCGGCATCCGCTGCGTCATCGCACCCTCTTATGCCGATATCTTCTATAGCAACTGTTTCAAGAACGGCATTCTGCCGATCGCCTTGCCGCAAGAGCAGGTGGATGTGTTGATGCAGGATGCTGAAAAGGGGTCGAATGCGCGCATGACCGTCGATCTCGAGGCACAAACAGTCACCACCTCCGACGGAGAAACCTTTTCGTTCGAGGTGGATGCGTTCAAGAAGCATTGCCTGCTCGAGGGGCTCGACGATATCGGCCTCACCATGGAGAAGGTCGCGGCCATTGATACGTTCGAAGCCCGCGTCAGTGCGGAACGCCCCTGGGTCTGACCGCTCCGATCCGGATTTAACCTCTTTTCGCCCACCCTTATAACGGGGGTGGGCTTCTTTGTGGGTGAAATATCAGTATTCACAATATCTTGTGGTGCATCGGACATCTGCCATTTCAGACTCGAACACTTGATGCAATCGCGCACCACCGTCGTCACCAATTCGTGCCAATCAGGACAGCGCGCTCAGCAAGTTCTTGAGAAGGAATCCAAAAAGCGGCAACAATTGGGCCATATTGAGGCATACCGTCGAAAAGGCGGAATCAAGTTGGGACAATGGTGCGACGATGGTATCGTGCCGGGCCAGTTTGAAGGGATCGGACAGTGATGGCGAGTCTGACAGGCGCGGTTGTGCGGGCATTCTTGGTGGTATTGATGGTCTCGTTACCGTCACTCCTGCTTTATGATGTGCATAGCGAAACTTCCCAGATGGTCGTGATTGTCGCGGTGGTCTCGGCTCTGCTCGTGTTTGCCGAATATTTCGGCCAATATCCCAGCCTGATCGAGTTTCGGTTTGCCCCGCCATACAACCGGCTAAAGTTTGGGTTCGCGGCATTCACGGTGCTGGTCATGACGTTGATCCTGCGCGGTGAAAGCGTCGCGAGCGGCCTTGGCCTTTGGGTGGATGGCTTTGCGCGGCTTCTGGATTTCCCTTATTCGCCGGTCCGGTCTTTCGTCAATGTGTTGCCCTTCGATGCTGATCCGGCGCGGGTTCAAATCGTCCGCACGCTGGCCGGACTCAGCTATTTCATGTCGCTGCTGATGATCTTCACCTTCATCGTGGTGGTTTGGCTTCTCGACTGGCCGGTGCGAAACGGGGCGTTCAATGTCTGCATCAACATGCCGCTTTTCGACCCGACGGGCGGGGGCGATGTGGTCAATCGCCTGATCCGAGATGCGAGTATTAATGCTTCGTTAGGCTTTCTGCTGCCATTCTTGGTGCCACTTGCAGCGCTTGCGACAACCGATATGGCGGAGAAGCTCGGATTTCTGGAGCAACAAAACCTGATCTGGATCACTTGTTTCTGGGCGTTCATCCCGGCCGGGTTCGTTATGCGCGGGATCGCGCTCTACCGGATCGCGGACCTGATCAGCGAAAAACGCCGGCGCGTTTATGCCAAGAACTCCGACGTCTTGCCCGCCGCCTGAATTGGCTTTTATGTCTTCTCGTCTCGTGGAGTTTTCTTGCTGGCACCACCGTCAGTGCCGACCCATTGCGACTCGCGACCTGGCACATCGAAGCCGAGAGACAGGGACCGGGCGTTCTCCTGCGTGATATAACGCGCGGCGATCCCCAGATTTCCGCAGTGGTAGACATCGTGACCGATATGGCCCCGGATATCCTTTTGTTGCAGGGGGTGGATTACGATCATGACGGGCTTGCGCTGCGTGCGCTGCGCGATGCCATATCCAAGGCGGGTGTGGCCTATCCCCACCTATTCACCGCGCGGCCCAATTCCGGTCAGCCCAGCGGATACGACATGGACGGCGACGGAAGACTGGGAGAGCCGGAAGATGCCATCGGCTATGGCCAATTCTGGGGGCAGGGCGGCATGGCGATCCTATCGCGCTATCCTGTCGTCACCACCGAGGTGCAGGATTTGAGCCATGTTCTATGGGCGGACATGCCGGGCGCGCTGTTTCACGATGAAACCGAGGGGCCGGTGATTCCGCGCGACGCCATGAAAACCCTTCCCTTGGCGAGCAACGCACACTGGATCGTGCCTGTGGATACACCGCTGGGTCGTGTCAGCCTGCTTGCGCTGCATGCGGCCCCGCCTGTCTTTGACGGACCCGAGGACCGCAATGGCCGACGCAATCACGATCAGATCATGTTCTGGATCGAGGTTCTGAACGGTCGATTCGGTCCCGCACCCTCGGAAAGATTTTTTGTATTGGGCGCCACCAATCAGGACCCGCTCAGAGGGGAGGGGCGCAAGGCAGCGATCCGTGCGCTTCTGGGCGATCCGCGCTTGCAAGACCCCAAGCCGCGACGCTCGGAGGTCAAAGGGCTCGCCCCGTCTGCTCTTGGTGACACGGTGGCTTGGCCCGGGCCTGAACCGGGGCCGCTTCGGGTGGACTATGTCCTGCCGTCGCGCGACTGGACTGTTGTGGCGTCGGGCGTGCATTGGCCGCTGACCGGAGATGGGGCGGCACGCGCCGAAACCGCCAGTCGTCACAGGCTTGTCTGGGTGGATGTCACGCGCTGATCAGCGTTGTGTGCGATGCATCCCTATACCCATTTGGCCATTGGCGGGAGCGACATGAGCACAGCATTGGCATCATGCCCGGTCGCAAGGCCGAATTTGGTGCCCCGGTCATAGACAAGGTTGTATTCCGCATAAAGCCCCCGGTGAACAAGCTGCGCATCCTTGTCGTCCGCGGTCCAGTCTTGCACCCTGCGCCGCTCGACCAGTGGCACAAAGGCCGGCAGAAAGGCACGCCCTATATCCTGCGTCAGGGCAAAATCGGCCTCCCAATCACCGGAATTGCGATCATCCATGAAAATGCCGCCCACGCCGCGCGCGCGGTGCCGGTGCGGAATAAAGAAATACTCATCCGCCCAAGCCTTGAGTTCAGTGTAAAGGCCTGTGCCGTGCGCCTGCAGATGGGCTTCTTGCGTGGCATGGAAATGCGCGGTGTCGTCATCATACTCAAGACAGGGATTGAGGTCCGAACCGCCGCCGAACCACCAGGCCTGCGGTGTCCAGAACATCCGCGTGTTCATATGCACAGCCGGGACATGCGGGTTTTGCATATGCGCGACAAGGCTTATCCCGCTGGCCCAGAACGACGGGTCGTTTTCGATGCCCGGCACCCCGCGAGCCGCCATCGCCTTTTGGGCAGCGGGGCCGAGTGTGCCATAGACTTCCGATACATTGACCCCGACCTTTTCGAATACGCGGCCACCGCGCATCACGCTCATAAGACCGCCGCCCGCGTCGCTTCCGTCATCCGAGGCGCGGCGGGTCTCTGTCACTTCGAACCGGCCGGGTGCGGCATCGGACAAGGGCCCGGTGTCGTGGCTGTCCTCAAGCTGTTCGAAGGCGGTCACGATCTCGTCGCGAAGTGCTCGGAACCATGCGGCCGCGCGTGTTTTTTCCTCGGCGAAGCTGTCGGTCATGTGTGATCTCAATGTGCTGGCTTGGTCACTGGATCGAGGATCGAACGCCCGCCATCAAGCGTCAGGATTTCTCCGGTCATAAAGCCTGATGCGCTGCTGGCAAGGTATTGAACCGTCTCGGTCAGGTCGGAGGCGGCGGCGATCCGGCCCATCGGCGTGTGGCCTTCGATCTCCTTGCGGGCATTGCGGTCATCCTTGAGGGCGTCCTGCAACGAGGCGCTCATCACCGACCCGAAGGCCAGCGCGTTGACGCGGATACGGTGCGGCGCCAATGCCGCAGCCAGCGAGCGGGTCATCTGATCCAGCGCGGCGGTGGAAATCGAATAGGCCAGAAGCTCGGGCCGCGTGCGCCGTGCGGCGATGGACGACAGGTTCACGATGGACCCGGCCAGACCGCTGTCTTGACCTTCGGCCTGCTTGATCATCCGTTTCGCGACAAGCTGCGACAGACGAAGTGCGGCAAGAAGGTTCTGCTCAAGCAGCATCTCGACACCGTCATCCTCGGGGTTGAGCGGGTCGGACGTCACGACCTGCCGGGATGCGTTGATCAGGATGTCGACCTTGTCATAGGCATCCACAGTCGCCGAAAGCAGATTGGCGATCGTCAGCTTTTCCCGCAGGTCGCCGGCGAAATAGCGAATCGTCTCGTTATCCTCGGGAGAGCCGATTTCCTTGGCGAGACGCTCTTCGTCCATATCGGCGAGCATGACATTCGCACCCTTATTGGCGAAATGCCGCCCGATGGCCAGCCCGATGCCATTCGCACCGCCGGTGATGATGGCGGTCTTGCCGCTCAGAGAAAATGACATGGTCGAGTCCTTTTCGCGATGTCAGCGGCGCTGAGCCTAGGATATTTCATCCGCGTTGACGAGACGGGCGGCGTGCATGGAAAAGCTTGAAACGCGTGTCGCCTACGATGGGCGTTACCTCGGCAAAGCTTTCGGTCAATGCGGCTTCATAGGGAAGATGGCGGTTGGCCACCATCCAAAGATGTCCTGACGGTTTCAGAACGCGCGCTGCCGCCGCGATGAATTCGCGCCCAAGCGCGGGCGATGCTGTGCGTCCGGTATGAAAGGGCGGGTTCATGAGTACGGTGTCGAGCTTTTCGTCCGGCTGCCATGTGCGCACATCGTGCCAGTGAAACTTTGCTCTTGGGTCGCTGACATTGTGGCGCGCGCAGGCAAGCGCGTCATGCTCGGCTTCAACGAGATGGATTTCCTCGATGCCGTCTCGGCCAAGCGCCTGCGCCGAGATATAACCCCAGCCAGCCCCCAGATCGGCCACCTGCCGCCCAAGCTTTGTCGGAAGCGACTCAGCCAGCGCCTTGGACGCAGGGTCTATGCCATCCGCCGAAAAGACGCCTGGCACGGTCACAAACCCCGAAACGGCCTCGCGCGCGGGGCCGGGCCTCCAGTCGTCATGCGCCGGGCCACCGTCGAACCAGAAAAGCTTGCCGTGCGCCTTGTTGATCGGGCCATGGACCTCGGTTCGCTTGCGGCACGCGCGCAGGAGCGCGTCGATGCCATCCGTCTTTGCCCCGTCCACAATCACGAGGGACGCGTGATGCGCCGCGCGGGCGATCGCCGCGCGCGTCTTGTCGCGTGACCTGCCGGCACAGACCAAGGCCACGTCGAAATCGCCGTCCAGATCGGTTGTGCAGGTATATCCTGCCTGTTCGAAATAGGTGAAATCGGGGTAAAACCCTGTCACCACGGTCACCTGATCACGGTTCAGGGGGGCAAGATCGGTTTCGCGGGTCGGATAAAGCACGACCACGCGCGAATCATCCGAAAGGCTCAGACCACCGGTCTCAAGCGCGAGGGACAGGCGAAGCCCGGTCACGAAGCTATTCTTTTTCCATCGTGCATTGCAGCGGATGCTGATGCTGGCGGGCGAAATCCATAACCTGCGCGACTTTGGTTTCCGCTATTTCGTGGCTGAACACGCCGACAACCGCGACGCCCTTCTTGTGGACGGTAAGCATGATCTCGAACGCCTCGGCATGGGTCATGCCGAAAAACCGCTCAAGCACATGCACGACGAACTCCATCGGTGTGTAATCGTCATTCAGAAGCAGCACCTTGTAGAGCGGCGGTCGCTTGGTCTTGGTACGCGTCGCGACAACGACCGAGGCGTCATCATCGCCATCGTCGTCCTGGTCGGAGTTGAGCTGAAATGGATGCAATGTCATACCAGCAAGGATAAGTCCCGTGTCGACCGTTTCAACGCGCTCTATATAGACTTTTGGTCGGACATGAAAAGAGGGGACAGCCAAGCGAGGGGACCGGATATGCCGAAACTTCAGACAATCGGCTTCGATGCGGACGACACGCTTTGGCACAATGAGCGTTTTTTTCGCCTGACACAGGAAAGATTCGCGAGCCTGCTTGCGCCGCACACGGACGAGGGTGCGCTTCTGGTCCGCCTTCAGGAGGCTGAGGAGCGCAATCTCGGGCATTACGGATTCGGCATAAAGGGATTCGTGCTGTCGATGATCGAAACGGCAATCGAGGTGACCGGCGGCCGCGTGCCCGGGCGGGTCATCGGAGAGTTGCTTGAAGCAGGGCAGGACATGCTCCAACATCCCATCGACCTTCTTCCACATGCAGAAGAGGCCGTCCGCGAGGTGGCCGACGCCTTCCATGTCGTGCTCATCACCAAGGGCGATCTGCTCGATCAGGAGCGCAAGCTCGCGCAGTCTGGCCTCGGAGACATGTTCGATGCCGTCGAAATCGTGAGCGACAAAACATCTGCGATTTACACCCGCATCTTTGACAGTCACGGCTCGGGCCCGGATCGCGCGGCGATGGTCGGAAATTCCATGCGGTCCGATGTCCTCCCGGTGATCGCGGCCGGGGGATGGGGCATCCATGTGCCTCAGGATCTGACTTGGGCCTATGAGGTGCTTGATGCACCCGGCAACACGCCACGCCTTAAGGAAATTCCCGATCTTTCGGCGCTTCCGTCCCTTTTGCGCGAAATCGCGCGCGCCTGATCTAAAGCGTTCCGCCTTTGACCTGAGACATCAGCGAAAGGCGAAACGCTTTATTCCTGCGCCCAGTCCTCTGACTGCATTTCGCGCAAACGGCTTGCCGTGCGCTCGAACTCGAAGGTGCCTTCGCCTTCGACATACAGGTATTCGGGCGCCGAGGCGGCAGAACAGATAAGCTTCACCCGCGCCTCATAGAGCGCGTCGATAAGCGTGACGAAACGCTTTGCTTCGTTGAAGTTGGAACGGCTCAGTTGCGGGATGTTTTCCAGCACCAGAACACGTGCGGCCTCGGCCAACGCAAGGTAATCGGCCGGCCCCAGAGGTTTGCCGCACAGATCATAGAACGACGCGCGCGCCACCCCGTTGTGAAACGCGGGAATCGTCACCGGGCGCTTCTGCACCGTGAGGGTCAGAGGCTTGGCGTCTCCTCCCGTCAGGCTTTGCCACACCTCGTTGATCTGTGCGCGGCTTTCGGCATTGATAGGGGTAAAATAGGTCGGGCTTCCGGCGATCCGATCCTGCCGATAGTCCTTGTGCGCCACAAGTTCATGCACCACCATCCGGTCCTTGACCAGTTCGATGAATGGCAGGAAAAGCTGACGGTTGAGCCCGTTCTTGTAAAGATCATCCGGCGGACGATTGGAGGTGGTGACCACGGCCACCCCGGCATTGAAGAACGCTTCGAACAGGCGGCCAACGATCATCGCATCCGTGATGTCGTTGATCTGCATTTCGTCGAATGCAAGCAGCCGAACCTCGTCTGTCACCGCCTTGGCCACCGGGGCAAGCGCGTCTTCGACCCCGCGTTGACGTGCGGCATGCATGCCGGCGTGAATTTCCTGCATGAATGCATGAAAATGCACCCGCCTTTTCGGCGCATCGAGCGAGGCCACGAACAGGTCCATGAGCATTGATTTTCCACGTCCGACGCCGCCCCACAGATACAATCCCTTGGGCGGTTCGGGGGCTTTGCGAAACCATCCTTTGCGCACCGGCTTCGAAAGTTCGGTCCGAATACGCTCGAACTCGGGCAATGCCTCTTCCTGAGCGGGATCCGGCGTCAGCTCACCTTTGGCAACAAGGCGCTCATAAATCTCTGGCAGCGTTTCCATGCCCAAGGCTTAGCGCGCCTCATTCAACAGGGAAAGGCTTTCAATCGGAGCCGGTCTTGTGTTGTCGCGCGCAACGCCCTGCAATACGGATATTTTCCCCGGCTGCCTTTGTGGCGGGCCGGGGGTTCGGGATATCGTGTCGCTTATTTGTATGAACAGACCGAGGCCACGACCCAGCATTGTTGGCCGGCATTGCGTGCCTGACATTCCTGAATGGCGCGATTGCCGGCCGCGCCTTCATTGTCGAAGCCCCATGCGGCGCCCATGTTCTTGATGGTGCGGGTGCTCTTGGCCCGTGCCACCGCTGCACAGCTGTCTTCAACCCAGACCGCCGTCGCACACTGCCGGCCTCCGGCCTCGGCGCAGTATTGCTTGGCAGCGGCCTCTGCCTGCCCACGTGATCCATACTCCCAAGAGCGGCCGAACTTGTTGGTCTTGAAGCTATAGGCGATCGCGCCATAGGTTTCGGCCATGGCCGGCGTGGCGGGAAGCAAAATTGCGAGAATAAGTGCTAGGCGTTTCATCGGGTTCACGGGCTCCGTGCTGGGGGATGCCGTTAGGCAATTTAGGGTCAATATCGTCAGAATTTCGTATTGATCGCGCCGCTATTTGACAGCATCGAATGCCGCACGGGAACGGGCGGGCCACACCTGCGAAAGACCGCGTTAAACCCTGTTGCGCTTTCTGCGATATCTGAAATTGAGTTGAGGCCAATCCCGCAATTATTGCAATACTTCTTTTCACTGGCTACAGACCGCAATTCAACCGTCCCGGTTTCAAAATGAAGTTTCTCACATGACGCTGGACATTCTCTCAGCATTGATCGCCTTTTGTTTTGTCGGTGTCATCACACCCGGCCCGAACAACCTTATGCTTATGGCCTCCGGGGCCAACTACGGGTTTCGGCGCACCGTGCCGCATATGCTCGGAATTGGGATCGGCATGCCCGTGCTGGTCGTGCTGGTCGGGTTGGGCGTCATGAGAATTTTCGAGATGTGGCCGCTGGTCGAACAGGTGTTGATGGTGCTTAGCGTGGCTTATCTTCTCTTTCTTGCGTGGAAGATCGCCAATGCCGCCCCACCCGTGCGCACCCATGAGTCCGAAGTCGCGGGCAATCCGCTCACCTTCCTACAGGCAGCAGCGTTTCAGTGGGTCAACCCGAAGGCTTGGTTCATGGCGCTTTCGGCGATTACGCTCTATGCTGGCGGCCGCGACCCCATCGCGATCCTGTGGGTCGCTGCGGCCTATGCCTGCGTCTCGGTCATCAGCACGACAAGCTGGACAGCACTTGGGCAGCAGATGCGCCGCTTGCTTGGGCATCCCACGCGATTGCGGGTCTTCAACTGGACCATGGCGGCCCTTCTGGTCGCGACGCTCATTCCCGTGCTATGGCCTGCGCAAGGCTGATTTGAACGGGTTGAATGATGATCCATACCTTGCTGCACACGGCCGAGGCACATCGCCCACGGTTTGACGCGATCGCGGCGCGTATCGCCCCCAGTGTATCGTTGGATCATGTGGTGCGCCCTGACCTGCTTGAGCGCGTGCGGGATGGATCGACAGCCAAACTCGAGACGGAAATCGGTGATATTGTCGCCGGGGCGCCCGGTCCGGTCCTGTGCACCTGCACCACCTTGGGAGAGATAGCCGAGCGTCATGGCGCCATACGTATCGACACCCCCATGATGGAGAAAGCGGCCCGTATCGCCGCCGAGGCACAGGGCGACATCCTGTTGGCCTATTGCCTCGAAAGCACGCTGGCGCCCAGCATCGCGCATCTCGACCGCGAGCTTGAGAAACATGGCTACCGCACGCGGGTTCATACGCTTGATCTCTCACAGTTCTGGCCACTGTTCGAAGCAGATCAGCAAGAGGCGTTCGACGCGGTGATTGCCACCCATGTTCGCGAAGCCGCATCCGAAGCGCCGGATGCCGCCGCCATTGTCCTTGCCCAAGCATCGATGGCGGGCGCGGCGCCGCGTCTGGCCGATCTGCGTCCTGCCGTGCTCTCTTCGCCGGAAATGGCGCTGGCGGCGCTTCTCGGCCGCGCGTGATTGCAAAACCCCTCCAATAAGGCCATATATCCAGACGAAATTGCCGGAGCCGCACCTACATGACCAACTACCTCGATTTTGAGAAACCGCTGGCCGAGATCGAAGGCAAAGCCGAAGAATTGCGCGCCATGGCCCGCGCGGGCGAAGGGGTCGATGTCGAGGCCGAGGCCGGCGCGCTCGACAAGAAGGCGTCGGAGTTGCTGACGGAACTCTATCGCGATCTTACGCCTTGGCGGAAATGCCAAGTGGCCCGGCACCCCGAGCGACCGCATTGCAAGGATTACATCCAAAAGCTGTTCAAGGAATACACGCCGCTTGCCGGTGATCGTAACTTTGCCAATGATCACGCGGTCATGGGGGGGCTTGCGCGGTTGGGGGACACGCCGGTCATGGTGATCGGCCATGAAAAGGGCAACGATACGAAAAGCCGGATCGAGCGTAATTTCGGCATGGCCCGCCCCGAAGGCTACCGCAAGGCGATCCGGCTGATGGATATGGCCGACCGCTTCAACCTTCCGGTGGTCACACTGGTGGACACGCCCGGTGCCTATCCCGGCAAAGGCGCCGAAGAGCGCGGGCAATCCGAAGCCATCGCCCGTGCTACGGAAAAATGCCTGCAAATCGGCGTTCCGCTCGTGACTGTCGTCATCGGCGAAGGTGGATCGGGCGGGGCCGTGGCCTTTGCGTCGGCCAACCGCGTGGCGATGCTTGAACACTCGGTCTATTCGGTCATTTCACCCGAGGGCTGTGCCTCCATCCTCTGGAAAGATGCCGAGAAGATGCGCGAGGCTGCCGAGGCGCTGCGTCTCACCGCGCAGAACCTCCACAAACTCGGTGTGATCGACCGGATCATCAAGGAACCTTTGGGCGGCGCGCATCGCGCCCCCGCAGAGGCCATCGATTCGGTTGGTCAGGAAATCTCCAGGATGCTCGAAGAGATGTCTGGAAAAGACCGCGATGCGCTTGTCCATGACCGGCGCCAGAAATTTCTCGAGATGGGGTCCAAAGGGCTCGCGGCCTGATCACTGCCCAAGCGGTGTCATTCAAAGGCTGATATCACCGGACCAGCATGCGCAACCCTTGCGTGACATCCGATCTCACCGCCAGACGCAATGCCGGTTCGTCTCCGGCCTTGAGCGCCATGATGATGCTGCGATGGTGTTGCGGCGCTGTGGTCCGCTGAAGACGGCCATAAAGCGCGCGCATGGTCGGCCCCAGTTGTAGCCAGACGGTCTCGGCCATAGCCAGCATCGCCGGGGCCTGTGCCCGAAGATAGAGCGTGCGGTGAAATTCGAGATTGCGGCGAATGTAGCTGACCGCATCCTGCCGCAAGATGTCATCGTGGATGCGGGCGTTGATCGCCTGAAGCCTGTCGATCAGCGCGATATGCGCCCGCGGTAATGCCCGACTGGCCAGTTCCACCTCGATCAACGAGCGAAGCGCCGCAAGCTCCTCAAGCCGCTCATGACTCAGTTCCGGGGTGGAAACCCGCCCCGATGCCGACAAGGTCAGCGCGCCTTCCGCCGAGAGCCGCCGCACCGCCTCACGCGCGGGGGTCATCGACACGCCGAATTCCTTGCCCACACCACGTATGGTCAATGGCTTTCCGGGGCCAATCTCGCCATGCATGATACGGCTGCGCAGGCCGCGATAAACGCGATCATGCGCCGACGGCGACGGATCTGGGCGGGTTGTCAGAAGCATGGAAAGATGTTGCGCCTTTCTGGGCTGCTGGGTCAATTCTCGAAACGATAACGATGTAGATCGGCACCATGCCGGCGCAGCCACGCCCGAGGCGAGTTAAAGCCGGGTTTGAGTCGGGCCACTGTATCCCAGAAAGCTTGTGAATGGTTCATTTCCATCAGATGTGCCACCTCGTGGGCGGCGACGTAATCAAGGACATCGGGCGGGGCCATGATCAAACGCCAACTGTAATTCAGACGCCCCTGTGACGAGCAGGACCCCCACCGCGAACGTGTGTCGCGCATGGTCAGCCCGCTATAGCTTCGCCCCAAGCGGGCGGCGTAGTCATCGGATGCCGCCGCAAGCCGTTCACGCGCCATGGTCTTGAGCCATGATCGAAGGCGCGGGCCCGCCCGTTCGGGCGCACCCGGAACCCAAAGCGTTTCGGTGTCCAGCGTGACACGCCTGCCCGGCCCGCTCAGGACCTGCCGAAGCTCTCCCTCGATGGGTAGTTCACTGCCCGGTGCGATCACGATGGTCTCGGGGCGCCGGTCAAGATGCTTGCGAAGCCACCCTGCCTTCTGCTGGACGAAACTCAGCCCCTCGGCCTCGGATATGCTGCGCGGCAGAGTCAGGGAAACGCGCCCGTCGATGCCCGACACACGCAGCGAAATCCGCCTTGCGCGCGACGACCGTCGCACCATCACATTGATCGGGGGGTTGCCCGGAAGCGTCAGCTGCCCCATATGCTCTCTGCCTCGTCTGCCTGCGGTGATCAAAGCCTTTGACACCTCGGGCCTCTTATGGCAGGTGGCGCGAACCGTCGACAAGACCTCAGATTTGAAAGGGATATCCCATGCCCAAGGAAGAATGGGGTGTAAAACGTGTATGCCCGACCACGGGAAAGCGTTTCTATGACCTGAACAAGAATCCCATCGTCAGCCCCTATACGGGTGACATCGTGGAGATCACCAACGGCAAAAGCCGTTCGATCACCGCCGATGCCGAGGATGCGGAAACCAAGAAGATGAAAGAAACGTCCGAGAAGGGCGATGATGCCGTTCTGGATGGTTCCGAAGATCTTGATGTGGATGTTGATCTCGGTGATGACGTGCTCGAGGACGACGACGAAGAAGGGGATGTCTCGCTTGACGATATCGCCGACGTGGCGTCCGAAGACGAAGAGAGCTGATCCACTGTGCAGGGGACGGGATTTTCCGCTTGATCCCGCCCTGCGCTTTGCCTAGACAGCGGCGCACGGGCGACCCGCCCGATTTAGGGGCCTTAGCTCAGCTGGGAGAGCGCTTGCATGGCATGCAAGAGGTCAGGGGTTCGATCCCCCTAGGCTCCACCAAACTCCTACATGCAATCGTTGTCTTTCGCGGTCGCCCCGTGCCTTCGTGGCACGCGCTGCGGTTGCGGAATCGTGAGCGGCGCTGCCCCGTGAGTGCATACTTACGTGGCACAAGTCGGGCCGAAGGTCTGGTTCGCGCACTCACGTGCCGGCGAACCAGATCGCAAGCATCCATATGCCCATGCCCGCCATGATCAGGTTCTCGCTAAGCGAAATGGCCCCGAGCGGAACATTCGATCCACCGCCGACACAGGCACAAGTCAATTCGCGCTTGTCCACATAGACCGCCTTGATCACGCTAACCGCCCCGATCGTGCCGATAAAGATACCGACCGGCGCCACGAGCCAGATAAGCGGGCTGCCGGTGCCGATCAGGGCCATCATTCCGGCCCCGGCCCAAAGCTCGCAGAACGGATAGGCATAGCCGTAAGGCACATAGCGCTGGGCAAACAGGTCATAGCCCAGAAATCCGTTCACGAACGCCTCGATATCCTGCAACTTCTGAATCGCCAGAGCGACCATGGAAATCGCGAAGAACCACTTCAGCCATGTCAGAATGGGAACCCCTTCGTAAAGGTTAAGCAGAATCGCCAGCGCCATGAGCGCGGTCGAACCGAATATCGCGACAATCGGCATATAAGTGGTGTCGCCCTCGCCAAGAACGCGATAGCCGAAATGCGCCTTGAGGTCGCTATAGCCGCCGATCCGCTCACCCTCGATGAATGTTTGTGGCGTCGTTTCGACATCATGCGCGTCAAGGAACGCATCGACCTCTTCTCGCGTCGTAAGGTGGGTGTCCTCCACATCATAGCCCCTGCGCTCAAGCATCGATTTCGACTTGAGGCCGAAGGGGCAAAGGTGACCCGGCATGACCATCCGGTAAAGCGATGCCGTCTTTCCGTCTCCTTCGCTCTTGGCCCGGGCGGTGTCGGGGGTGTCGGCGGATACTTGGGTTTCGGCCATGGGCGAATCCTTCCTGTCATTCCGCTGGTCGCGATCAGCAGTCTTCATTCGCTCAGTTAACGTCTACGCGCGGCAATCGTTCCCGGCACTGCCTTAGACGCAACCGAAGCAAGGCTAAGCCATATGGTGCTTGAGCCGGCCGCGACCCTGTGAAATCGTCGGCGCGATGTCCTGCCCGAGCCCTTCGGGCCCGTAGGAGGAGCGCCCCATGGCCCATACCCGTATCCGCAAGTTCAACACGCGCGAGACATATCCCGAGCAACAGCTTGATAACGATCTCTGTCAGGCGGTCGTCAGCCACGGCGGCAAAACGGTCTGGTTGCGAGGCCAATGCCCCCAGAACCTTGATGACGCCAGAAATATCGAGAGCCATGATCCGGTTGAGCAAACTCACAAGGTGATGCAAAATATCCAGCAACTCATCGAAGAAGCGGGCGGCCAGATGGAACATCTGGTCAAGGTGGTGGTCTATATCACCGATGTGCGCCACCGCGAGGCGGTGTATCGAACGATGGGCGAATACATTAAGGGCGTGCATCCCGTTTCGACCGGCCTTGTGGTGCAGGCGCTGGCGCGTCCCGAATGGCTGGTCGAGATTGACGGCACCGCCGTGATTCCTGACTGATGTCCGGCCGCCCCTGAGGCGTATTTGAAACCAGAAAGAAAGACGGAGTTGACGACATGACATTCTCACTTGTGGCGCGCTGTGCCGACACCGGGATGTTCGGGGTCGCGATTTCCTCCTCCTCTCCGGCGGTGGCGGCGCGCTGTTCCTATGCGCGGGCCGGTGTCGGGGCTGTGGCCTCGCAAAACGTGACCGACCCGACGCTCGGTCCACTCACGCTCGACCTGATGGAGCAGGGGCTGTCGGCTGCCGAGGCTATTGAACAGATCGCGAAACGCGGGCGCTTTATTGAATACCGGCAAGTGCTGGCAGTCGATGCCGAAGGCGACACGGCCATTCATTCTGGGCCCAACTCGCTTGGCATCTGGACGCAGGCGCAAGCGGCGGATGTGGCCTCGGGGGGCAATCTTCTTGATAATGAGGGCGTGCCGCAGGCTATCGTCGACGGTTTTCTTGATGCGTCGGGGCATCTCGGGGATCGTCTGATCGCCGCGATGCGCGCCGGGCTCACCGCAGGCGGCGAGGCGGGGCCGGTGCATTCGGCTGGCATGATGCTTGTGGACAAGGTGGCATGGCCGGTGGCCGATCTTCGTTGTGACTGGACCGAAGACTGTCCGATTGAAATGGTTGCCACCGCATGGGACGTTTATAAACCCCAGCTTGAAGCCTATGTGCAGCGTGCCCTAGACCCGCGCGAGGCCCCCTCTTACGGCGTGCCCGGCGACACATGATCCGATGACACCCCTTGCTGTTCCCGGTGCTGAAACCTGTGCTTTCCTCGTGTCTGCCCGAGCAATATACTGACCTCGGGATCACCTGATCCGAAGTATACCGGGAACGCGCCTTGCCCATCAGATACACGTTGCGACAGCTTGAGTATTTCATCGCGGTGGGCGAGGCGGGTTCGATCGCCGCGGCCTCGGAAAAGGTGAACGTGTCGTCACCTTCCATTTCGGCGGCCATTTCCCAACTTGAAAAGGAATTCGGCATCCCGCTTTTTGTGCGCCAACACGCACAAGGTCTTGCGCTGACGCAGGCTGGACGCACCATGCTTGAACAGGCCCAGACCGTCCTGCGCGAAGCCGAACGGCTGATGAATGTCGCTGGCGACATATCGGGCGAAGTGCGCGGCCCGCTCGCAGTGGGATGTTTGCTGACCTTCGCGCAGATGGTCCTGCCGTCAATTCGCCGCAGCTTCGAGGATATTTTCCCCGACGTCTCTATGCGTCAGTTCGAGATTGACCAGGCCGATATCTTCAGCAAGATCAGGCGCGCCGAAATCGACGTGGCTCTTACCTATGATCTCGATATTCCCGCCGATCTTCGTTTCGTCACCTTGGCCGAGCTGCCGCCCTACGCGCTCCTGCCCGAGGGGCATCCGCTGACCGTTCATGAGACGCTCTCTGTCACGGACCTGCGAGATCAGCCGATGGTGCTTCTCGATCTGCCCTTCAGTGCCGAGTATTTCCTGTCGGTCTTCAATGAGCAGGGGCTGCGCCCCAATATCGTTGAACGGACGCGTGACATGTCGGTGATGCGTGGACTGGTGGCAAACGGTTTCGGGTACTCCATCGCCAATATCCGCCCGTCGCACAACGTATCGCCCGATGGAAAGCCGCTTGTCTGTGTCCCTCTCGACGGTGCGGTGCGCCCGATGCGTATTGGTCTGCTGATGGCCCCCGAGGCGGAAAGCTCAAGCACGATCAGGGCTTTCGTCGAACATTGCGCTGACCTTGCCACCCGTCAGGCGTTGCCGGGGGTGCATGCCGCGCCGGTATCGCAATCTTAGGGCAAGGCTAAGCAATGCTTTTGCAGGCCCGTCTTTTGAGTTGGGCAGGCGGCGCTATTCTTGGCCGAACAATCCCGGGGAGACTTTTATGCGCGATCCAAGGTATGACATCCTGTTCGAACAGGTGAAAATCGGCCCGCTTACCGCCAAGAACAGGTTCTACCAGGTGCCGCACTGCAACGGTGGTGGGTATCGCGATCCGTCCGCCGCGGCGGAAATGCGGGGTATCAAGGCCGAAGGTGGCTGGGGCGTGATCTTTACCGAACAATGCGAGATGCACCACAGTTCGGAAATCACCCCGTTCATTGAACTGCGCCTGTGGGAGGACAAGGATATTCCCCAACTGCGTAAGATGTCCGACAAGATGAAAGAGCATGGCGCACTTGCGGGGATACAGCTTGCCTATTCAGGCATAAACGGTCCCAACCTCTATACCAAGGAGGTGCCGCTTGCCCCGTCGGCGTTGCCCATCCGAACCTTCACCAACGATCCGGTAAGCGCACGGGCCCTGTCCAAATCCGATATCCGCGATTTGCGCCGGTGGTTCGTGAACGCGGCCAAACGGTCCAAAGAGGCGGGGTTCGATCTCATCTGTCTTTACGGTGCACATGGCTTTGGCATCTTTCAGCATTTCCTCAGCCGCGCCACCAATCAGCGCGATGATGAATACGGCGGCAGCCTTGAAAACCGGTCGCGGTTCGCGCGCGAGGTGGTGGCCGACATGCGCGACGCGGTGGGTGACACGATGGCGCTGACCATGCGCGTGTCGCTTGACGAAAGCTTGGGAGAGCTGGGGTTCTCCAATGCCGAACTGCGCGATTTCATCGAAATGCATCACGACCTGCCCGATCTTTGGGATCTGGCCCAAGGGACATGGGAGGATTGCTCCGGTCCCTCACGGTTCAAGGAGGAGGCGGCGCAAGAGCAACTTGTGCGTGGCATCCATGAACTGACGGAGAAACCCATCGTCGGGGTCGGGCGCTTCACCTCGCCTGATGTGATGACCAAGATGGTGAAATCGGGCACGCTTGATTTCATCGGCTGTGCACGTCCCTCCATCGCCGATCCCTTCTTGCCGAAAAAGATCGAAGAGGGGCGCATTGATGATATTCGCGAATGCATCGGCTGTAACATCTGCATCACGGGCGACATGACCATGTCGATCAGTCGCTGCACCCAGAACCCCACCTTCATGGAGGAATGGCGCAAAGGCTGGCATCCCGAGCGGATGAACGAAAAGGGCGAAAGCTCGAACGTGCTTGTCGTGGGCTCCGGCCCGGCGGGGCTTGAGGCGGCGTGGGCGCTCTGCCGGCGCGGCTATGACGTGGCCGTGGCCGAAGCAAAGGACATCATCGGAGGTCGTGTCACGCGCGAACGTGCCCTGCCGGGTCTTTCGGCTTGGGGTCGGGTCGTGGATTACCGCGACTATCAGTTGTCGCAGCGTCCGAACGTGGAAATCTACCGCCAAAGCCCGCTCGACGCTGAAAGCATTCTTGAGTTCGGGTTCGAGAACGTGTGCATCGCCACCGGGTCAACCTGGCGGCGCGACGGGGTCGCGCGGCAGCACGTCGTGCCGATGCCCATCGCGGACGGGGCCAAGATCTATACCCCCGACGACCTGATGGATGGCACCATCCCCGAGGGCAAGATCGTG
>Ga0102929_1000832_pt1 | contig 18212 bp, 13 predicted proteins | sample SalPonR1_B_D2_MG_FD_78510 | JGI IMG/M metagenome (GOLD analysis project Ga0102929, IMG submission 78510) | Salt pond soil microbial communities from South San Francisco under conditions of wetland restoration - Salt Pond MetaG R1_B_D2_MG | ecosystem: Environmental > Aquatic > Marine > Intertidal... | reverse complement strand
GCCCATGCTTTCGCCGTGACCGCCGCCATCACCGCCACCCCCACCACCTCCACCGCCGCCACCACCGCCGCCACCACCTCCGCCACCACCTCCGCCACCACCTCCACCACCGCGAGCCCAGGCGGATGCCGACGTGAGATCGATATCAAAGCAATCGGACAGGACCATGGCGGCAGGCATGGCCAGCAAAGCGAGCAGGAGAACCATCGATATTCGACTGAAAAAACGCTTCATATCAGACCCCCGTGATTTCGGAAAGGGTGTCGAGCTCCTTGAGGAGTTCGAGATTTTCAAGCAGGTCGACCTCGGGCGGCGTCTCAGGTTGAGCGGTCGCTTGCGGCTTTTGTTGAGCGTTTGCCTGCGGCATTTCCTGTTGAACGGTCGCCTGCTGATTGGCGGAGCTGTTGTGGCTGGCCTGGCGCTGCGGTGCCCAGTTGGTAACAACCAAAACTGCAATGGCTGCGGTCATGACCGTTGTCATCGCCGGCAGGAACGAACGCCGCCGCGGCAGACAATCCTTGACCCGGGCCGCCATGCGAGTCGCATGATGAGGGTCCAGGTCTGGATCGAGCCTGGGCAGACCATGCAGGACACGTTCCAGACTGAGCTGCCGCGCCCGGCAGGCTGCGCATTCGGCCAGGTGTCGGCGGGCGTCATCCGGATCCAGCCCGATGGGAGTTTCATCGTAATGGAGCAGCGTCAGGTCCTGGTCGTTCAGACAGGTTCGCTTAATCATGGTCAATCCTCTTGAAATTCGGTCAGTTCGCTGCGCAGGGCTGTGACCGCTCGGTGGAGATGGGTCTTGACGGTGCCCTCTTCAATGTCGAGCAACTCGGCGATTTCACGCAGCGACATTCCCTCATAATGGCGCAGGGTAAAGATGGCGCGCTGACGGGGAGAGAGCCTGCCCAGTGCCTGCCGCAGTCTGCGCACCGCCTGTTTGCCGTTCAGATCGCGTTCGGGGTTGTCCCGCGGATCGCTGGCCAGGTCGACGGGATCGAAATCATCCTCGTCCCGGCGGCTGAAAAAAAGCCGCCGCTTGAGCCGTTCCCGGCGCATGAAATCGATCGCCAGCCGAGTCACGGTGCGGTACAGCCAGGTGGAGACCCGGCTGTCGCCGCGGAATTCGGGCAAAGCGCGGTGCAGCCGCAAAAAGGCTTCCTGGGCGATATCTTCGGCTTCCTGCCGATGACCGAGCAGGCGCCAGGCCAGTCCGGTCACCCGGTCGGCGTGCTGCTTGACCAGAATCTCGAAGCCGGCTTCGTCCCCGGAGCGAATCTGCTCGAGAAGGATCCGTTCCTGAACCTTATCCATATCGCGAGCGTAGCGCCCGGCAAAATTCCTGTCAATGACTGCCGCTTCAGCTGATGACACGCATATCTCCTTCAGACGATATTTTCATCCGTGGTGATTAGACGTTCAGGGAGAGGGAAGGTTTACCTGGAAAGCCAGATTTAACGCAGAGGCGCAGAGACGCAGAGTGAAAAGCGTTCAAAAGCTCTTTTTCACGCGGTGTTCGCAGTGTTCGCAGTTCTAAAGGCAAAACCTTTAGGGTTAAAAACCAAAGCATTTGCTTTTACCGCGTACTCCGCGGACATGAGTGAGCGCAGCGAGCGGGCGCGAGGAATATTTTTGAAAATCGTATCTCACGCGGTGTTCGCAATGTTCGCAGTTAAAGGCAAAATCATTTTGGGGTTAAAATCAAAAGACTTTGTTGTAACTGCGCACTCTGCGGACTTGAGTGAGTGAAACGAACGGGCGTGAGGAAAGCCTTTGAAAGTCATATCTCACGCGGTGTTCGCGGAGTATGCAGTGTTTAAGGCAAGGCCATTTTTAGGGTTAAAATGCCAGAGATTTTGTTTTAACTGCGCTCTCTGCGAACCTTGCGTGAAAAAATTTTCCCTGCCATAAGAAAGGGGACGGCAAATACCGTCCCCTTGGCCAATTCATAATTTCCTCAAAATAATTAAAGCAGTTCTTCGACCGTTTGCGCGATATTTTCAGGGGTGAAGCCAAAATACTCCATCAGCACCCCGCCGGGAGCGCTGGAGCCGAAGCCGCGCATGCCGATCGTCCGGCCCGCTGTGCCGACATAGCGTTCCCAGCCGAAGGTCGAGCCGGCTTCCACGGCGACCCGCGCGGTACAAGAGGGTGGCAGCACCTGATCGCGGTAGGTCTGGTCCTGCTTTTCGAACAGCTCCCAGCTGGGCAGGGAAACGACCCGGACGGCGATCCCTTTTCCCTGCAACGCCTGTTGCGCCTCCAGCGCCGGGCCAACTTCCGAGCCGCTGGCGATGATGATCGCCTGTAATTCGCCGGTTTCGGGGGCAAGAATATACCCTCCTTTGTGCAGGCCTTCGGCCCCGGCATAATCTTCCCGATCCAGGGTCGGAACCCCCTGTCGCGTGAGAGCCAATACCGTGGGACCATACTGATTGGTGATCGCAGCTTTCCAGGCCTCGAGAGTTTCATTGGCATCGCCGGGGCGGATGACGGTCAGGTTCGGAACGGCGCGCAGGTTGGCGAGCTGTTCGATCGGCTGGTGGGTCGGGCCGTCTTCGCCGAGCCCGATGGAGTCATGGGTCAGGACATAGATGGTCCGCAGGCCCATCATGGCCGCCAGCCGCATCGGCGGCCGCATGTAATCGGCGAAGATCAGGAAGGTGCCGCCGAAAGGGATCAGGCCGGGGGTATGGGCCAGGCCGTTGAGGATGGCGCCCATGGCGTGCTCCCGCACGCCGAAATGAATATTGCGGCCGGTCCTGCCCAGGGCGAAGGAAGCCTCGTCTTTGAGAGTGGTGTTATTGGACGGACCCAGGTCGGCGGACCCGCCAAGCAGAAAGGGCAGCTTGTCGGCCAGAGCGTTCAGGACTTTGCCGCTGGCCTGCCGGGTGGCGAGCTTGTCGCCGGCGGCAAAAGGCTCCAGTTCGTCCCAGCCGGCAGGCAGGTCGCCCTCGGCAACCAGCTGCCATTCAGCAAGAGCCTGATTGGTTTTTACCTGCTTTTGAAAAGCTGCCGACCAGGACTTTTCTAGCTCGTTGCCCCGGGAAACAGTCGCCGCCATATGATCGGCAACTTCATCCGGAATCAAGAAACTGGCTTCCGGGTCACGGCCGAAGGCCTGGCGGGTGAGGCGCAGCTCCTCGGCGCCGAGGGGGGCGCCATGAGCCCCGGCGGTATCCTGCTTGTTGGGGGCGCCGAAGCCGATATGCGAGCGGGCGATGATCAGCGACGGCCGGTCGACCTGCTTTGCTCTTTCCAGGGCGGCATCGATTTCCAGCAGGTTCTCGCCCTCCACGCGCTGCACATGCCAACCGTAGCTCAAAAACCGTGTGGCCACATCCTCGCTGAAAGCCAGCTGAGTATCGCCTTCGATGGTGATCTTGTTGTCGAGGTAGAGGTAAACGAGGTTGCCGAGTTGCAGATGGCCAGCCAGGGAGGCGGCTTCCGCAGCGACCCCTTCCATCAGGTCGCCGTCCGAGCAGAGGCAGTAGATATTGTAATCGAACAGTTCGCGGTCGACCTGGTCCTGCAGGAAGCGGGCGCCCATGGCCATGCCGATGCCAACCGACATGCCCTGGCCAAGGGGCCCCGTCGTGGTTTCGATACCCGCCGCATGGCCGAATTCAGGATGCCCGGCGGTCGGGCTGCCCAGCTGACGGAAATTCTTCAGATCGTCCAGGGACAGGCCGTAGCCGCAGAGATGCAGCATGCTGTAGAGCAGCGCCGAAGCATGACCGCAGGATAGAACGAAGCGGTCGCGGCCCGCCCAGTTCGGATTGGCCGGGTTATGGCGCATATGCCGACGAAACAGCAGGTAGGCAATCGGCGCCGCTTCCATCGGCGTGCCGGGATGGCCCGAATTGGCCTGCTCGACCATGTCTGCGGCCAGTAAACGGATGGTGTCGACAGACGCACGGGCCTGGTCCAGGTTCAGGGTTTCTGACATGACTGCTCTCCTTGGGGGTGGATTGAATTGCGCCTTACTATACTGACCGGAAGAAAGGGAGACAAGGGTTAATTTCGTCGAAAATCGTTGTGGATCATGGTCTTAACCGGAAGCCGCCGAGGCCTTGTGGACAAGCCCTGAAAAGGCCGAAAGACTCTTAGTCTTGTGTCCATCCGGAAACTCCGAACGGGCACAATGATGTTTTCGTTCGGAAACTAGTCTTCGACTTCCGGCCCGGCATAAGCGCAGGGGACATCCCGGGAGGGGGCGAGATCGCCAGGAAAGGCGCAATGGCGGGTCAGGGCCGCCAGCTTTGCAGAGCGGGAGCCATGCCAGTCCTGCAAGAGCCGCTCGGCCATGGTTTGGCCGGATTCGATGATCTGCTCGAGACCATTTAGGAAGACCGCTTCGTTGCGGTCGCGCGCCCAGCGGCAGCTCTCCCTGGCGAGGCCGGCACGGCTCAATTCGAGACAGATCCTGGCGGTCTCCTGCAGGGTTCGGCCCTGCCAGACGGCTTGCAGCCCCTTGTCCCAGGCGGCTTCACAGCCGGCACGCAGTTCCGCGCCCGAATTCGGACGGCACAAATCCCAGGCGGCAGCCAGGGCCGCCTGGTCGTAGAACAAGCCCTTGAGCAGCCCGGCAACCATCAGCGACATGCTGGCCGGCAGGCTGTCGGCGGAGCGCATTTCGATCTGCGGTCGCAGCCGCACCTCAGTGAACAGGGTGGAAAGGTGCAAGTTCCAGTCGCCCTGGGTGGCCCGATGCGCGCCGAAGCCCTGGTCGAGATAGTTCCGGAAGGTGAACCGGCGTTCCGTTAAATCGAGGTAGCGGCCTTCCCTGACGATGAAATACATGGGAACGTCGAGGGCGTATTCAACGTAGTCGCCGAAACCGGCATCGGCTGAAAACAGAAAGTCCAAAAAGCCGGTGCGGTCCGGATCGGTATGTGCCCAGATGTGACCGCGCGTCGAAAGGAAGCCGGTTTTGCGGCCCTCCAGCACAGGTGAATTGGCGAACAGAGCGTAGAGCAGCGGCGAGAGGGCCTGGGCCAGCCGCAGTTTGTCCATGCAGTCGGCTTCGTCGCTGTAGTCCAGATTGACCTGAAGGCCGGCGCTCTGTTTCATCATGCGTTGGCCCTGGGTCCCGCAGCGGTTCATGTAAGGGCCCATGATGGCATAGCGATGCTTCGGCACCCAGTCGATCTCGGTAAGCGGGGTGAAGGGTTGGGTGCCGAGGCCGAGAAAGAGCAAGCCGAGTTTTCTGGCTTCCCGGGTAATATCCGTCACGTAATCGAAAAATTCATCATAATTGCACGCCAAATCGGTACAGAGACGACCGGAGAGTTCGATCTGGCCGCCAGGCTCCAGGGTCACCGAAGAATGTTGGCCCAGCAGGCCGATGACATGATCATTTTCATAGACCGGCGTCCACTGTCCGGTTGCCGCCAGAGCAGAAAGCAGCGCCTCGATGCGCGGAAAGTCGGCGGCTTCGCCGGTTTTCCCATCCACAACCAGGGTTTCCATTTCGGCGCCGACGGCCCATTTCTCGGCCGGACGAAGACCGCTCCGGAAAAAGGCCAGTAGCTGGTCCGCTGAGGTGATCCGGCTGTTCGGGTCGATTTTAACGGCAGGGGTCGGCATGGAGGCTGTTATCGCTTCTCAAAAGGGAGGTCGGTGATCAGAAATGCATGCAGGCTATTTTAAACGCAGAGACGCAGAGACGCAAAGCAGGAAAACAAACATAAAAAAACAAAATCTGCATGGGACAACAAAATGCTTTTAAACTCAGATTGGTTTTTAACCGGGTTTCTCAGCGTCTCTGCGCCTCTGCGTTAGATTACAAATACTGTTTTCAGGAATTAAGATATTCCATGATGTTCTCCGCGATCGTCTCGAAAATCCGGGTGAACGTGGCTTCGTCCCGTTCCAGCAGTGTGATGCGAAAGCCCCGCTGCGGGGTGAAAAAGGAAGAAAGCGGCACCACGCAGATACCGGTTGCCGCCAGCAGGTAATAGACGAAACGCTTGTCGAGAGCAATGTCAGGCTGTCTGACGAGAGCCTCGACCAGACTGCGGACCTCCTTGATCTCGATCGGCAGGGTCTGGTCGTTGCGAAGCGCGCCTTCCTTGAAGGCGACGCTCATGTAGAATGCACCATTGGTCCGGTTGACTTTAACCCCCGGTACCTGCTTGAGAATATCGTAGGCGATGTTGGAGAAATGCTCGTAGCGGTCGATGCGCTCCTTTAGCCAAATCGGGTATTCCGGGTGGCTCAAAATCGGCGGGATCGCCTTCTGCGGCAGGGTGGTGGAACAGACTTCGACCATCTTCGAATCGAGGATGCTCTGGATATAGCGCTTGAACATCGGGTCCTTGTCGGCATTGTAGACTTCGATCCAGCCGCAGCGGGAACCCGGCCAGGGCAGTTCCTTGCTGATGCCTTTCATGGAGATCGCCGGGATGTCGTCGACCAGGTCGGAAATCGGCTTGGTCGACTCCCCGTTATAGACCAGGTTCTGGTAGATTTCGTCAGCGATGATGAACAGGTCATATTCCTTGGCCAGCGCCACGATCTCCCGCAGGATGCGTTCCGGCCAGACCGCGCCGGTCGGATTGTCGGGGTTGATGATCAGGATACCGGAAATCGCCGGGTTGTACTTGATCGACAACCGCATGTCATCCATGTCGGGATACCAGTTGTTGTCCGGGTCCAGCCGGTAGCAGACCGGTCTCTGGCCGGCGTGGGCCGCCTCCCCGGACGAGTGCGTGGAATAGGTGGGCGAGGGGCCGATGACACGGGCCTCCCGCTTCAGCAGACCGTAAACTTTCTGGATGGCATCGCCCAGGCCGTTGAAGAAAATCACGTCGTTGGCGGTGATCTGGGTCTTGCCGCGCCGATTGGTCTGTTCCGCCAGGAATTCACGAGTCTCCAGAACACCCTTGGTTGCACAATAGCCATAGGAGCAGTCGGTCATAGCGAGGTCGGCGACGATCTTTTTCATCCAGTCAGGGATGCGCTCGCCCTTGGCGATCGGATCACCGATGTTTTCCATGTTAATCTGGATGCCGAGAGCTTTGAGCTTGTCGGCGATTTCAACAATAGCCCGGATTTCATAGGTCAGCTCGCCGGCGCCGATGTGGACGATGTTGTTGCGCATAATGGTCTCCTTAAGACGATCTATCCCTGCAGCTGTAAATTCATATAGAGGGCTCACGCCCGTTCGTTTCACTCACTCATGTCCGCGGAGTGCGCGGTTTAAAAACCTATGCGTTTGATTTTAACCCTAAAATTGATTTTGCTTTTAACTGCGAACGCCGCGAACACCGCGTGAGGATGCTTTTTTAACGCAGAGGCGCAGAGGCGCAGAGGCGCAAAGAAAAACCGTCTTTTTTTCAAATCCAAAACTGCGCACACCACGTGAAAAAGGTCTTTAAAAGCTTTTCAATCTGCGTCTTGGCGACTCTGCGTTAAAGCGAAACAAAAAAGGCCATGAGCATCCGCCCATGGCCTTGGTTGTCGATTCGCGAGAGTTTCAGTCGCTGACCAGGCAATGGACGAGGAAGACCCTGGCTGCCGCCGCTGCCGCGGCCGCGCCGGCTGCCGCTGCTGCTGCCGCGGAAACGTGCGTCGTCTTGCCGAAAATGGTCATGCTGCCTCTCGAAAAATTATTTGCCTGCTTAGCACAGACACGGTCGGCAAGTCAATCATTTGTTTGCAAAGCCGGCGCCGCGGCGAAGAAGTCCCGGATCGCGCCCGGCAGTTCGCAGCCGGGCAGACGGACGACCGGCACCTCCGGCAGAGAACGCAGAAACAGCCGTCCATAGCCGCGCCGGATCACCCGGTTGTCCAGGATCAGGACCACGCCGCGGTCGGTGCGGTTGCGGATCAAGCGGCCGAAGCCCTGGCGAAAGCGAATTACGGCCAGCGGCACGGTGTATTCCATGAAGGGATCGCCGCCTTGCTGCTGAATCGCCTCGGCGCGGGCTTCCAGAACCGGTTCCGTGGGGACCCGGAAAGGCAGGCGGGCAATGATGACCTGCTCGAGCGACCGGCCGGGCACGTCGACCCCTTCCCAGAAGGAATCCGTGGCAAACAGGATGCTGGTCGGATCGCTGCTGAACTGTTCCAGGAGACGGTGGCGGGTCGTCTCGCCCTGGCGAAGCACGCGAAAGCCGCGCGCGGTGAGGGCGGGCTCGAGTTCGGCATGGATGCGACGCAGCAGGCTGTAGGCCGTGAACAGCACGAAACTGCGTCCATCCGCCGCCAGCAGAGCGCGTTCGGTGAGGGGGCCGATCGCTTCGGCAAAACCGGGGCGCCCCGGTTCGGGGATATCGGTCGGAATCGCCAGCAGCGCCTGGCGATCGAAATCGAAGGGCGATTCCAGAAGCAGCTCGTGGAGCCTGCGCTCGGTCATCTCGGTCAGACCCGTGCGTCGGCGCAAAAAATCGAAGCGTCCGGCCACCGTCAAGGTGGCGCTCGTCATGACGACGCTCTGCATCCGGTCGACCAGGGTTTCCCTGAGCAAAGCGGAAACGTCAAGCGGTGCCGTGTAGAAGCGGGTAATAATTCCCTCCCCGCCGCCGATCCGGCCGTGACTTATCTCGAACCAGTTGCAGCGATCGGGGTCCTTAGCGGTACAGGCGAAAAGTGTTTCCGACAGGAGGGCGAGACGCGAAAAGATACCGCCCAGATCGGTGACTGTCGAACCGATTTTTTGTTCGATCTCGTCCGGCAGTTTCTTCAGCTCCTTGAGCAATGATTCGAGATCGGCAGCAAATTCGGCTGTAGTGCGGGCCAGGGCGCGCAGATTCTTGGCTGTCTCCTGCCAGGCCGGACTGGCGGAGACGGTTTCGATCAGGCGCTGCCGAATCTCTTCACGTGCCGAGATCTTTCTGCCGAGGGACTCCGCCAGGTTCGTGCCGGCCTGTTCGAGGTCGGCGACCGCCCGTTCGAGCAGGGTCATGCTGGCGGTGGCCAGGGCTTCGGCTTGCTGATTGAGCGAACGGTAAACCAGGTCGCTGGAGTCGGGCAGCTCTCTTCCGAGCTGGTTGATCAGGCGGGCCAGGAGGCCGCGCTCGGGGCGGCGGGGCGGGCGCAGACGGTTGAGAACCCGGGCGAAGACGAAGCGTGTCACCTGGGCGCTGAAGTAGCGAGTCGCAATCTCTTCGAGATGATGAGCCTCATCGATAATCAGCCGGCTGAACGGCGGCAGAACCGCAACCGTGGAATAGTTGTCGGTGGTTTTACGCAGATTCAGATCGGCCAGCAGCAGGGCATGGTTCACTACCAGGAGGTCGGCGTGGGCGGCCCGGCGGCGGGCTTGATGGAAAAAGCAGGACTGGAAGAAGTCGCAGCGGGCTCGCGAGCATTGATCGGCTTCGGCGCAGACTTCGCTCCAGAGAGCATCGCGCGGTACGAACGATAAATCCTCCCGCGAGCCTTCCCCCGTTTGCTCGGCCCAGGAGTGGATGCTGGCCAGTTCACCGGTTTGCTCCTGGTCGAACAGGCCGGGTTCAGCGAGGGCGGCGCCAAGGCGGCGGCGACACAGATAGTTGCTGCGGCCCTTGACCAGCTCCGCGGTGAACTCAAGTCCGGAGGCACGCTGCAAAAAGGGGATGTCTTTGCGAATCAGCTGGTCCTGGAGGTTGATGGTGTTGGTGGAGATCACCACCCGTTCCTTGGCGGCCAGAGCCCGGAGCACGGCAGGTACCAGGTAGGCGAGGCTTTTGCCGGTACCCGTGCCCGCTTCGATCAGGGCGACTGCATCCTGGTTAAAGCATTCGGCCACCGCCAGGGCCATGCGCAACTGCTCGGGGCGTTCCTCATAACCGGCCAGGGCCTGGTCAATCGGACCGTCCGGAGTGAAATAGGCAGCGATCTCGGCGGGGGCCAGGTGAATGCGTGAAGGCGGTGCGAAGGCTTCAACCACCCGGTAGAGCCTTTTGACCTGATTGTCGACGATGTAAAACCCGACTCCCAAGGCGCCGAGCTGTCCGGCGATCAGCAGATCCTGGTCCGAAGGTTCAATGCCGCCCCCGGGATGATTGTGAATGACCACGTCGCCATGCCGGCAGACCTGCAGAATCGCCGGTGCGGCATGCCGGTTGCCACGCGCGAGGACTTCCACCTCGCGGACGCATTGCCGGTCATCGGTCCGGCCGAGGCAGAAGACCTCGTTGCCGCCGGCATCCAGGATGGCATCACGCAGGACGGCCTGCACGGCTGGAGACAGGTATTCGTTCATGCAGCAGGTTGGTTTCTTCTCAAGAAATTCGGGCAGGAAAACATCTCTCTCCGGTGGTCTATCGCCAGGACGTTGATGGTCCGCTTCATGAATCACTGCCCGATTGCGGGGAATTTATCAGCGCAAGTTTACGATTATTCGATCCGGTCCAGCTCATCGGCCATCCCCAGGGCGAAGTTTTTCGCCCGGCCCGAGGGGGCGATCATGCCGTAAGCCATGGCTTCGCGCAGTTCTTCTGGCGTGGCGCCGGCCTGCTTCGCGACCGCGAAGTGTTTGCGCAGTCAGTCAGGGCAGTGAACGGCGACGGCACAGGCGACGCGGATCAGTTCACGGGTTTTGGTGTCCAGAACTTCCTCATAGGTAAAATCGAGAAATTTACTTTGCTTTTTCATTTAGCCCTCCCGTATCTGAATTCCGGTAATCGGTCGGCTGCCCGGCAGAATACTCCGACCGGAGCGTATTTTCCTTTATATCATTTCATTGTCGCTCTTGACAGCGGCATAATCATGATAACATTTCATGAGGACGGGCCGCCTCTCCTGGCGCGATTGCGCCGACTCTCGCCGATGGTGGCTTGCGACTGCTGACGGGTGTCGCTATGAGCGAAGAATCCATACAGACCAGCCGGAATTCGCATGCGCCGGTCCGGGCTCCCGACCTGGTTCTGGTTCGGCACCCCGAGGGAGGCTGGGGTGTCGAGCAGATGTCCCGATCCCTGGTCTTGTGGGCCGGCCTGGAAGCCCCCGTCGAGCCGGGAAGCTTTCTGCATGAACTGCTCCCGGCAACGAGCCCTGGCCTGGATTATCTTGCCGAAGAAGCCCTGGCTGCCGAAACTCCCCTGCGGGATATCACCGTGCATATCCTGGCGCCGCGCAACTGTTACCTGCTGGCCGAAGTTCATGTTGGCGGCATGCTCGAAGAAGGCCGCTGGCGGCAGGTCCAGTTTTTCTTCCGCCCCCTGCCGGTCGGTCGGGGGCGGATCCACCCGCCTTCGGGGCAGTACGGTCTGGTCGGAGCCAGCCCGGGGATGCAGGAAGTTTACCGCAAGATCGGCCTTTACGCCGATTCCGACGCCGCAGTCGTCATTACCGGCGAGACCGGCACCGGCAAGGAGTTGGTCGCCAGGGCTCTCCATGAGCACAGCCGCCGGCGAGAGCGTTCGTTCGTGGCCGTCAACTGCTCGGCCATATCCTCCGAGCTGCTCGAGTCCGAATTGTTCGGCCATGAGCGGGGAGCCTTCACCGGCGCGGTTCGCAGCCATCGCGGCCGGTTCGAACGTGCCCATCAGGGGACGATTTTTCTCGACGAAGTCGGCGATATGCCCATGCATGCCCAGGCCAAATTGTTGCGGGTGCTGGAAGAAGGGCATCTCGAACGGGTCGGCGGCGAGCAAAGCCAGAAAGTCGATGTCCGGGTCATCGGCGCCACCAATGTGCCCCTGGAAAAACTGGTCAGCGAAGGCCGTTTTCGCGCTGACCTTTATCACCGGCTGGCTGTTCTGCGTATCCATTTGCCGCCTCTGCGGCGTCGTTTGCAGGACCTGCCTCTGCTGGTCGATTATTTCCTGACCCTTTTCCGCCGCAAATACCGAAAATCCATCCACAGGTTGACCACCGAGGCCATGTCGCTGCTGCAGGCCTATCTCTGGCCCGGCAATGTGCGGGAACTGCGCAATGTCCTGGAAAGGGTTTTCGTCGAGACCCATGCCGAGGTGATCGGGGCGCGGGCCTTCCACGAATGGGTCAGGGAGCGGCAGGATTTCGCGCCCGGCGACTGGGGGCCGGAATCGGAAGTGGATCGCAAACGGCTTTACTCCCCCTACCCGCCCTTTGACCCCGGGCGGCAGCTGCCCGAAGCCCGTCGGCTGGCTTTGGAGGAGCCTTCCTCGGCCGCAGCTGTATTGACGCCACGGCGGACCACCAAACCGGCCGGTCTGGATGAAGAAGAGATCCGCGCCGCCTGTCTCGCTGCCGGCGGCAACCTGACCGGAGCCGCCCGCCTGCTTGGCGTGCATCGCGCCACCCTCTACCGCTACCTGAAAAAGCTCGGTTTGAGTCGGCAGGACCTGGGCTGCTGAAGCCCGCGAAAATTTGCCCTTTCTTTTCCAGATTCCTCCGCCAACTTTTCGCATAACTTGCGACACTGGATACGTCGCAAGTTATGTTGCGACGACCTTTTGCGACGTCGCAAAACTAATGGGTTCAAGGAAAATTTGCTGTAAGTATTTGAAAAAAAAGCAAAGAAAAGAATTTTGAAAGTTGGCACGGGACTTGTTTACTAAATGGGTGAATTGTGAAAAAAGCGGGTCCCGGCGGGCCCAATACCAAACCAAAAGGAGGAAGCATCATGCGTACCTGGGATCTTTTCAGAGAAATGGAGCAGTTCCAACGAGACATGGACGATATTTTCCGCGGCACCGGCCTGAATAGGCTGTTTGCGCCCACCGCCCACGGTTCGGGCAGCTTCCCCCGCATCAACCTGAGGGAAGACGAAGACCACCTCTTTGTCGAAGCCCTGCTGCCAGGGGTCGATCCCCGACAGGTGGAGATCAACATGCTCGGCAACACCCTGACTCTGAGTGGCGAGCGGGAGATTGACGACCCCGGCGAAAACGGCCGGATCTGGCATCGGCGCGAGCGGTTCCGCGGCAAGTTCATGCGGACTTTCGAACTGCCGGCGGAAATCGACGCGGACAAGGTCAAGGCCGAAGCCAAGCACGGCCTGCTGCGGGTTACCCTGCCCAAGGCGGAAACCGAGAAGCCGCGGTCGATCCAGGTCGATGTTCGCTGATCCCGAATCGAACCGATCGAACGAAACAAACAAGCATAAATACGCAAGGAGGAAAACAGTCATGAGTGAAAAGAACCTGACCCAACAGGACAAACAGATGGCCGGCAGCCGGGAAACCACCCGGACCGATGAACGCTATGTCGCCCCGCCGGTCGACATTTTCGAGACTGACGACGGCCTGACCCTGCTTGCCGATGTGCCCGGTCTCGACGAGGATACTCTGCAGATTAACGTGGACAAAGGCGTTTTGACCCTGGAAGGGAAAGCGCCAATGGAAAGCGCAGACCGGCTTTATCGCGAGTTCAGCATGGCCGGTTACTGGCGGCAGTTTCAGATCCCGGACAGCTTCGACACGGGACAGGCCAAGGCCGAGATGAAAAACGGCGTGCTCACCCTGCACCTGCCGAAGGCCGAGGCGGCCAAACCGAAGCGCATCGAGATCAGTGTCGATTAAGGCGGGCCGCCAGTCGCCGGACGTGCAGCGCCGCTGCGCACAGGCAGTCAGGGCCGGGTGTTTATCCCGGCCCTTCGTTTGCCGGCCATCCCGGTGAATGGCCAATCGTCTGTTACACTGACAAGGAATTCAACACAGAGAGAAAGGATGCAACCGACATGGATCTGAACCGCATGACCCAGAAGACCCAGGAGGCCCTGCAGGCGGCCCAGTCAATCGCCGCTCGTCACAAACACGTGGAAGTCGACGGCGAACACCTGCTTGCGGCTTTGCTGGAGCAGCAAGAGGGCCTGGTGCCGAGGCTGCTGACGCGCCTTGACCTCTCGCCGGCCAGTCTGGCGGAAGCGGTCAAAGTCGAGTTGCAGAAGGTTGCCGCGGTTTCCGGCCCCGGCGCCGAGGCCGGAAAGATCTACATTTCGCAACGACTTCAACAGCTGCTGGTCAATGCCGAGGACCAGGCGCGCCACCTCAAGGACGAATATATCAGTGTCGAGCACCTGCTGCTGGCGTTCGTCGAGGAAGGGGCCAAAACTCCGGCCGGCCGGCTGCTCAAGCAATTCAATGTCACGCGCGACCGGCTGCTCAAGGTTCTGACCGAAGTTCGGGGCCATCAGCGGGTGACCAGCGCCGACCCGGAGGCTACCTACGAAGTTCTGGAGAAATATGGCCAGGACTTGGTCAAACAGGTGCAGAAAGGCAAACTGGACCCGGTCATCGGACGCGATGGTGAGATTCGCCGGGTGATCCGCATCCTTTCCCGGAAAACCAAAAACAACCCGGTGCTGATCGGCGAACCTGGCGTCGGCAAGACGGCCATCGTCGAGGGCCTGGCCCAGCGCATCGTCCGTGGTGACGTTCCTGAGGGGTTGAAGGACAAATCGATTTTCGCGCTGGATATGGGCGCGCTGCTCGCCGGCGCCAAATACCGGGGGGAATTCGAGGAACGGCTCAAGGCCGTACTGACCGAGGTGCGGGAAAGCGAGGGGCGGATCCTGCTTTTTATCGACGAACTGCACACGATCGTCGGCACCGGCAAGGCGGAAGGCGCCATCGACGCCGGCAACATGCTCAAGCCAATGCTGGCCCGCGGCGAACTGCACTGTATCGGCGCGACCACTCTGGACGAATATCGCCAGCACGTGGAGAAAGATGCGGCTCTGGAACGGCGGTTCCAGCCGGTGCTGGTGGAACAGCCGACGGTCGAGGACACAATCAGCATCCTGCGCGGACTCAAAGACCGCTACGAAGTTCATCATGGTGTACGAATCCAGGACAATGCCCTGGTGGCCGCGGCCGTCCTCAGCCATCGTTATATCTCGGACCGCTTTCTGCCGGACAAGGCGATCGACCTGGTCGATGAAGCCTGTGCCATGATCCGCACCGAAATCGATTCACTGCCGGCCGAACTTGACGAAGTGACCCGCCGCGTCATGCAGCTTGAGATCGAGGAAGCCGCTCTCCGCAAGGAGAAGGATAAGGCCAGCAAGGCACGGTTGGAAAGTCTGCACCGGGAACTGGCCGATCTGAAGCACCAGGCTGCCAGCCTCAAGGCCCAGTGGGACGAGGAAAAAGAAGAGATCGGCAAGGTCCAGGCGCTGCGCGAAGAAATGGAAAATATCCGCAAGCAGATCGAGGTTGCCGAACGCGATTATGATCTGAACAAGGCTGCGGAACTGAAGCACGGCCGACTGCCGGAGATCGAGCGCCAGCTGGCGGCAGCCGAACAGGAGTCGGCGGGTGAGGATGCTGACCAGCGCCTGCTGCGCGAAGAGGTGACCGAGGACGAGATCGCCGGGATCGTTTCCCGGTGGACCGGTATCCCGGTGACCCGCCTGGTGGAAAGCGAGCGGGAAAAGCTGCTCAAGCTGGATGAACTGCTGCATGAGCGGGTGGTCGGCCAGGATGAGGCGGTCAGGCTGGTCGCCGACGCCGTGCTGCGTGCACGGGCCGGCATCAAGGACCCGAAGCGGCCGATCGGCTCGTTTATCTTCCTCGGACCGACCGGCGTTGGCAAGACGGAACTCGCCAGAACGCTGGCTGAGGCCCTGTTTGACAGCGAAGACAACATGGTCCGCATCGACATGTCGGAATATATGGAGAGGCATGCGGTCAGTCGCCTGATCGGCGCTCCGCCCGGCTATGTCGGCTTCGAGGAGGGCGGCCAATTGTCAGAAGCCGTACGTCGCAAACCCTACAGCGTGGTGCTCTTCGACGAGATTGAAAAGGCGCACCAGGATGTCTTCAATGTGCTGCTGCAGGTCCTGGATGACGGCCGGATTACCGACAGTCATGGCCGCACGGTCGATTTCAAGAATACGGTCATCATTATGACCTCCAACATCGGGTCGAGCCATTTGCTGGAAGGAGTGAATGCCGCCGGAGAAATCAGCGCGGCCGCGCGGCAGCAGGTTATGTCCGATCTGAGGGTGTCGTTTCGGCCGGAATTTCTGAACCGGGTCGACGACATCGTCCTCTTCAAGGCGCTGACCCGGTCCGAAATCCTCCAGATCGTCGATCTGCAGGCGGCCGACCTGCGGCGCCGGCTGGCCGATCGGGAGTTGACCCTCGAACTGACCGATGCCGCCCGCCGGTTTGTGGCCGAGGCGGCCTACGATCCGGTCTTCGGGGCCAGACCTCTCAAGCGTTATCTGCAGCATGAGCTGGAAACCCGGATCGCCAGGGCCCTGATCGCTTCCGATGTGCAGCCCGGCAAGAAGGTCTTGGTCGACGCTGACGAAAGCAGCCTGAAAATTAATTTTCTGAAGTCCTCGGGGGCGGAGGACATCCCGGATAAGGGGTCAAGAGTTCAGGGTGGCTGAATCTGGGCAATCTACTGAAATTCTTTGCATATGCGGCCGTTCCTGTTATCATGGCCGCGTTTTTCCCGGGGGGAATGGTGCGACATCAGCCGGGGAGAGGACTATGCAAAAACGCAAGCGGTTCGGGGAAATCCTGGTCGATGCCAAGGTCTTGTCACCAAATGACCTGGCCGCCGCTTTGGAAAAGCAGCGCGGGACCGGCAAGGAACTCGGCCAGGTGCTCGAGGAAATGGGGGTGGTGACTGAGCAAAACATTGCCGCTACCCTGGCCCGGCAGTTCGGCTACAAGACGGTTTCGAACATTGCCCGTGCCAGTTTCAGCGGAGAATTGCTTGGTCTGGTCGATGTGGACACCGCCACCCGGCGGCGCATTTTTCCCCTCAAGCGCGAAAGCAACATTCTGTATCTGGCAATGGTCAATCCGCTGGACATGGAGATCATCGACAACCTCAGCTTTTCCAAGAACCTGCGGGTTGTTCCCTGCGTCACCACGCCAACGGAGATCCAGGCCGCCATTAACCGCCACTACCACAAACTTGCGGAAACCTCCTCCGATCAAGATGAATGGTGGAAGGTGCTGGTGGTCGATGACCAGGACCTGGTCCGGTCGGCGGCCCTGGCTGCCCTCCGCAAGGAAGGTTATACTCTGTTCGATGCTGCCAATGGCGCGGATGGTTTGAAGATGGCCATGCAGCACAAGCCTCACGTCGTCATTGCCGATACCGTGATGCCGCGTATGGACGGCTACGAGATGTTTCGGGCCATCAAGAGCAATGCCCAGATCAGGCATGTCCCGGTGATTGCGCTTTCCTCCAAATCGACGGCCGAGGAAGAGGCTCAGCTGCTCGACATGGGGTACTTCGATTTTATCGCCAAACCGATCAATCCGGTTCGACTGCTGGCCAGAATCAGGCATGCTCTGCGCCTGACCTACGGTGAAAAGCCCCCCTCTGACTGAAGGTTATCCTGCTCGGCAATATTCAAGGCAACAAGGTCGATTTTTTCTTGCGTTTTTTTATAAGCGCTCTATAATCGACAAAAAAGGTCATAAATCAGAACGAAAGGATAATGCCATGCGCATCGATATATTGTGCAAACCGGAAAGCGCAAATCGGGGTGAACGTGTTCTGGATCGCGTTCGGCAGGCGCTTGAGGAAATGGACGTCCGGGCCGAGGTTCACCTTTTCCATGATGCCAAAAAAATGATTGACAACCGGGTTTATGTCGGCCCGGCGCTGGTTATCGACGACGTCGTCAGAATTGCCGGTCGGATACCCGAAGTTCGTGAACTGAAGGCATTTATCGCGGAAAGACCGCGTTACCTGCAACGGTTCAAGAACGTTGCCTGAACCGGCAGAAGATCACCTTCCCCGTCTCTCCTGCTACCGGTCCAGCGTACTCCTTTGCAGGAGCCCCTCGGCGACTGCAAAGGAGACCAGTTCTTCGGCAGTCGCCCGAGGGAGCCTTCCCGCCAAGATCTTTTCCGGACTGATGCTGCCATCGCAGCGCCGGAGCAAATCGTAAAAATCCTCGCTTAATGATTCGCAGTAAACATCGTTGCCTCGGCGCAGGAACAAGCCTGCCGAGCCGACCGGACGAAACATGCGGGCAAACTCCTCCAGGTCGAAATCCTCCGTATCCATCAGGTCGACAATTTCATAAGTAAAATTGGCCAGCTTCACCTGCGGGGCCAGCTGCCAGCAGAACTTCCAGAGTCGGTCGCCTTCCGGAAGCGGCCCCTCCAGCGGCAGAGTCTGCTCACCCAACAAGGTTTCGGCGTAAAGATAATGATAGTTTAGCAGGTCGTCGAGGGCAAAAGAGAGGTGGGTTTTGCTGCATTGCCGCAAACGTTCATGCAGATAATCCTGCTGCGCCCGGCAAGCTTCTGCGGCCGTTGCGTTTTGGCAACCGGCCAGGTTTCGCTCTGTCAGCCAGCGGCTGAAATCTTCCAGCAGCT
>Ga0102929_1000830_pt1 | contig 18236 bp, 13 predicted proteins | sample SalPonR1_B_D2_MG_FD_78510 | JGI IMG/M metagenome (GOLD analysis project Ga0102929, IMG submission 78510) | Salt pond soil microbial communities from South San Francisco under conditions of wetland restoration - Salt Pond MetaG R1_B_D2_MG | ecosystem: Environmental > Aquatic > Marine > Intertidal... | reverse complement strand
TATTTCAGCTCCTTTTTGGCCCATAGCTACGGCTATGAGCCTGCGAACGAGCTGAAATCTGTTCTCGAAGCCTCGAATTTTCGCTTCAGTCCGCATAGTCCGACAGACTCCTAGGGTGATTGAGAGTGACGGCATTCTAGCAGAAAAGAAAGGGGGTTGTCTCTCTCGAAGACAACCCCCGCTGCAATCAGGCAAAGAAATTAATTATGGCCTGGGAGACCATTTTATCCACAGCGTCCTAGGCGCACTCGGAAAAGCCGCAGGCGTGACAGACGCAGCAGCCGCCCTCGTGCTCCACCGGACCGCCGCAGTCCGGGCATGCGCCGCCGCTTTCGGCATGCACCATGTCGACTTCACCATGTTCCGCCATATGCATCTGGATCGCCTTGGCCACAGCATCGGAGCAGGAGGTGATCCGGTTTTCGCCGAAACCCGCAGGCTTGTGACAGGTGATGCCGATCATCTGCTTGACCGCCTGGCGGGCCTGAATGCCGCTGCGCCAGGCCAGGGATACCAGGCGCCCGATGGCTTCGCACTGGGAAGAAGCACAGCCGCCGGCCTTGCCCATGGTGGTAAAGAGTTCGAACAGGCCATTATGATCTTCGTTGATGGTCACGTACAGCGGACCGCAGCCGGTCTGCATCTGGTAAGTGGCACCGGACAGCGCTCGCGGCCGGTCCCGCTTGATACGCTGCTTGGCGACTTCGCGGGGGATCGCATCCGCGGTTGGCCCCGTCTGCTCATCTTTCTTGACCGACAGCACCTGCATGTCCCGGGAACCGTCGCGATAAATAGTGACCCCTTTGCAGCCGGACTGGTAGGCCAGCCGGTAAACGGTCGCGACGTCTTCCCGGGTGGCGCTGTTGCAGAAATTTACGGTCTTGGATACGGCATTGTCGGTGTATTTCTGGAAGGCGGCCTGCATCCTGATGTGATCTTCCGGGGTGATGTCGTGAGAAGTGACGAAGATTCGCCGGATGTCCTCGGGGATCTCCGGGAGGTCCTGGATGGTGCCATGCTGGGCGATTTTCTTCATCAGCTCCTGAGAATAGAAACCCCGCTCGACGGCGATTTTCTCAAACAGCGGATGGACCTCGACCAGAACGTCCTTGTCAAGGACCTGCCGCACATAAGAAACGGCGAACAGCGGCTCGATGCCGCTTGATGCGGAACAGATAATCGAAATCGTTCCGGTTGGCGCAATAGTGGTGCAGGTGGCATTGCGCACCGGCTCGTCCGGACCGTCATAGATGCTGCCTTTGAAATTGGGGAAGGGACCTCTTTCTCTGGCCAGGGTTCGCGAAGTGGCGCGGGCGATGTCCTGGATGAATTTCATGACCTTTTCGCCCAGCTGCACGGCTTCTTCGCTGTTGTAGGGAATCCCCAGCAGAATCAGCAGGTCGGCCCAGCCCATAACGCCCAGACCGATTTTGCGGTTGGCGCGCGTCATCTCGGCGATCTGTTCGATCGGGTAGCGATTGACATCGATGACATTGTCCAGGAAGCGGGTGCCGAGTTCCACCACCTGCTGCAGGCGCTGCCAGTCGATCTGCCGGTCGGCGGTGACCAGCTTCGCCAGGTTGATCGAGCCGAGATTGCAGGATTCATAAGGCAGTAGAGGCTGTTCACCACACGGATTAGTCGCCTCGATCTCGCCAACCTGCGGGGTTGGGTTGTCCCGGTTGAGCCGGTCGAGAAAGACGATGCCGGGCTCGCCGTTGTTCCAGGCCAGATCGACGATCCTTTCGAAGACTTTGCGGGCCGAGCGCCGGGCGGCGACGTCTCCGGTCCGCGGATTGATAATGTCGTAATCCTGGTCTTTTTCCACAGCCTCCATGAAGGCTTCGGTGATGCCGACCGAAATATTGAAATTGGTGAGGACCGTCTGGTCCCGCTTGCACATGATGAAGTCCATGATGTCGGGGTGGTCGACGCGCATGATGCCCATATTGGCGCCGCGTCGGGTGCCGCCCTGCTTGATGGTTTCGGTGGCCGCGTCGAACACGTTCATGAACGAGAGCGGACCCGAAGACACCCCTTTGGTCGACAGCACAACATCTTTGGCGGGCCGGATCCGGGAAAAAGAGAAGCCGGTCCCGCCGCCGCTTTTGTGAATCAGGGCCGTCTGCTTGATGGCCTCGAAGATCTCCTCCATGGAATCGCCGACCGGCAGGACAAAGCAGGCCGACAATTGACCGAGTTCCCGGCCGGCGTTCATCAGGGTAGGCGAGTTGGGCATGAACTCCAGACGGGTCATCATCTCCAGGAACTCTTTCTCAAGTTCTGCGGGAACCCGGCCGGTCTTGTGGTTCTTCTCGGCGGCGGCAATGGTTTCAGCAACCCGCTGCAGCATATCGAGAGGTTTTTCCAGGACCTTCCCCTCCTGGTCTCTCCGCAAATAGCGCCGCTCCAGAACGGTGACGGCATTTGCAGACAGTTCGAGCTTTGAAGTACGTGATTTTGCGGTCATGGGAACCTTCCTGCAAGTCTTCGGAATTGTGGGAAAAAAAGAAGAGAACAATATATATGGTGTACTCGGGTTATTTAAACCACAACATCTGGTGGTTGTCAACGGGCTAAAATTTATAGTTCATTCATTAATCTTGCACTTCCCGGTCTTTCCCGGCCTGAGCGAGCTGTTCAGCAACCACCTAACAAACCGAAATAAAAAACGTTTTGAGTGCTGCAGTATTATGCTATAAAAAACGCGAGGGCACGGGCAATGAGTCCAAAGGGGGGCCGGGTGGCGGTTGATCGTCCAGAAAATGATTTAGCACTTATCGAGGAAGTCAAAGGGCTGAAGAACCTCCTCAGCGTTGCGCAGGTGGTGGTCTCGTCGCTGAATCTCGGCGAGGTGCTGCAGAATATCCTGCACAGCGCCATGGCCATTATGGATTTCCCGGCCGGCAGCATCGCTCTTTACGAGGAAAGCGAACAAACTCTGGTTTTGCATGCTCATGCCGGTTTAAGCGAGAAGTTTGTCGCCAGGGACCGGTGGCGGGTCAAAGAGGGCGGGCTTACCCACGGCATTATTGACTTTGGCGAACCCTTTGTGGTGGAAGATGTCGCGAAAACCAACGTGACCATGAACCCCCTGGCTCTGGAAGAAGGGATCCAGGCTCTGATCGCGGTGCCCCTCATCTTTCAGAAGAATCTAGTCGGGATTCTCTACGTCGATGACTTCCAGCCCCGGACCCTGGACAGGAGCCGTCTGCGGCTGTTATCGGTCCTGGCTTCTTTTGCCACCATGAGCATTGACAACGCCAGGCTTCATCTCAAAACTCTCGAACTGGCCAGCACGGACGGTCTGACCGGACTGCTCAATCACCGGCAGTTCAAAAAAGATTTCTGTGAAGAATTGCGCCGGGCGGAAAGGTATCACACACCCCTCTCCATTGTCCTGCTTGATGTCGATAATTTTAAGAAATTCAATGATTTATATGGTCATCCCTGCGGAGATGTCATCTTGCGGGAACTGGCCGCCCTGATTAGCGAGCTGTTGCGGGATTGTGATCTTGTCTACCGTTATGGAGGCGAGGAGTTTGTGGCTCTTCTCCCCGAAACCGGGCTCGATGAAGCTTTGCTGGTTGCCGGCCGGATCCGAAGTTCAGTGGAAGAAAAATCTCCCCTGTTCCTGAAAGAAATTTCGCCAGCGACCGGCGTTACGGTCAGCATAGGCGTCGCCTCCTTTCCGGAAGACGGCTCCACGGTCGAGCACCTTTTGCAACGGGTTGACGATTTGATGTATATGGCCAAAAGCGCCGGCAAGAACAAAGTTCATCATCGGGACGGCTTGGGGCAAATCACCTCGCTCTAGGACCCTGTCGGATGACAAGGGCCTGTCTTTTCTGCTAACGTAGTAAAAACAATTCTGCCGAATTCCAGGCGGCATTCAATTCAAGTCATTAAGTGCTCGGCCGGAACGACGCCACCCGGATTCCCCCTGAACGTTTTCCATGACCATTTATCTCGATAACGCAGCAACCAGTTTTCCGAAACCTCAGCCGGCTTGCCATGCGGTGGACCGGGCCCTGCGGCGGTCTTCCGCCAACCCGGGGCGCGGCGGGCACCGCATGTCGCTGGACGCTGCCAGGCTGGTTCTGGAAACCCGGGAAGCTGTCGCCCGATTTATTGGTGCGACCGATTCCTCCCGAATCGCCTTTACTTCCAATGCGACGGAAGCTCTCAACCTGGGCCTGTTCGGGCTTGTTCGCCCCGGTGACCGGGTGGTGACAACCTCCATGGAGCACAATGCCGTGGTCAGGCCGCTGCATGTCCTGGCGGGGCGCGGCGTCGAAGTCATCAAGGTGAAGGCTGACGCCACCGGGTTCGTCGACCCGGCCGAGGTGATTTCGGCCGCCGGTGAAAACACCCGGCTGGTTGTCATGTCGCACTGCTCCAATGTCACGGGGACTCTTCAGGACATAGCGACCATCGGCGCCTGGTGCCGAAAAAACGGCACCCTTTTCATGGTCGATGCGGCGCAAAGCGCAGGAGCCTGTCCGCTCGACGTGACGCGAATGAAAATCGATCTGCTGGCCGCTTCGGGCCACAAGGGTCTCATGGGGCCTCCGGGGACCGGTTTTCTTTTCGTGGCGGGCAGCCTCGAGTTGCAGCCTCTTCTGTATGGCGGGACCGGAATGCTCTCCGATTCGCCGGAGCAGCCACGGGAGATGCCGGAACGCCTGGAAAGCGGCACCCTGAACACGATTGGTCTGGCTGGCCTGCATGCGGCCATCGGTTTCATCGAGCAGGTTGGCGTGGAACAGATCCGGTTGCACGAAAAGCGCCTGGTCAATTTGTTGTTAACCGGTCTCGCTGCGCTGCCGCGCATCTCGGTGTACGGTCCCGAACGGGCCGATGACCGCGGCGCTGCGGTTTCCTTTACGGTGGCGGATGAGGACCCGGCTGGTCTCGGCTTCCGCCTCGATCGTGATTACGACATCTGCTGCCGGACGGGGCTGCATTGCGCCCCGGAGGCCCACAAGTCCATCGGCAGCTACCCGGCAGGGACGATCAGGGTCAGCCCTGGTTATTTCAATATCGACCGGGACATCGAGATGTTCCTTGATGCGCTGTCTGTTCTGACGGGTTCGGCTTAGTCGCCCGCCTCGCTGTTCACTCTGGCCCTGAGAGACAGGAAAGCTGATTTTATGCTGAAAACCTATGTTCTTGATACCAATGTCCTCCTGCATGACCCCCAGGCTCTTTACCGGTTCGAAGATAATGACCTGGTCATACCGATGACCGTTATCGAAGAGATCGATCGCTTCAAGAAGGATTTGAGCGAAACCGGCCGCAATGCCCGCCATTTTTCCCGTTTGATCGACACGCTGCGGATGCAGGGAGATCTGGTCGAAGGCGTCAAACTGGAAAATGGCGGCTGTCTCAAGGTCGAACTTTATACGGAAGACCGTCTCAAGAGTCTGCCGCCCGAATTGCGCAATGACCGCGGCGACAACCGGATTCTGGCCGTTGCCCTGGCCCTCAAAAACGGACTCGACAAGCCGGTTGTTTTCGTGACCAAGGACACCAACCTTAGGATCAAGGCGGACGTGGTCGGCCTGAAGGCGGAAGATTACAGTTCCGACAAGGTCTCCATCGACGAACTTTATTCAGGTTCCGTTGAGCTGTTCGTGCCTAGTGAATCGGTCGATCGGTTCTATGAACTAGGCCACCTGGATATTGAGGAGGAACTGCGGGCGAACCAGTGCGTTACGCTGGTCGATGAACAAAATCCCTCGCATACCGCATTGGGACGCTACCACCAGAACCTGCGCCGGATTGTCGCCCTGGTGCGGGTTCCGAAGGAGGGTATCTGGGGGATCCAGCCCCGCAACCGGGAACAGCAGTTTGCCTTTGATCTGCTGCTCAGTGACGATGTCCAGCTGGTCACCCTGGTCGGCAAGGCCGGGACCGGGAAAACCCTGCTGGCGATTGCCGCCGGTCTGTTCAAGTCAGCCGATGAGGGGCACTACAGTCGGCTGCTGGTTTCGCGGCCGATTTTTCCCCTCGGCAGGGACCTCGGCTTCCTGCCCGGCGACATCGAAGAAAAACTGTCGCCCTGGATGCAGCCGATCTTCGACAATGTCGAGTTGCTGCTCGGTTCCGTTGAAGAGCAGGGCAAGCGCAAGCGTGGCTATAAGGAGCTGGTCGACCTGGGCCTGCTGGAAATCGAGCCGCTGACTTATATCCGTGGCCGCTCCATCCCCAAGCAGTACATGATTGTCGACGAGGCGCAGAACCTGACACCCCACGAGATCAAGACCATCATCACCCGGGCCGGGGAGGGCACCAAGATCATTCTGACCGGCGATCCTTACCAGATTGATAATCCTTACATCGATTCTTCGAGCAACGGTCTGACCTACGCGGTCGAAAAATTCAAGGACCAGGAGATCGCGGGTCATATTACCCTGACCAAAGGCGAGCGCTCCAGTCTGGCCGAACTGGCTGCCAATCTTTTATAAACAGAGCCGAAAAGTGCAAAGCGGCTAGCGCGAACCTGCTTCATGTCAGCGACGATTTGCATTTTTCAGCCACGCTCCGCATTGAGTGAATAATCTATGCTCCTTTTGTGTGTTGAATCTTCCTGTGACGAAACGGCGGCCGCCGTGGTACGGGACGGACGGCAGGTTCTGTCCAACGTCGTCGCCTCGCAGATCGATGTTCACGCCCGCTACGGCGGGGTCGTTCCTGAACTGGCTTCACGCAAGCATGTCGAGGCGATTGCCGTGGTGATCGGCGAGGCCCTGGCTGCTGCCGGGGTCAATATCAAGCAGCTGGAAGGTATAGCGGCGACCCGCGGTCCCGGCTTGATCGGTGCTTTGCTGGTCGGTCTCTCCACCGCCAAAGCTCTCGCCTATGCCCGCGGCATTCCGCTGGCGGCAGTCCATCACATGGAAGGACATATCCTGGCGCCGCTTCTGGAGCAGCGGATCGATTTTCCTTTTCTGGCGCTTGCGGTTTCAGGAGGGCACACCAACCTGTATCGCGTGGATGGCATAGGCCGCTACCGAACCCTCGGTCAGACGCGTGATGATGCCGCCGGCGAGGCCTACGACAAGATCGCCAAGCTGCTCGGACTTGGCTACCCGGGGGGCGCCCTGCTCGACAAGCTGGCCGGAAAGGGGGATCCCGAGGCGATCCGTTTCCCCCGGCCGATGTTGAACAAGCCGGGCTTCGAATTCAGTTTCAGCGGCATCAAAACCGCCGTCAGCCGCTATGTTCAGGAACAGGACGGAAAAATCACGGGCAGCCATCTCGCGGATCTCGCCGCCGGTTTTCAGGCCGCCGTGGTGGATGTCCTGACCGCAAAAACCCTGGCTGCCGCCGAGGCCGAAAGCCTGCGCCGGATCGTGGTGGCCGGGGGCGTTGCCTGCAACAGCGGACTGCGCGAAAGCTTTGCGCAGCTGGCGCGAGATCGTCACCTGGAGGTGTTCTTCCCGAAACCTTCACTGTGCGGCGACAACGCCGCCATGCTCGGCGTGGCGGCCGACCATTACCTTGCCTGCGGACTGGCGTCCCCTTTGTCCGTCAATGCGGTCGCCAGCTGGCCTCTGGACACGGTTGATCCCGCAACGGTGTGAGGCCCGACTCCTTGATTCCAGCGGTCGCTGTCGTTCCCGGGGGCGCGGCTTGAACCCTGAAGGGCATTAAGATGTGGCGAAGTATCGGCATACTGCGTCAGGCCAAGCTGATTCTGGTCCGCTTCGTGCGCCTGCGCGGCGAACCGGACGAAATTGCCAAAGGTGTCGCGCTCGGCATCTTTATCGGCATGACGCCGACCTTCGGCCTGCAGATGATCATTGCCATCTTTCTCGCCTTTCTGCTCAAGGAAAATCGCCTCGCGGCCCTGGTCGGGGTCTGGGTCACCAATCCGGTCACGGCACCGGTCATCTATGCGATTGAATACGAAATCGGGCGGATCATTCTGAGCAAGCCGCGCGCCGGCTTGCCGGAGGAGCTTACTTTCGGAGCTTTTGCCGGTCTCGGTTACGATGTGCTTGTGCCCCTCTGGCTGGGCAGCATGGTTGCCGGGGTGCTGTGCGGCAGTCTTGCCTACTTCCTGACTCTGCGGCTGATTCCCGCCATCAAGTCCTGGCGCATACCGCGCTGGCCGCGCGAGAACTGGCGGCGGAGAAAATAGAGTTGCTTGCCAGTCTGCTGCTGGCTCGGCGTTATGTCCCCATCCTCCGCTTCCGGATCCTGACTGATTGACCTTTTCTGCTGTATTCCTGAGTTTCTATCCTGTATCCTGCGGATGTTTTCGGCGTTCTTCGCACTGCGTGCAAATGTCTTCGGTTTCTTATGTCGGTTCGCGCCAAAAAACGCTTCGGCCAGAATTTCCTCAGAAACGGCCATGTCATCGATCGGATTCTGGGCGCGGCTGAACTCGGCGCTGACCAGCCGGTTCTGGAAATCGGGCCCGGCCTGGGGGCGCTGACGGACCGCCTGTTGCAGGCCGGGGTTCGTCTGACGGCGATAGAAGTCGATCAGCAACTGGCAGACCTGCTGAAGCAGCGGGAAAATCATTTACTGGAGGTGGTCGAGGGGGATGTTCTCAAGATCGACTGGAACACTTTCCTGCCGGCTCAGCCTTGCAAGCTGGTCGCAAATCTGCCCTATAACATCTCGAGCCAGGTCCTGTTCAGAATCCTGGACCACAAAGCAGCTTTCAGCCGACTGGTCCTGATGTTTCAAAAGGAAGTCGGGGATCGCCTGATGGCCGAGGCCGGCACCCGGGAATACGGTATTCTCTCCGTTCTTATGCAAACCTGGTACGAGGTGCGCCGCGTCATATCTGTCTCTCCCGGGTCCTTTTTTCCTCCGCCCAAAGTCGAATCCGTCGTTCTGCAATTCGACCCGCTGCCTGAATTGCGCTTTCCGATCGAAAATGAGGAAATTTACCGCAGGCTGGTGCGTGGCGCCTTTACCCAGCGCCGGAAAACGCTGCGCAACAGTCTTTTGGCCTCTGGATGGTCGGCGGAGGAAGTCGACACCCTGTTGACTGCAAACCGGATCGACCCCAGGCGCCGGGGCGAGACCCTGACCCTTGAAGAGTTTGCCCGCCTGAGCAACTTCTGGGCGGGCGGTGGGGCGTAATGTGTTTTTTCGATTTTCGAGGGGATGAATTGACGTTCTTGAGCCGCCGGCTTTCTGTTGTATTCTGTAGTCTGGTGCCCATCCGGAAATTTAGGGTGGACACAGTGCAGGTTTCGAGGTGGAAACCGGTCTGGCTGGCTGGCTGAAAGAAAAAAACCGGACATTAAGGAGAACGACTATGGACCAGACGGTGGCGACCGTTAACGGCACCCCGATCCTGGAAAGAGACCTGCAAACGACCATGCAAAGCCTGGCCAGCGAACAGTTCAAATCGCGCCTGGAGGATCTGTCCGAAGAAGCTGCAGCCGAACTGAAACAGGCGGCTCTCGAAAGACTGATCGCCCGGGAACTGATTTACCAGGCAGCCCTCGAACAGGGCGTTGTCGCGGCCGATGAGGAGATCGAAGCCGAGATCGCCAGAATCCAGCGGCAGATGGGCAATCCGCAGGATTTCTGGAAGCGCCTGGAGAGCGGTGGCATGGACCAGGCATCCTTTCTGCGCATGGTCCGCAAAGACGTTACGGTCGAGCGCATGAATGCCCGGCTCCTCGAAAAAATTCCCGATCCGGATGAACAGGACATCAGGGATTTTTTCAGTCGTCACGCCGACCAGGTGAAAAGCCCGGTTACGGCGAGAATTCGCCATCTTCTGCTGCCTTGCGAAACCGGCCGGGAAGCCGAGGTCGAAGCGGCCGCCCGTGAGTTGCTGGCCAGCACGGAAGCCGACAATTTCGCGGCGGTGGCGAAAAGGCATTCCGCCTGCCCCTCGGCCGCAGGCGGCGGCGATCTGGGTTTCGTCCGGGCCGAGGAATTGGACCCCGGGTTTGCCGAAACCGCCTTTCAGCTCCCGGTTGGGGAGGTCGGGGGACCGGTGCGTACGCCTTTCGGCTACCACCTGCTGCTGGTCGAGGAAAAGCGGAACCCGGCACCGCTCACACTGGAAACGGCGCGACCGGCCATTGTTAAATATCTGAAGAGGCTGGAAGCTTCACGTCGTCTCGATGAATGGGTAAAGAAACTGAGGGAAAAAGCCATACTCGACCAGGCTTGAAGAGGGGGGCGGACTCCGGTTGTCGGGTTTTCTGCCCAGGCAGGGCCGTGGAAAGACTTACCCCCACGGAGATAAACAGAACCGCTGCATTTTCCCGTATCGTCCGGAATGCAGCCTAACAGACGAGGCCCCCGGAGGGTTTTCGCCGGTTACGGAGCTGAAGCAATGATGGATATTGTGATTGAAGGTCATGGCCTGGAGTTTCAGGAGCAGTTCCATGAAAAGATGAACGAACTGGATATTCTTTTTGCCGCCCAACAGGATACCAGGACCACCGCCTGGCTGAGGTCACTGGCGGAAAGCCTCTTGGGTTACAGTCATTCTCATGCTCTGCTCGATCTTCCCGCCGAAGAACTGCTGGATCTGCTGACCAGGTTCCTGGATGCTCTGTCGGTACGAAAGGCGCCCCTCAGTCTGGCGCCTTTCGCTGCGGCCGGCGGCGAGCAGAATTATCTGCTGGTCAATCTTCCGGACACCCCTTTTCTGGTCGACTCTCTGCAAATGCTTTTCCAGGAACTGAAAGAGCAGGCGAGCATCGTCTCGCATCCGATTCTGGCGATCGACCGCCAGGACGGCAAGCTCGTCGATCTGCGCAAAGGCGGCGGCGGGGGCAGCCATGAATCCGTCATGCTGATCGATGTCGGTCGACCGCTGAGCCGCAAGGACCCTTTGCCGGAACAGGTGAGGGAGCGGCTGCTGCTGGCCCGCTCTGCCGGGAATGCCCGGGAACTTCTCTACGAACGTCTGAACGCGATGCGTGACATCGCGGACTGTGTCAGCCAGGCCGATTTCATCGATTGGCTGCACAGCGGGAATTTCATCTGCTTCGGTTATGCGGCTCTCGAGGTTGAAAAGCAGAGCCACGGCATGGTTTCGATCGCTTATGCCGAAAAGCCGATCGGCATGCCCTGTCGGGCCATCGAAAAGGAAGATTATCGTTCCGGCCGGGCCCACAAGCTCTCGCGCAATGCCAGGCTGCGGCTGATCCGCCGCGACCCGATCCTCTATGAACCTCTGGACCAGAAAAGCCCCCTGCATCGCCGTGAACCGCTGGTCTACCTGGGGTTCCGGGAAACCCTGCAACCGGGCCGTTGGCGCGAGCATGCCTTCGTCGGGCTGTTTTCCCAGGTCAGCATCAATGCCCTGGTCGTGCACGTTCCGCCCCTCCGCGACAAAGTGATGCGGGCCCTGCAGCGCCAGCATATCCTGGAAAATTCCTATGATTTCCGGAAGGTCATCGAAATTTTCAACATGTTTCCGAAGGTTGAACTGTTTTTCCTGGAAGACCAGGACCTTGACCGCCTGGTGCGTTCCTTCGTCACTCTGCAGCGGCGGCAGGCCGTCAAAGTGGTGGTGACACGCCGTCTCAGCCTCAAGGATGTGACCCTGCTGGTCATCATGCCGAGAAACTTTTACAATCCGGAGACGGCGCGCCGCCTCGAAAACTACCTGACACGCTACCTGAAAGCCGAGAGTGTCGATTTGCGGGTCGTTCACTTCTACTCCGAGTATCTGAGCATGCAGGTCCGTGTGGTTCCCCAGTCAGGGCAGGTCAAAATCGATATCGATGCCATGGAGCGCATCATGACCGAACTGGCTCGCCCCTGGGAAGGGCGGCTGCATCAGCAGATGCGCCGCAAATTCGGCAAGCAGCGGGCCGACCAGCTGCAGCCGCTCTATACGGAAGGTTTCGCAGCGGATTACAAGGCGCTGACCCACCCCCGCTTCGCCGTCCGCGACGTGGCGGCCATCGAAAGCATGATGAAGGACGAGGCCGACCATTTCGACCTCTGGGGACCCTTCCACAATCGGGATGATGGTCAGGACGAATTCTTCCGGCTGCAGTTTTACAGTCTCAAAGAAAGCTTTCTCAACGAGTTGATGCCGTTTCTGGAGAATCTCGGTCTGGTCGTGGCCAGTGAATTCGACGCCAGCATCGACATCCATGGCAAGACGGCCTACATCAAGAGCTTCAACGTCCGCACCAGCGGAGCCGAGGCCAAACCGATCTCGGAGATCCGGCAGCTCTTGCTGGACGTGCTGCATGCGCTGCGCAGGGGCACCGTGGAAAACGACTATTTGAACCAGCTGGTCATTCTGACCGGCCTGACCTGGAAGCAGGTCGACGTCTTTCGCGCCTATCGCAACTATTATTTCCAACTCGGCAACCCGTTCACCAAAAGCCGTGTCGCTTATGCATTGATCAACAATCCGCGAATTACCGAACTGCTGTTCAGCTATTTCGAAGCCCGCTTCCGGCCCAACGAGGCCTGGTCCGATCCGATGCGCCGGGAAGAAGAGGCCCTGATGCCGGTCCGCATGGAACTGGCCGAGGCGCTTAACGCCGTCAAGGACATCAACGAAGACCGGATTCTGCGCAGCCTGTTCAATTTGATCGATTCCTCGGTGCGGACCAACTTCTTTTTGCGCTGCAACGACGACGATTATTTTCTGTCTTTCAAAATCAGCGCTATCGGCATCATCGACATGCCTTTTCCACGACCCCTGTACGAAACCTATGTGCACTCCGCAACCATGGAGGGCATTCACCTGCGCGGCGGCAAGGTCGCCCGTGGCGGTATCCGCTGGTCGGACCGGCCGGATGATTTCCGCACCGAGGTCCTGGGGCTGATGAAAACCCAGATGACCAAAAACGCCGTGATCGTGCCGGTCGGCTCCAAAGGGGGCTTTATCGTCAAGACGCCCTTTGCAACCCGGGAGCAGGGCGCCGAGCTTTCCCGGGACGCCTATATCACCCTGATGCGCGGTCTGCTCGACCTGGTTGACAACCGTGTCGAGGGCGAGATCGTCCATCCGCAGGGGATTGTCGTTCACGACGATGACGATCCTTATCTGGTGGTCGCAGCCGACAAGGGCACGGCGCATTTGCCCGATACGGCCAACAGCGTCAGTGCCGATTACGGCTTCTGGCTGCACGACGCCTTTGCCAGCGGCGGCTCGCAGGGATACGACCACAAGAAGCTGGGAATCACGGCGCGCGGGGCCTGGGAATGTGTCAAGCGCCACTTCCGGGAGTTGAACAAAGACATCCAGAGCGAAGATTTCACAGTGGTCGGCATCGGCGACATGAGCGGCGACGTATTCGGTAACGGCATGCTGCTGTCCAAGCACATCCGGCTTCTGGCGGCTTTTGATCACCGGCACGTCTTTCTCGATCCCGACCCGGATGCGGGACGCTCCTGGAAGGAGCGCAAGCGGTTGTTCGATCTGCCACGTTCCACCTGGGCCGATTACAACCAGGAGCTGATTTCCGAGGGCGGAGGCATCTGGCCGCGCTCGCAGAAAGACATTCCCCTGTCTCCCCAGGTCAAGAAAATGCTCGGCTTGCGTTATAACTCGGTGGATGCCGAGACTCTGATCAGGGCGATCCTGGCGGCTGATGTGGAACTCCTCTGGAACGGCGGCATCGGCACTTACGTCAAGGCCGCGGCCGAAAGTCAGGAAGATGCCGGTGACAAGACCAACGATGCCGTCCGGGTCAACGCCGACCAGGTCCGCGCCAAAGTAGTCGGTGAAGGCGGCAACCTCGGCCTGACGCAACGGGGACGGATCGAATATGCTCTCGGCGGCGGCAGTATCAACACTGACGCGGTCGATAATTCGGCGGGGGTCGACATCTCCGACCACGAAGTGAACCTGAAAATCTTTATGCAGTTCCTGAAAGAGAAGGGCGTGGTCAAGACCGAGCGGACGCGGAACAAGGTCCTCAAGGAGATCGAAGAGGATGTCTGCGCCAAGGTCCTGGATAACAACTACACCCAGAGTCTTTGCCTTTCCCTTGACCATCTGCGCTGTCAAAGGGAAATCGATCCCTTTATCGATGTCGCCGACCGTCTGGTCAATGCCGGCCTGCTCGATCTGGAAGGCGAGTTTCTGCCCAACCGCAAAGAATTGACTGCCCGCGGCCAGGGATACGCCCGTCCGGAGCTTGCCATCCTGATGAGCTACAGCAAGATGCACCTCTTCGATGCCATGCTTAAAACCGACCTGCCGGAACGGGACGCGGCCCAGCCGATCCTCAAAAACTACTTTCCCGAACAGATCAGCACCCGCTACGGGCGCCATGTCGATCAGCACCCGCTACGCCGGGAAATCATCGCCACCATGGTCACCAACTACGTGGTGGATCATGCCGGCTGTAGTTTTTTGAATCGCCTGACCCGGCAGACCGGAGCGACCATGGAGCAAGGGGTCAAGGCCTATCTGGTGTTCGATCAGGTGCTCGGCGTCGGCGCCTCCCGGAGCCGGCTGTTCGCCGCTGACAACAAGCTGTCCAGCGAGCGCCAATACGAGATTTTACTTGAACTGGAAGGTGCTCTGGCCGGCATGTGCGCCCAGGCCGTCGAGCTCAACCTGCCGATCGAACTCGAGCCCGACTGCGTGACCTTCTATCAGCAGAAGTACGCCCAGCACTGCGACCATCTCAAAGACCTGCTCAGTCCCGAGGACTGGCAGTTCTGCAAACAATCCGCGAAAAGCCTGAGAAGCGAAGGCTTCGATCGGGAGAGTTCCGAGCGCCTGGCAAATCTGCCCCATCTCGGCAATTTTCTGCCTGCCGTGCAGATCGCTGCCGAAACGGAATCCGAGCTTCTCCATGTGATCGATGTCCTCAATAGCCTGCAGGGAACCCTGCAGGTCCCCTACCTGCTCGAGATTCTTGACCAGGTCACGACCCGCGACCGCTGGCAGCGGCTGGCGCAAACCTCGCTGCGAGGGGCTTTGCGGCAGCAGGTGGTCATCCTCGCCAGGGCAATGATCGCCAACCAGCAGACCCCCGCCGCTTATTTTGCCGACCGGCGCCGGCGCTTCGATTACTACCGGGAAATGCTCAACGGCATCCGGTCCGCGGCCTCGCCCGGCATCAGCGCGTTTACGGTCCTGCTGCATGCCATGGAGGGTCTCGAGTAACAACCACTTCACTGGTCAAATTTCTGTGAAATCTATCCGGGGCAGCCGTTTTGGAGTCGTGCTGCCCCGGAGTTATCGATCCAGATTATTAACCAGCAAGGAGCAGATGTTTGATGAAGAAACAAGCGCTCGGTCCCTGTGTTACATTTTTCCCGCAACCGGCGACCCTGATTGCCACCCGCAACGCTGTTGGCCAATCGAACCTGATGATGGCTTCCTGGGCCGGAATCGTCAGCAAAACCCCGCCGACCATGGGCGTCTCCCTGCATGAATCCCGCCAGACCCTTGCCAATGTCCGTGAAACAGGCTGCTTCTCGGTGAATGTCGTCCCGGTCGGGCTGGTCGATGCAGCTGATTTCTGTGGAATTTTCTCCGGCAGTGACGTCGATAAACCGGCTGCGGCAGGTCTGCATGTCAACGACAGCGACAAGGGCGTCCCCCTCTTGACCGAGTCGCCCCTGGCCGTTGAATGCCGCTTCAGCCGGGAAATCGAGCTGGGCGACTATCGATTAATTCTCGGCGAAATCATTGACGTTTTGGCGGATGTAGCGGCATTCGGGCCGGACGGAGCGGGCAAAGCCCTGGCTTTTGATCCACTCGTCTACCTTGGCGGGCTCAAGGAATACTGGTCTCTCGGCAGCAAACAGGGGGATGCTTATCGCTGTGGTTTGAAATACAGGAAGTGAAACGTTGTTATTGACACATAAAGTTTCGTTAAATCGGGCTGGACAGGACAGTCCGACTGTGTTATAGACATACTGCTTTTAAGCCAGACGCCGTTTCGAGCCCGGAACTTGTGCCGGAGCTGAATCCGAAACGGCCCTTTCAACACATACCGCCTGGATCCGCCGGACCGGGACGGCATTCACGATGAGCGATTCCCTTCGTCCGTCCCCGTCTGCCTTCCGGTTCCCCGGAAGGTTTTTTTGTATGGAAACTTCGGGAGCCCCGCTTTGAGCGAGAAGAAGGTAAAGCGTCGTACTATCCTCGATCTGCAGCAGATGAAGGTCGATGGCGAAAAGATTTCGGTCCTGACCGCCTACGATTATCCTTTTGCACGGATTATGGACCAGGCCGGCATCGATGTGATCCTGGTCGGAGATTCGGCGGGATCCGTGGTCTCCGGTTACGACACGACCCTGCCGGTGACCATGGACGAAATGCTTTATCATACCCGCGCCGTGGCCAGGGCGACCCAGCAGGCCCTGATCGTCACCGACATGCCGTTTCTTTCCTACCAGGTGGATATCGCTGAAGCACGGCGCAACGCCGGCCGCCTGCTCAAGGAAGGCGGGGCGCAGGCCGTCAAGCTGGAAGGCGGAGTCCATGTCGCTGAAACCATTCGCGCCATCGTCAACATGGAGGTTCCCGTAGTCGGCCACATCGGGCTGACGCCGCAATCGGTGCACCGCATGGGCGGCTACCGGGTCCAGGGGCGCGCCAAGGCCCAGGCGGCGCAACTGATGATCGATGCCCGCGCGGTTGCCGATGCCGGCGCCTGTGCCGTGGTCCTGGAGGGTATTCCGGCCGACCTGGCCAGCGAGATCACCGAAGCCGTGCCGATTCCAACCATCGGTATCGGTGCCGGAGTCAACTGCAGCGGCCAGGTCCTGGTCATCCACGACATCCTCGGACTCTGCGAAAAGTATTCTCCCAAATTCGTCAAGCGCTATGCCGATATTTCCGGAACCATCCGGGACGGCGTTTCGGCTTATATCCAGGACGTCAAGGCCGGTGCGTTTCCCGGTCGGGAACACAGCTTTTAACGTCCATAAAACGGAACCTGACCAGAAATTCATCAGGAGTTGATCATGCCGTTAGGATGCTCAGCCAGCAGCCAATACCAGGATTTCATAAAAATCGTCTCCGATGTCGACGAGATGCAGCGTTCTTGCCAGGCGCTGCGTGCAGCGGGCAAGCGGATCGCCTTCGTGCCGACCATGGGTTATCTGCATGAGGGACACCTTTCTTTGCTTCACGAAGGCCGCCGGCGCGGTGATGTCCTGGTCCTGTCGGTCTTCGTCAACCCGGCCCAGTTCGGCGCCGGCGAGGACCTCGATCGATATCCGAGAGACTTCGCCCGGGACGAGCAGTTGGCCCGCGAAGCGGGCGTCGACCTGATTTTCTGCCCGCAGGCTGAAGAGGTCTATCCACCGGACTTCAGCAGCGCCGTCGATGTCGAGGGCGCTCTGACCGGGACCCTGGAGGGTGCCTGTCGGCCGGGTCACTTCCGCGGGGTCGCCACCGTCGTCGCCAAGCTGTTCAACATCGTCCAGCCGCATCTCGCCCTGTTCGGCCGCAAGGACTTTCAGCAGTTGGCCATGGTCCGGCAGATGGTGCGTGATTTGAATTTCCCCGTCGAGATCCAGGGGATGCCGATCGTTCGCGAAGAGGACGGGCTGGCCATGAGCTCACGCAACGTCTACCTGTCGACCGGTGAACGCCGGCAGTCCCTGGCCCTGGTGGACAGCCTGCGGCTGGCCGCCCATTTGTTCGCAAGCGGCGAACGCGATGCCGACGTCCTGCTCGACCGGGTCCGCGCGCGCCTGCAGGCCGAACCTGACCTGGTCATTGATTATGTAAAGCTTTGCCACCGCGACACGCTGGTGGAAGTCACAAGGGCCGACGCCCGGTCCGTACTGCTGCTTGCCGTCAAAATCGGCAATACCCGTCTGATCGACAACCACATCCTGCACGAGGAGGTTTGAAGAAAAATGACCCGCAAAATGCTGAAATCCAAAATTCATCGCGCCACAGTCACCGGTGCCGACCTGCACTACGAGGGCAGCATCACCATCGATCCTGAATTGATGGCGGCCGCCGACATCCTGGACAACGAGTACGTGGACATCTGGAACGTCAATCACGGCACCCGCTTTGCCACCTACGCCATCCAGGGCCAGCCGGGCAGCGGGACCATCTGCATCAACGGCGCCGCGGCCCGTCTGGTTTCCCGGGGCGACCTGGTCATCATTGCCAGCTGGCAGGAGATGGAACATCAAGCGGCCAGAGCTCACAAGCCGAAGCTGGTCTTCGTCGATGAAAACAACCGCAGAAAAGATCCGCAGCGCGACCACGAAGAACCTGGCCAGGGTGACCTGAAGAAAGCCATCTGAGGGTGAAGCTTTTTTCCGGCCGCTATCTGCTGCCG
>Ga0102929_1000829_pt1 | contig 18257 bp, 19 predicted proteins | sample SalPonR1_B_D2_MG_FD_78510 | JGI IMG/M metagenome (GOLD analysis project Ga0102929, IMG submission 78510) | Salt pond soil microbial communities from South San Francisco under conditions of wetland restoration - Salt Pond MetaG R1_B_D2_MG | ecosystem: Environmental > Aquatic > Marine > Intertidal... | reverse complement strand
TCGAAATCGTCGGTCGAATAGGTTCCCATGAACGGCATCTCGAGATGCGTGTGCGGGTCGATCCCGCCCGGCATCACGTAGCAGCCGGTGGCATCCAGCGTCTCGTCGCCCTTCAGGCCCTCACCGATCTCGACGATCTTGCCGCCGTCGATCAGGACGTCCGCCTTGTAGGTCAGGTCGGCGGTCACGATTGTGCCGTTCTTGATGACTGTGCTCATGTCTGGTCTCCCTGATCTGGCGCTCTCCCGGCGCTTCATCTCGGTTCAAATACTCCGGGGGGGCCGCGGAGCGGCGGGGGCAGAGCCCCCCGGGTTCAGTCCTTGTAGTCCGGCGCCTCCATGTCGAGGATCCGCTTCATTTCCGCGAAATGGGCGAATTCGGCATCCTTGTAGGTCTCCCACTCGGCCGCCGTCTCTTCGGCCAGCGCATCGGGCATGACCGAAAGCTCCTGGCCGGTGGAATGGGCGAGCATCATCGTCCGCGCCGCGCGTTCGAGATGGTAGAGCGCGTCAAATGCCTCGGCGACCGTTCCGCCGAGCGTGGTGACGCCGTGGTTTCCCATCATGACGGCCGCGTGGTTGCCGATCGCAGCCGCGATCCGCTTCCCTTCGGCGGCCTCGGTGGCGATGCCTCCGAAGCTCAGATCATAAGCCAGCCGGTTGAAGAACCGCGCCGTGACCTGGTCGATCGGCTTGATCGTCGGGTCCTTCAGACCCGCGAGCGCCGTGGCGTGGGGCGGATGGATATGCAGCGCCACCCGCGCCTGCGGCAGCAATTGATGGATGGCCGAATGGATCGACCAGGCGGACGGGTCGGGCGCGTCCGGCCGGTCCATCGTCGAGGCGTCGTCCGCGTCGCAAAGAACGAGGTCGGAGGCCTTCACGCGGCTCCAGTGCATCCAGCGCGGGTTCACGAGGAACCGACGCCCATCCGGCGACACCGCGGCCGAGAAGTGGTTCGCCACGCCCTCGTGCCAATCCGCACGGCAGGCGAGTCGGATCGCCGCGGCGAGGTCGACGCGGAGGGCGGCTTCGTCGAAGAACTGGTCGTACTGACGATCCTGAATATTCATAACCGAGCCCACCAGTCAGTTGTTTAATTGATCCAAGACAGGAAGTGACCAGAACACGTCAGTTAGAATAAGCGCCGCGAACAACGATGGATTAGCCCGACATTCCGCAATGAGGAACCCGCCCAAAACGCCGGGATCCGCAGCCGTCGCAAATAGATCACGAACTGGGAGACCGTCTTCGGCGAGCGACCGATTCTGTGCACTCCAATAGCCGTATGCCCAATCCACTACGGCACCAACCAAGGCATCGTTCGCGTCGGCTTGTCCGATCTGTGAGCAAGCTGCTGCACCGAATCCTCTGAAGGATCGGTCCAAATTTTCGGCGAAACCCCAACCGGGTAGACTAAGCCACAAAGATAGTGTGTAAAGTAAGAATCTAAACGCCTTCACTCCACGATCTCCGCCGTCTCCACCACCGCGTGAAACAGCACGTTCGCACCGGCGCTCGCCCACTCGGGCGAGATCTCCTCGGCCTCGTTGTGGCTGAGGCCATCGACGCAGGGACACATCACCATCGCCGTCGGCGCCACGCGATTGATCCAGCACGCGTCGTGCCCGGCGCCCGAGATGATGTTCCGGTGCGAATACCCAAGCCGTTCGGCAGCGTCCCGCACCGCCGCGACGCAGCCCGGATCGAATTCGACGGGATCGAAACCGCCCACCTTCTCGAACTCGACGCCCAGCCCCATCTCGTCGCAGATCGCGGTCGCCCCCTCCCGCAGCCGCTGTTCCATGTCCGCGATCACGGCGAGGTCCGGCGACCGGAAATCGACCGTGAAGACGACCTTGCCGGGGATAACGTTGCGCGAATTGGGATAGACGTCGATATGCCCCGCCGCGCCCACCGCGTGCGGCTTGTGGCTCCAGGCGATCTCGTCAACGAGTTCCAGCACCCGCGCCATCCCCAGGCCCGCGTTCCTTCGCATCGGCATCGGCGTGGACCCGGTGTGGCTGTCCTTGCCGGTGATCGTCACCTGCGTCCAGCTCAGCCCCTGCCCGTGCGTGACGACGCCGATGTCGGCGCCCTCCGCCTCGAGGATCGGCCCCTGTTCGATGTGCAGCTCGAAGAAGGCGTGCATCTTGCGCGCGCCGACCTCCTCGTCGCCCTTCCAGCCGATCCGCTCCAGCTCCGACCCGAAGGACTTTCCCTTGGCGTCGGTGCGGTCGTAGGCCCAGTCCTGCGTATGGACGCCCGCGAAGACGCCGGAGGCGAGCATCGCGGGGGCGAAACGCGTGCCCTCCTCGTTCGTCCAGTTCGTCACGACGATCGGGTGTTTCGTCCTGATGCCCAGATCATTCAGCGTCCGCACGATTTCCAAGCCCCCGAGGACGCCCAGAACCCCGTCGTACTTGCCGCCCGTCGGCTGCGTGTCGAGGTGGGAGCCCACGTAGACCGGCAGCGCGCCGGGATCGCCCCCAGCCCGCGTCGCGAACATGTTGACCATCGTGTCGAGGCCCATCTCGCAGCCCGCGGCCTCGCACCATTTTCGGAACAGCGCGCGGCCCTCGCCGTCCTCGTCGGTCAGGGTCTGGCGGTTATTGCCCCCCGCCACCCCCGGGCCGATCCGCGCCATCTCCATGATGGCGTCCCAGAGACGTTCGCCATTTATCTTGAGGTTCTCGCCCGGAGCCGCCATGAGGTTTCCTTCGTCTTCAGTGCAGCGTTTTCAGCACATCGTGCAGCGTGCCGAAAAGCTGGTCGATCTGCGGCTTCTCGATGATGAGCGGCGGCGACATGGCGATGATGTCGCCCGTCGTGCGGATCAGGCAGTTCTTCTCGTAGGCTTCGAGAAAGGCGGTGAAGGCCCGCTTCGTCGGCTCCCCCGAGATCGGTTCGAGCTCCACCGCCCCGATCAGCCCCATGTTGCGGATGTCGATCACATGCGGGCAGTCGCGCAAGCTGTGCAACCCCTCCTCCCAGTAGGGCGCCAGTTCGGCGGCACGCTGGAAGAGACCGTCCTCGGCATAGGTCTCGAGTGTCGCGAGACCGGCCGCCGAGGCGATGGGCGAGCCGGAATAGGTATAGCCGTGGAACAGCTCGATCATGTGTTCCGGCCCCTGCATGAAGGCGTCGTGGATCTCCGATGTGGCGATGACGGCCCCCATCGGGATGACGCCGTTCGTGATGCCCTTCGCGCAGGTGATCATGTCGGGCATCACATCGAAATGGTCCGCCGCGAAGGCCGAGCCGAGCCGCCCGAAGCCGGTGATGACCTCGTCGAAAATCAGAAGGATACCGTGCTTCTTCGTGACGGCGCGCAGCCGCTCGAGGTACCCTTTCGGCGGAAGAAGAACCCCCGTCGACCCCGCGACCGGCTCCACGATCACCGCGGCTACCGTTTCCGGACCATGCAGCGCCACGACCCGCTCCAGTTCGTCGGCCAGGTGCGCCCCGTGCTCGGGCTGGCCCTTCGACCACTGATTCTCCGGCAGATGCGTGTGCGGCAGGTGATCGACGCCATTCAGCAGCGTCCCGAAATACTTGCGGTTGTTGACGATCCCGCCGACGGAGATCCCGCCGAAGCCCACGCCGTGATAGCCGCGTTCGCGCCCGATCAGCCGCGTCCGCTGCCCCTCGCCCTTCGCGCGGAAGTAGGCCAGCGCGATCTTGAGCGCGGTGTCGACCGCCTCGGACCCCGAATTCGCGAAGAAGACATGCTCGAACCCCTCGGGCGCGAGGTCGCGCACCCGGTTGGCGAGTTCGAACGCCTTCGGGTGCCCCATCTGGAAGGCGGGCGCGTAGTCGAGCTCCGCCACCTGCTTCTGCACCGCTTCCGTGATCTTCGGCCGCGCATGGCCGGCGTTGCAGCACCAAAGACCCGCCGTCCCGTCGAGGATCTGCCGCCCGTCGGAGGACGTGAAGTGCATGTCCTTGGCCGCGACGAGCATCCGCGGCGCCTTCTTGAACTGCCGGTTTGCGGTGAACGGCATCCAGAATGCCGAAAGATCGTTGGGGACGACGTCCCGGTCGAGCGCCATGCTCCACCCCCCCTGTCCAGCGCCTTCGAGCGCGCCTAATTGTTGACCATTTGGTCAGGATCACGCTAGCAGAGCAAGGGGGGCAGTCAAGGCCTTCAGCCCTTGTGCGAAAGTGCCCGGAGTTGCCTCGCCTGTCGCGGTCCGGGTGGCGCGACTTTGGGCAGGCGGCGAACGCCGCGGGACGAAAGGATCGGCCGTTTGGACATGAAACCCCCGCCCAGGACGCGCATCCAGCAACGCAACACCGGGCTTATTCTGGACGCCGCGCTGGAGGTCTTCTCGGCGCACGGCTTTCGCGGCGCGACGCTCGACCAGATCGCCGAGGTGGCGGGTCTGTCGAAGCCCAACCTGCTCTACTACTTTTCCTCGAAAGAGGCGATCCACCGGACGCTGACCTCCGAGATGCTCGACACCTGGCTCGACCCGTTGCGGGATCTGGCCGGAGACGGTGACCCCGTCGACGAGATCGTCCGCTACGTCCTGCGCAAGCTCGACATGGCGCGGGAGTATCCGCGCGAAAGCCGACTTTTCGCCAACGAGATCGTGCAGGGCGCGCCGCGCATCCTCGACGTCATCGAGGGGCCGCTGAAGACCCTCGTCGACGAGAAGGCGGCGCTGATCGCGCGATGGGTGCGCGACGGCCGCATCGCGCCAGTCGATCCGCATCACCTGATCTTCTCGATCTGGGCCGTCACACAGCACTATGCCGATTTCGACGTGCAGGTACGCGGAATACTGCGCCCCGAGGGAGACGGCCACTTCAGGGACGCGGCCGTCTTTCTGGAAGACCTCTTCCGTCGCGCGCTCGCGCCGCGTTAACCACGCCGCGCGATTTCCGCCGCGGCCAACGCTTCGTCAATCTTCCTCCTGCAGGATCGCCAGTCGGATGGGGGCCCGTTCAGGAGTTCGGGTCCATGCTGCCGCAAATCATCGGCCCTGGAACCTTCACGCCGTCGCCGCTCGCGCCGACCGTCACATCGCGTGCGGAACAGGGCGCGCCGCCCGGCGCGGGAGAGACGGCCGCCGCCCGCATCCGCCCCGACACGGCCGAGCGGGTGGATCCGCCGCGCGCGGTCCTCAAATCCTTCCCGATCGCGGAGGAGGCGAGACGAGACCAGCCGGACCTGTTTCCGTCCGACCCCGACGCACCGGCGGGCCCGCCGCCGGCTTTCGACGCCAGCCCCCTCGAGCGAGAGCGCGAACGCGCCCGCGACCCGGCCACCCTGACCGAAGCCTCATGGAAGCCGCCCGAGGAGGAGGCCGTCCCTCCGCGCACCACGGACGCAGACCCGGCGCCCGCGACGACCGATCGCGTGACGGAAAACGTCTCCGAGGTTCGCCGGATGGCCGCGCCCGAGGCCGAAAGAAACCTCGACGTGACGCGCTGATCCTACTCGGCCGCCTGCGCCGCGCCGGGGTTGTTCGGATGCGTCGTCCAGTTGGCGTAATCGTCCGACACCACCTTGCCCGTGCGTGGATCCACCGCCCCGGCCTCGAGCCGCTCCATCGTGATGCAATCCTCCACCGGACAGACGTCGACGCAAAGGTTGCAGGCCACGCATTCCGCGTCGATCACCTCGAACACCCGTCCCGGCTTCATCGCGATCGCCTGGTGCGAAGTATCCTCGCAGGCGGCATAGCAGCGGCCGCACTTGATGCAGGCATCCTGGTCGATCCGCGCCTTCGTGACGTAATTGAGATTGAGATACTGCCAATCGGTCACGTTGGGGACAGCCCGGCCCGTGACCTGATCGACCGAGGCATAGCCCTTCTCATCCATCCAGTCCGACAGGCCCGCCTTCATCTCCTCGACGATCTTGAAGCCGTAGGCCATGGCGGCCGTGCAGACCTGAACGCTTCCCGCGCCTAGGCTGAGGAACTCCGCAGCGTCGCGCCACGTCGTCACCCCGCCTATCCCGCTGATCGGCAGCCCCGCCGTCTCGGCGTCGCGGGCGATCTCGGCCACCATGTTGAGCGCGATGGGCTTGACCGCCGGCCCGCAGTAGCCGCCGTGCGACCCCTTGCCGTCGATCGACGGCTCGGGGCTCATCGTGTCGAGGTTGACGCTCGTGATCGACGAGATCGTGTTGATGAGGGATACCGCGTCCGCACCCCCCGCCTTCGCCGCCCTCGCGGGGTAGCGCACATCGGTGATGTTGGGCGTGAGCTTCACGATCACCGGCATCCGGGTGTTCTGCTTGCACCAGCGCGTGACCATCTCGATGTACTCGGGCACCTGTCCCACGGCCGAGCCCATGCCGCGCTCGCTCATCCCGTGCGGGCAGCCGAAGTTCAGTTCGATCCCGTCCGCCTCGGTTTCCTCGACGCGGCGCAGGATGTACTTCCAGCTTTCCTCGTCGCAGGGGACCATGAGCGAGACCACCATCGCCCGGTCGGGCCATTCGCGCTTGACCTTCTTGATCTCCTGAAGGTTCACCTCGAGCGACCGGTCGGTGATCAGTTCGATGTTGTTGAGCCCGAGCACCCGCCGGTCCGCACCGTAGACGACGCCGTAGCGCGGCCCGTTCACGTTGACGATCGGCGGATCGATGCCCAGCGTCTTCCAGACGACGCCGCCCCATCCCGCCTTGAAGGCGCGGACGACGTTGTACTCCTTGTCCGTCGGCGGCGCCGAGGCGAGCCAGAACGGGTTCGGGCTCTTGATGCCCACGAAATTCGTCGCGAGGTTCGCCATGTCAGCCTCCCATCAGCGCGGAATGAATGTCCTCGGCGGCGTCACGACCTTCCGCCACCGCCGTCACTGTCAGGTCGTCGCCACCCGCCGCGCAGTCGCCCCCGGCCCAGATCTTCGCCGCGCTCGTCCGCCCCGCGCCCGTCACCGCGATCTTTCCGCCCTCGAGCGTCAGACCCTCCGGCACGCCCTCCAGCGTCTGCCCGATGGCCTTGAAGACCTGATCTGCGGGCAGCCGGAACCGCTCTCCGGTGCCTTCGAGGCCCGAGACGCCCTCGCGGGTGTATTCGAACTCCACCTCAACCGCGGCGCCGTTGCCGTAGACGGCCGCGGGCATCGCGTTGTGGATGATGCGGACGCCCTTCGACGCCGCGAGGTCCTGTTCATAGACGCTCGCGCTCATCTTCTCGCGCCCCCGCCGGTAGACGATGGTCACGTTCTCGGCGCCCAGCAGCCTCGACTGGACGGCGGCATCGACAGCCGTCATCCCGCCGCCGATGACGACGACGTTCCGGCCCACCGGCAACGCCGACAGGTCCGACGCCTGCCGAAGCTCGGCAATGAAGTCGACCGCGTCGCGCACGCCGTCCCTGTCCTCGCCCTCGGCACGAAGCGCATTCACGCCCGCAAGCCCGATCCCGAGGAAAACCGCGTCGTAGTCGGCGGTGAGCGCGTCGAGCGACAATCCGTCGCCGAGCCTCTTGCCCAGTTCCACGGTGATCCCGCCGATCTTGAGGAGCCAGTCGACCTCCGCCTGCGCGAAGTCGCCTACGGTCTTGTAGGAGGCGATGCCGAACTCGTTGAGCCCGCCCGGCTTCTCCTTCGCGTCGAACAGAACGACGTCATGGCCCTTCATCGCGAGCCGATGGGCGCAGGCGAGCCCCGCAGGCCCCGCCCCCGCCACCGCCACACGCTTGCCCGTGGGCGCGGCGCGCTCGAAGGGATGCACGTCCTTCGCCATCAGGCTGTCGGTCGCGTGGCGCTGAAGCCGCCCGATCTCCACCGGCTTGCCCTCCGCCACCTCGCGAACGCAGGCCTCCTCGCAGAGCGTTTCCGTCGGGCAGACGCGGGCGCACATCCCGCCGAGGATGTTCTGGTCGAGGATCGTCCTCGCTGCGGCATCCGGGTTGCCGGTCTGGATCTGCCGGATGAAGAGCGGGATGTCGATCTCGGTCGGGCAAGCCGTGATGCAGGGCGCGTCGTAGCAGAAATAGCATCTGTCCGCCGCGACAGCCGCCCCGTGCCCGTCGTAGGGTGGGTCCAGATCGCTGAAGTTCCGTTGATACTCTTCCGGCTGGAGACGGCCCGGCACGACGCCGGGCGTCATCTGGCTGTTCGGCATGTCGCTCCCCGTAAGCTGTTCTCGAGGAAAACTCTGCCACAGACGAAAATTTTATCAACTGGTAAATTCTCGTCCGGACGGTCACAGGCCGCTGCACGCCCGATCTGCCGCATTTCCCGGCGGAATTGCCGAAACGCCCGGCACTTCACGCCTTTTCACCCCGATAGCGCTCGCGTATAAGCAGGCGACCCTGCGGAAGACGGGCGAGACCGAACAGGCCGAGGATCCGATGTCGAAGCATTCCCATGACTCAGACGTGGCATTCATCCAGTCGCTTGCCGAGCTTCTGGTCGAGAACGACCTGACCGAGCTTCAGGTCAAACGCGATTACGGCGAGAACGACAGCCTGAACGTCAGGGTCAGCCGAGGCGGCACGACCGTCACGCATGCCGCTCCGGCAGTCCCAGCGCCCCCTCCCGCCGTCCCGGCGGCGCAGCCCGCGCCTGCGGCCGCCGAGGCGCCTCCGACCGACCCGACCGGGCATCCCGGCGCCGTGACCTCCCCGATGGTCGGAACCGTGTATCTCGCCGCCGAGCCCGGCTCGAGCCCCTTCGTGTCGGTCGGCGACAAGGTGAGCGAAGGCCAGACGCTGCTCATCGTCGAAGCGATGAAGACGATGAACCAGATCCCCGCGCCGCGCGCCGGCACGGTCAAGCGCATTCTCGTGGAGGACGCGTCGCCCGTCGAATATGGCGCGCCCCTCATGATCATCGAGTAAGGCAGCGCATGTTCGACAAGATCCTGATCGCCAACAGGGGCGAGATCGCGCTCCGCGTGATCCGGGCCTGCCGCGAGATGGGCATCCAGTCGGTCGCGGTCCATTCGACCGCCGACACCGACGCGATGCACGTCCGCATGGCCGACGAGAGCGTCTGCATCGGACCGCCGCCGTCGTCGCAGAGCTACCTTTCGATGCCGGCGATCATCTCCGCCTGCGAGATCACGGGCGCGCAGGCGATCCACCCGGGCTACGGCTTCCTGTCGGAAAACGCGCAGTTCGTGCAGATCGTCGAGGATCACCAACTCACCTTCATCGGCCCGTCGGCGGAACACATCCGCGTCATGGGCGACAAGATCACCGCCAAGGAAACCATGAAGAACCTCGGCGTGCCCTGCGTCCCCGGCTCCGAGGGCGGCGTGCCCGACATGGAAGTCGCCATGCGGGTCGCGGACGAGATAGGCTATCCGGTCATCATCAAGGCCACGGCGGGCGGCGGAGGGCGCGGGATGAAGCTCGCGCGGACGTCGAGAGAACTCGAAAACGCGTTCCGCACCGCGCGGTCGGAATCGAAGGCCGCCTTCGGCAACGACGAGGTCTATATCGAGAAGTATCTCGGCAACCCGCGCCACATCGAGATCCAGGTCTTCGGTGACGGCAAGGGCAACGCCGTGCACCTAGGCGAACGCGACTGCTCGCTTCAGCGCCGCCACCAGAAGGTCTTCGAGGAAGCCCCCGGCCCCGCGATCGACACCGAGACCCGCGCGAGGATCGGCAAGATCTGCGCCGACGCGGTCGCGTCGATCAACTACATCGGCGCGGGAACGGTCGAGTTCCTCTACGAGGACGGCGAATTCTACTTCATCGAGATGAACACGCGCCTGCAGGTGGAACACCCGGTCACCGAGGCGATCTTCGGCGTGGATCTCGTGCGCGAGCAGATCCGCGTCGCCGCCGGCCTTCCGCTGGATTTCCGGCAGCAGGACCTGACGATCAACGGCCACGCGATCGAGGTGCGCCTCAACGCCGAGAAGCTCCCCGACTTCTCCCCCTCCCCGGGCCGCATCTCGCAGTATCACGCGCCCGGCGGGCTCGGCGTGCGGATGGACAGCGCACTCTACGACGGCTACCGGATTCCGCCCTACTATGACAGCCTGATCGGCAAGCTGATCGTTCACGGCCGCGACCGGACCGAAGCCCTCGCCCGGCTCCATCGCGCGCTCGGTGAACTGATCATCGATGGCGTGGATACGACGATCCCGCTCTTCCACGCCCTTCTGGAAGACCCAGCGATCCTGTCAGGCGACTATTCGATTCACTGGCTCGAAACCTGGCTCGAAGAGAACCTCAGCACGGCCTGAGCGTGCAAACCGCGCGTCGCCATCCACGCTTCCTGAAGTAGTCGCCGACCCCGGCCCTGTCGTCGGAGAGCCCCGAGGCATCCCCCCAAGAAAGATCGAAGTCGAGCGCGTCCGCCATCGCGTCCATCGCCGCGAAACTCGGCACCCCCTTCAGCGCACGCTCCTGGCCCGCCAGCTGCGGCACGGCATTGAGCGGGCTGTCCGTCCGCTCCCGTACAAGCTCGATGACGGGAGCCTGCGCCAGCGCGAAGTCGCCGTCGACGATCACGAGACCGGGCGCGATCTGCCGAATCAGCCAGAGCAGCCGGAAGTGCTCGATGATGTGATAGAAGAGCCCCAGGACGGCCACGACGTCGAAGCGGTCTCCGTCTTCAAGTATCTGTTCGAGCGCCGGAATCGCCGCGCCTTCGACAAGCTCCACCCGCTCGCCCGCATCGTCGCGGGGAAAGAACCGGAACCCCGACAGCGGCTCCGGGCGCGGCTCGACGCCCACGACGGACGCAGCGCCCGCCGCCGCGAAGGCATGGGACCATCGTCCGTCGTGGGCACCGAGATCGAGAACCCGCGCCCCCGAGATCGCGTCGAGATACGGGCGGACGATCAGACGATGCCGCTTGTTCAACCTGCGGATGGTCGCCGGCTGCCCGCTGTACTCGGGATGAGTGTGGAGGAAATCGAACGGCTCCGGCATTTCTCTGCCCTTTGCGATCGCGAATTCTTGCTCTAGCCTCAGGCGGCCGGATGCACCATGCACGGTTCTGGGGGCTTATGACGAGGGATCCGCTCACGCCGGAGCTGCTTCTGCAGGCCTATGCCGCAGGCATCTTCCCTATGGCCGAGTCGCGTCACGACCCGGACATCTTCTGGGTCGACCCCCGAATGCGCGGCGTCCTTCCGCTCGACGGCTTCCACATGTCGCGCAGTCTGGCACGGCGCATAAGGAAGGGCGGGTTCAACGTCACCTTCGATCGCGATTTCGCCGGCGTCATCGACGGGTGCGCGTCGCGTGCGGAGACCTGGATCAATCCGGGCATCCGCCGCCTCAGCCTCTCGCTCCACGATCTCGGCAACGCGCATTCGGTGGAAGTCTGGGAAGACGGCCGTCTCGGCGGAGGCGTCTACGGCATCACCCTCGGCGGCGCCTTCTTCGGGGAGAGCATGTTCTCTCGCGCGACAGACGCCTCCAAGGTGGCGCTGGCCTACCTCGTCGACCGGCTTCGCGAAAACGCGTTCGTCCTCTTCGACACCCAGTTCAGCACTCCGCACCTCGCCAGCCTCGGCGCGATCGAGATCCCGCGCACCGACTATCGGGACAGGCTCGTGGAAGCACTCGAGGTGCAGGCACGGTTCACCGCAGATCCCGCGCCGTCGCCTCAGGAACTTCTGCAGCGGATCACCCAGACGTCGTAGCGCGGGTGGTCGAGGGCCGAGAGCGCCGGGCTCGAGGCGACCATCCAGCCGTCGAAGGCGGGCTCGTCCAGCCCCGTGGCGCGGATCGTGAGACGGGCGAACGCGTCCCCCGCCGGATCGTCGGCCGGATAGCGGCAATCGCCGAGCGTCACCGACAGCCTGCCCAGGCCCAACGTCTCGCCCACTCCAAGCCTCAGGTCCGTGACCTCGCCGGAGACCTTGTCGAGGCCCCGGAGCACGGCGCCCGGCGCGGATTCGACCCGGGCTTCCTCGCGTGTCTCCTGCGGCGTGTCGTCGAACCGCGGACGCGGCTCCTGATCGAGCGTGAGCGGCGCCTGTTCGATCTCCGGCGTCAGCCCGAAGTCCTGGGCCGGCACGATCGCGGGCAGAAAGGCGAGAAACGCAGCCAGGCGCAGCATCATCCCGAGCCCTCTCCGGTCACGAAGCGCAGGAGCAGCTGCACAACCGAAACCGAGCTTTGCGTGTCCTCGATCTCGGTCCCCGGCTCCAGATTGAACGGCGATCCGCCAGGAAGGAGTTCGAGAAAACTGCCCCCCAGAAGGCCTTCCGAAGAGACCAGAATCGCCGTGTCCTCCGGCAGGAGCAGGTCCTCGTCTATGGTGAAGACGGCATCGGCGCGGAAAGTCCGCGGATTGAGGTCGAGCGCTGTCACCGTGCCGACCTTCACGCCGGCAAGACGGACATCCGTGCCGACGCCCACGCCTTCGATCGACCGGAAGCTCGCCGTCATGCTGTAGGCGCCGTCGCCGCCGCCACCGAAATCGGAGAACTGGCTTGCGTAGACCAGAAAACCGGCGGCCGCCGCGAGGACGGCCGCGCCGGTGACGACTTCGGTCGCGTGACTGGTCATCCGCGCCTCATTCCGGCTGCCACGCCTCGTAGTCCGACCGTGGCTTGGGCTCCTGACGGCGGATCGATCCCGGCGGCGCGTAGGCCAGCGGCGTGCCGGTCAGGTTCTCCCTGTGCGGTTGCTCCCAGGCCTTGTGAGGCATCCGCGTCTCGGTGGGCGGCTCGTCCCAGGTGTGGTGAAGCCAGCCATGCCAGTCGGGCGACACCCGGCTCGCCTCGGCCTCGCCATTGAAGATGACCCAGCGCCGGGTACCGTCCTTCGAGCGGTAGAAGACGTTTCCCTGCTCGTCCTCGCCGACCTTCACGCCCTTCCGCCAGGTAAATATCTGCGTGTTGAGCGTCTGGCCGTTCCACCAGGTCACGGCGCGGAGAAGGGTGTTCAGAAGGCCCATCGAGGTCATCCCTGTTTGCTCTCGACAGATATGGCCCATGCCACGGTCGAGGTCCAGTGGGGGCCGGAGGGCAAACACGTCGGAATCTCACCGCGATCCGCGGCGTTGGGCTCCCGCATGTGACGAGATCTGCCGGAAACGGCGGGACCGGCTCGCCGCTTCATCGGCTTCCTTCCGGCAGCCGCGCCGTCACCTCGATCTCGATCTTCATCTCCGGCTCCTGCAGCGCGGCCGAAATCATGGTTGCCGCAGGGCGCGCCCGCGCGAAGGCCTCCGAGGTGATCGGCCAACACTCGGGCCAGTCGGACGGGTCGGTTACGATGTAGCGGACCCGCACGACATCCTCGAGCGACGCCCCCGCTTCGGCCAGCGCGGCAGCGATCGTCGCCAGCGTGTTCCGGCACTGCGCGGCGGCGCCGGGCGGCATCGTCATCGTCGCATAATCGTAGCCCGTGGTCCCGGCCACGAAGACCCAGCCGTCGCAGACGACGGCGCGGGAATATCCGATGCGCTCCTCGAAGACGGAGCCGGTCGAGACGTACTTCTTCATGACGCCGGACATTGGCCCAATGCGGCCGAGGTGTCACCCGGCCTCCTGCTTCCATCTGTCCGAAAATATCCTCGGGGAGCGCGAGGGGCAGACAGCCCCTCGCCCGCGGGCATCAGCCCGCGCTGGCCGGTGTCTTCTTCTGATCCGCATAGATCATCAGCGGCTTCGCCTCGGAACTCACCGCCTCCTCGTTCACCACCACTTCCTCGACACTGGTCATCGACGGCAGATCGAACATCGTGTCGAGCAGGATGTCCTCCATGATCGACCGCAGACCGCGGGCACCGGTCTTCCGCTCGATCGCGCGCTTGGCGATCGCCTTGAGCGCATCGTCGGTGAAGGTCAGCTTCACGTCCTCGAGCTCGAAGAGCCGCTGGTACTGCTTCACCAGCGCGTTCTTCGGCGCGGTCAGGATCGTGACCAGCGCATCCTCGTCGAGATCCTCGAGCGTCGCGATCACCGGAAGCCGCCCGACGAATTCCGGGATCAGGCCGAACTTCAGAAGATCCTCGGGTTCGAGGGATCTGAACACCTCGCCCACGCCGCGGCTCTCGGGGTCCTTCACGTCCGCTCCGAAGCCCATGGCCGAGCCCTTGCCGCGCTGCGCGATGATCTTGTCGAGACCGGCGAAGGCGCCGCCGCAGATGAAGAGGATGTTCGTGGTATCGACCTGCAGGAACTCCTGCTGGGGATGCTTGCGGCCGCCCTGCGGAGGCACGGAAGCGACGGTGCCCTCCATGATCTTCAGCAGCGCCTGCTGCACGCCCTCGCCCGAGACATCGCGCGTGATCGACGGATTGTCGGACTTGCGCGTGATCTTGTCGACCTCGTCGATGTAGACGATGCCGCGCTGCGCGCGTTCGACGTTGTATTCCGACGCCTGCAGCAGCTTCAGGATAATGTTCTCGACGTCCTCGCCCACGTATCCCGCTTCGGTCAGCGTGGTGGCGTCCGCCATCGTGAAGGGCACATCGAGGATGCGGGCCAGCGTCTGCGCGAGCAGCGTCTTGCCGCAGCCCGTGGGACCGATCAGCAGAATGTTCGACTTCGCAAGCTCGATATCCGCCGCTTTCGCGGCGTGGTTCAGGCGCTTGTAGTGATTGTGCACGGCGACCGAGAGCACGCGCTTGGCATGCATCTGCCCGATCACGTAGTCGTCGAGCACGTCGCAGATGTCGCGCGGACTCGGCACCCCGTCGGAGGACTTGAGCCCGGACGACTTCGTCTCCTCCCGGATGATGTCCATGCAGAGCTCGACGCATTCATCGCAGATGAAGACCGTCGGCCCCGCGATCAGCTTGCGCACCTCGTGCTGGCTCTTTCCGCAGAAGGAGCAGTAGAGGGTGTTCTTGCTGTCGCCGCCGGAAGAGTTCGCCATCACTTAACCTCTGGACCTGTTCCCGTCCTTCGCCGCCCGATGCCGTGCACCTGCCTTGTGGGGAAGCCTAGGACAGTCGTATTGCGGGCACAACGCGAAATTCTCGGTGACGGTCTCACGGCGTCTCGCCATCCGCAGGGGTCCGGCTGGTCACAATTTCGTCAATCAGCCCCCACTCCTTCGCTTCTTCCGGATCCATGAAGTTGTCCCGCTCGAGCGCTTCCTCGACCTTCTTCACGGGCTGGCCGGTGTGGTGGTGATAGATGTTGTTCAGCCGCTGCTTCAGTTTCTCGGTGTAGCGGGCATGAATCATGATGTCCGTCGCCTGGCCCTGATAGCCGCCCGAGGGCTGGTGCACCATGATCTGGCTGTTGGGCAGCGAGAAGCGCATCCCCTTCTCGCCCGCGGTCAGGAGAAGCGAGCCCATGGAGGCGGCCTGCCCCACGACGAGCGTCGACACTTTCGGCCGGATGTAGAGCATCGTGTCGTAGACCGAGAGCCCCGCGGTCACCACGCCGCCGGGGCTGTTGATGTACATCGAGATTTCCTTCGACGGGTTCTCCGCCTCAAGGTGGAGAAGCTGGGCGACGATGAGCTGGCTCATCCCGTCGTGGATCGGGCCGTTCACGAAGATGATCCGCTCCTTGAGGAGCCGCGAGAAGATGTCGTAGGCCCGCTCGCCCCGGCTCGTCTGCTCGACCACCATCGGGACGAGGTTCATGTAGGTTTCGATGGGGTCTTTCATGCGCGCTCGCCTCGTTGTTCGGAGTGAATACCGTCTCAGGTGTTGCGGGAGTCTTAGTTCTCCGCTCCGGGCGCCGCAAGGGCGGCCGGTCCGAGGCGCGACCGGAGAAGCGCGCCACCCGATCCTGTCAAAAAGTCGCGGCCATTCAGATCGCAAGTCCGTCCGCGTCGAAGAAATAGGTGGCCTCGTCGAAGGCGACGCCCACCGTCTCGCCCGGCCTGACCCGGGTATCCCCGATCACCCGGACCACGATCTGCCCGAGCGCGCCGCCGTCGACGATGACGAACGTGTCCGCGCCCAGGTATTCCAGCACGTCGACCACTCCGTCGCACTGCCCCGTCCCCGGCGGACCGAGCGTGATGTGCTCGGGCCGCGCTCCCAGATGCGTCGCCGGCCGGTCGCCCGGGAAGTCGCCGCCGCGCCCGCCCTCGAGGAAGAACCGCGCGCCTTCGGTCCGGCAGGGCATCACGTTCATCTTCGGGCTGCCGATGAACTGCGCGACAAAGAGGTTCGCGGGCTTCTCGTAGAGATCCCGCGGCGTGCCCACCTGCGCGATCTTCCCGAAATCCAGCACGACAATCCGGGTCGCCAAGGTCATCGCCTCGACCTGATCGTGGGTGACGTAGATCATCGTGCGGTTGAGACTCTGGTGCAGCTTGGCGATCTCGTAGCGCATCTCGACCCGGAGCGCGGCATCGAGGTTCGAGAGCGGCTCGTCGAAAAGGAACGCCGTCGGATCGCGCACGATGGACCGCCCGATCGCCACCCGCTGCCGCTGTCCGCCCGAAAGCGCCTTCGGCCGCCGGTCGAGATAGGGTTCGAGCTTCAGGATGCGGGCGGCCTCGTCGACCTTCTCGGCGATCTCGGCCTTGGGACGCCCCGCCGTCTTCAGCGAGAACCCCATGTTGTCGCGCACGCTCATGTGCGGGTAGAGCGCGTAGGACTGGAACACCATCGTCAGCCCCCGCTTCGCCGGCGGGTCCGAGGTCACGTCCCTGCCGTCGATCAGAAGGCTCCCGCGCGAGATCTCCTCGAGTCCGCCGATCATCCTCAGAAGCGTCGATTTCCCACAGCCCGAGGGGCCCACGAAGATCACGAACTCGCCCTCGGGGATCGCCAGGTCGACGCCCTTGATGACCTGCACCTCGCCGAACCACTTCTCGACGGCGTTCATTTCGATCGCGCCCATCACGCCCTCCCCGCCGACGGCGAGGCCCAGCCGAGCCAGACCGCCGCCGTCCAGGTGAAGGTCCCGCCGCCCGCCGGGCTCCCGTCGGTCGGGTCGAAATACTCCGCGAAGCCGTGCCGGGCTACGAGAGCGGCGGTCCCGGTCCGCAGCTGGTCCGCCTGCGCGGCATGCCCAGCGTCCGCCATGCCGATCCCGATCAGCGCGTTGATGATGCACCAGGTCGGCCCGCGCCAGTAGCGCTTCGCATTGAACTCCGGGCTCTCGGGGTCGTGGCTCGGCACCGGATAGCGCACCGCGCCCCAGACCCGCTCGACCTGAGCCAGCATCCGGTCGTCATCGACGCCGCCGTACCAGCACAGGAACGACGCGCTCGACACGCAGCCCGCGAAGCGCCCCGCCCGGACATCCTTCGCGTCGTAGCTCGCCAGATCCTCGTTCCAGAGCGCCGCCGCCCCGGCCTCGAGCGCCGCGGTCCATTCCTCGATTTCCGAGACGTCCTCTCCCAGCGCCCGGCCCATCGCCGCGAGGTCGTGGTTCGCGCGCAGCAGAATGAAGGTCATCGTCGGATCGGCCACGCGGAACGGGTTGTGCTCCTTCAGCGCCGCCTCGTCCCAGCCGAGCCGCTTTCCCAGCTGCACCAGCCAGATGTAGCGGTCGTAGTCGTACTTGGTGGGCCGCATGGCGGGGTCCACGTGGCTCGTGTCGCGGCGGGTGTATTCGCCGACGCCCACCGGGTCGATCGCCGCCATCGCCCCGTCCCAGTCCGGCGCGTTGTCGCGCCCGGCCTCCCAGGGATGCGTGATGCAGATCGCCCCGTCCTCGGCGCGCCAGTCCATGAACCATCGATGCCAGTCGCGGAGCCTGGGAAACAGCGCCCGCGCGCGCGGCTCACCCGCAGCGCGGTCCTTCTCCCAGATCGCGCGGACGAAGGTGGCCGCGACCGGCGGCTGGCTGATGCCCGACGACAGGATCGGCCCCTTGCCCTGCGTCCCCCAGACGTCCGGCCCCGGGAAATAGCCCGGATCGGGCTTGTGGAAGAGAATGTGCGGCACCATGCCGTTCGGCCACTGGCCCGAGAACAGCGTCTCCACCTCCTGCCACGCCCGACCCACGTCGAACTGCGCGAAGCCCCAGGCGGCGAAAGCCGAATCCCAGTTCCACTGGTAGGGATAGAGCCCCGCCGTCGGCACCGTATAGCCGCCCCTGTCGTTGCCGCGCAGGATGGCGCGCGCCTGTTCGTCGAGCGCGATGTGATCCATCTGTGTCATCCCTTGACCGACCCTGCGGTCAGTCCCTTTGTCATGAAGCGTTCAAGCCCGAGGAAGAGCACCATGATCGGCACGGTGGCCACGACGGCGCCGGCCATCAGGTGTTGCCGCGGCACCTCGGAGGAATTGAGCGCGGCGACCCCGCGCGTCAGCGTGAAGATCGACGGGTCGTCGAGCAGCATGAAGGCGAGCAGGAACTCGTTCCAGGCGATCATGAAGACGTAGAGGCTGACCGAGGCCAGCGCCGGCAGCGACAGCGGCAGCGTGATCTTCCAGATCACCTGCAGCCGC
>Ga0102929_1000824_pt1 | contig 18284 bp, 21 predicted proteins | sample SalPonR1_B_D2_MG_FD_78510 | JGI IMG/M metagenome (GOLD analysis project Ga0102929, IMG submission 78510) | Salt pond soil microbial communities from South San Francisco under conditions of wetland restoration - Salt Pond MetaG R1_B_D2_MG | ecosystem: Environmental > Aquatic > Marine > Intertidal... | reverse complement strand
TTTATTATTTTATTTTATTATTTAATATTTTATTTTATTATTTATTATATTTTATTTTTTTATTTTATTTTTTTATTTATTTATTTATAACTACTTTGGGAAAAACAAAGTAATTATTTATTTTATTTATAACTACTTTGGAAAAAACAAAGTAATTATTTTTTATTATTTTATTTTATTTTTTATAATTACTTTGATTTTCAAAGTAATTATTTTAAAATACAAACTTTTTAATATTTTTTTACTTTGTATCCTACTTGAATTACTATTAATTTAATTCTAAAATTGCACTTACTAAATCACCACCTGTATTTTGTAGTGCACTTATTGCTTGATCTCGTGTACAATCACCTACTTGTTCCATAACCATTTGGACATCCTCCTCACGTACTCCATCTGGAGTGGTTGTATTAGATGAATGATTATTTTGTACTAAACTAGGAACTTCATCTTCATCTTCGTTAATTTGGTCGAGATTGATATCATTGAAATTATCTAGATTAATTCCATTCTGTTCGGATTCACCCTCAGTCTTTTGTTCTTGCATACCCATTTTTACAGGACCAAAAACTAAATAAGTATTGCCTGCATAATGATAAACTTCAGGTTCTTCAATATTCCAGCGAAATTCTCCTTGTTCCATATAGCCAATTGGATCTAACTTCTGATTAGTCATTCTTTTCATCTTGGGATGAATTTTTAAAATACGTGCTTTGATATTTTTCTCCCTTCGATTTGGTACTCTTTTCATTGAAGATTCTAGATTTTCTTCATTCCCTTCTTTCTCTTCATTGGTTTCTTTAGTTTCGGGAGTATTTTCTGAAACAGCTGGTATTTCTTCTATTTCCTCTGACTTTTCTTTGGGATCATTTTCTTCATTTAAGTTAGCATTTTGGATCACCATTAAATTAGCAGTAGGGATATATTTAATTTGAGGACGATTAAAGACATGATAAGTTTTTTTATCTTCAGATTCTGACAAAAAGTTTATTGTTTTCGCCCCTGGTAATGGATTTGCACCATTTCGAACCAATAATTTATCCAGTTGATTTAGAAGTGTAGTAGGGGAAGGTCCTTGATTTTTTCGAACAGATTTACGACGAGGAGTTCCTTTACCGCCGATTTGGGTATTTCTATGATTCAAAAGTTTTTCAAGTTTACTCATAACAAAAAAATTATTTATATAGAATATATTTTCGGAATATTTTCAATATAAGATTTATTATAATATGTTTTGCGATGAAATCTTATCAATTTTTTTATTGCAAAAAGTATAAGCAAAGTTTTCCTCTATTCAAAAAATGAATCATCAATTTACTATTGGTATCATTGGCTTTGGTATTCTTGGTAAAGCTATTTACTCCGTTTTGAATAAAAGATATAAATTTATCATTTATGACAAATATATTTCAGGACCACAACAGAATGGTGCAGAAATTACTCCTTCCCCCTATAGCATCTTAAATGCCGAGGTTATTTTTCTATGTCTACCTACACCTGCTCTTAAATATAATAAAGCCTCTAATAATAAAAGAAAATTTAGAGCATATAATCTTTCAGCTTTGGAAGAATGGTGTGACTTTTTACGTAATGAAAATTATCAAGGTATAGTCGTTGTTAAAAGTACTACTATGATAGGAGATTGTGATGATTTAGGTGAGGGTTTAGATCTGATTCATAATCCCGAGTTTCTGACAGCTCGTACAGCAATAGAGGATTTTAAGGATCAACAACAAATAATTTTAGGGAAAAAAAAGGGAGGAAAAGAGGAATCAATATCTGTTTTGGTAGATTTTTATTCTTTTAATTTTCCTCAAGCTGAAATTATCATTTGTACTACCAAAGAAAGTGAAGCTATGAAACTATTTGTTAATAACTTTTATGCTATGAAACTACAAATTTTTAATGAATTTTATGATCTATGTTCACTAGATAATATCGATTATCAAATTGTTAGAGATATGATGCTCGGTAATGGATGGATCAATCCCATGCATACCCAAGTTCCCGGCCCTGATGGTCAATTAAGTTACGGTGGGGCCTGTTTTCCTAAAGATACTGAGGCACTTTTTCAATATATGAACTCAAGACAAAGTCTAAATGGGATGTTAGGGGCTTGTATAAAAGAAAGGAATTCTATAAGAAAAATAGATTAATAAAACATTCCCCAAAAATAATATAAAAATATTTCACTTCTTTTTATTACCATATATATAACCCTAATTATATATATATATATATATTTAAAATGCTTTTAAAGGTCTATTAATTAATAAAAGAAAGGAATTCTATAAGAAAAATAATAAAAAACATTCCCCAAAAATAATATAAAAATATTTCACTTCTTTTAATTACCATATATATAACCCTAATTATATATATTTAAAATGCTATTAAGGTCTATTAAATAACATAAAAATATTATGATATCTAATAAAATATTCAGAAATTAATGTCATCTGATTTATTGTTTTATATCTTATGGGGTAGGGAAATTATTCATAATTGGTCTCATTATTTATTACAAAATTCCGAAATGGCTGAATTTACTTGGATATTTTTAGGTGTCTTGTCTTTCGGACTAAGTTATTGGCGAATTATGAGATTGCCAAGATTTCTAGTTTGGTTCTATTTAGGATATAAATTATTGTATTGGAATAGTAATTTAGAAAAAAGATTATTCCAAGAATTAAATAAATTCATCTAAAAAATACAAAGTATATTTTATATATCATTTAATTTTATTTCATTATTAATTCATAACTTTTACTCTCTTTTTACTATAAAAATATGATTTTATAGTAAAATTTTATATATTTCTAGGATTTTTAGTTTTTATTAAATTTCTCGGTTAGTCGATTTATAATTTGATCTATTTCTACTGTAATTTTATCTTCTTCACCATAATCATTATTGAGGATATAACTAAAATTTTGGTAATTATCTAGACCCACTTCTGAAGCATGTTTTGAGATTGATTCATATTTCTTTTGGTCTCCGTCCGATTCTTCTTTTAGAGCTTTTTCATTCCGTTTAGGAGCATTTACGCGAAAGGTATATCCACCTAATTGATGAATCCATTCAGCTTCATTGGGGAAACGTACATCAGTGATAATAAAACGTTCGACTCCACGATCATGATAGAGTTTGATCCAGGTTTGGAGGGTCCGAATCCAAATATCTTTACCATATTTATCTCTACCTTCTTCTGTACCTCGAATCTGCAGAAGACGACGAGTTCGATCATCTTTTTTGATAAAAACTTTGTCAAATTCTACATTGTCTTTGGAAACAGTATCTACTTTAAAATGGTCTGCCAGGGCCATAATTAATGTATTTTTTTTGGGGAGATTGTGATAAAAGATTTTCTCTGCGATATAGTTTTTACCTACTCCTAGTTTACCACTAAAGCCATAAATTTCTGGTTTGGATTGATTCATAATAAGTTAATTTTTAGTATTTTAATATTTATATTTTAATTATTTTCATTTTCATTTTTTTCTTTTTTCTTTTTTCTTTTTTCTTATAATTTAAATAAAAGCTTTTCTTTCTATCTGCCCTTTCTATATACGGCTTTTTTTCCTTTGAACTCATTATTCGCCATTCTTTTCCCATTTGGCTAAAGAGCTCTTTTTTTCTTAAATGTTTATAGTTTTTCCTCTGATCAAAATAGAATTCCCTGAAAGAGCTGGTTTTTCCAATTTTAAGTAAATGGTTCCAAATGTTGGATAAATCTACACAAACATAAATATTCATTAAATTTTTTATTAATATATGTTTTTTTTACATATATTAATCATTTTTTTTGCTTTTTTTTTATAATCTAAGCACTGGCTTTTTCTAATTCTGCTTGGTGTTTAACAGTCCAATCAGCTTCTGGGTGTTCGGACATGAATTCTTCGATGACCTTAGCGTTAGCTTTTTCGGCCTGTGTATTAAATTTCTTTTGTTGCGCTGCACTTAGAGCTTTCCACGCTGCCCCGATTGCTCGCATTGCTGGTTGACCCTTCAAATCCTCCTTGTTTAGCTTTTCACGCCAATGGTTTCCGAAAAAGATATAACCGGAGCGGGTAGCTGGACGGAGCTTCTTTGGCTTCTTAGCTTTGGCTTGTAGATTGGCTGGTAATGGATTAGCTTTAATTTCTTCTTCGAATTCTTTTTGAAGACGAGCCTTTTCTTTCTCTGCGCGGTCTACAAATGGTTGACGAGCTGTCTCATCCATATCAGCCCACACCTTTCCGGCTTCACGAAAGACATCACGATGTCCTACATCTGGGTGTTCTTTACGGAAATCTGCCACATACTGTTGGAAGGCATTCGTTGATTTTGGCTTCGTGCGACGCTTACCACGTGGTGGTAGGCTTCCATGTTCAGCAATATAAGCTTCTTCTCGTTGCTTATTCTCTTTATCTGCCTTTTTCTTCCATTCCGCCTTTTCTTTTGCACTTACCTTCTTCCAAGCCGCCGCCACTTTCTTAAACACATCCTCCTTCTCATCTGGGTTCTTCTTTCGCCAGTCTTGTTGGAATAGAGTATAGTTGTTAATATGTTTTGGTCCCTTTGGTACTGCTGGTTCTGCTGAAGCACCTGATGAAGCCAAGGCAGTTGCACGGGTAGAGCTTTCTAAGGCACTAATCAATGGAGTCATAATTTCGCGAAACTTTCCAAGGGCAGTTTCATCGAGACCATTGAAAGCCTCAGTAATTTGATTAATAATTTGATCAACAGTTTGTTGTGTAGACATGATTTTTGTTTTTTATATTCATTATTCCGTGGATTACTTTTAACCCAATTTTAATTCCCATACCTTTTTATTCACATTTTTTTTCCTTCCTCTTCCCATTCCACCCTTTAATATTATATTTATTGGACTTTATTATTAAACAAAGGGAATATATAAGGTTAAATAATTAAATCAATATAAATTAATAAAGAAACAAAGTGTTAATTACTTTTTAGGGTATTTTTCATATTTTTTTAATAAGTTTAGGAGTATTAAATAAAACTAATTTAGTTTCATATTTTGATACCCCCATCATCATTTAGCTCTCGAGGTTTTGGTTTGCCATAATTTAAACGGAATTCTTCCAATGCCATATTCAAATTAATACTAAAGCTTCTTTGTTCAATTATCTTCAAATAATCACTGGGTTCATTGATTTTGAAACATTTTATCACCATCTCGAAAATCTTGTAAAAACTTCCTGGATCTATATATTCTCCCGCTTTTATTGCCTCATCAGTCATATCAGACCAATCTTTGTATTTGGGTGTTTTTTGTTCCCAAATAGGTGGTGAAAGAATTGTCTTCGAGCTTGCTTCAATACTTATACGCTGATAAGTCAGTTTTAACGCCTTAGTTCTATTCAATTGTTCAAAATCAATTCGAATGTGTTTTTTTTCTGATGATGAATTTTCTTCATCTTTCAAAATTTCCAATTTTACCATTTCATTCGCATCCGGGATCAAATTCATATTTGGTTCCTCTTTTTCCTTTTCAGATACCATCTCCATCTTTTCCTGTTTATTCTTTGATACCTTTTCCTTCTCGAAATTTTGCCAATACTTATGGTGAATTCCTTCCACTTTCAGGTTAGTTATATTCCAACTCAATTCTAATGCCTTTTCTTCCAGGAAATTTTTATATTCTTTGTCTAGATCTTCAACTGTAGATACAGCCCATTCCTGAATACGATTCCAGCTTTTGCGATCACAATTATTTGGTTTTACCACCTTCCAGTTTTGATGAAAACGATCAAAATGCATAATCACATCCTCAAACCAGTTATTATAAACCGGGTTATTTTTACCTTGACGATAAATATTAAGATTAAGACCATTATAAATCTTGGGACAATTTTCGGATTTTACCTTAAAAAAAATTTTAGGAGAAGACATTTTTTTTCTTTTCGGAATTTACTATCTTTTAATAATCCACTTTTGTTATTAATTTTTATAAATAATTAATCAATATTATATTTCCTCATAGAGCTCACGAATATTTTACCCTAAATTTTAAAGTTCTTTATTATATACTTACTATTCTATGTCGATTTTAGAGGATATCTTACTACCTACTATTCAAGCTGATACTGAGGCTAATATAGGTATTTTAGAGAGTGGGATAAATCTTTATGCAGATTTGGAGGATATTTATACTTTACAAACGGTGACAAAAAACATTCAAATTAATCCAGCTGGCGATCATAAGCAATTCAGATTTCCCCTCATTTTTGAACAATTAATTGTCAATCAAAATAATGATAGAGATTATAATTTCACTGTTAATATTTTCACTAAAATTCACCCACGTTTCATTCGCGTTAATCAATACGATTTACTCATTCAATTAGAAACTGGTACTACCTCATTTTTTCATCTTGATGGCCAAAAAATTTATATTGACCCACAGTTTCTCGCTAAACCCGGACAAATTACATCTATCCCTCATTTGGGTATCCCTCTCGCCAATCGGACTAGAGGTAAGCTTTATTTATGGTGGGTTGATTCTAATGTTTTATCAAAATTTGATGGTGGATATGATCCTATTTTATTAGAAATTTTGAATTATGGAGATCATTTGAATTACAAAGTTGAAGAAGAGTCTCTATTAAAAAGTTCTTCGCCGACGAATAAAAAACCTATAAATTAAAAATATTGCTAAAAGTACACCTCCTACACTTAGACCTATCCATAACCAATTTAAATTACTTCCTTCTTCTTTACTTTGCGTTCCATTTTTTTCTACTTTTTCACCTTCCGTTTTCTCTACTTCACCTCCATTCTCTACTTCACCTCCTGTTTCACCTTCCATCTCAACTTCCCCACCGGTTTCACCTTCTGGCGAAAGATCAGAAAGGTTTGCTCCTGTGGTTGAAGTTGGACAGAGATCACTAGGATTACAAGGAAGAACTTCAGGATAATAGTCGGATGGCATAGTCTCAAGAATTTCTTTTTTCTTTTCATCATTATAATTAAATACTTCTGTGGGTGCTTGAGTATCTAAAAGATAAAAAGATTTTTTTGCTTCCATTGATAAACCCTGATCCGTCGGATATTTTTTTGGTATGTAAATAAAACCTTGTGAGTCCACCGGAAAACTTAGACTCAATAACTCACTTGTTGATTCTTGTTTTGGTTTATACCGATAAGTATTTTCAAGTACTTGATCTTCCCCTCCTTCCTTACTACTTTTTAAAGACACTGTATAATAACCATCTGCTTGTTGAGTCACATTTTCAACTGTTTTTTTAGATAATTGTTTTAAAAGAGCCATAGCGAGAGCAGTATTGTCAACCTCTCCATTTTGTGTTATTTCTGAATCAGTATTAACCATATTAGATTACAAAGATATATATTGTAATCTGATATTTATTTTTTTTTTATTATTAAATTAAACATCATCTATATTTCATATCCAACTTTTCACTAATTTTATTTGACTTCTTCTATCTAATGCTTCCATTGGCGTCTCCAATATCATTGGTATCTCATATTCATTCGCCAATTTAGCTAAAGTCTTCACTCCTTCTAAATTTCCTCCTTTGCTCGTGTTACTTATAAAACCGTTTGTAAAGTCACCATGATGATCGTTATGACCATCAAATTTTGTTTTACTATCATTAAAATGGATTAATTTCAAATAAGATAATCCAATTAATTTGTCAAATTCATTAAAGAAGTCTTTTACTTCTTTGGAACTTTTAAATTGTAATTGTCCAGCTACATAAATATGACATGTGTCCAGACAAAAACCTAATCTTTCCTTCTCTTTTCCTGTAAACCTTGACCATATTTCCGATAAATCTTTTAAACTATAGCCTATTTCAGTACCTTGTTGACAGGAATTTTCTAGTAAAATCTTATTTTTTAACTTAGGTGTCATTGCTATCACCGTTTTTATATTATCTACATAAGTTTGAATGGCTTCTTGATGATTTAATTTTAAGCTTTTGACATTTTTTCCCTGGTGAATTACCACATCTATATTAGGTCCTAATTCAGATGCTGTTTGAAGTTCTTTGACGAGGGCTTCCTTTTGCCATCCGATAGTTCGGCAAAAATTATAGATATATTTTCCGTGAATTACGAGGAATACTCCAGTATTATTTAACATTTGTTGAATTAATTCTGGATTTGAAATTTTTCTTGGATCCGATCTATCATTTGGATCATTCACAAATATTTGCATCGCATTCCCACCTTCTTCTATTATTGAATATATTAGATCACTAATAGATCCACCATTTTGCATATGACTTCCAATTTTCATTTTTTTTATTAGAGAATTTAACTATAAAGTTAAATATTTTTATATTATTTCTTTTCATTTTTATAATCAAAAATTTATTTCTACAAAGTTATCTATTTTTAACTTTTATATCCACCCTTTATTCACTTTCCTTTTGACTACGTGCATAATCCGCTGCCCGGCGCATATTTATCGCTCTCATTTGTTCAGCCACACTTAATGATTGACTATGATCTTTTAGTAATTCAGTTGCCTTTTTGCCATCTTCAATCGCTTGCTCCGTTTCTAACTCTTTCTTATGTTCTTCTTCTAATTTACGATTCTCCTCATCAAGGGATGCTTCAAACTCCAAAATTACATTGGTATTTGTTAAATCTCCCACTAATATTGACACTTCATTTACATCTTTTATCTCTTTTATATACAACTCATACTCTTTCTCTTTATATGGAATTGTTATTAGTTGGTCCTTTGAAATAGCACTCACATGTTGATTCAGAAAATTCTCTATTAACTGGCGAGGATCCTCTACTTCTTTCACAAACTCTGATTCTAAAGGTTGTACTTTTATCATTTTCCCTTTTGGTAATTCTCCACTTAACATATTCTCTATTTTTACTTTTTCACCCACTTCCATTTTTAATTCCTTTATTGCCCAATAAGGCAATAATACCATCCTTGAATCATCATGGTGAAATTCCTGAAGACCCAAATATATACTCTTTCCTCCTTTCACATTACTTAACTTAAATATCACTGGATTCTCTGCTGTTCCAAATGCCTTTCCTGCCATTAAATCTGTTTTAAAGGGGTATTGAGGTAGTATAATTTTGCCAGTGAATTCATATTCTGTTTTAAGTATAGGATAAACCTGATAATTTTTACATATCTGAATTTGTGATGATACAAAACGAGTCATTTTAGATCTCTTTTCCTTTTCTTCTTTTATTTTTGGAATTGGTTTACTAAGATTTAAACTAGCTTGAATTGCTTTTTGAAGTTCTTTGTCTTCTTCATTGAACATTTTTTCTATTCCTAGATCTAGTTATTTTTACTTTATAAATAGATCAATTATTTTTTATTTTTCTTTCAAAAATACACCCTATTTTCTTGCTAATAAATCTGGGTACACTTGTCCTACCTTTTTTTTATTTACAGGTAACATATCGGCAAATTTCCTATCATATTGCAACATACTTACATTGTGATCTTCCAAATCTTCTTTCTTCCCTTTCTTACTCTTTTTTCTTGAATTTGAATCCTCATAAGTTATCGGAGATTCTTCTGGTATTATATTAATTGTACGAGCTTTTACATATTTTGGTGGTTCTACTTGATCAATTGGCTTTTTAAAAGCATCTATTATATCAGGTTTCTCAGCAAAGATTGTATGGGGTTTTGGTTTAACATTTTCAGATTGACGTTGAAGATTCTGATGAACCGGAGCCTGATTTGTTGGAATTGATTTTGGATACCTCTTTGGTCTAAAATTAAAATTACCCTCTTTTCTCCCCCATATTCCTCTTCTATTCCTCATTCCATTAATATGATATGGTGGTGGTTGATATACAGGTGGATCTGGATCATATTTTGGTGGTTCGTATCCTGATTTCTTTACATTCATACTTGATTGACCTCTTCCAGGTACCCCTAAAATCTGACTACGAGATTGTGTCTGATTATGAATAGGAGTATGAGAATGGGTATATATATTTCTTTGAGAATGGGAAGGAGATATTTCCCTCAAATTACTTTCTGGATTGAAATTATCATAAGTAGCTGGTCTATTAGTTGCTTTTTGAGCTTTTGATACAAATTGCTCTTGATTTGTATCTTCAGGTTTCCATGATACATAAATTCTTGCTTCACCTACTGATTCAGCTTTTAACCCATTTTCTATTAAATTGCTTATTAAAAAGTGTTTTGCCTCTGGTATACTATAAACTGGATATCCTGGTAAAAATATTGGTATATCATAATAACATTCTCTATATTGTGTACTTTTATTCATCTTTTTTATACGATCATGACAACGTGATAGTATTATTTTATATATCTTCTGACGAGTTCTATGTGGTGATCTTCCTTCTTGTCTTAATTCTTCTAAATCTAAAAAAGGTACTGTCTGAGACATTGTTTATTTATATATATTTTTTCCTTATAGCATTAAAATAGAATTTATTATTTGTTAATTATACATCCCATTTTCATTTTTCTATTCATTCTTTTTTTTAACTTATATAACTACATTCTTCCCTAAAACTTTGCCTAGCTGAAGCATATAATTTAATTGGTGGTGCTGGAGCAGGTTGTTCTATCGGTTCCATAGGTGCTTGAATTTTATTCTTCAAATTCTCTATCTCTCTCTCTTGTTTCTTCACCATTTTCATTAATTTATCAAGTGTTCCTATAACCTTAAGATGTTCTTCATATTGAGTTTGGTAAAGTTGTTGTAAATATTCTTTTATATCTGTCCTTAGATCTTCTACATTATCCGAAGGACTTAGAGATATTTGGGAGGTTTTACGTTTTTTTGCTCCTCTGGTTGACATTTTGGACTTTTCCTTAATATAATTTTAAATCAAAATCTTTTCATTTAATTGAGCCGAGTCATACTCAAAAATCTTAAATCTACCAATATTTTAGATTTCCTAAACACACATTTTTTTACTTTATATTTCCCTACTTCTGCTAAACCTACTATTTCTTCACTTTCTAATGGATTAGGTATCCTAAATTTATACATATGTTTTCTATCTTTATCCATCAATTTTACACAAAAATATTTATTTTCTAAACTATATTTTGTTACTACATACGAATCTAAATTATTTGATTCCATATTCTTAAAACACATATAATTCGGGTCTAAAGTCAATGTCCACACTGGATAAATAAAATCCTGTTTCAAGACAAAGTTTGCCATATATACTTTTGAAAGAAAACACCAAAATTATTTTTTTACATTCCTAAACCACCACCTACTCCTCCTAAAAATCTTTTTGATACTAATAATACCAAACTAAATACTAAAGTATGGATAAAAATAGCCCATCGGTTAGACTGTCCTGAAAAAAATACTCCATTATCACTGGGTGGTAAAGTTAGAATAAGACCCGGAGAAAGGAAGAAAAAAAGAAGTATCGGAATGATATTATTAATATTCGTGAAAAATCTAGTTACAGACTGCATTATATTTATTCTAAAGTTTTTATTTTCTTTCACCCTTTATATATAACCTAATTTATGCACTCTGAATATAAAAGAATTGCTCAGTTGGTCGGATTTAAACCCATCATCCCTGGACAACGTTTACCTGTTGTTAAAGTCTCCCCTGAACAATATTCAACTAAACAAGCTATCCGTAAGACTTTGGCAATTTATCCGGATATTCGTACTTTAGTTTTATGTCACGGTCGAAGTTATTCTCGAAAATCTTATATCAAATCTGATGTCTTCTTCTTAGATATTAATCCTGTTGCACGTCCTGATTTCTTAGGCGATATTCGAGATATGAATTTCATGTTCCGCTTTCCCAGAGGTTATTTCAATATAATTCATTTGACCTATGTACCGCCACCTTTTCCATTTACTCATGAAAATATGCCTATTTATCTAAATTGTCATTATATTCTAGAACGCAAAGGTCAATTAAGAAGTCGTTATATTCATTTTATGTTAGCCAATAAACCTAAATATAATTCCAAAAAAATTAATGTAGAAATTCTTAAAAAAGGACCAAAGTATTACAACAATATACAAATTATTCAAGGAAAAATTATTATGACTAAATAGTCATATCTAAATTAATATAATTTTGTTTTTCAAAGTTATATTATTTTACTTCACTATTTATAATTTTTTTTATTTTATTCATAAATTTATATTTTATTTTATTTAATTATTTCATAATATTAATAATTATTATTTTATTTTATTATATTTTATTTTATTATTTTATTTTATTTTATTATTTTATTTTATTTTATTAATTTATTTTATTTTATTATTTTATTTATTTTATTTATTTTATTTATTTTATTATTTATTTTATAATATTTTATTTTATTTTATTATTTTATTTATTTTATTATTTTATAATAACTTTGTCAAAAACAAAGTTATTATAATAAATTATTTTATATTTTATTATTTTATTTTTTATTTTATTTTATAATAACTTTGATATAACAACAAAGTTATTATAATATATAAATATCTCCTTTTACATATATTTTCCTTAATAATAATATTATAAATTTTTCTGAATATAGGCATAGGGAAATATTTTTATATTAATTTTTTTATTTATTATTTTGTTTTACAAAGTTATTTTATATTAAAAACTATTTTTATATATTTATATATTAATGAATCCTCCCAGTTTTTTCTTATCTGACTTCGATAAAGTCAAACAATTCACTGAAGAAAGTTCCGGTCAATCTTGTCCGAGCACCCCTCAATGTATGACCAAAGATGAAGTCCGTTTTTTAGTTCGGATGGTACTTAGTGAAATGTCGGAAGTTGTTAATACTGTCACACATTCTGAACAAGAAACTAAGGAATTTATGGAAAGTTGTCTTCATACTGATCCTAGTAAACACACTTCTGATCGAACAAAGATTAATTTAATTGCTGAACAGGCTGATGGGTGTGTAGATGCTTATTATTATATGCTAAATGCTTTTTGCAAAAAAGGTGTTGATTTAAGTGCTATTTTTAATGTAGTTCATAATGCAAATATGGCAAAAAAAGATCCAAAAAGTGGCAAGTTTATTCGTCGCGAATCAGATGGGAAAATTCTAAAACCAGAAGGCTGGCAAGCACCAGATATAGTAGCTGAGATTCGACGTCAAGGATATTCCGATGGTGATTAGTTATAAACAAATAATTAAAGTTACAATATAACTTTAATTATTTTCTTATTTGAGATAATTAGATATTGGTATTGTCAATATCCGGAAGATCTGCTAATTCGTAATTATTATTATTTAACCAAGGCTTTTCTTTTTCTATATTTAGACAATCTAGATCCCAATCATGATAATGACTCTGATATTCAGGTGTTAAATGGTTATATGGTAAACTTGGTTTCCAATCTACTTTCATGCCTTTGTAGAACTGTTTATCAAAATAATTATTAAAAGGGTTATGGTTGAATTCGTCATTCATTTCAAAATACTCATTGTTTATTGAGGTTGGGACTGGTAAATTATATGCAATAAATGAGAAAACTATAACTAAGAAAAAACATATTAACAAATACATATTTGAGATTGAAATTAGTATATATACTTTTAGTTGAGAGTTTTGTCAAATTTATTTATTATATTTTCATTTATTAATTCATTTTTTTTCCTTCGTCTAATCCTTTTAACTTTCATTCGGATCCTTGAATTCCTCTGCCTCTAGTAAACTGCATAATCGACCGCGTTCTCGCCACCAAAAATCTTTTGGTTCATTGGGTTTTTTTTCGATATAATTATATACTTGAAACAAATATTTTAAATGAACACCCATAATTCTACGACCTTGTACCTCACTATATTTTACATACCACGGTTCATTATAATGATTCGGTACTTTTTCAATAGTAAAATCATCAATTCTAAATTGATATGTAATACTTGCATCTCCTTCTAAAGTTGTACGAATTAATTCTTTGTCTTTTTCTACATCTTTACTGGTTGAACCTGATTCAAATACGACTTCATCATTAGTAAGATTAACAATATTAAACTTTTTCTTCTTGAAAATAGTATCTATGATATGAGCTATCATATGTTTTTGGACTGTTATAAACACTCTTGGCTTCAATAGGCCAAAAATTAATTGCCTAAAATATTTACTTCCTACCAAACTTGGTTCTTTCGTAAATTCCTTAATAAAATCTTTATAATTATCTTTATTTAACACTAGATTTGGACTAAAATACTTTAGACTTTGGAAATTTCCTGAAATTAAATCAATACTGATTAAATTTTTACCCACATTTTTATCCTTCAAATAGGAATGACTCATTGGATATTGTGTGAATTTTGATTCAATATTTTGAACGGAATTATATTCCGGCATGGCCTTAATCTTATTTATTATTTCTGATACTATTCCACGCCTGAATCCTTCTAATTCCGGATAATTATAGGCTAGTTCATAGTAGTCTTCCCATTCTGACTCTAAATTTGCAATTTTTAAGGATTTTTTGAAAATATCATTATCATCCAGTACTGGACAACTCAGTTTAAAGTCCTTTTTAAACATCTCCCGAGTCTTTAACTCTTCAGGATCACAAGCATTGAGAAGGGTGATATCTGTTGATTGAGACATGATAATTATAAATATGAATTTCGGATTAATAATTATTAAAATCGAAATTTTTTCAATATAAAATAAATATAATATTCAATTAATTTTAATTTTTTCTTACTTCTATCATATTTTTATACTTCATCATACCCCGTTAATATTAATTTTTAATTCTATAAATACCCCACTATTCTGAATATGATCTGGGATAAAAAATATGTCAATTGGGGGTGAATGAGTTATTCGGAGGGAAGAATTTATTTTAAAAATTTTTATATGGTTAAGTGAATATTATTTTTAGGTTTATTTTTGTTTCTAACTTAAAGATATTTATATTATGATACAGTATATATTAAAATATCAATGAGTAAATATAAGGGTAAATTTAAACAAGATGAAGTGGAAAAAATTTCCAGCAAACTTAAATTTATCAGTAAAATTGAACCCGGACAAAAAATTTGTACTAATACCCAGTATATCCAAAATAATTCCTATTATACCAGTGTAGTTCGTTATTTAACAGGTGAAAGTCGGGAAAAAGTTTATGAATATATAACAGATGTAATTCAAGACAGCTTTAGTGTATTAGATTCACTAAGTGATTCCTCTAATGGTTATGATATTAAAGTTTGTGAGAACCTAATCGGTGATTTAATAAATTTGAAACCAGGTTTGACTAATTTAAAAAAAACCTATAACAAAGATAAAAATTATATTTCTAAAATGGAGACTCTCGTCCAAAATCTTGATGTTAAAATTCAAGAACTTTGTGATAAAAAAAATATTAATTTAGATAAACTTAAAGAAGAATTAAAAGAACAACGTAAATTAGAAGAACAGAAAAAAAAACAGGCAGTTGAAGAAGAAAAAAACAAGAAACTTTCTCATAAAAATTCAATGTCTAATAGTTCTGAAATTAATTGCGATATAGAAGAAAAAAATGAGAAGGATAAAAAAGAAGATAAAAAAAGTTATGCAGAAGTAGCTAAATCTAAAAATAAATCACGACGATCTCGAGGCCAAAATAGTAATATCACTCATGATAATAAAAAGAAAAATTATCAATATGATGTTTATTATATGTCAAATCCTGATGATATCTACGATTATCCAGTTGATTTAGATGCAGGTATTATAAAAAAACATACATAAATAATACATATGAATAAAATTATTAATCTAATTAAGCAATTGATTAGATTAATAAAGATTTTGAAAAAATGTATTTTTTTGTTTATAAAACCTGAAAAAAAATGAAAATTTAATTTATTAGAGCTCAATATGACCTCTCAAATTAAATATAATAGCTACTTAAAAAATAATGATAATTCTTTGACTGGTAAAAAATATTATGATCAATTCCACTTTCATTTTAATCTTGGTTTAGAACCTTTATTCTATCCCATTGAATTTAAATATTCTATTGATGAGAACGACCGTGCTGATTTGATTGATTGGTGTTATAGTCTAGTTAAAAAATTTAAATGTAGTGACATGACATTTGAATTAGCTGTTAGTTTAATTGATCGTTATTTAGCTCAAGTTGTTTCTGAAGAAAATCTTAGTTTGTTAGGTCTTTCTGCTATTTATATTGCTAATATTTATAATGAATCTGATGCAAGTAGTATAGATGATTTTGAAAATAAGGCTCAAGGAAAATCTATTTCTGATATTATAAAATTCTGTACAAAGATTCTTGAAAGACTTCATTATAAAATTAAAATTCCTCTGTTCCACGATTTTTTTTCACTTCATCTATATCTCACTCATCAGGAAATATACTTAGCTAAATATATCATTTATTCATCCTTAAATCATTTCTCTATTATTAAACATCCTCCATCCGCTTTATCTTCAACTGCTATTTGGTTAGCACATCTTATTTTAACTCCTGAAAATGATGATGAATTAGAATGGTATCATAATTGGTTTGAAGCTTCATTGGGTAAAATACCAGATATTAAAGTGATAGCAGATCTGTGGGAGAAAGTTAATGAACCCGAGAAAATGTCAAACATTTGTAGAATTTTGGGTAAATTTCTTATTAATATAAATGGAAATGAATACACCATTAAAGAAGCTAAGAATTATAGTAAAGGTTATTGGGGGAAAAGTAAAGAAAAAATTATACAACAAATGGAGAATATGTTACAAAATATAAATTTTGATAATCAAGAAACAAAAGATACCCCATTACCTTTATCTGAAATTAATATTGAAGTAACTAATTACCAAAAATGCAGTTTCCCTCATAGTCGTACTGCTCGGAAAGATTTTTTGAATCAAGTTTTATTGTCAGATGGAGCTTATGGTAAAGTTTTTAAAGGATATAGAACAACAGGAAATAGAGAAAAAGTTGCTATCAAGAAATTTTTTGAAGATGACACTGATGAACTCAGTTGTAGTACTCTTCGTGAATTAGATGCTCATCTTAATTTTCATCATCCTAATATTGTCACTGTTAAGGATGTTTTCTATAAGAAAAAACGTTTTCATTTAGCTATGGAACTCTGTACTAAAGGAGATCTTTTTGATTACCTACGTAAAAAATCATATCCTACCTTCCCTAAAAAATGGATACCCCAAATCTTAAAAGCAGTTGATTATCTACATAAACGTAATTGGATTCAGAGAGATTTAAAAACATCTAATTTACTTCTTGATGACGAATTCAATTTAAAACTCACTGATTTTGGTCTTAGTCGAAAAGATTACTATGGTGGTATAACCAATCTAAAAGAAAGAGAAAACTTAGATGAATATACACCTGATATGATGACCCTCAATTATCGATCACCTGAAATGCTTTTTGGTAATAATCGCTATGATTTACGAGTTGATTGTTGGTCAGTTGGTTGTATTATTGGTGAAATATATCTGAGAAGTTATATGTTCCATGGTGATGATGAATTAGAAGTTATAAAAAATATTTTTAAAGCCTTAGGTTTCCCCAGAAAAGAAGAAAAATGGACCAAAAAATATAAAAATTGGTATATTTGGCAAGAACATTTCCAACATCTCACCGAAGTCAGAATTAAAAAAAGATTTGATGCCAAAAATATTCAAATGCCACCCGCTCATTGGGACGCCTTTTTAGGCCTATTACAATTAGATGTTGAAAAGAGATGGTATTGTATAGACTGTCTTAGACATATTAGTAAAGCAGGTTATTAGACTAATATATAGAAAGTTATAAAATTATGTCAAGGTAATTTTATAACACACAAACTTATTAAATATTATAAATTAGAGAAGCAAAATTACTATAATAACTTTGTTTTTCCAAAGTTATGAAATAAATTATATAATTTATTTTTCTAGGATGAAAATTGAATAGTTATTTTATTTTATAATAACTTTGGAAAAACAAAGTTATTATATTTTTATAAATGATTCGTAATCTATTTTATTCAAATTATATTTTATATTATTTTTATAAATGATTTGTAATCTATTTTATTCAAATTATATTTTATATTATTTTTATAAATGATTTGTAATCTATTTTATTCAAATTATATTTTATATGATTTGTAATCTATTTTATTCAAATTATATTTTATATAATTTTTTATAATCTATCTTATTTTATTTCTTATAATAACTTTGTTTTTCCAAAGTTATTATATTTTTTATAATCTATCTTATTTTATTTCTTATAATAACTTTGTTTTTCCAAAGTTATTATATTTTTATTAATCTATTTTATTCAAATTATATTTTATAT
>Ga0102929_1000821_pt1 | contig 18303 bp, 18 predicted proteins | sample SalPonR1_B_D2_MG_FD_78510 | JGI IMG/M metagenome (GOLD analysis project Ga0102929, IMG submission 78510) | Salt pond soil microbial communities from South San Francisco under conditions of wetland restoration - Salt Pond MetaG R1_B_D2_MG | ecosystem: Environmental > Aquatic > Marine > Intertidal... | reverse complement strand
CGAAATCAGACTTGCCAGACGGAGAGTTGACATTGGCCAAGCCGGATGACCCCGCCCCGAAATTCATGGTCACGGGCGTGGTGGCGAGGGTATATTCACCGCTGCCTGGAAGAAGCGCGACCGCGCGTAGGGCGTGAACGGGATCATCTGAGCCGTTTTGCTGATGGGGTTGTGCGGGACGTGTCACTTCAAACGTGAATTGGGGCACACGGTTGCCGTAGCTTCCCAGGTCCAGATCCTCGATCACCACATAGGCGGTGCCCCGGTAGGCCGGAACGGTGCCTGCCCCCTCGACCGCTTCGATGCGAGGGTCGGGGAGCTGATCGTGTGTGCCCTTGTAGATGCGCATGGCGAGACTGCCGGGTGCGATCTCCGTGCCGTCGGCCCAGACCCGGCCCAGATTTGTGATCTCGCCTTCGCAGATCGCGATGGCCAGACTCACCGAGTAGCTGTAGTTGCGCGTGGTGGGTTGCGGCGGGCGCGGCCTTCCTTTGCCGCCGCCGCCACCGGTCACGGTGACGTCCTGACGGAACTCGGTGGACCAGATGATCTGTCCGGCGATGCGCATCCGGCCATAGACCTGTGCCACAGCGTCGCCCTCGCCCGCCCCTGTAAGGCGCAGGCGGTTGGCACGTCCGGTTTCCACGACTTCCGAGCCTTGACCCAGAAGCCTTTGATCAATTGACCGGCCGATGACCCCCCCTGCGAATCGGCCGATGGCAGCAGCGGAAAGACCCAGCACAGAGCCACCGATAGAGCCGCCGACCGCGGCCCCGACAGCCGAAAGAACGATAGTCGCCATCAGAGAACCTCCTCGGGGAATGAAAAGCGCGCTACGACGCGCCGGTGCCATGGCGGGCTCAGCGGGCTTTCAACGACCGCGTGACCTGAATAGGCATGAATAAAGCTTGCCTGTTTGCCGATACGGCCCGCGATACCCAGATGTTTGGCCACAGAGCCATCACGCATCCGAAACAAGAGCACATCTCCCGGTGCTTCGGACAACAGAGGCTTGGGGTGCAGGTGTCGCCGTGCCGCCGTCCAGAGAACCTCATCGCGCGACGGTTCGGACCAATCCATCGAATAGGCGGGCGGCGTTTCGGGTTCTTTTCCCAGCACCTCGCGCCAGACACCGCGAAGCAGGCCCAGACAATCGGCGCCAGCGCCCTTTATCGCGGCCTGATGTCGATACGGCGTCCCGATCCAGCCGCGGGCGGCGGTGACAACCTTGTCAGTCAGATCGCTCATTTTCTACGGCTGCCTCCTGATAGATCACCTGCCTTGGCCGGGTCCGTGAGGGTCCAGTCATCGCCGGGGATGTCGGGAAACCCCTGAAAGTTAAGCAGGTTGTTGAATTTTGCGCGGCAGGTTGCAGAACGCTTGTCGCAGCCGGCGCGCAACATGACCCGGTCCGAGGCGTCGAGCGTGTCGCGGATCGGGTGCCAAAGCTCGATCACTCGGACATCGCGTTCGGCGTAATCCCGTTTTATCGACCCGCTGAGGCCTTTGGCCCTGCCGGTTTGAGCCTTCAGGATACCGTGCTGAAACCAGCCGGGTTCGAACCCGGCAAGAGGCTCGAATCGAAAGATGCGCCGCTCTTCGACCGAGACAGGCATCAATTCGACGCTATAGCCGGGTGACCCAAGCGAGACGCCGCAATCGCGATCACCAAGAACCGCGGTGCATGGTTTCTGATAGACGCGGCCCAAGGGACGGTTCAGCGCATCGGTCAGCCCGCGCAGCTCTGCGTCAAAGGCACCGCCGCTTCGGCGCAGCTCTCCGATTGTGCCGCGAAACTGAAGGTGCCGTTGTGCGACATCGGTCCAGTTGACGAGCCAGGCGCGGATATCGGCCCCGTCATAGCGGCCGGCCTCGATATCGGTTTCCGTGATGGTCGCATCGGTCAAGGCGCCGATCGCTTCGGTGTTATCGACCGACAGGCCGGTCGATTGCTGCAAGGCGAGCGCGCTCAGCCCGGTATTCGCCTTGAATTTGATTCCGTCGAACTCAAGCTGGCAGTCATGGTCGGTGAAGCCCAGAACGGTGCCATCAAGGCGGGTCAGTGCCCAGCAGCGGCAGGTCGTGGTGAATCCTGCTTCAAGGTGGGCCTGCAAGCCCGCATCAAGCCCGCTCATACCCGAATCTCCACCACAGGCACATTGGGCACATCGCCGGCCTGAAAGCTGGCCATGCTTGTCTGAATGCGATCCGTATCAAAGCGCACCGGCACGTCGAATTCGAACCCCGCCGTAATTTCAAGGCCGGTATTGGGGGGGTGGGCGAAGGTCACGATGCCGGTCGTGGTATCGACTTCAAAATGAATACCTTCCTGTTGCTGCTCTTCGGAAAGGCCGACCTTGACGGTGCCCTGGACGGGCTTGGTGATCGGGCGATAATAGCTGTGATCACCTGATCGGTATGTCTTGGTCAGGGGGAAAGATGCGGTCAGGTCATCCCCGATGGCGATGATTTGATCCCGGTAGTCCGGCTCGGCCAGCGCAGACCCCGATTTGTAATCGGACCAGTCTTTCCAGCGAAAGCCGAAGACCTGCCCCTGACGGGCCTCGAAAAACGCGATGAGGGTCTCGATGTCATCGAGACCGCGCATCGCCACGCCCGCATCATAGCGACGGCGCGAGTGCGCCCACGGCGTGTTGCGCTCTTCGAACCCGTTCGCAAGTGTGACCACATCGGTGTGCCGTTCCGGCCCGCCGTTCGAGCCAAAGCTCAGATTGGCGGGAAAGCGTATCTCGTGGAATCCCATGATCCGTCTCCCTTTGTCTTACCTGTTGCGCTGACCGCGCCCGATGGCGCGGCCCAACTGAGCGGCGATCTGCCCTTGGCTTCGGTGAAAGCCTCCGACATCCGGGGTGGTGATATTCATGACCACGTTCACAGGCGCACCCGCGCTTGCACTGCGCACTCCGAGCTTGCCATCCGGGCCGCGCGCCAACGGCATGATCGCTTCGGGCCCCGCTTCGCCCATGAGCCCCGTGCCGCGCCGCATCGGAAAGGTGACGGGGCCGTTGACGACCCCACCATTGGCAAAGGGCATGACCCGCCCCTGAGCAAAGCTTCCGCCCTGTTCGAACTTGAAAAGCCCACCAACGAGGTTGCCGACCCCTTTCGCCAGAACCCCGCCGATATGGTCCGTGACGGGGCGCACCGCGGCATTGAACGCGGTGTTGATCATCGTGCTTGCCAGAGACCGGAGGGACGAAGAGAGGCTGTCGCCATCCACCACGGCGCCCTTGATCGCGCGGCGCAGGCCTGTGCTCATGCCGCGTTCAAGCGTGGCGACATCGCGCCCTGTGCGTTCGAACGAGTTACGGACACGGGCCATTTCGGAATTGAAAGCCGCGGCCACATCCGCCGCGCCTGACATGCCCGTTTCGAGGGTGTCGAGCTGGCTATCGAGGTCATCCAGCCTTTCCAGGTCATCCATTTTCGGTGTCTCCAGTTTGATCGGGATAGGCGTGCATGAGGTGTTCGAGCCGGTCACGGTCCAACGCGACAACGCCGTTTCCCTGACCAAGCATCATCGTAAGCTCGACAGGCGTGAGCGCCCAGAATTGACCGGGTTGCAGCCCAAGGCGGCACAACCCCGCGCGCAGAAGCTCGGGCCAGTCGAACCGCGTCATGTTTCGTCCGGTAGGGTAAAGGCGCGCGCCAACAACTCGGCGGCGACGCGGGCGGCCTGCACCGGCCCTCCTTCGATGTCGGCGGACAGAAGGTCGGAGCCTTGGCCTGTCCATCCGCCACCGCGAAGCCCCGCCGTCACAAGCGCCAGAACATCTCGCGTTGAAAACTCGGCGTTCTCGAACCGTTCCACAAGGTCGATCAGCGACTCTGAGCCAAGCGTGGCCTCGAGTTCCGCCAGAGCCCCCAGCGTCAGCTTGAGCACCCGGCGTTCGCCATCCATTATCAGTGCGACTTCTCCTGCCCATGGATTCGCCATGGCTTCATGCCGCCGTGAACGTGATCTGGCCTGCCGATGACAGTGACAGTTCGTAAGTCGCCTCGCCGTCATGGGTGCCTGCATAATCTATTGAGGCGACCTGAAAGGCGCCGGTCACCGTGCCGAAATCAGGGATGATCACCTGAAAATCCGGGGTCTCTCCATCGAAGAATATCTGCCGCACGCGTTCATCCGATGCCTCGTCGCGAAAGATGCCCGAGCCGCTGATCGCGGCCGTTTTCACGCCGGCACCCGACAGCAATTCCCGCCAGCCGCCTTGGCTTTCGAGGCTTGTCACGTCGACGCTTTCGGCATTGAAACTGATGCGCGTGGCGCGAAGCCCTGCCACCGATTGGAAATTTCCATCGCCCGTCAGATCGACCTTGATCAACAGGTCCTTACCATTTTGAACAGCCATTCTCGTATCTCCGTAAATATGGGATCAGTGCGTGTCTTCCACGCGAGCGCGGAAAGTGATGTCGATGCGTCGTATCTCGCTGCTGCCTTCGCGTCGGGCGCGGGCTCTGTAGAAATTGAGCGCCGAAAGCCGCCCACGCGGCAGCGCAAGCGATGCGTTGCACAAGGCATCGCTTAGCGCTCCGGCAGCATCCTTGGCGGCCTGAAATCCGGCCCCATCCGTGATCACCGAAAGGGTGATGCGATGCCATGCCCCGCCGCCGCTCTGATCCGTGGCGGGCCGCACATCTTCGGGGCCAAGCACGACATAAAGAGAGGGGAGCGGACCGGCAGGCAGAGCATCATAGATGGCCGAGCCGACAAGCGTGGCGAGTGCGGCGTCATCTTTCAGGTGCTGAAATATGGCCGATTGCAGGGCGGATGACATGCCATAACTCATACGGCCACCTCCTCTTCGCAATAGCAGACCAGAAAGCGCGCATCGGTGTCGCGGTCTGCGACGGACACGATCCGAAACAGCCGGTCGCCGTCGCGAAACCGTTGATTGGGAGTGGGCCGTGAGGGCGCGCCGAACGGAGCGGAGCGAACCGTGATCCGATAGGCGGTGGTCGACAGGACGGCACCGCCACCGGCGGTTTCGCGCCCCGTGCGGGCCGCAACTTGGGCCCAGATGTGCCCGGCCGCGATCCAGGTTTCCTGATAACCCCCGGCGCTGTCTGGCTGTCGTTGCGGGGTTTCGAGTGTCAGGCGGCGGTTGAGTTGAACAGAGCGTCGCATCAATCACGTCCTCCGCCCAAAAGCCTTACGGTGCGATAGCGTTCGATCAGGCTCGATACCCCGAAAGGTATGTTGCCGTCGGACATCGCCGTTTCGTTGCGATGTTCGTAGAAATGCGCCGCAAGCAGCAAGACCGCCTGTCCCAGATCCGCAGGGAGAGCGCCCCAAGTGGAGCCAAAGCCCGCGATAAACCTGATATCCGCTGCGCCGCCCTTGGGAATGACGGGCAGGTTCACGCCAGTTGAGCGCATGACAGGGCGCTGCATATCCGGCAGAAGCTTGTACTCCGAAGGATCGACAATCTCTGTGTCGTCCATCCTGTTGCGCAGTCCAAAGCTGATGATCAGAGAGATCGGCGCAACCGGCATCGCCTGTTCGCATGGAGCCTGCCAGCGCGTGAGTTCCCAGGAAAACTCGCGTTCGATCAGGATTTTTCCGGTGCGGGCTTCGATCGTGGCAAACGCGGCTCGAAGAAAACTCTCCAGAACAGCATCCTGCACGTCATCGTCAGAAAAACCTGTGCCAAGGCGCAGATGGGCCTTGAGCTGGACGACAGGCAACGCAGCCTGGGGGACAGCAGTTTCTTCGATAAGAATCATGGATTTACTCCGAAATAGTCGACACCATCGGGACGCTCGGCAACTGGCTGGGCCGTCGGATGAGCGTCTTGGGCGGGGCAAGCCCCGCCCGTTGACGGTTGGATCAGGAGGTGGCGAACTTCAGCAGCTTGATCGCGGCAAAGTCGCTCACGTCACCGCCCACGCGCTTGGTCGCGTAGAAGAGCACGTGCGGTTTGGCGCTGAAGGGATCGCGCAGAACACGCAGATCAGGACGTTCCGCCACCGTATAGCCCGACGAAAAATCCCCGAAGGCGATCGCCGTCGCATCACTCGCGATATCCGGCATGTCCTCGGCGACAATCACGGGATACCCCATCAGTCGCGCCGGTTCACCTGCGGCCAGACCGTCGGACCACAAGAAGCGGCCATCGGCATCCTTCATCTTGCGCACGGCGCCTGCGGTCTTGGAATTCATCACGAAGGTCGCATGTGCGCGGTATTCGGTGCCAAGGGCATAGACCAGATCAATGATGGCGTCCGCACCGTTGAAATCGCCGTCTGCGCCGGTTGGTACATAGCCAAGATTACCCCAGGCCCAGACATCATTGTCCACAGCCGTCTTGGTCAGGAAACCCGTGGGTTTGTCCACGCCGTCACCATTGACAAATGCCGACGCCTCGGCCCGTGCAAACTTGTCTGCGATGCGCGTCGCAAGCCAGCCTTCGATGTCGAACGCACTGTCGTCCAGAAGGCGCTGAGAGGCCTTCGGTAGAGCGCTCAGTTCGTGAAGCGGGATTGTGATGCGGTCGATGGCGGGTGTGCCCGTTTCGGTGACAGAGGCGGTTTCACTGGCCCAACCGTGACCGAGATCCGTGTGGTCGATCAGCACATCGAACGACGTGGCCTCGACGCTGACGACATTTGCGATGGACCGGATCGATGCGGTCGCAGAAAGCGTCGTTTTGATCGTATTGGCGGTTTGGGGATCCACGAGGTATCCACCATCAGCCGCAACCGAACCAGATAGCGCCTTTTCCTCGAGTTCGAGACCACGAAGCGCGTCATCGTCCCCCGACCGCAAATAAGCGTTGAAAGCTTTCTGATGCGGTGCGCCCGCGTCCGGATTTGCCGCGAGCGTGGGGCGGGCTGGTGAAAAGGTCTTGCGTTCGATCATTTTCATTTTCTCTTCCTGATTTTGGAGTCTCGTGTCGATGTCGGCCCGAAAGCCTTTGAAGTCGGTCATGAACCCCGCCATCGCGGATTTCACCTCGGCCACCGGAGACACATCTTCCCCGGTCCGAGAGGTTTCCTCGGTATTGCTCATCACATGATCCTGTGTTGGTTCTGAGATCGTCCCAGGCGCTACATCTGCGCCAACTCCCGGCGTGCGGCCTTGATGGTCGCCGCCAGTTCACGCAGGTCCGTAGCGTCGGCCAATTCGCCCTTCGCCCCGATCCGCGCACTGGGAAGCATCGGGAACGTCACGAGTGACACTTCCCACAGCTCCAGTTCCTTCAAGAGCCGCTGGCCCTTGTCATTCTTGACCGCCTTGACGGTCCGGTATCCGATGCTGAGCCCGTCAATCGCGTTCGCCGCGATCAAAGCTGCTGCCTCGCGCGCACGGGCGACCGTTTCAAGGAGGCGCCCTTTCACATAAAGGCCGCGCCCGTCCTCGCGCACTTCATCCCATACGCCGATCGGCTGCGCGGGGTCGTGTTGCCAGAGCATCTTGACCTGCCGCCCGCTATTCCCGAGTGCGACGAGAGACTTGGCATATGCGCCCGGCTCGACGATGTCGCCCCCCTTGTCTTCGTCGCCGAACAGGCTTGCGTAGCCTTCGATGATCGTGCCTTCGGCAACTGTCAGGCTGTCTCCGAATGTGCAGAATTTTTGTTCAAGTCCGCTGTGTGGGGTCATTGCGCAACTCCTTGAGAGAGGGGGATCGTCGGGCACTGACACCAAGCCCCTGTTCGGCTGATTATCCATTCAAGACGCTCCCTTGCATGACGAAGGACATGAACCCGCCCAGAATCGCCGCGATGATCAGCCAGACAAGCCGTGAAATATGTCCGTCGATCTTGTCCAGGCGGCGGTCGATCTCGTTGAACCGTGCCCCCATGAATTTGCGTTTCTCTTCGCTCACGGCCCGGTCTGTTTCGATGGCGCCGAGATGTGACTCGACGGCAGAAAGCCGTTTTTCGAGGTGCCGAAACATTGCCTGCGTGCTTTCGAACGGCACATAAGGCGGCTTGTCGCCAAGGGTGGTTGTATTGTCCGTCACTCGGCATCCTCCGCCTCGGTCGGAAGACCGAGGATCGTTCGTTTTTCCGCCCGTGTCAGAAAATCTGCGGCGACAACGCGATTCCATTGTGCATCGCGTTCAGCGGCAAGCGCCGGAACCTGATCGAGGTCGGGAGAAAGCTCGAGTGCATCGACCGAAAATCCGGAGAGCCAGTCCGACAAGGTGGCGCTGACGCGCGCGGCCAAGGGCAGGATCGTCAGGCGATAGAACGCGCGATTTGCTTCCTGATAGTTGGCATAGGTCGCGTCACCCGGAACACCCAGAAGCATCGGAGGCACACCAAAGGCCAAGGCGATCTCGCGTGCCGCGTTCTCTTTGGTCTTCTGAAATTCCATGTCTGATGGGCTGAACCCCATTGGCTTCCAGTCGAGCCCGCCTTCCAGCAGCATGGGCCGGCCAGCATTTCGGGCGCCCTGATGGTGGCTTTCCATCTCGCTTACAAGGCGGTCGTATTGATCCGAACTCAGGCTGCCTTGACCGTCGGTGCCGCGATAGACGATCGCGCCCGACGGGCGCGCCGCATTGTCGAGCAGCGCCTTGGACCATTTGCTTGCGCTGTTGTGTACATCGACCGCCTGTGCCGCCGATTGAAGCGGGGAAAGACCATAGTGATCGTCCTGAGGATGAAAGCTTTTCAGGTGGCAGACGCTTGGGTGGCCTTGGCTCACGTCAAACCGATGCTTTCGGCCACTGACGTTGTATTCATAGCCCATCGGCCATCCGTCCGCGCCGGGGATCACGCTCATCCGGTCCGAGCGGAGAATGTGAAGCTCGACCGGAAAGCCCGTTTCCTGTCCAACCGCTTCCACGTATCCATTGCCGGTCAGCAGGATTTGCCCGTAAAGCGCCTCAAGAAGTTCGGCGCGGCCCTGCGCCGGATTGGGGCGCCGCAACAACGAAATGAGAGGATGCTCACTATAGCGTTGGGTCCTATCCTGAAGCACCAGTGGAAGGGCTGCGGCGGCCTCGGCGATCATCTTGACACACCGAAAGCCCACGGGATTTCCGCTGAAGGCATTCCGCGTGAGGCTGGCCGTGTCGCGAGGGGTCCACGCGACGCGGCCCACGCCGTGCCACGCCATGACAGGCCCCGCCGCGCTGGCCTTGGCTTCCGGCGTAATAGCCTCTGCGGAAGTCTGGCGAAAGAAGTCGAGGATCATGCGCTGCTACTCCTGATGAATGTCACTGGGTGCCTGACCCGTTTGAAAGCATTCCAGCCTGAAAAGTTTAAGAAATCTGAATCACACCGCGCGCACGCTCGGACGGCGCCATTTGGCGGATGGCTCGATGATCAATTCGTGCAGAGCCCAGACAAGGGCGTCCAACCGATCAGGGCTGCCGCGGCCCTCATAACCCATTGCCGTCATTGCGCGCATCTGGTCCTCCAGACGTTCCAGATCTGACCCATGCGAAATCCGTCCCTGCTCATAGAGTGCGGCAACGGGCTCTGCTCGGGCCGTTTTGCCGCGGCTGGCGTGAACGGATTTGAACGGTATCAAGGGGTCGATCTGGCGTATGACCGTCTCGACCAGGTCGCCCCCCTGATTGACTTCGGCGACAAGTTTGTCCGCGCCGAATTCTTCCATCGCGCGGACTGCGGCCCCGGCCCAGCCAGACGGGCTTTCTCCGGTCACGCTCCGGTCAGCAAGGACATGGCCACGCCATTCCTGAACCGCCCCCTTGCAGACCACGCCGGCGACAATGATACCGCATTCGTCCGAACCTGCGTGTCCCGTGACCGGCGGGTCCACCGCCACGACGATCCTGTCGAGGTCGGGGGGGCTGTTCACGCGGGCCGTGTCCAGCATCGGCAGGGTCCAGAGTGCGCCTTCGGTCTCGTCCAGAAGAACACCGTCCAGTTCCTGTCGTCCCAGCCGGGTGCCGGCATACCTGGCCCTGACCTCTTCGAGGAAACTATCGGCAAGGTTGGCACGATTGGCTTCTGTGGGGGCGTGGGTGGCCACCGTCGTGGCGGCCGTGAGTATATCCTTCAACACCCCCACATTGCGCGGTGTCGTGGTGATGCAGATCCTCGGATCGTCCCCTAGCCGCAGGGCAAATTGCAGCATATCCCACGTGTCCTGTGCCTTTTTCCATTTTGCCAGTTCATCCAGCCATGCCGCGTCGAATTGCGGCCCGCGCAGGGCCTCGGGCTCATGCGCCGAAAAAACCTGTGCTTCGGCGCCGTTGGGCCAAACAAGGGTTTTTCGCGAGGCTTGCCAATCCGGCTTCCTGTCCGGGGGGGAACAGGCCATGATGCCGCTTTCGCCGAACACCATGACCTCGCGCACCTGATCCACGGTTTCGCCCACAAGGGCGAGCCGGCGGCAGGGGCCGGGATCAAGCGGCCCCGCACCCTCGACCCGTGTTCGCACCCATTCCGCGCCGGCGCGTGTTTTGCCCGCGCCGCGTCCGCCCATGATGACCCAGGTTTTCCAATCTTCGGCTGGGGGTAACTGATGCTCGAGTGCCCAGAACTCGAACAGATAGGGCAGCGCCAAAAGCTCTCGGTCGCTGAGATCATTCAGGAAGGCGTCCTGTATCTCTGGACCGCCTGAGACGATCCAATCGGCACCCGATCGAATGCTTTGCCGCGTCGAGGTCAAGGTCGTATCCGACCGGTGAATGGTTGGTTTCTTTTTCACGTCTCTCAAGGTCTGCCTCCGCTTCCATTGCGATTTTGAGCCACTGTCGGATATCCGCGATCAGTCGCCCCGAATTGCCCAGCACGCCCGGCGTGCCGCGGCTCAGCTGTCGCTGAATGGTTTCAAGTTCGAGTGTCATGTCACAAAGCTGCTGCTGCAGCCTGACGACCGAGGTACTCAGCCCGTGCGGTTTGCTGCCGCGCGTATCTGATGTCATGCTTGCTCATTGCCTCATGCGGGTTGATGAAACTCCCTGCGCACGAGAGGCACGAAAAAAACGGCCGCGGGCATGACCCGGACCGTTCAGACGTTTCCTCCAATGTGACACAACCTATACGGGATATTGTACGCTCTGTCAAAATGCGCCGCGGACGCAGGCCTCAGGCATTCTTAACCTTCACCCTCTGCGCCGGGCGCGTTAGTGTCGCGCTCATGACACTTTTTCCCGCTGATGACAGTTTTGTCAGATCTCTCAAAGGCGCGCTGCCCGAGGCCGCGTTCCGCTTGGTTGAGCCACGCTATCTCGAGGAGCCGCGAGGCCGCTGGACAGGCGTCGCAGGTGCGGTCGTTGCGCCGGATTGCGTGGAGGATGTGGCAACGCTGATCTCCATGGCCAATGCTGCGCATGTCCCGGTGATTCCCTATGGCGGCGGCACGGGCCTTGTTGGCGGGCAACTGTCCCCGAACGCCCCGGCCCCCGTGCTGCTTAGTCTGGAACGAATGACCAAGGTTCGCGACATTCATGCCAGTGAGAATGTCATGATCGTCGAGGCCGGTGCGATTTTGTCCGACATCCATGATGCGGCGGCACAGCAAGACCGTCTTTTTCCGCTAAGTATCGCGGCCAAGGGCACCGCGCGGATTGGCGGCCTGCTCGCCACCAATGCAGGCGGGGTCAATGTTCTGAGATACGGAAACGCGCGTGACCTGTGCTTGGGGCTTGAGGCCGTGTTGCCGGATGGACAGATATGGCGCGGCCTCAGGCGCCTTCGAAAGGACAATACCGGCTATGATCTTCGGAACCTGCTTATCGGGTCCGAAGGGACGCTGGGGGTTATCACGGCTGCGGCGCTGCGGCTTGTGCCTCAGCCTGCGGGCGAAGGAACCGCGCTTTTGTCGGTAGCCAGTCCCGAGGCCGCGTTGAGCCTTCTGCACATGGCTCAGAAACTGACGGGTGGCGGCATAAGCGCATTCGAACTCATGCATCGTCAGGGGCTGGATTTCCTGAAAGAAACGCTTCCGGATATCCGACGTCCTTTCGACGAGCCACCCGAATGGATGGTCCTTGTCGAAACTGGTCTGCCCGACGGGCTTGATCCGTCTACCACGCTTGAGACCTTGTTCGAAGCGGGGTTCGAAGCGGGTCTCGTGAGCGACGGGATCATTGCCCAGTCACAGGCGCAAAGGGCCGAACTTTGGGATGTGCGGGAACATATCCCCGAAGCGAATCGGCGCATTGGGTCGGTCAGTTCGCACGATATTTCCCTGCCGCTTGGCGAGGTGCCGGGCTTTATCGCACGGGGCCGCGAGGTCGTGGCCGCGATTGGCGAGTTTCGGATCAACTGTTTCGGGCACCTTGGCGACGGCAATTTACATTACAATATCTTCCCACCCCACGGGGAGACACGGCAGGACCATCAGGAGGCAAGGGACCGGATCAAGCGAGCGATCCATGACCTCGTGCATGAGATGGGCGGCTCGGTCAGCGCGGAACACGGAATCGGACGCCTCAAGGTAGATGATCTGGAACGCTACGGCGATCCAACCAAACTTGCGGCGATGCGCGCGATCAAGGCCGCGCTGGACCCTCACGGGATCATGAATCCGGGGGCGGTTTTGCGTCCGATTTAAAACGAGAAAGGCGCCGGAGCGGGCCCCGGCGCCTTTGTAAACAGCGATGTCGTCGTGGTTATTTCCAGCCGACTTCGTTGAAGATTTTCTGAGCTTTGCCAGCATTCTCGCCGAACGATGCGGTCATCGTTTCATTGTCGGCAATGAAGAAGCCAAGTCGTGCAGTGTCTTCATCGAGCCCGATCCCGGGCACTGCCGGATATTCGTTGTTCTGATTGGCGAAATGCTGTTGGGCAAACTCGCTTGTCAGAAACTCGAGAAAGGTTTTGGCGGCATCCGGGTTCGGTGCGCCTTGGACCATGCCCGCGGCAGCAAGGTTGAGGTGCGCACCGCGGTCGCTTTGGTTCGGCCAGACCCAGCCGATGTTGTCGATGCCCGACGTCAGGCCATCCACGTCACTGTCGAACCCGCGCAGGAAATAGTAGTGGTTCGCCACAGCGATATCGCATTCGCCCGACACGAGGCCGCGAAGCTGATCAGTGTCGCCACCTTCGGGGTCGCGTGCCATGTTTGCCACGATGCCCTCGGCCCAGTCCTTGGCTGCCTCTTCGCCGTTGGCTTCGATGATCGAGGCCAGAAGCGATTGATTGTAAATGTTTTTCGAGGAGCGAATGCAAATTTTGCCTTCCATGCCCTCATCTGCCAGCGCCTCATAGGTGCGGGGCGGGTTATCAACGCGATCCTTGGCATAAAAGATGATGCGCGCCCGCTGCGAGACGCCGAACCACATGTTCTCAGGGTCGCGCAGGTGTGCTGGCACAGCATTTTCTAGCACATCCGAGTCGACAGCTTGAAGCACGCCGGCTTCTTCGGCGCGGCCCATCCGCCCGATGTCGACCGTGATGAACACGTCTGCGGGGCTGTTTTCGCCTTCGGCTTGCAGGCGCGCGATAAGCTCGTCCGCCTTGCCTTCGATGCGGTTGACCGTGATGCCGGTCTCTTCCGTGAACTTGGAATAAAGCGCATCGTCCGAATCATAGTGCCGGCTGGAATAGATATTGACCTCCTGCGCCATGGCGGCGGTCCCCAACGTGGTAAGTGCGAGCGCGGCTCCGGTCGCTCGTGCGAAGTTAGTGAATGTCATAGCGGTCCTCGCTTTTCTGACAGAATTGCTCGGTAATCTGTGGTGTTTCTGACTAAAATAGTCAAGTCAATTTTCGACCCCCATTGAGCCATCACTTTGCCTGCCGCAGCGTCGCTTTAAACGCTGCGTAAAACTTGCGTGACACGCCAAAGCCTTTCATGGTTGTTCGACGAAATAGGCGTGGGTGAAGCCGCGCGAGGGAGGAGATAACTATGAGTTTCAAGACGCGTCAGGACGTGCTCGATATCGAGGGCGAATCCTCTTGGGAGGAGCTTGAGAAGCCCGCAACACTTTACCAGATGCTGAGTGATACCACAGAGGCGTTCCCGAACCGGGCCGCGATCACCTATCAGCTTTTCTCTGGTCCGACCGATCCGTCCGTCACGCTGACATGGTCCGAGTTTCACGAACAAGTCTGTCGTGCGGCCAACCTGTTTCGCAATCTGGGCATAGGTGAGAAGGACGTTGTCGCTCTTGTCCTGCCCAACTGTGTCGAAACTGCCGTGGCCACGATCGGGGGTGCGATCGCGGGGATCGTCAATCCGATCAATCCCTTGCTTGAGCCCGAGCAGATAGGTGCGATTTTGCGCGAGACGGGGGCGAAGGTGGTTGTCACACTGCGCGGATTTCCCAAGACGGACATCGCACAGAAAACAGCCGAGGCGGTGCGCGAAGCCCCCGACGTGTCCACGATCCTCGAGATCGACCTCAACAGATATCTGACCCCGCCAAAAAGCTGGATCGTCCCGCTGATCCGGCCGAAGGTGTCTGGTCCGCGACATGGCGACATTCGCGATTTCAACAAAGAGTTGGCCAAACAGTCTGCCACGCTTGATTTCGCGGATAGTGCCGGGGATCGCGTTGCCGCCTATTTCCATACCGGCGGCACGACGGGTATGCCCAAGGTGGCGCAGCACCGCTATTCCGGCATGGTCTATAATGGCTGGCTGGGGCATAAGCTCCTTTTTACAGAAGAAGACAGCGTGATGTGTCCGCTGCCGCTCTTTCACGTTTTCGCCTGTCACGTGATCCTTATGGCGATGATCAAGTCTGGAGCGCGGGTCGTTTTTCCGACGCCTGCGGGCTATCGCGGCGACGGCGTGTTCGATAACTTCTGGAAGCTGTGCGAGCGATGGAAGATCACGTTTGTCATCACCGTGCCCACCGCCACCTCGGCACTTATGCAGCGGCCCGTGGATGCTGACCTTTCAACCGTCAAGAACGCCTTTTCCGGCAGCGCGCCGATGCCGCTCGAACTCTTCAAGCGTTTCGAAAAGGCGGCCGGCATGACCGTGATCGAAGGATACGGCCTGACCGAGGCGACGTGCCTTGTCTCGTGCAACCCGCCCGAGGGTGAAAAGAAGGTTGGCTCGGTCGGTGTGCCTTTCCCGTACACCCGTATCAAGATCGTCAAAAACACCAATAACGGCCCTGTTGAATGCGAAGTGGACGAGGTGGGCGAGATTTGTATTTCGAACCCCGGTGTCTTTGCCGGTAACACCTATACCGAACCGGCCAAGAATGCCGATCTTTATTACTTCAACGAATACCTGCGCACCGGCGATCTGGGTCGTGTCGATGGCGACGGCTATTTGTGGATCACGGGGCGCGCCAAGGATTTGATTATTCGGGGGGGGCACAACATCGACCCCGCCGAGATCGAAGAGGCACTCATGGGTCACGATCAGGTGGCCATGGCCGGCGCGATCGGGCAGCCGGACGCGCATTCGGGCGAAATCCCCTGCGCCTATGTCGAACTGGTCGATGGTGGTTCGGTGTCCCAAGAGGAACTGATGGCCTATTGCAAGGACCACATCCACGAGCGTGCGGCGCAGCCCAAGTATATCGAGATTATGGATGAACTGCCGAAAACGGCAGTGGGAAAGGTCTTTAAGCCGGACCTGCGTAAAAGCGCGATCAAACGCATCTACAACGCGGCGCTTGAGGCGGCGGACGTGAATGCCCGCGTCAGCATCGTCATCGATGACAAGAAGCGCGGTCTTGTCGCCAAGCTCGAGAAAACGGGTGAAACGGATGACGCGTCGGTGAGCGCGGCTCTCGGGTCATTCACCCGCCCGTGGGATTGGTCCGCCGAGGCCTGACGCCGACTGGGCTTTGATGGAAAAACCCCGCCACATCCTGTGCGGCGGGGTTTTGCATTTAGTCATTCGGCGAAAATCCGTGACACAGATTTTGGCGAACCGTCCTAGCCCAATGCGTCGGAACAGCGCTTGCAGGTCTCGGGGTGCTTATGCGTGCCCACATCCGGAAGGATTTTCCAGCACCGCTGACATTTCTGCCCTTGCGCCTTTTCGAAAACAACCGAGACGCCATCGGCCTCGGGCAGGCGGAACGCTTCGTCGGGGCCGGGATCATTTGTCAGGGCAATGTCGGATGTGATGCAGACATCCTCGAACGCCACCGATTTCAGCACCTCGAGCATCTCAGGCTCCTGAACATGCACCACCGGCGCGGCTTCGAGAGATGAGCCGATGACCTTCTCGGTGCGTTGCACCTCGAGTGCGGCGGTCACCGCGCGCCGTGCGCGCCGCACCTTCGCCCACTTTTCAGCCAGATCCGGATTGAGCCAGTCGGCGGAAGTGTCGGGCATGTCCTCAAGGTGAACCGAACTTTGATCACCGGGGAACCGTTCGAGCCAGACCTCCTCCATGGTGAACGCGAGCACCGGGGCGAGCCACGTGGTCAGACGATGGAAAAGCAGGTCGAGAACCGTCCGCGCCGCGCGCCGCTCGGTGCTGTCGCCATCGCAATAGAGCACGTCCTTTCGGATGTCGAAGTAGAACGCCGACAAATCAACGGTGCAGAATTGGAACAGGGCCTGAAACACGCCCTGAAAGTCATACACCGCATAGCCGCTACGGACCCGCGCATCGAGCTCGGCCAGACGGTTCAGCACCCACCGCTCAAGTTCGGGCATCGCCTCGACATCTATGTGGTCGTCCTCGCTCACATGGGCGAGCGCGCCAAGCATGAAACGCATCGTGTTGCGCAGCCGACGATAGCTGTCTGCCGTCCCTTTCAGGATCTCCGGACCAATCCTCTGATCGTTGGTATAGTCGGTCTGGGCCACCCAGAGGCGCAGGATATCGGCGCCATATTGTTTGACGACTTCCTCGGGCACGATGGTGTTGCCGAGGCTCTTGGACATCTTGTTGCCCTTGCCATCGAGTGTGAAGCCATGGGTCAGCACGCCGCGATAGGGCGCGTGCCCCCGCGTGCCGCAGGATTGTAGCATCGAGGAATGGAACCAGCCCCGATGTTGATCCGTGCCCTCGAGATAGAGATCGGCCATGCCGTCCTCTGATCCATCCTCGCGGTCGCGCAGCACGAAGGCATGGGTCGAACCGGAATCGAACCAGACGTCGAGGATATCATCGACTTTGCTCCAGTCCTCCGGGTCATAGTCGTTGCCCAGAAAACGCGCCTTGGCCCCGTCTTTGTACCACGCATCCGCGCCTTCGGTTTCAAACGCGTCAAGCACGCGGGCGTTGACCTTTTCGTCGCGCAGAAGATAGTCGGGGTCGGTCGGCATCGCGCCTTTTTTCACAAAGCAAGTGAGCGGCACACCCCACGCGCGTTGGCGCGAGAGCACCCAGTCGGGCCGCGCCTCGATCATTGAATGGAGACGGTTGCGCCCGGTCTTGGGCGTCCACGTCACAAGCTCGTCGATGGAGCGCAGCGCGCGTTCGCGGATCGTCTTGCCATAGGTGTCCTGCCCGTCGCCTACGGGACGGTCGATGGCGGCGAACCATTGCGGGGTGTTGCGGTAGATGACCGGCGCCTTGGAGCGCCAGCTATGCGGATAGCTGTGCTTGATCTTGCCGCGCGCCAAGAGGCCGCCGACTTCTACGAGCTTGTCGATGATCGCCTTGTTGGCGTTGCCCTCCTTGCCCTTGCGGTCAAGGATGTGCTTGCCGCCGAAGAAGGGCAGGTCTTCGCGGAAAGAACCGTCTTCCATCACGTTGTAGGTGATGACGTCTTCCAATTCGCCGCGACCGCGGAAAAGTTCGTATTCCTCCATCCCGTGCGACGGCGCGCAGTGGACAAAGCCTGTACCCTCCTCGTCAGTGACGAAGTCTGCAGGAAGAAACTTCCGGGGTTTGTCCCAGTATCCCTCAGAGTTTTCAGCCCCCGCAAGCGGGTGAGAAATTGACAGGCTAGCAAGCTCCTCCTGACTTACACTCCTCACTCGCGCCCACTGGTCATCAGACAGACGCGCCCGGCCCATCACGTCCTTGGCCAGCTTGTCGGCAAGGATGAACCGGTCACCCACATTTGCCCAGCATTCATCCGGCGTGTCCGTGACCTCGTAGAGGCCATAAGCGATGTCCTCGCCATAGACGACCGCCTTGTTCGACGGCATGGTCCATGGTGTGGTTGTCCAGATAACAACGAATGCTCCAAGAGCAGACTCAACTTCTTCTCCGGTCGAAAGAACGATTTTGTCTGTCGATTTTCCCTCACCAGGAAAATTGATGAACTCAGTGGTATAAACGTCGACAACCTCAAACTTCACCCAGACGGTAAAGCTCTCCTTGTCGTGATACTCCACCTCCGCCTCGGCCAGTGCGGTCTTTTCGATGGGCGACCACATCACCGGCTTGGAGCCCTGATAGAGCACGCCGGACATCAGGAATTTCTGGAACTCCTCCGCGATGATCCGCTCGGCGCGGTAATCCATCGTCAGG
>Ga0102929_1000814_pt1 | contig 18382 bp, 16 predicted proteins | sample SalPonR1_B_D2_MG_FD_78510 | JGI IMG/M metagenome (GOLD analysis project Ga0102929, IMG submission 78510) | Salt pond soil microbial communities from South San Francisco under conditions of wetland restoration - Salt Pond MetaG R1_B_D2_MG | ecosystem: Environmental > Aquatic > Marine > Intertidal... | reverse complement strand
TCACCGTCCGGGCCCGGGTCCGCGCCGGTGCGTCGGCGGTGACCGGGGGACCGGTACTCGATCTGATCGAGATGACCCGACGCCGCTGAATCTTCTCGCGGCCCGATCACGTATCTTCAGGACATAGACGCCCCACCCCGAATTCGAGTTCGAGAGCGAATGCGCTGCACCACCTGCGGGGAACAGCTCCGCGACGACGAGGACCGCTGTCCGACATGCGGGTCCGTGGCGCCCCGTGCGCCCATGCGCACCGGACGCGACTGGGGCTCCGGGGGGCCGCCCCCGACGCGCCTGATGCGCTGCGCCCGGTGCGGATACGGGGGACAGGGGATCTCCTACTTTTCCCGCCCGGGTCACGTCGGGCTGCTGGTCGGTGTCTCGATCTTCACGTACGGGCTCGGCGGGCTGGCCTACTGGCTCGCGCGTCGGAACCACTACATCTGCCCGAACTGCGGAGAGAACTGGGAGAAGGCTCGAACCGACGGTCGGGCGAACTCCGCGTACCCCCTGCAGCGGGGTGCGCAGCGGGAGCAGTCGCTGCCGAGCAGCGGCATGAAGCGCCGGGTGCTCGGTACCGCGATCGTGCTCTTCGCCTCCTTCCTGATCATGATCGGCTTCATCGAGGCGGAAGCCGCCGCGATCGCGGTGGGCAGCGTGTTCGGGGCGGCCGGTACGGGCACCTTCTTCTGGGGCTGGAACGCGCTCCAGAACCGACGACAGTCGATCCAGACCCGGCTCCAGCGTGAGGTTCTCCAGCTCGCCACCGATCGGAAGGGCCTGCTGACCGTGACCGAGGTCGCGGCGTCGCTCGATCTGTCGCTCCAGGCGGCGGAGAAGGTCATGGATTCGCTCGACGACGGATTCCGCGTGCGATCCGAGATCACGGACGAGGGTGTGATCGTGTATCACTTCCCCGAGGTACAGCACCGCGACCGTCTCGGACCGGGATCCGCTTCCGCGTGATCCGCACGCTCGCCAGGATGATCGCCGCTCCGACCAGCTGAAGCGTCGCCGGCACCTCTCCGATGAGGGGCCACGACAGTGCGAGCGCGACTACCGGGACGGCATTCTGGTAGATGGCGGTCTGGGCGTTGCCGAGACGGCGCACGCCCACGTTCCACAACACGAACGCGACCGAGATCGAGAAGGCGCCGGCGTAGACCACGACGGCCCACTCCACGAGTCCCAGCGCCGAAAGGTCCATCGCTCGCAGGTCGGGTAGGCCGAGGACGATCAGGATCGGGGTGCCGATCCAGAGGGACCAGGCCGCGTAGAGGATCGCACCGTACTTCGCGATATAGCGCCGCGATCCGACGGTGAAGCCCGCCCACGACACGGCGGCGGCGATCATGACGAGGTCTCCGCCGAGCGTGGCTCCCTCCAGAGCGATCCCCTGACCGCCGACCACCAGCAGCGCCGCTCCACCCAGCGCACCGAGAATTCCGATCCACTGCCGCAGCGATACCGACTCCTGGCCCACCGCGACCGCGAGCAGGGCGGTCCAGACGGGGATGGTGCCGAGAAAGAGACTCGCGTTTCCCGCCCGGGTGAGGTCGAGTCCCCAGATGAACAGGATCTGGTAGCCGACGTTCCCCAGCAGCCCGAGTCCGATGATCGGGAGGATGTCGTCGCGATCCGGGAGCTGCAGGGGCTTCCCCAGGGAGCGACCCGGCAGGAGGAAGAGCAGGATCACCAGCGCGGCGACCGGGAAGCGGAGCGCGTTGAAGCCGAGCGGAGGCACGCCGTCCAGGACCAGCTTCACCAGGGGGAAGTTCAGCCCCCAGATGAACGACAGGGCGACCAGGCCGAGTCGGACACGGCGTTCATGTGCGTCGATGGGCGCTTCCGGATCGGGATGGGAGGGTGGGCGGACTCTCGAAGCTACCCGGATCGACGGCCGGCGACAGACCACCCGGGCCGCCGATCGGAGTTCGGGGCGGGGCGGCGCTTGAGACTCGGTGCGCGTCGACCTACCCTCCGAGTCCCGGTGCGACGTCCATATGCCGGGTCCCGGATACCGGAGCCGGGAGTCCGGGTCCACATGGAGAGGCTGCGTGCGTAGATTCGAGGACGAGAAGGGAGGTGTCTGGGATGCGGTCGTCGGCCGCGAGTCCTGGGGCGCCGTCATGGTGCTCTTCGTTCCACGGTCGGGAGATGGCCCCGCGAGGCAGGCGGCCATTCCCGCGAACGGGTTCGAGGAGGCGACTGCCTGGATGGAGTCGTGCTCCGACGACGAATTGCGGGCGCGCCTCGCCGACTCCACGGAAAAGACCGGCTGATCGTTCCGGGCATCCGGCCTGGAACAGCTGCCTTCACATCACGGAATCATGCGCGAGTTCGAAGATCGAGACGGTGTCCGCTGGCGGGCCGAAGTGGCCGAGCGCGGCGGGCCGAACTACAAGGGTCGGTATCACCTGGTGATGACCGAGATCGACGGGGCCGAGGTCGTGTCGCTCGAGGACATCCGCTGGAACAGCGAACGGACCGCGGCGCGGACGCTCGACACGATGTCGCTGGTCGAACTCCGGCGGCGCCTCCGGTCGGCCCGAGGTCGCGCCGCCCGCTGACCGTGATCGCCGGCTCGCACCGGTGATGATGCGATCCGTCGCGATCCCTTGCACGGAAGACGGCGGAGTTCAGCGCGAATAGCGGGCCAGCGCCTCGCCCACCCGATCCTCCAGGCGCTTGGCGCCGAACTGGGAGGGCAGCTGGTTGCCGATGATCGCGAAGGCCAGACGCTCGCCGTCGGCGCTTCGCACCATTCCGCTCAGCGAGGAGACCCGCCGGATGGTGCCGGTCTTCGCGCGCAGGTTGCCCGCGGCCGGGGTGCTGCGCATCCGGCGGTTGAGGGTGCGATCCCCCGCCTCGGGAAGACTTTCCCAGAAGGCGTCCCAGGCGTCCGACTCGCTGGTGGCCTCGATCACGGCCACGAGCGTCGCGGCCGACACCCGGTTCTCCGGGGCGAGCCCCGATCCATCGAGGATTCGAAGACCCGTCGTCGGGATCCCGATGTCCACGAGCCAGTCGTGCACCACCCGTGCTCCGGCTTCGAACGACCCTTCTCCCGCCATCTCCCATCCGAGCGTCTTGAGGATCAGATCCGCGTAGAGGTTGTGGCTCCGCTGGTTCACCGCCCGCAGGTAGGTGGACAGCGGAGGCGACCGGTGGATCGCCAGTACGGCGGGAGCGTCCGTGCCGGGTACGGTGATGCGAGGGCTGCCGACGCGTGTCCGGGCCTGCTCGACGAGCGAGGTCGGCGCTCCGTCGACGGCGATCCCCTCCTCGCGAAGCACGTGGGTGAGTCCGTGCGCGGCGAAGAGAGCCGGATCGGTGATGGTCATCTGACGCCAGACGTCCGCGCCGCCGGCCCGGATCTCGCCGTACACCAGGACCGGGTCGTCCGGATCCTCCCGCAGCAGGGCGAGCGGCGGTCGTGCGGCACCGGTGACGGTGACGCCCTCGTTCCGGACGGGCAGACCGCTGTGGTCCGGGATCGAGCCGATGATCGGTGCCTCGCCCGGCTCGCCGGGGGAGACACGCACGCTGACGACGTTCTCGTTGTAGGAGAGCGCGCCGGAGGGTGCCGCAAACCACTCGTTGACGTCCTCGGGCTCCCACGCAGCGGAGCGCAGATCGCCCGCGAAGCGCGAGCCGTCGCCCACGACGCTCCCGCGGATCTCCCGAATGCCCGCGGCGCGCAGGTCGGCGGCGAGTTGCTCGAAGACGGTGCCGCGGGACTCGAAGAAGCGGTCGGCGATTCCCGGGTCACCCGTGCCGTAGAGCACCAGGTCTCCCTCGACCACGCCGTCCACGATCGGCCCGTCCGCAAGCACCCAGGTGGTGTAGCGATAGTCGGCCCCGAGGTGGTGCAACGCCGCGGCCGATGTCAGCACCTTCATGTTCGAGGCGGGCGTGAGCGCGGTGTGCGCGTTGCGGGAGACCAGCGTGTCCCCGCGGTCCAGCGAGACGACGAGCACCCCCCACTCCGCGCGGGCGTACGAGCCCTGGTCGAGCACGGCGTCGACGGCCGCGCGCAGTCGGCCCGGATCCCGCCCGGGTTCGGCTGCGGCCGGTAGGACCAGGACGAGGCAGAGCGCGCCGAGGAGGGCGCGGACGAAGGTCATGTCGCCTCGGACGTCGCGGCGGTGCGACGACGTACCGGGCCCCGGTTCCGCTCCGCGAAGTCGGGTGCTTCGCCGAATCCTTCCAGCGGGTCCTGACCGGGAAGCGGAAGGATCACGCCCGGGTTGAAGACGCCGGTGGGATCGAGGGTGCGTTTGACGCACTCGAACGCGCGCGTGACGTCCGCTCCCCAGATCTTCTCGACGAAGGGTGCGCGGAGCCGGCCGTCCCCGTGCTCGCCCGAGAGGGTCCCGCCGAGGCGGGCGACGAGCTCTACCACCTCGTCGAGCACCGACCGCGCCACGCCCCGCCACGACGGATCGGTGAGATCGAGCAGCGGGTTCACGTGGATGTTTCCGTCTCCGGCGTGCCCGAAGAGCACCGCATCCACATCGTGGGACGCGAGGATCCGCTCCAGGCCGTCGAGCCACGCCGGAAGCGCCGAGACGGGCACCACGCAGTCCTCGATGAACTGGGTCGACCTGCGGGAGCGGCCGGCGAGGGCCTCGATCCTGGGGCTGGCGTCGTGCCTCAGGGACCAGAAGGCGTCGATTCGCGACGCATCCGAGGTGGTGCGGACTCCGCCGATCGAGTCGGCCCGCTGCGCAACCTCGGTCAGCCTGGCGTCGACGTCGGCCGGCGTGGGGCCGGCGACCTCGATCAGGCACACACCGTACGCGCGATCCAGCCCTCGGAGACGTTCGTCGTCCCCCAGACCGCCCAGGTCGATCAGCCGTGAGCCGAACCACTCGCAGGCGGTGGCGCCGACATCGGACGCCAATGCCACGAGGCGTGGCAGCGCGGAGCGCTCGGGCACTCCCAGCAGCGCCACACCACGCTCGGAGGGGACGGAGGTCGTGCGGAGGTGGACTCCCGTGATCACCCCGAGGGTGCCCTCCGACCCGATCCAGAGGTCGACGACGTCGCCGCTCCGGAGGAATCGATCCAGCGCGTACCCGGACGCGTTCTTCCGCACGTCGGGCCACGCGAGCGGGCCGGGAAGCATGGCCGTGAGCGCCTCCCGCAGGCGCGCCCCGGTGTCGTCGATCGTGTCACCGCGTCGGACGGTTCGGGGGGTCGCGTCCGGGCCCACGACGTCCAGCGCCTCGATCCAGTCGTGTGCCGGGCCGTACAGAAAGCTCCTCGCTCCCGCCGCGTCGTTCGCCGCGATCCCTCCGACGGTGCACCACTCTGCGCTGGAGGGCAGGGCGGGGAGGTCCCGGCCGACCTCGCGGGCCGTCGCGCGGGCGGAAGCGGCGGTGGCACCGGCTTCGGCGTGCACAAGCCCGGGGGCCACGACGGAGACGCGATCGAGATGCCGGAGATCCAGGACCACTCCGTCGCCGACGTTGCCCCCGGGCATGCCGGTTCCGGCGCCACGGGGAATCAGGGGGATCCCGTGCTGGACGGCCCAGCGTACGAGGGCCGCGACGGAATCGACGTCGAGGGGATGCGCGACCGCACGGGGAGCGCGGAAGAACGGTCCGGAAGCCCCGGACCACGGGTCGGTCCGGGCCGGGTCGTCGATCAGGTCACCGCGGAACGCCGGCGGGCGCGGTATCATCGACGAAGGAGTCGGATCGTGCGCGACGTCAGCCGCGGCGCGCCGACTCGGGGGAGCAGTCGGAGCAGTATCCCGTGAGCTCGAGACGGCATCCGGTGACCTGGAAGCCATCGGCCGACGCCTCGAGCCGTTCGACTTCGCGGTCGTCCACCTGGCCGGGCAGGTCGACGACCTTCCCACATCCGAGGCAGCGGAGGTGATGATGGTCGTCGGTCCGGCCGTCGTAGCGCGCGGATCCGTCTCCGTAGGTGAGCTTCGACGCGAGCCCGGCACCGACGAGGGTCTCGAGGCTCTTGTAGACCGTCGCGAGCGAGATACCCGGGATCTCCTGTCGCACGTGGAAGAACACCTCGTCCGCCGTCGGATGCGACTCCGTCGAGCGGAGGAAACGGAACACCGAGGCGCGCTGCTCGGTGTACCGCTGCCCCGTGGAGGAGAGCGCGGCTCTGAGTGTACGTTCCGAGTTGTCCTGGTGCGTCTGCATCGGGTTGCCCGTCGACGACGTTCGTACTTGCATCACGGGGAAGTAAGACCCCGGTGAAAGTGCGGGGTTTCGTCGGGGGGTGTCAACGAGGTTCGAGGGAGGCCAACACATCATGGGTGATTCGATTCTCACGCTGGAGCCGCTGATCGATGCAGTGGTGGAGGGGGTACGCGAGGCCGGATGGTCGCTGTCGGGCCTCCAGAAGACGTCCTCCACCGAGTTCGAGGGCGAGTGGGCCGGTCACACGACGCGCAGCGCATATCTGTTCTTCCATTCGGACGCCCATGAGACCGCCTCCATCGAGGGCTACCTCGATGAGACCGATCGCGGGCTTCGCGGCACGCTTTCCCTCGTGGTCGACGTCCGGCCGGTCTGGGAGCACACCTCGGTGCCGGATGCTCTCGGGCGTGTGGCGGAGCTGACCACGCGTCACCTCCCCCCGGGCTATCGCACGCCCGTGACGATGCGACTCACGCTCCCGAAGCCGTCGGAGCCACCGACGGAGGCCGAGCTGGAGACCCGGATCAAGTTGCGGATCCCGCGTGCGGCGATCGAGGCGGGGGCGACGTCGATCTCGGTGCTGGCGACGACGACCGTGCAGTCCTTCGAGGCTCTCCTGGAGGATCCGGCGGCGGACGACGTGCTGGACGGCCTCGAGTAGCGCACGGAAGCTTGCCGCGAGGGCCGCCGCACCGCACCGTTTCGATCCCTTTCATGAATCTGCCCGGATGACGCGATGAGCCACGCGAACGACGACTTCGACAGCCTCCTCCACGAACAGCGCAGGTTTCCGCCGCCGTCCGATTTCGTCGAGGACGCGCACGTCTCGAGCGACGAGATCTACGAGGAGGCCGAGGAGGACTGGCAGGCCTGGTGGGCGGGGTGGGCGGAGGAGCTCGACTGGTTCGAGCCCTGGGAGACCGTCCACGAGTGGGACGCCCCGCACGCGAAGTGGTTCGTCGGTGGCAAACTCAACGTCTCGCACAACTGTCTGGACCGGCACCTCGACGGTCCTCGCCGCGACAGGACCGCGCTGATCTGGGAGGGGGAGGACGGCGAGCAGCGCAGGTACACGTACGCCGAGATGCATGCGGAGGTGTGCCGGTTCGCCAACGGGCTCAAGTCGCTCGGGGTCGAGAAGGGTGATCGGGTCGCGATCTACCTGCCGATGATTCCGGAGGCGGCGATCGCCATGCTCGCCTGCACCCGTATCGGGGCTCCCCATTCCGTGGTCTTCGGGGGCTTCAGCCCGGAGTCGCTCGGCAACCGCATCGAGGACGCGGAGGCGAAGCTGCTGATCACGGCGGACGGGGGATATCGACGCGGGTCCGTCATCCGTCTGAAGCAGAACGCCGACGCCGCGGTCGAGCGCACCGACTCGATCGAGCATGTGGTCGTCGTGGCGCGCGGGGGCATCGAGGAGGCGTCGGGCGTCACGATGACGGACGGGCGCGACATCTGGTACCACGACCTGGTCGCGGAGATGTCCACGGAGTGCCCGGCCGAGCCGATGGACGCCGAGGACGTCCTGTTCATTCTCTACACCTCCGGGACCACCGGAAAGCCCAAGGGCGTCGTCCACACGACGGGTGGCTACCTGACGCACGTCTACGCCACCTCGAAGCTCGTCTTCGACCTGAAGGACGACGACGTCTACTGGTGCACGGCCGATGTCGGCTGGATCACGGGGCACTCGTACATCGTGTACGGGCCGATGGCCAACGGCGTCACCCAGGTGATGTACGAGGGCGCGCCCGATCACCCCGACCGGGGCCGGTTCTGGCGCATCTGCGAAGAGCACGGCGTCACCATCTTCTACACGGCGCCGACCGCCATCCGCGCATTCATGCGGTGGGGCCGGCACTGGCCGCAGCGATCGGATCTCTCGTCGCTCCGTCTGCTCGGGACGGTCGGGGAGCCGATCAACCCCGAGGCGTGGATGTGGTACAACGAGATCATCGGTGGGGAGCGATGCCCAATCGTGGACACGTGGTGGCAGACGGAGACCGGGGGGATCATGATCACGCCCCTGCCCGGCGTCACCACGACGACACCCGGCACGGCGGTTCGCCCCTTCCCCGGAGTCGCGGCAACGATCCTGAACGAGGCCGGCGAGGAGGTCGACGCGGGGCTCCTGGCCATCACCCGTCCGTGGCCGGGCATGCTCCGGACCATCTGGGGCGACGACCAGCGGTTCCGCGACACCTACTGGTCGAAGTGGGACGGGATCTACTTCCCCGGCGATGGCGCCAAGCGGGAGGACGGAAACCTCTGGATTCTCGGCCGCGTCGACGACGTGCTCAACGTGGCGGGTCATCGCATCGGCACCGCGGAGGTCGAGAGTGCGCTCGTCGACGATCAGCGGGTGGCCGAGGCCGCGGTGGTGGGGAAGAAGGACGAGATCAAGGGCGAGGTGGTGTGCGCCTTCGTGACCATCAAGGAGCGGATCGACGACAACGACGACCTGGCCGGGGAGCTGAAGCAGCACGTCGTCGACAAGATCGGTGCGATCGCCCGTCCGGCCGACATCATCTTCACCGCGGACCTGCCGAAGACGCGCTCGGGCAAGATCATGCGGCGACTGCTGAAGGACATCGCGGAGGGACGCGCGATCGGCGACACGACCACACTGGCGGATCCCGCGGTCGTGCGGGCGCTGCAGGACAAGTACCAGGACACCGGGGGCTGAGGGGGCCGGGTCCCGGTCGGCGAGGTAGCGTCCCGGTCGGCGAGGTAGCGTCCCCGGGGTGCCCGCCGCGACGGATCGTGTGGTATGCCTAGCGGACGGTCACGGGGACACGGTGGACGACGTTGTTCCCGTATCCCAGCGCATTCTCGTACGGCTCCATCGGCTGCTCGTGGCCGGCCGCGTCGCGGGCCCGCACGACGACCTCGTACCGACCCGGTGCCAGATCGACCTCGAGCGTCCACGGGACGCGAACCGCATGATGGTCGACGTCGTCCGGGGGCCTCCCCACCCGGGCCTCGTGCCATGATGCGCCGCCGTCCACGGAAACGCCCACCCCCGCGATCGGCCCGTGGCCGCTCCACGCGATGCCGTGCAGCGTCGTCGGCCCTGCGGGCGTCACGATCCCGCCCGCTGCTTCACCGGCCGACCGCTCCTCCCCGAGACGTGTGTCGGCCACCCCGAGCAGCAGCCCTCGCACACGCATCCCGCGGACGGGCGTCACGCTGCCGTCCGGCCACAGATACCGGTATCGATCGGTCTGGAAGTATCCCTCGAACGGCTCCTCGATCGCCTCGATGCGCGTGAGCCACTTCACCGAGGCGACCGCGTACCAGCCCGGTACCACCAGCCGGAGCGGCGCACCGTGCTCCGGTGAGAGCGGCTGCCCGTTCATGGCCCAGGCCAGCATCGGGGGGGCGGCCGCCGCGCCGTCCGTCGAGCCGCCCAGCATCTCTACCGGCAGCGACCGCTGGAAGGGGATTTCGCCCCACCCCTTCTTCTCGCCCCGATCGGCGCCCGTGAACAGGAGCTCGACCGCATCGCCGAGATCGTCCGGCAGGACGGCATCGAGAGGAACGCCCGTGAAGGTCGCCGTCCCGGTCGCTCCGAGGGTCCACGGCGTACCGCCCGGCTGCGGATCGAGGAGGGTCCGGCCGTTTCCGGCGCACTCCAGCGTCACCGTGCAGTCGACCGGCGTCGCGCACCGGCGCAGCGCGTCGAGGGAATGGTGGGCGACGCGGGTGCCGACCACGACCTCGAGATCGAACGCGTCGGGGTCCGGCCGGGGTGTGGGAAAGTTCGACCGGACGTAGAAGTCGCGGACCGGTGTCACGGGATCCACGAGGGCGGCGAGGCGGGTCTCGGCGTTCCGGGGGGAGTCGGACAGGATGTCGAGTCGTGGGGGCATCGGGCTCCGGCCTCTGGATCGACGTCGGTCGCCCGCGTCGCTCGTGCGTGTCAGTCGTCCCCCGGGGAGTCGTCGACATCGACCGATGTGCCGTCCGCGAGGGGATCCCCGGTGCGGGGCGGAAACGTCTCCCGCCGGTCCAGATCCTTCGTCCTGATCTGTCGGGCGGGCACACCCACCCACACCGTGTGGGGCTCGGTCGACCGCGTCAGCATCGAGCCCGCCCCGACCATGGAGTCCGGAGCGACGGTCGTCCCGGCCAGTATGGTGGCATGGTACGTGATGCGCGCGCCGGCGCCAACGACCGTCTTCGGTGTGAAGACCTCCCGCCCGTCGACGATGTCGTGCGAGTGGGAATAGACGTTCACGTAGTCGGAGATCGAAGCGCCGTCGCCAATCTCGATTCCGCCGCGGTCGTCGAGGAGGACGTGGCGGTGAACGACCACGTTGTCGCCGACCTCCAGGTTGTAGCCGAACGACAGCTTCACCTGGTGGAACGCCTTGAAGTTGCGGCCGCACCGGCGGAAGATCCGCTTCGCCAGGAGCCGCCTGAAGCGCACGCCGACTTCCACGTTCTCGCCCAGCGCGCTCCGGTCGAATCCCTCCCACAGCCAGATCAGCGGCTTGACCCGGGCGTAGGCCTCCACGTCGATTTCCGAGTAGTATTCAGGTTCGAGGGTGACATTCCTCGGATCGAGCTGGAGCACGGCCAGGCGGGTGGCGGTCGGGAGTGCCTCGAGGTCCTCGTCGCGAATCTCCGGGTAGTGCAGATCCGTCAGGATGGTGCGGCAGAGGTCGTTCCGATCCGTGGCGGGGTCGTCCAGCGCCCGCTCGATCGAGTCGAGCCAGCCCGTCAGCTCCGCATCGAATGCGGAGGGCAGCGGTACCGATCGAAGAGGAAGGAACGCCATCGAGCTCGGATGGAAGTGATTCGAGATTCCAGCGCCCGCGAGCCGGGCGCCTCCATGAAGATGAAGGTAATTCGAACTATGCACGACGTCCTGCGCCAGCGGCTCCTGCGCCGCCTCGAGAGTCTGCCCGAAGCCCAGCTCTATCAGGTACTCGACTACGTGGAGTTCCTGGAGTCGAAGTACGGCGAAACCGTCTCCGCGGAAGTCTCGGGCCTGCAGCGGCTGGCCGAGAATCTCGAGGATCGCATGCGGAAGAAGGCGATGAATCCCGCGACCCTGCGAGAAGCGTTCCAGGTGATCGCCGCGGCGGACCGCGTGCTCGCCGGGGTTTCCAATGCCGGAAAGCAGCTGCTCGGCGAACTGGTTCCCGAGGAGGTTACCGGTGCCGGACCGTCGCGCGGGTCGGAGTCCACCCAGCGGGGAGGTGCGTCCACCGATCGGGGAGGTGCGTCCACCGATCGGGGAGGTGCGTCCACCGATCGGGGAGGTGCGTCGACCGATCGGGGAGGCACGTCGACCGAACGGGGGGCCGCGTCGACGGATCGAACACCGCCGGGGTCGTCCTCGAGGCCGTCGGATGCCGCATCGCGGCCGGACCGGTCCACCCCGGACCGGCCGTCGAGCCCGGGCCGGGGGAGGGGCACCGGCGACGATGCTTGACGCTCCGGAGGCCCACCGGTAGCCTTCGCCATGGAAACACCCGTGAACACACAGATCACGGCACGCGCTCGCGCCAGACTCCGGGGTCACGCCGGACGACGGGGTCGAGCGCGTTCTCGTTTTCGGTAGACCCTCTTCCACGCTGATCCCGCCCCCCATGGCCGACGCCCCCCGCCGCAGCGCTCCCGTCGAGAAGGAAGGACTGACCTTCGACGACGTCCTGATGATCCCCGGACACTCCGAGGTTCACCCGAAGGACACGAGCGTCCACTCGAAGCTCACGCGCACGATCGAGCTCAACATCCCGCTGCTCTCCGCGGCCATGGACACGGTCACGGAGTCGCGCATGGCCATTCAGATGGCGCGTGAAGGCGGAATGGGCATCATCCACAAGAACATGCCGATCGACGCGCAGGCGGGTGAGGTCGATCGGGTGAAGCGCTCCGAGAGCGGGATGATCCTCAAGCCGATCACCCTCGGTCCGGACGCCACCATCCGGGACGCGCACGAACTGATGTCGCGGTTCTCGATCAGCGGTGTGCCGATCGTGGCGGACGACGGGACGCTCTTCGGCATCGTCACCAACCGCGACCTCCAGTTCGAGACGAATCTGGACCAGGGTGTCCAGGCGGTCATGACCTCGGAGAATCTCGTCACCGTCCCGGTCGGCACGACCCTCGACGAAGCCGAGCGGGTCCTCCACGAGCACCGGATCGAGAAGCTCCCGGTGGTCGACGACGACGGGCAGCTGAAGGGACTGATCACCGTCAAGGACATCTACAAGCGTCGGCAGTATCCGGAGGCCTGCAAGGACGAGCACGGGCGACTCCGGGTGGGGGCTGCGATCGGAGCGTCCACGGTCGACCTCGACCGCGCGCGGGCGCTCGTCGACGCCGGCGTCGACGCGCTCGTGATCGACACCGCGCACGGCCACTCCGAGGGAGTCCTCAAGGCCGTCGCACGCACGCGGGAAGCCTTCCCCGACACACAGATCATCGCCGGCAACGTCGGCACCTCGGAGGGCGCTCGTGCGCTCGTCGACCACGGCGTGGACGCCGTGAAGGTGGGGGTGGGTCCGGGGTCCATCTGCACCACGCGGGTGGTCACCGGCGTGGGGCTTCCGCAGCTCACCGCGATCAAGGATGCCGTCGAGGGCGCGGCCGGGGACGTCCCGGTCATCGCGGATGGCGGGATCCGCTACTCGGGCGATATCGTGAAGGCCCTCGCCGCGGGCGCTCAGTGCGTGATGATGGGGTCGATGTTCGCCGGCACCGAGGAGTCGCCCGGCGAGTCCTTTCTGCTGGAGGGGCGTCGCTTCAAGACCGTCCGGGGCATGGGATCGCTCTCCGCCATGGAGGAGGGGTCGGCCGATCGATACTTCCAGGAGGGGCAGGAGAAGCGGAAGCTCGTGCCCGAGGGAATCGAGGCGCGCGTACCGTACAAGGGCCCGGTATCCGACACGATCTTCCAGTTGATCGGCGGTCTGCGCAGCGGGATGGGATACGTCGGCGCGGCCACCATCTCCGATCTGGCGGCCGTGGGACGCTTCATCCGTGTGACCTCGGGGGGTCTGCGGGAGTCACATCCGCACGACGTCACGATCACGCGCGAAGCTCCCAACTACCACCTCTGACCGACCAGGACATCCACGTGAACGTTCAGGACCTCGAGCCCCGACTGTTGCTCGGGCCGGGCCCCTCGCCCGTGGAGCAGAGAATCCTCGACGCGATGGCCCGGCCGACGCTGGGCCATCTGGACCCCCAGTTCCTCGCTCTCATGGACGACGTGAACGAGCGGCTGCGGGGCGTGTTCGGAACGAGGAACACGATGACCTTCCCGATCTCCGGGACGGGATCCGCCGCCATGGAGGCGTCGCTGGCCAACGTCGTCGAGCCCGGTGACACGGTCGTCGTCGGTGTGAACGGCGTGTTCGGCGGGCGGCTGGCCGAGATGGCGCGGCGCATGCGGGCCGAGGTCGTGGAGGTCGAGGCGGAGTGGGGGCGCATCATCGAGCCCGGGCAGATCGAGGATGCCCTGCGAGCACACCCGGACGCCTCCGTCGTGGCGATCGTCGCGGCCGAGACGTCGACCGGAGTGCGGCAGCCGCTGGACCAGATCGGACGGCTCACACAGGCCCACGACGCGATCCTCGTGGTGGACACGGTCACGGCGCTCGGCGGCACGCCCGTCGAGATCGACCTCAACGGCGTCGACGTCGCCTATTCCGGCACGCAGAAGTGCCTCGGCGTGCCTCCGGGCCTCGCACCCATCTCCTTCTCGAAGCGCGCGCTCCGCAAGCTCGAGAACCGTGACACGCCGGTGCAGAGCTGGTATCTCGACGTCGGCCTGCTGGCCGGCTATCTCGGGTCCGAGCGGAGGTATCACCACACGGCACCGATCAACATGATGTACGCGCTCCACGAAGGGCTCGTGGCGCTGGGTGAGGAGGGCCTCAAGGCCCGCTACGCGCGCCATGCCCGCGTGGGCGCCCGCCTCCAGGCCGAACTCGAGGAGCGCGGATTCCGGATGTTCGCCCAGGAGGGGCACCGGCTGCCCCAGCTCACCGCCGCCGAACTTCCGGACGGCCGCGAGGAAGGCCCGCTCCGCGGTAAGCTGCTGGAGGAGCACGGGATCGAGGTCGGGGGCGGACTCGGGCCGGCGAAGGGCAAGCTCTGGCGCATCGGACTGATGGGCTCGGGCGCGACCGACGAGAACGTCGACCGACTGCTCGACGCGATCGACCGCGTTCTCGGCTGACGCGAGACCCGATGTCGATCCGACGCCTCACCGTGACGGCCGCCCTCGTCGCGATGGCGGCGTCGGCCGCATGCTCGGCGGACCCGAAGGGTCGGCCGGCGCTCGTTCCGCCACCGCCCGGTCCGACGCCGCTCGAATTCACGCTGCTTCCGATGGACACCACGGTCGTGGCCCCCCCGTTCGTGGTGCTCGACCCGATCGTGCACTCGGTGTCGGCCTCGGACCAGGCGCTGCGGGTCGAGGTGGACCGGTGGCGCAGGCGCTTCGCGGAGACCGACCCGGAGTCGTTCCGGATCTACCTCCGGCGCATGACGCGATACGCGAAGCTGGTCGACTCGGTCCTGATCGCCCGGGAACTGCCGAGTTCGCTCCGGTATCTCCCGATCGTCGAGAGCGGGTACGTCCCGGAGGCGGTGAGCCCCGCGGCCGCCGCCGGCATGTGGCAGTTCATGAGCCCCGTGGCCCGCTCGTTCGGGATGCAGGTCGACGGGCTCATCGACGAACGGCGTGACCCGATCGCCGCCACCGATGCGGCGGCCCGCTTCCTGGCGGAACTGCACGACCGGTTCGACTCGTGGTTCCTGGCCCTCGCCGCCTACAACGGCGGCCCGTCACGGGTGGATCGCCTCCTCCGCGAGCACGTCCCGCTCGCGGCCGGAGGCGACTCCCTCTTCATGCGCATCCGTCCGTATCTGCCGCGCGAGACCCAGGACTTCGTGCCGAAGTTCCTAGCCGTGGCGGAGGTCGCGCGCGCGGCGGACCGGCTGGGCCTGGCTCCCGAAGTGGACGAGCGGTACGCGCCGCTCGCCTTCGACGAGATCGAGGTGCCGGACGCCACCTCACTGGACATCGTCGCGGCGGCGGCGGGAGCCGTCGAGGAGGAAGTGTTCTCGCTCAATCCCCAGGTGGTACGGGGCGTCACACCCCGGGGGCGACCCACGCGTCTGCGGATCCCGCTGGGCACCGCGGAGGAGTTCTCCCGGGTCTTCCCGACGATTCCGCAGGACGAGCGGGTCTCGGTGACGGAGTACGTCGTACGGTCGGGCGACACCATGTCCGAAATCGCCGAGGACTTCGGCATCCGGACGCGGGAACTTCAGGACGCCAACCCCGAGGTCGACGCGCGTCGACTCCAGATCGGGACGAGGCTCATCGTGCCGGTCGCGCCCGGGACCGCCGATCGGATCCGCGGGCGGGCGCCCGCGTCCGACTGACGCGTCAGACGCGCCAGGTGCCGGAGGCGCCGCCCTCCTTGCTGATCAGACGGACTTCCTCGATCACCATCCCGCGGTCCATCGCCTTGGCCATGTCGTAGAGGGTCAGGAGTGCCACGGAGGCGGCGGTCAGCGCCTCCATCTCCACCCCGGTGCGTCCGCGATGCGTCGCCGTGGCGGTCACGCGCACGCCCGGCAGGGAGTCGTCGGTCTCGAACTCGACCGCGATCGACGTCGCCGGGAGCACGTGGCAGAGGGGGATGAGCTGGTCCGTGCGCTTGCCCGCCTGGATGCCGGCGACCCGCGCGACCGCGAAGGCCTCGCCCTTCGGGGTATCCCCCTCCTGAAAGGCACGCAGCGTTTCCGGGGCCATGCGGAGCGCTCCCACCGCGACGGCGACGCGGCGGGTCTCGTCCTTGGCGCCGACATCGACCATCTGCGCGCGCCCCTCGTCGTCGAGATGGGTGGGTTTCGGTTCGTCGCTCATAGTGCCTCGCTCATCGTGCCTCGCTCATCGCCCGGGGCTCCCGGCTTCGACCTCGTCACCGACCAGCACGGACCTGAGATCCGACACCAGACCGGCGACGACGAGCTGGGGGCTGACGTTGCCTCGCGCCTCGAGGCGCGCCTGCTCGACCAGTTCGATCGCCCGGGCGAGGTCCACGGGGTGGAGATCGTGTTTCTCCGTGGTCGAGACCAGCCAGTCCCGGGCATCCAGACTGGCCGTGTAGTCCGCCGATCCGGAGGCGACCGCAGCCATGTCCCGGAGCCAGCGGTCCACGTGCTCGAGCAGGTCCGCCAGCGCCTGGCCGCCCGAAACCCCGAAATCCGAGAGTGCGATCCGGTAGCCCTCACCGGCTCCCTGCAGCGCCGCCTGGACGATACGGGCCGCCCGGCGCCGCATTTCCTCGAGTGGGCCGGGGTCGTCGCCGTCCGGCAGATAGCCCAGGGCCATCCCGATGGATCCCTCGCTGAGCACGGCGGCGTGGGCCGCGTCGTCCGGGTCCGCCCCCGCCAGGTCGATGAGCACGCCCCGGACCACGTCACGGTCCAGTGGCCCGAGATGCAGCGGCACGGTTCGCGAGCGGATCGTCTCGAGCAGCCGGCCGGGTTCACTGGACGTGAGAATGAACCGCGTATCCTCCGGGGGCTCCTCGAGCAGCTTGAGGAGCGCGTTGGCCGCCTCGGGACTCGACTCCTGGGGAACGAGCATCTCCGCATCCGCGATGATGTAGACCTGCTCACCCTGCTCGGAGGGTCGGCTGCGCGCCGAACTCCGGATCGATCGGGCGGCGGCCAGATAGATGGCGGTGCGCTCGGGATCCCAGGAGGTCCGGAGCGGCGCGGCCCGGAGCTCCGCAAGACGCTCGTACCGTGCGGCCTCGAGCGCGTCCTGGAGCTTCTCCGGGGTCGAGGCGCGCTTCGGGCGGGGCAGGGGCATGTGCCAGTGGAGATCCGGGTGCTCGAGCTTCCGCACCCGGGTACAGTGCCGGCAGGCGTCGCACGGCCCCTTGTCGGTCGGGGCGTCACAGAGGATGACCTGGGCCGTCCAGAGGGCGATGCGCTGCTTGCCGACCCCGCGGGGTCCGAGGAGAAGGAGGGAGCTCGGCAGTGAACCCGACAGGAACGATCGGGCCAGTAGAGCCCGGGCCTCCTCGTGGCCGACCGGATCGTGGATCATCGCTGGTTGCGGGGACGCAGCCACTGGAGCGGATCCATCGCCTGCGGCGACCCGCCGTCGAGGGGCCCGCGGACCTGGAATTCGAGGTGCGGACCCTCGGGCGTGCCCTCGCCACCCACCGTTCCGACCACCTGTCCGGCCTCGACCACGCGGCCCTCGATCACCCCGATGTCCTCGAGGTAGAGGTAGAGCGTGTAGAAGCCGTCGCCGTGGCTCACCACGACCGTCGGCCCGTACCCCTCGAAGGGACCCGCGAGCACCACCGTCCCGCTCCGTACCGCCCGGACCGGTGTGCCCCGGGGAGCCGAGATCCCGATCCCGTTCCAGCGGAGCACCGTGCCGTTGGGTCGGGTCTCGCGTCCGAAGTTGTAGATGACCTCGCCGTCCAGCGGCCAGTCCAGAGACCCGGCGTCGGCCGCCCCGAGCGTGGCGGGCCCCGTCTCCCGACCGGCCACCGCCCGACGGCGTTCCTCCTCGAGCCGACGTCGCTCGAGGTCGTCCACGAGGCCGGTCAGCCGCGCGATGTCGGCTTCGAGCTGGTCGAGCCGGCTCTCCGCCTGCCGGGCGGTCTCGCGGTACCGCTGGAGCGCGGCCTCGCGATCGAGCTCGACCTGCGTCAGTTCCTGAACTTCTCCGGCCTTCTGGTTCCGGATCAGCTCGAGCTCCCGCAGGCTCTCCTGGAGTGCTTCGTTCTGTTCGAGCAGTGCGGTCTCGAGCTGCTCGACCCGGTTCACCAGCGACCGGTCGTAGTCGGCCATCAGGCGCAGGTAGCGGTATCGATTCAGGAGATCCCCGAACGACTCCGCGCCGAGGAGCACGCGCACGGTATTCAGCCCGCCGAGCTTGTAGATGTCGCGAAGGCGCCGCTGCAGCACCGCGTCGCCCTCCCGGAGGCGCTCCCGCGTGCGGATCAGCTGTGTCGACGCGGTCGCGACCTCGGCCGAGATGACCTCCGTCTGGAAGTCCATCTCGGCGAGCACGGACCGCGACACCGAGAGCTGCTGCTCGATGTTCCGGAGCTGTGCCGAGACGTCCTCGACCTGCATCCGGGCCGCGGCCATCTCGCGCTGGAGACGTTCCCGTTCCGCCCGGATCTCCTCGAGGCGCTGCTGAG